>CAJHYB010000142.1_pt1 | contig 14444 bp, 9 predicted proteins | sample 9198631 | NCBI WGS metagenome assembly CAJHYB01 (sample SAMEA7708354, study PRJEB35096) | sediment metagenome | biome: marine neritic benthic zone biome [ENVO:01000025]; feature: sediment [ENVO:00002007]; material: shallow marine sediment [ENVO:03000034] sea grass bed [ENVO_01000059] ... | reverse complement strand
GCTGAGATGGTGCCCGTTGAAGGAGAGGTGCTCAGTTCGGTTAGAGGTTCGAGAGAAGAAGCGCCAGGGTCGTGGACTCCCAGGTTCGCCGCGACCTTGACGAGAGGGACAGGTCACACCTGTTTGAGCCTAGTGCCGCAAACTTCACGAGGCAGATCCCAGTTCGTTGGGAATCCGTGAGTGCGGCTTTCGTCCGATGATAGGACAGCTTTCACTACCCAGAGAATCTTCGTTTTCGACAGATGTCCCAATGCCCTCCCTGTGCCCCTTTAGGAAGTTCATCCGGTTCTTGTCGTCAATCTCGAGGAAGTCGTAATCTTCGATTGCGTCAACGACCAGTTCATCGTACCGCGAAGGCTCGATGAACCAGGTCTTCGCTTCTGATGAAGGGTCCGTGTGGTCAACTGTATTCTCCGACTGGTAGGTGGAGCCTGACGCCCTACGAGCTTTAGCGTACTGGAGGCGTTCCTCCGCTTTCGAACAGGAGACGCACAACACTCTCAGGGCCATCCCCGGAGTATAAATGGAAACGACGGATCGGCTCATGCAGGGAACTCTCGGAGGACTTGGCGTCAAGCGCCTAGTTTCTTCAAGAGTCCTTCAGTCCAGCCAACCTCTCCTCCACTGATCAGCGACAATTAAAACTCCCGGCGCATTGACTCACGAAAAATCGAACCCAAGCCCTATCGTTGCCTCATCAAGAATCGAACCGAAAACTTGATGAGGAGGCAACGATTTGAGGAAGAGACTGAGTTTGAAGTTCCGCCGGGAACTGCTCGTGCGCACGGCCGAAGATTACGCGACTGCCTGGTAAAGGGAGAGCTTGACGCCAGACACGGCCTGTCTGCGACCTCCCCCCTTCCCTTTCGAAAGAGGGTGCCCGAGCGCTCGATTTGAAGGACCCACCCAGGGTTGGCCCTCTCAGATTTTCCGCGGGGAGACCGGTCGCTCCGGAAGTACCGTAAACTCGCCTATTTTCTGCTTGGCGCGCCGAGTCGTATTGACGATGAACAGCTGGTGAGGTCCAGGGCGATCGAAAACCGCTTGACTTTCCGGTGAGGATAGAAAGGCCCGCAGCCCTCCAAAAGTCGGCCTGGTTGCAAGTTTCAATTCGTCAAGGTAGGCCACATACTGGTCAGTCCTGCCTTCAAGATCTATTCTCAGGGAGTGGAGAGGTTGCCCCTTCCGAATCGAACGCGGCTCCCAGGAAGTCACCCGAGCGAGCTTCTGTATTGGAAGGTCGCCAAGGATGAGTGGCTCCGCAACTTGGAAGTCACCTATTTTCTGCTTGGCCTGGCGGGTCAGGCTCACGAGATAAACGCTGTGGTGTCCGGGGCGCCCGAACACTTGCGGCATCTCTCGCGGATTCGCCGAGGCGTCAATCCGGTTGCGGGAAATCCTGGTTGAGAGATCAGAATCGCCAATATAGACCGTGAGATCGTCAACTTGCCCCTCAGTCTGAATGTTCAGAGAAAAGGATCTGCGTGAAGAAGGGTCGTCGGCCGACAGGCCCCTGGGACCCCACTCAACTACTTTCTGGAGAAACATCGGGGAAAGACGACTCAGTACCGAGCCCGGACTTCGCGGCAAAGGAGGCTGTTCCAGATATTCAAGATAGTACTTGGCAGCAGCAAGACGACATTCGGTCAAGGAAAGGCACCAGCCCTGGATATGGCATAAGTTACCTTCTCGAAAGTCACGTTTTATGGCCGCCGCCAGCAATTCAGTCAGCTCTCCTTCATCGATGTCCAGCCTGGGAAACGGCCAGCCCTTCAGGTCACTCGGCAGGTCCACTTCCTGCCCCATCAACTGGGCAATCACCGCCAAGCCCGTTTCCTTCCCTGTCGCCGCAGCACTGGAAAGATAAACCTCCCCGAGTTCGGCCGATACGTTCAGCTCTCTTATCGTCTCCCTGAAAAGGACCCTATAAAGTTCCTCAATGTCAGGATCGACCGCACCCGGAAGCAGATCAGTGGGAAGGTTGTGCAAAACAGCATAGCCCGATGCTGCAATTGCACTCCCGACGAAACCCCTCCGCGTCCACTTGCTGCGAGACATACTCACCGTTCCTCACAAACGCTGTTCGAGCCTCTCGTCCATCGAACTCAAACCGACGCTATCGCTTTGAAATTCCCCTTCAAGTATTCCGCCAATCGGCTTGCCAGCGCCACTATGGTGAGCGTCGGATTCACACAGCCGAACGTCGGAAATACAGAGGATCCCGCGACAAACAGGTTCTGAGTGGCGTGCACGCGACAATCTGCATCCACCACACCCACGGCCGGATCTTCTGACATGCGGGTCGTCCCCATGTGATGGCACTGAAAGCCAACCTGCTCCTCGCTTGGTGCCGGAGCACTGAAATGAGTGCGACGGAATCGACCAAAGTTGGTAAGGCCAGCTTTTCTGCCCAGCAACTCCGCAATCTTGTCGAGACTCTCAAAATCAAACTGGCTCAAACGCCAGTCCAGGCGGACCCGGCGCATACCGTTCGGATCCCGTTCCTCAGAAAGCAAGACCCGACTCTCAGGGTTCGGAGTCGGCTCAAAGCCCACTTGCGCATTAAGAATCCTCATCTCTCGGCTGCCCTTCCAGCCTGAAAAAAGTCCCTCATCGGCCAGGTAATCAAGGCCCAGGAGTTCATCCTCCGCATCAACTAATGGAAATACCACTCCGAAGTTGCCGATTTCGTACTTGAGTTGAGCCTCTGTTCCCAGACTCAAGTAAGGCATGACTCGGATACCGTCCTGTACAAATGATACGTAAGGTCCTCGCGACGAAGTCAGGAGTCGACCGACTGTTTTACCGGGATGATCGGTGAAACAGCGCCCCACAAAATCACTCCCGTTACCGACTCCCCGCTTATCGAATCTATCTGAATCCAGTAGTAGCCTGGCGTTCTCTATAGCACCCAAGGCGATCACATAAACCCCGGCCTTGACGTAAAACACCTTCTCCCCGGCTTGTACTCGAAATCGACTGACCTGTTCCTCGGGTTGCTCAATCTCGACCACCGTCGAATTCAGAAAACATTTCACTGTCTGTGAACTCTCGACTTTCCCCCGATAACGCTTGCCGAAGTTTGTGGGAGGGCTGAATCGAAGATTCTTGACCACGAACTCTTCGTCATAGGTGTGGTAGAGCTCCTCTTCGGGAAGTTCTACCTGTCTCAACTCGCTCAGCTCAATCCCGTCAGGATCAAGTTCGCAGATCACGCCCGCCCGACGATAGTATGAGTCCAGATCCGGGCGCTTTATGGGCCACCCACTCAGTGGAATATAAGCTCGACCGAGAAAGTCGACCTCATCCAGAGTTCCACAGTATCCAGCCCATACATTTGTCGTGCCTCCAAAGTAGCTCAACCTCGTCGCCGTCAGTGAATATGGCCGCCCAACATTCTCTCCGACATAAGGATGGTCTTCGTCAAGCTTCGGTGCCTCAAAACCTCCAGCTTCCAGTAGACACACGCGCAGTCCACACCCCTCCAATTCCAAGGCCATCGTCAGGCCAGCAGCTCCGGCTCCAGCCAGGCAGATGTCAAACTCCAGCGTTTCACCATCAGCTACACTTTGTGGGGATTCGAACACAGCTCAAAACACTCCGAATCAGGGTTCGTCAAGAAAGTACGCTGGCTCCCTGTTTTTCAGACATTTTGAGTATGCCGCAAACGTCAAAATTCCGGCAAGTCCTCGCATTGCGCCGCGCAGCCTGAGGCAGGCTCATTGGCGACTCCAGGAAAGCTTACTTCGAATTGTCAGTTTCTCCTTCCTCTCCGTTACAGGCTTCGCCAGAAAACTCACGGCTCGCCTCGGGTGGCACCCGCAAGACTGGGGCCGGACCTGCGTAAGCCACTGCGAAGAAGGGAGGTAGGTGTCGAGACCGAGTCAAAAGAGGCCTTAGCTTAAAACCGTTCTTTTGGGGGGATTTTCGCGTCTAACGAGGTACCGTCAAGAAGTGTGAAAATGAATCGATTTGCATGGCAATAACCTGGTGGTGGCTCTGGTCGATGAAGCGGATCGAGTGTTGCTGAGGGACAGAATGCCCTTGAATCTGGGGCACTTGCTGGCGATCCGCGACCTCAGCATCATCCGGATTCATTAAAGATGGCGTGAGAAGTGGCCAGTCCTCGGCGCTCTTTGCACCTGGTTCTTCCTAGAAACTGTCCCCTCAGGTCAGCGCCCGCTTGATCCGCTGCGGTGTCATGGGAAGCTGCAGCGCTCGAGCTCCCGTCGCATCGAAGACCGCGTTCGCCAGCACGGCTCCCATACAGATGATGGCCGGCTCGCCGCCGCCCTGAGGCGGGGTCTCGGGATTGTCGACGATCACCGATTCGATCTCGGGGACCCAGGAGAAGCGCGGGATCTGGTAGCTGTCGAAGTTGGTGTCGAGTATCTTGCCTCCCTTGAACTTGATCTCTTCCTTGAGCGCGTAGCCCAGACCCATGGTGATGCAGCCCTCTATCTGCATTGTCGCACCCTGGGGGTTGATGCAGAGCCCCATGTCCTGAGCACAGGTGACCCTTCGAACCTGAACCTCTCCGCTGGAGTTGTCCACCTCGACTTCCGCGCAATGGGCCACGTAGGTGCCGGCATCCATCCCGCACGACACCCCACAGCCTCTTCCGCTGGGAGCTTTTGAGCCCGTCCAGCCGAACTTCCCGGCAGCCGTCTCCAGAACTCGACGCATCCGTTTGTCCTTGAGGTTCCGGAGCCGGAACTCCACCGGATCTATGCCGATCTGGGAGGCCAGGATGTCGATGTGAGACTCCCGGGCGAAGGTGTTGGTGTTGGCCGCTGGGGCCCGCCAGGCACCGGTTCCGAACGGATGGGTGCCGGGTGCACCCCGCCAGCTGCGCCCGTGAACAAGCGTACGGTGGTGAGGGATGTCGTAGAAATGCTCAGCACCCCTCTGGCCGGCGAAGTAGACCCGATAGTCCCATGAGCAGATCTGTCCGGAACGGGTCACCCCGGCTTTGAGTTTGACCACGGCAGCGGGTCGAAATGAGTCGTAAAAGAACTCCTCGCCGCGGCTCCAGGCGACCTGGACCGGCTTTCCGGTGGCCTTCGTCAGCCTCAGGGCTTCGATGGCCTGCTGGTTGGAAGTCTTACCCCCGAATCCTCCGCCCACAGGGGGTGTGACGACCCGGACCTTGTCTTCGGCCACGCCGAGCAGGCGGGCTGCCTGCCGTCTCAACCCGAAGGGGTTCTGAGTGGATGCCCGGATGATCGCCCTGTCTCCCTCGAACTTCGCCAACGCCGCCGGCGGTTCCATTGGCGCGTGTGCAACGTAGCTGTTGAGGTAGGTCTCCTCCGAGATATGGGCGGCGCTTTCTTCGCCCGCTGCCAAGTCTCCAGCTTGCCCGGCTGTGGTCGCTTCCGGGGCCTTGCTGAGCAGATGCCCGAAGATGCTGTCCTGGTCAAGGTCCGGCTTCGGTTCGGCCCAGCGGGCTTTCACCCTCGCCACTGCTTCTTCGGCCCGATCGGGATATCGGTGGAGTACGGCGATCAGGTTTTCCTGCTCCACCACCTGCACGCCCCTTATTTTCCGGGCTTCGGTCGTGTCCGCGCTGAGTAGCCTGGCACCGTGTGCTGGAGGTCTCAGAAGCTTGGCATGAAGCATTCCGGGCTCTTTCAGGTCGGCGGCAAACCTGGCCTCGCCGGTGACCTTATCGACACCGTCCAGCCTGACGGCATCCTTGCCCACGATGTCGAAGTCAGCGGGACTTTGAAGAACAGGTTCCATTTCCACTTGCCGCGCTATCGTCTTGCCGCGAGTCAGTCTTCCATAGCTGATTCTCCGGGATCCGCCGACTTCGTAGACCACTCCCTCACGGGTCTTGAGCCGCTCTTTTGAAACTCCCAGCTCTTCCGAGGCCATTTCCAGCAGGACCATCCGGGCCTTGGCCGCGGCCTTTCGGAAAGGAGGACCGAAGAACCGGGTCGTCATCGATCCCCAAGTCCCCATGTCCCAGGGGCACAGATCGGTGTCACCCATGACCATGCTGACCGAGTCGAGTGCAACGTTCAGTTCGTCAGCCAGCATCTGGGATAGAGAAGTGTGGATCCCCTGACCCATTTCGATTTTTCCGGTGAAGCCCGTGACCCGGCCATCCTCATCGATTCTCAGGAAGGCGTTAAAGTCTGCGGGAAGGGAGGGTCTGGCGGGGCTTCCGGGCCGTTCCTGGGCGAGGGCACCTGGAACGGCGAAGAGTATGACGATCCCGTTGCCCACTATCTTGAGAAAATCCCGGCGGGTCGGTACCGAGACGGACCCCTCGCGCGGGAATTCGAGTTCAGGAAAGTCTTCGTATCTCATTCTGAAGTCCCTCCCATCTCTCTGCCGGCTGCCTGGACGGCCTGGATGACGCGGACGTGAGTTCCGCAGCGGCACAGATTTCCTTCCATTTTCTGGACGATCTGGTCACGGGAAGGCCGGGAGGCTTCGAGTAGAAGGCTGTAGGCATTGAGCACCATCCCCGGCGTGCAATACCCGCATTGAAGTGCTCCCTTCTCGATAAAGGCCCGCTGAAGGGGATGAAGTTCGCCGTCCTTGGCCAGACCCTCGATGGTGGTCACTTCCTGATCGCCCACGGCACTGATCGGCACCAGGCAGGAACGCACGGCTCGCTTTTCGACCAGCACGGTGCAGGAACCGCAGAGTCCCTGTCCGCAGCCGTATTTGCAACCGGTCAGACCCAGGTCCGTCCTCAGGACCCAGAGAAGACGCCGGTCGGGTTCGACAGTCACCGAGCGGACCTCTCCGTTCAATTTGAGCCGGATCAATTCGGACACAATACACCTCCTGGAGGCGGGATGATGGGGACCGGGCGCGTGTCGGTCTGTCTCAATGCTATCGGGCGAGGGCTTGTGATGGAAGGAAGAATATTCCGCTCTCAACGGCCTCGCAGGACCGACTCCAAAGCAGGTTTGAGAATGGCTCCCCTAACAGTCGGTGGTCCGAAAGCGGCCGAGGATTCTGAAGGGGACACCCCGCGAAGGCGTCTTTCTTGCCTTCCCTTTAACAGAGAGAATCCCGCCGCTATATCGATAGCGATCCAGGATCTCGCGGTCGCGGGAGAGTCTTCGGAATCGCTTCTCTCTTGAAGGTCTCTCGGAGAAGAAATCAATCAGGTCGAGGTTGGGTGCGCAGGACGAGCTCTCTTGTTGGCAATGTCGGATTCCCGGGTTTCTTGGAACGCCTTGCGCAGCTCCGAGATCGCGTGCGTCAGGACATCGTCCGTCACCGAGACGTCCGGCCACACCGCCTGATGCTCTCCTTGGGCAAAACCTCCTTGGGTTGCTTGGCCAGGAAGACCAGCACCTCCATCGCTTTGGACTCGATCTGAATTTTGTGATCAGTGAGTTCCCCGCGGGCATCCTCCGGGCACACAGGGGCGGATTTGAAGTGCGAAGTCTGAAGTCAGGCGTGAGAGCTGGAGATGTCCGTCGGACGCGGATTCTGGGCCGCACGGGGTCCCTTCTCTTCCAGAAGAATCCGCCCAGGATGGAGGCAACACTCAGTTGTCGTGGTTCGAATCCTTCGAGGCAATCCGAGCCAGTGCGGCACGCGCCTTTTGGGCCGGCTTGAACTCAGGATCGGCACCTTTCCAGATATCCAAGGCAGACTCGAGATGCTCGACGGCAGCCTGTCCCTTTCCGAGGTCCTGGTAGATCAAGGCCATCTCGTAGTGATTCCTGGGGTCGTGCGGGGAATAACGGAACGCGCTCTTCAAATTCTCGCGAGCCTCCTCGACCTGCTCCAGTCGTCGCAGACAGCGCCCAATCTGCCGATACGTGCTGGCTCGAGTGGGGTCCTTCTGCAACAGTTCCCTGTAGACATCGAGGGCGATATCGTACTTGCTCTGAAGCTCGTGAATTCTACCGCGGATCTGGAGCGCCGCCGGCCGGTAAACATCCACGCTGTAGGTGTCCATCCACGATTCGAGCTGGGCAAGCTCGGCTTCCGCACCTTGCGCATCCTCGCTCTCGAAGTAAATCTCGGCGATCCCGAGCGAAGCCAGCAGGTTCATGGGAGGTCCGAGTTGCTTCCGCAGTCTGTCCGCCTCCTTGAGCGCCGACTCCTTTCCTTCCACTTGGGTGATCAGGCCAAGCGCATCGATTCGTTCGAAGGCCGCCTGAAGCGGGGGCAGGTACTTTGCGGCTTCGATTGCCGCCTGCCGTTTGTATCCGAGGGCCTCTCGGGTTCTGCCCGAGAACCGGGCATCGATGCTGAGCGCTCTCAGAGCTTCCGCGGAGTCCCTCGGAGTCTTGGATGCTTCGAGGGCCTCCTGAGCGAGACGTGTTCCCTCTTCCAATCGGCCTCTGCGGCGCTCGACGTGAGACATTGCGACAGTCACATCGATCTGAGAGGGGTCCATGACAAGGGCCTTCTCATAGTGCTCCAGGGCCCTTTCGAACTCCGCCATCCGGACATAATCACGGGCCAGTTCGATTTGTGCTCCCGGTCGGCGTGGGAAAACCTCTGCGTAGCGCAGGTGATACTCCAGCGATTTCTCCAGCGCCCCCTGGTGTCGATAGAGGTTGCCGATCTCATTCAGCACAAGCTGCTGGTTGGGGTCGTTCTCGAGTATCTCTTCGTACTGCCGGATAGCCTGGTCGAACTGCCTTCTGGCAAAGTAAATGAACGCCAGGCTCTTGTGTGCCTGGTTGTCTTCCGGGTAAAGCTCACTCCACATCTTCAGGACACGGAACTGCTTTTCGGGTTCCTTCTTGTGTTCGTAGTAGGCCGACTTCACCACGAACTGCAAACGTTCCGGAAGTCTGTGGAGATGCTTCATGATCTCAGGGAAGATCGAAGCGTGCCTGGACACCTGATTAGCGAAGACGTAGCCCTGGATCAACATCAGGTACGCGCCGGCGAAGGCAGGATCCTGATCGATCGCGTCCTCCCAGAGTTGAATTCCTCGGACCCAGTCTTTGGTCAAGAGAGCAGCGTTGGCCGCTTCCGTCGCCATCTCGAGAGCGGGAATCGACCCGGTCCAGACCTCGGAGACTGGGAGATCCCGAACAGATTCGATATGCCCGGCCGGGACTCCGAGATCGGCCTTCAGCTGCAGGCTGGCTTCGTCGATCATGGAAATAGGGTCTTCGGCACTGTACACATGCTCCGATATCAACCGCGGCCCTCGAGTCTGGTACAGGGAGAGCAGAACCTGGGCCTGGCTGTCCTGATCAAGTCGGATCGATCCCGTCACGAAGTTCCGCATGAAGGCTCTCTCCGCAAACTTCTGTTGAAGTGAGAGCGGCAACTGGGCGCCGGACTCGTATCCAGCCTGCGCCATGTCTTCGGCGAAAAGGTAGCCACTGCCCACTTCCAGAAACGTGTCTTGCGCCAGATCGACCGAAAGGAGTTGCGGAACGGCGTATCTCCACCAGTCCCGGCTCGGTTGGCCCGTTTCGTTTTCGAGGAAAAACACTACCAGCCGGCGCCGGAATTCGCTCTTTGGGACGACGCGTTCGGTGCTGATCCCCTCTTCGTCCTGGACCGTCAGAGACGTTGTGACCGCGCCCAGATCCTTCCCCTGGAACAGGAAGACGAGGAGGACTGCCGAGACAATGAGGTTGGCAGTGACCCCGATCTGCGCGGTGCGGAGCCAGCCACGGCGTAACTCCGCACGCAAGTACGCAACGAGAGCTACCGCCGGGGCCATCATGAGAAGGAACACGATCAGCAGGTCGACCAGATGCGGCGAGAGAACCATTCGGTCTGACATCCAGGCGAATATCTGCACCAGGAACAGCGATGCGAGTACGTAGACACCAAGAGCGGCCGGGACACGCTTCCAGGTACTTCTGGTCCAGTTTAAGAGCTCGGTCGTTGCCATGCTCTTCGATTCCAGCGAAAGACGGACCCTCTTCAGCTCGGCCTCGAGTTCCCCGGCTTCTTCGAATCGGTCAGACGGATCCTTTTTCAGACATTGGCCGATAATCTCAGCAATTTGCCAGCGTGCCTCATCGTCGCCGACCTCGATGGCCTCGGGCTCGTGGTGCAGAATCGCGTAGAACGTCTCGACCATGCTTTCCCCTGAAAAGGGGTGGCGTCCAGTCGTCATTTCGTAGAGCATGCTGCCGAGACTGAAGATGTCCGAGCGTGCGTCCGCAGGCTGACCCTGCACCTGTTCAGGTGACATGTAGCCCGGCGTGCCGAGGACGGCGCCCGGCTGTGTCCGGTGGAGCGTCTTTGCAGTGCCGGCCCGCCTGTCGCCCCCCTCTCGGCGAGAGAGCTTGGCCAGGCCGAAATCGAGGATTTTGAGGACACCGTCGGAGCGCACCATGACGTTCTCGGGCTTCAAATCCCGGTGGACGATGCCCGCTTCGTGGGCCCTGGCCAGTGCAGAGGCGATCTGTTCTCCGATTTCCGCGATTCGACGTGTTGAGAAACCGCCTCTCTCCATTTGAGAGCGAAGTGATTGGCCCTCGATGTACTCCATGACGATAAAGTCGGTGTCGTCATCGGTACCGATGTCGTGAATGGTCAGGATGTTGGAATGGTTGAGCGCAGATGCCGCTCTGGCTTCCTGAGCGAAGCGGCGGCGGGCGTCGTCGCTGCTGGCCAGTTCGGCTGAGAAAATCTTGATGGCGACTTTCCGGTCCAGCCGATCATCCTGCGCCAGGTAAACTTCTCCCATGCCTCCGGCGCCGAGTTTGCTGAGGACCCTGTAATGGGAGACTGTCTCTCCGATCACCAATTGCGCTCCCGTTGGGGTTGAGATCCGTCCCTGATAATATCTTATACGGGTATCGGCAAACGGTTTGGCTCAACTCACGTTCCCCGGATGTCTCCGGGCCACACTCAATCCCTACGATCATGAGCGCTCTGCTCTTCAAGATCCCGCTCGAATTGCCTGAAGAGAGAAAACGAGGAAAGCACAACCAGGGTGCCTGGCTTGGAAGACCCATCCTGCGGAACAAAGAATCGAATCGCGGGATGGCACGGTTCTATTAGAGAAAAGGGCCTGTCAGCACTTCGGAATACTCAGAATCTCGAGATTAGTGCCAGCCTTTGGATCAACACCAGAACACTCGAGGCTTCCAGTTGCGAATAGGGGCCTGTCCGGGAACGGGACTTCTTCCGAGAGTATTCCAGCGCCTCCCCGACAGGGATCGATGGCACTCCGGCCTTCAGAGTCCGAATCACTCTCGTTCGGCCAGATTCCCACCCCCATCGAAGCTATACTTTGTTCCTTCTTCCAAAGGCTCAAAGTTGTTGGCGCTTGGAAACTCTGCTCGGGTTGGGTTGAAAAACGGCCTTTCCGAGAGGTTGTCCTCGGTTTTCTTGTCCGCCTTGTCGCGCAGGTAATCGCCGGTCTTGCCTTTCACTCGACGAACGCCCGGAATACGGATTCGGCCCTCCCGGTAATGTTCGATCGTGCGTTCTTTGCTGAGGTGGAACTCATCTTCGAAGGCGTATGACCGGATGGCGCCGTTCCTTCGATAAACCTGCGAAATTCGCATCCGCCGAGCAGTGTGCTTGATGCCTCCAATGGCAGGACCACCCAGCACAAGACCCTCTGGTTTGATCGAGATGTAGTCGGGGGTTCCCCACATCACGGCGCTTTCGCGGCTCATGAAGACATTTCTTCCGAACAACTCGTTACCCGAGGGAAAGGAACCGAGTAGAGCCTCCTGGAGAGTGTCACCGACTTGGCCGATCACGCTGCCCCTGGCTTTCCCCTCGGCTTTCCCGATTTCAGGAGTGAAATACAGTTCGGCCAACCCCAAGGTGAAAATGTCTGCGAAGGCCCGAAGCAGATCGGCCCACCAGTCCACATCGATGCTGACGTCCAGTCCACTACCGCTGGCGACTAGACGGCTGTTGATACCAGTGACTTCGAAGCTGAAGGTCAGCGGTCCCTTCACTTCCACACAGGCGTCCGGGTTGAGCAGGCCGAAAGGTTCGATGAAGATCTCTGTCTCCAGACGAATGCTTCCGTCCTGGAGTTGCAGTTTGATGAAGCGGAGCGTCTCCCTCCGGCGCTCGTCCCAGTTGACAGTTCGGTTGGGTAGATCTTCGTTGAACTCCGAGACTTTTTGATCGAAAAGGGCTTTGCTCACAGTCACCGTGAGGTCGTCATTCGCGTCCAGCAAAGGCAGTAAATCGTCGGCGGATCCCGTGCCGCCAAGGCCGAGAACCAGGGTCGCGGGGAGGTCTTCATCGAGGTGAGGAAAGACACGGGCAGCCCTCACCGACAATCCGCTGACCTCGGGAAACGCAAAGCTCGCCGCCTCGAGCAGATCAATGATCTGCGGGTAGAAGATCGTGCGCAGTTCAGCTGCAATGGGCTCGTACAACAAACTCGAGTCGGTCGTCAGTGTCTGGGTGACTGTGACGTCAAAGTCGTAGCGGACGAATCCGATTCCTTCGGCGGGAGAAACGTAGGGTCGAACCAGGAGATCGAGCGTGCCGATGACCTGGGTGATGTCCAGAGCGGACAACTGCTCATTGTTGGACTCGAGCGTGAACGGCACCTGGAAGAACAACAGCAGATCCTGCTCCTGCCTTTCGTCGGGGTAGACCGGGTCGGTCAGCGGTACTCGATTGCCGTTCCCGTCCTCGACTGTGATACCACTCGGTATTGGCACCGGTACACTCTCTACCTCCTGCGGGGTGACCAGGGGCGGCTGCAAAGAGACAAGGTTGATCTCTGTCCAGCCATTCGGGTGGTTGCCGTCGGGAGGATGGTTGGATTCGTTTCGTATCTCATTCGGCACAATTCCCTGCAGCAAGGCGTTCCGGACAACATCTGCCAGGCCACCGAGTGAAATGTGAGCCGTGGCCAGAAAGTCGGCCTCTATCAAGTTCCCGAAGTTAGTTCTCGACATGCCCCTTCCCTCCTCGTGAATCTCCCTCGCGACTCGAAAGCTGAGTCTTTCGGGTCTGATGCAAAGACCGCATTACTGGTCGGATCCCGAATCTTCCACACACGGTAGCATGGCATCTTCAGCGCTTCATCTAAGGGGATCGGTCCGTGAGCGAATCGCTGCGCGTCCTGCGTGAAGAACTCGGGCAGTACCTCGACCGCAACGTCACGCTTGAGCTTCGTCTCAGTCGCACGATACACGGTCCTATCTTGAACTGCTCGGCCTCTTGGGTCCGGCACCGCTCGAATCGCTGGCCGACTTGAAGTGCGGATTTCATGCGTCCTCGTTGCCCCCCCAATTACGCACAAGTCGTAGACGGCAAGACTGACTAACCTCACCTTCTCGGGCTTTCGTCAATATCAGCTAGAATGATCATCGGGTTGCAGGCTTCGAGTGAGCCTCGGTGGTTGAAGGGATGCGAATCGTACCGATCGTCTTTCTCTGCGTCCTCGGGCAGGACAATTCATCCCAAACTGTCCTGCAGCGGGTTGCCGAGGCCCTGGGCAGCCAGCGAGAGGACTTGAAGTACTACCTTTGTGTCGAAAACGTGCGATTCAGGAGCTGGGACTCGCACGGCGGACAGGTCTTCAACAGGCAGGCCAGTTACGAGTTTCGGGTGCTTGAAGATGAGGAGGTCCGCGAACCTCTCAGGAAAAAGAAGAACCAGACCGATCTGCCCTTGATGAGTTTCGGAGGCTTCTTCGCATCGATATACGGAGTGTTGGGACCTGAGAACCTCCGACATTACGATTTCAAAGTGACGCCTGGGAAAGCGGCGGAAACCGTGATCGAAGTCGAGGTGCCCCGGGACAAATCCGTCTCCCGTGTGCGCACTCTGGACGGGCGGGACGTGGTTTTCGGCTTCAAGGCCAAGATCGTCGTCCACACCCCAACCGGCCGCCTCAAGAGCTTCCAACGAACCGCCACCCGACTTGGCGGCAGGATAAAGCACCTCGAACACCGGATCGATTTCGCCCTGAGGGACATCGAAGGCATACCGAGGAACATGCCCATACAGCAGGAGAGCCTGCTTCAACACGGGGTGCGTTGGTTTTCCCTGAAGCACGAATATACGGATTTCAAGAGATTCGTCTCCGCTGTAAAAATCAAGTTCAAGTGAGGACGCGAATCTTGACGCAAGAATCATCGTCGGGCAGCTGAGCTCTCCGACGGCTCCGCTTGCGGCCCTGAGGAGCTCCCACTACAATGTAGTGTCGTGGCTGGCTTCCGGTTTGAGTGGGACCGACGCAAGGCGGCGAGTAACCTGAAGAGGCACGGCGTTTCCTTCGAAGAGGCGCGTACAGTCTTCTTCGACGACAGGGCCTTGTTGATCGACGATCCAGACGAAGATCACGATGAGGATTGCTTCGTCCTCCTCGGTTTGAGCCAGACAGCCCGGACACTCGTCGTGTGCCATTGTTACCGGCAACAAGACGAGGTCATCCGAATCATCTCGGCTCGCCAAGCTAACAAACGAGAGCGGAGAGACTACACCGAGAGGTGGAAACGATGAGGGAAGAATACGATTTCAGCAAGGCTCGTCGGAATCCGTACGCGAGGCGC
>CAJHYB010000496.1_pt1 | contig 14450 bp, 10 predicted proteins | sample 9198631 | NCBI WGS metagenome assembly CAJHYB01 (sample SAMEA7708354, study PRJEB35096) | sediment metagenome | biome: marine neritic benthic zone biome [ENVO:01000025]; feature: sediment [ENVO:00002007]; material: shallow marine sediment [ENVO:03000034] sea grass bed [ENVO_01000059] ... | reverse complement strand
TTTCCGCAGCCTGACACCGCCAGGACACCTCCGCCGATCAGACACCCCAAAAAACAAAGCCGAATTGCGCGTTTCTTCAAGTTCAAAGTCCTCCTCCTCTGATCCGTCTCTCGAGAGGTCCCAGGAACTCCAGGTTCAGTCGAGTGGTGCGAAAGCCGGACAGGCGATCAGCTTTCGTTTCTCGTCGGATCTGAATCTCCTACTCTGCAAGCCCGAAATCACCCGGTCCTGGGAACGACGGGTCGTCCTGTCCAGATGCAGGTTCGGGATCGATTCGCCCCAGACTAGTCAGCCCCAACGCTCCTGTAGCCGGACCAGGCGGGGTTTTCGTTTATACCATAGGCAGTGATCTGCCTTAAATTCTTTCCGTCGGCATTCATGATGTAGATTTGTTTGCTTCCCGTTCGATTGCTCTGAAAGACGATGTGGCGGCTGTCAGGAGACCAGTGGGGATTCTCCTTGCTGCCACTCCCGGACGTCAACTGCCGAATCGCGCCCGTCGCCACCTCGACGATGTAAACGTCGTGTTTCCAGCGCTGCGGAGCCTGCCAGGAATAGACGACATAGCGGCCGTCCAGGGACCAGTCGGGGCTGTCGCAGTGGCCGCCTTCCTCGACGAGTCGGCGGACGTTCGCACCATCCGATTCCATCACCCAGATCTGCGGCGATCCGCTTCGGTCTGATACGAAAGCGATCTCACCACCCGTGGGGCTCCAGGCAGGGGAGGTGTCGATGGCGGGATGTCGAGTCAGGTTTCGTAAGCCGGTCCCCTCCGCCGTCGCGACGTAGACGTCCGCATCGGGGCGAGTGCGGGCACGAGCCGAGAAAGCGATTCTGGAACCGTCGGGAGAAAAGGCCGGGGAAGAGACGTAGGAACTCGGAGTTGAAACGACCTTTCGGTCGCCTGCTCCACCCAGTTCCTGCAGCCACAATTCCCACCGGTTGGCACTCGGGAGCTTCGTGACGAAGGCCAGTCGCTGATTGTCCGACGACCATCCCGGGAACTTGTTGATTCCTCCGTTTGCCGTAATCGTCCGTGTCTCAAAACCGTCGTAGTCCATGACGTAGAGTTCTTTGCTGTCGCCTTTCTTCGAGCTGAAGGAGATCTGCGTCTGGGAGACTCCACGGCTGCGGCCGGCACTCAACCGAAAGACGATCTCGTCGGAAAACGAGTGGGCCATACGGCGGACCATACTCGCTTGTGGAACCGTATAACGCTTGCCGAGTACCTGCTGCCGCGTCTTGATATCGAAGAGGTAGGCCTCCAGTACGACACGACCGACATCCACCTGCATGTTGCCGAAGACGAGGAAATCGACATCCAGTGTCGGCACCTGCCAGTTCTCGAAACTGACGTCGGTCGGAACGCGCAGCGGCCGGAGCGGGTAGAAGCTCTTAGACGGAATCTCGAAGAAAGCGGAGAATTTGAGGTCGTCGAAGAGAACCTGATTGAAGACCTTGAGAGCAGACTCCGTCGCTGAGTTTGCAGCCGTTCGGGCGACGAAATCGGCGACGGCCAGTCTCGCCGTGGTGAACTCAGGGCGGATCACCTGCTCTTGCGGAGTCTGTTCTGTCGCCGGGGCGGGAGGGGAAGTCGAAGGGGTCTGTGCCGAAAGCAATGTTCCCGCACAAAGCGCGACAGTGGCCGCGGTCCAGGTTTTCATCGGGCTCTCCTATTGCGAATCCTCAGCTATCCTGGAGGATAATTGAATTCTGCTCGAAATCTGACTGTTCTTCCTCGAAATTCGATGGGCGGCGGGGGCAGGGGAGTGCTGGCCACAACGGCTCGCCGAGCGGCCACATCGACGCTCTGGATGCCGCTCGACTGCGCGATTCGGATGTTTGAGATCTCACCGCGTCGGGAGACTTCAAACGTGATGATCGTCTGGACCGGACGGGGCAGTTCTCCCAATGAGGTTTCCAGCCAGTTCAAACCGACCCGCTGTTCAACCAGTCTCACGTAGTAGGAATCGATTCGGCCTTCGTCCTCGCGGCCGCTCCCGATCTCGATCCCGACACCGCTCCCCATACCGGCACCCCTTCCGGTTTCCACCCGACCTCGGCCTCCGCTTCCAGGATCCGGCTTGCGGGCCACGTCCCCGGGTTCGGCCTTCATGGGGGTCGGTTTCGGTTCGGGTCGTCGAGGATCATCTCGGACGGGAGCTTTTTTCTCGGGCGGTTTTTCGACGAAGGTTTCCCGGTCGGGAGTCTCGGGCTCCAACTCGGGTTCCGCAGGTTCGGGAGGCGGTTCTACCGCAGCCGGTCGGGACGTGAGCATCGGCTTGAAGGTCCCGAGGCCTCCGTTCTCGATCTCCGCACTGAGTCCGACCCGAATGATCTCGTTCCCCTGGCCTCCGCCCGGGCCGGACCCGATATCGATCACGGGACCTCTGGGAAGAAGGTACGTCGCCACACCCATGAGTAGAAAAAGAAAGACATGACCCCCGATCGAAACAAGCAAAGACTTCCGAAGTCCTTCGTCACGGACGTGTGAGGTCAGTATGCGATACTGCACGGTCAGCCTCGGAAGTTCGCTCTCATTCGTCACTCGTTTCGAGCGGCTTGGTGACAAGATTGACCGCGTTGAAACCGGACGAGCGGATTTTCTCTACGACGGCGACGATCGTTTTCCAGCGGACATCTTCGTCTGCCTGCAGAAAGACCGCCCCATCATCTTCTACGTCTGCCCGGAGTTTTTCACCCAATTCCTCGAAGTAGACCGGCTGCGATCGGTAATAGAGCACCTCATCGCGGCTGATCGTGACCACCGCCTGCTGCTGAGGATCCACTGCCGTCGCCTGTCGGGTCCTGGGCAGGTTGACCTCGATCCCGGTCTGGAGAATCGGGGCCGTCACCATAAAGATGATGAGAAGGACCAGCATCACATCCACAAGGGGGGTGACGTTGATCTCCGACATCGACGGCTGGGTGTGGGTCGATCCTGTCGAAATCGCCATGGTTCAACCCTACATCAAGCTGCGTTCGACGGTATTCAACACCTCTGCCGAGAAATCGTCCATCTCCGCGCCGAACACCTTCAACCTGTGAATGAAGTGATTGTAGAAGATCACCGCAGGGATCGCGGCAAAGAGACCTGCGGCGGTCGCTACGAGCGCCTCGCTGATTCCGGGAGCGACCGCCTGAATGGTCGTGGTCGAGCCCTCACCAAGGCCCTGAAAGGCATTGATGATCCCGATGACCGTTCCGAACAGTCCGATAAAAGGTGTCACCGCGCCTGTTGTCGCCAGCCACTGGAGTGATCTCTCGAGGGCCGTCATTTCGGACTGGGCCGCTTTCTGCAGAGACCGTTCCAGGCCACCGATGTTCCGCAGCGTTTTCTTACCCTGAGCCTCAGCCGAGGACGCCAGTTGACGGTGAAGTTCCTCGTAGCCCTTTTTGAAGATTCCGGCTAGCGGCGACATCGGGTAGCTGTCGCAGTCCCGATAGATCTCGGAGAGGCTGGCCTTTTTTTTGAACTCCTCGTAGAAATGAACAGAGTCGCCTTCGACCTCTTTGTAGCTCCGCCACTTCTTGACCACGATCGTCCAGGAAAAGATGGAGAAAAAGGCCAGGAGCAACAGTACACCGATTGCGATCGGGCCGCTGTTGGCGATGAGATCCCAGAAACTCCCGAATCCCTGTGCCAGAATCAAACTCAAATCGAACTCCTTTCAGCAGGCGGGCTGCCGACTCCTCGTGCCTCCATTGAGATGCGGGGGGACCACAGGGTCGGGGTCCAGCGGCTGCAAAAGAACAGCAGCGCCGGCCCGCGGTCAGCCATCATCAAAGATACCAGGATCGGGTGACCGCGACCCGACTCCTGCCCGCTCCTCGATGTCCTGCAGAAAGAGTACACTAGTGCGACTTGCCATATGTTCTCGACGGCTCTGGCGGCTGTTTCAGCCGGCATCGTCGCCCGGGTGCAGTCGGCAGGTCGGCCAATGCTGGCCCGAGACGTGTTTTGCGGCATGGGCAATGACCCGACCGGCCCCTGCTCACAAACCTCCGGCCCGCTGCTCTTGAAAACGTACGAGGCTATACGAACAGTACCCGTCACGATGCTTAAGTTCCTGTCCATCGAGAACTTTGCCCTGGTCGATCATCTCGAGGTGGAGTTCGAGTCGGGACTGAACCTGATCACGGGAGAGACCGGGTCAGGTAAGTCGATCCTGGTAGACGCCGTCGGGCTTCTGGTCGGTCGGCGAGCCTCATCGGAAATGATCCGCCAGGAGTGCTCTCTAGCTCGAGTCGAAGGGTTGTTCAGGCTCGAATCCGAGCACCCTGCGATCGATCTCCTCCGCAATTCAGGAATCGACGTCGAGGAGGATGTGATCGTCCGGCGCGAAGTTTCAACCACCGGTTCGAACAAGGTCTTCATCAACGGGCGACTGGCGACCCTCGGATTCCTCGCCGAGATCGGTCAGACCCTCGTCGATATTCATGGGCAGCACGACCAGCAACAGCTGCTCCAGCCGGTGCACCACCTCGAGTTTCTGGACGCCTTTGGCCGGAATGAAACTCTTCGCCACCAGGTCGAACAGGCTTTCGCCGAGTTGGAGCAGGTTCGCAAGGCCATCACGGCTCTTCGAGAGAACGAGCAGGAGCGGCTTCAACGGCTGGACATGCTGCGCTTCCAGATCTCGGATATTACGAAACTGAGGCTCATCCCCGGTCTCGAATCGCAGCTCGAGGAGGAGAAGAGACTCCTCTCCAGCGCGGCCCGGCGTCTCTCGACATCTCAATCCGCCTATCAACTCCTCTACGAACAGGACGGTGCTGTGCTGGAGGTCCTCGGAAAGCTTGGGCAGGAACTCGGCGAGGCCGGTCTGGACGATCCCCGACTGTCTGAGGTCGGGCGCGAGATCGAGGATCTCCGATTCCGCACTGAAGAGGCGGCCCTCGAACTGCGGGACTATCAGGATGGAATCGAATTCAACCCTGCCCGGCTCGAACAAGTCGACGAGAGACTGGCCGAGGTGCATCAGGCCTGCCGGAAGTATGGTCGGACGTCCGAAGATCTGCTGCCTTTCGTAGAGCAACTGGAGGCGGATGCTCGGGAACTGGAACTCGGAGAGAGCCGACTCGAAGAGTTGGAGGCGAAACTCGACAGCGCGGCATCGGCCTTCACTGAGGCCGCCTGCCGGCTGGCCGAAAAACGCCGAATCGACGCTGAGGCTCTTAAATCCGAGGTCGAGGCCGAGCTTTCACATCTCGCCATGGAGGAGACGGTGTTCGAAGTCCGACTCCGGCCATTGTCAGAGCCCGGTGGGAAGGGAAGTGAGTCGGTCGATTTTCTGATCAGTGCCAACGTGGGCGAAGAGCCGCGCCCTCTGGCCCGGACGGCGTCCGGTGGAGAACTCTCGCGGATCATTCTCGCGCTCAAGTCCATCCTCACCCTCGAGACACATACGAAAACACTCGTGTTTGACGAAGTGGACTCCGGTGTCGGAGGGCGAGTCGCCGGCCGAATCGGGGCTAGACTGGCGGGGCTGGCAGTTCGGCACCAGGTCTTCTGCGTCACTCACCTTCCTCAGATCGCGGCCCGGGCGACCCGACATTTCCATGTTTCCAAAGAAACGAGTGACGGCCGGACTATCATCCGGATCCGGCCACTCGCGTCTGAGGAGCGTGTGGGGGAACTCTCTCGCATGATGTCGGGAGATTCTTCGAGCGAGGCAGCCGTCCGTCACGCCGAGGCCATGCTCCAGGAGGCGCGACTGCAGACACCTGCCCCGGTCGGCGAGTGAGCGCGAGCCCAGTTCACTGTGAAGGGCCGGTCAGGCCGGAAGCGGTGCACCTCCCCGGTTCGACAGGCGAGGTCGGAACGCCGGGTCCCGGCTTGCTTCCGCACCAGAGTCCGGGCACTGAGGGTTCCTGAAACCGGGACCTTCCGGATTCCTGAACACCCGTCGGCTGACGGCCACAGTCCGGGTCTCGGGGTCGCCCAGAGAGTCCGTCCCCGAGGCAGCGTGGCAACTGCAACTTTGAATCCGGTCGAGGCGTTCAGTTAGAATTCCTTCACATGGCGCGTCGTTTTTTCATAGAGACTTTCGGATGTCAGATGAACGAGCACGATTCAGAGAAGATCGCTGGACTGCTCAGCCATCGAGGTCTGGTCCCGGCACAATCCGCTGATGACGCCGATCTCTATATCCTCAACACTTGCAGCGTCCGCGAGAAAGCCGCCCAGAAGGTTTACAGTCGACTGGGAGAGTTCAGAAAGCGAAAACAGGAGGATCCTGCGTTCACGATCGGTGTTGTCGGGTGCGTGGCGCAGCAGGAGGGGCCGGAGATCGTCGGGAGGGCGCCGTACGTCGATCTGGTCGTCGGCACTCACATGTATCACGATCTGCCGGATCTTCTCGATGAAGTCGACGGGAGACGCCGCCTCGAAAAATTCAGGGGCCACGTCGCCACCCGTTTTCTGGAAGATCCTGTCCCCGTCGAGATCGAAACGATCGATAGGAAGAGCGGCTTCCGAGCCAATATTACGATCATGGAGGGCTGCAACAAGCGCTGCAGCTTCTGCGTTGTCCCCTTCACACGGGGCAAGGAACGCAATCGACCCGCTCGCCTGATTCTTGATGAAATCCGACGAGCGGTCGACGACGGGTACGTTGAGATCCTTCTGCTTGGCCAGACGGTCAACAGCTACAGGGATCCGGAGAGTCCCCGTTTCAAGTTCGCAGAGCTCCTGTGGCGGGCAGCAGAGATTTCAGGACTGAGGCGTCTCCGGTTTACCTCCCCCCACCCACGTGATTTTCGGGATGATGCGATCTCCGCGATCGCCTCCAACCCGGTCATCTGCAACCAGATCCATCTGCCCGTCCAGTCCGGATCGACGACAGTCCTCAAACGGATGAGGCGCCAGTATTCTCGAGAATGGTTCTTGGATCTCGTCGAAAAGTTTCGAAACTGTGGACGTCCGATCAGCTTCTCGACGGATGTGATCGTGGGGTTTCCCGGAGAGACTGAAGACGATTTTGAACAGACACTGAGCCTTGTCCGCAGCGTGCAGTTTGAGTCGATGTTCTCGTTCAAGTATTCGCCCAGGCCATATACTGAGGCGCTCCCCTGGGACGACGACGTGCCCGAAGTCGACAAGACCCGGCGCCTGATGATCCTGCAGAGGCTTCAGAAGGAAATCCAACTTCAGGTCCACAGGGAACGGTATCTGGGCCGCACGGTCGAAATCCTCGTCGAGGGCCGCTCACGGGATGGATTTCGCCTCTTCGGTCGAACGACGAGCGGTAAGATCGTGAATTTTAAAGGCGACTGCGAACCGGGTCGGTTCGTCGATGTCAGCGTGACGGCGGCCGGCCCCAACAGCCTGGTCGGAGAGTTGGTCGATTCTCAAACCCGCCTCCCAGTCGGGGCATAGGAGACAGCATGGAACGAGAGTTCAGAATCAAGGGTCTCATGATGGATCCTATTACCAACTCTCCTATCGTCATTCTTCAGGATCCGGAGCGAAACACGCTCCTTCCTATCTGGGTGGGGATCTTTGAAGCGAATGCAATCGCCCTCCAGATCGAGCGGATCGATACACCACGGCCCATGACCCACGATCTGCTCCGCAACCTTGTCGGACAGCTCGAGGCCGAGGTCGTGAAGGTCGTCGTCACAGAACTCAAGGAGAACACGTTTTTCGCCCTCATCCATTTGATCCGTGGCGATGAGCGCGTGATTATCGACAGCCGCCCGAGCGACGCCATCGCGCTCGCCTTGCGAACCGACTGCCCGATCTTCGTGACCGAGGAAGTGATCGAGAGCAGCAAGAACATCACCCTCGAAAAAGAAAATGCCGACCCCGAAGAGGTCAAAAAGTGGCTCGAGAACCTCAACCCGGAAGACCTCGGCAAGTACAAAATGTAAGGCAACCGCGCCGGGGGAACGAGAACAGGGAGAAGGGAATCCGCCAAGGCCTGGCGCCCTCTGAGCGAGTCAATCCGAGTCCCTTCGGGTTAGACTGAAACCTTCATGCCTCTACGCGCCTGGTTCTATCGCACCTTTTCAGACCCGACTGCGGTCATCTTCCTCGTTCTTCTCATAGTCGCCTTTGCTGCCGTCACGTTCCTCGCTCAGTTTCTCGAGCCGATCATTGCCGGAATTGTCGTCGCCTACCTGCTGGAAGGCTTCGTCTCCCGGCTGGAACGGAAACTGAAGAGCCGACTGACGGCGGTCCTCATCGTTTTCGCTGTCTTTCTGTCCACGTTTCTCTTTCTCCAGCTGTCCGTGCTGCCTCTCCTTCTCGCGCAGATCAAGGAGTTCCTGCAGACTCTGCCCGGGATGATCCAGTGGTTGCAGGAGGGACTTGTGACCCTTTCGGAGATGTATCCGAACCTGGTATCGGATTCCGATCTCCGCGAAATTGTGAGCGCGACCCGCTCCGACATCGTCAATATCGGTCAGACATTCGTCACCATCTCCGTCAACTCTCTGTTCAAAGTCGTCGTCTACCTTTTCCTGGTGCCTTTCCTGGTCTTTTTCCTGCTCAAAGACAAGGACCTGATCATCGGTGGCGTGCGCGACCTCTATCCGGGTGACCGCGAGCTCCTCGGACGCTTCTGGATGGACGTCGACCGTCAAATCGGAGCCTACGTCCGAGGGAAGTTCCTCGAGATTCTGATCGTCTGGGGTGTCAGCGGTGTCGTCTTCGCGCTTCTTGGGCTACGGGTTGCGCTTCTTCTGGGCTTCCTGGTCGGGATCTCCGTCCTCATACCGTATATCGGCGTCGCTGTCATGACGATCCCTGTTGGCCTGGTCGCGTTTTTCCAATGGGGGCCCAGCGCGGAGTTTCTGTGGGTGATGGGAGCCTACGCGGTCATACAGATCCTGGATGGCAACGTCCTTTCGCCGCTGCTTCTTTCCGAAGTTGTCGACCTTCATCCGGTCGTCATCATCGGGGCGATACTTCTCTTCGGCGGGATCTGGGGATTCTGGGGAGTGTTTTTCGCCGTCCCGCTCACCACCTTCATACGAGCCATCGTCAGGATTCTTCAGCAAAGAAAATTGGAGCTGCCAGGAGCCTCCCAAAGCGAGACGGACCCACCTCAGGAGTGAGATCAAGGAATCTCCCAAAGAGATGTTTCTGGCTTCATCATAGATATTTAGGGGACGTTGCATGAGGCGACTTCGGATGTCCGAAGTCAGCGATTCTTCAGCCGCAGGCCGATCAGGTCCTGAATGAAATCTTACATAATATATCTTAGACGTACTTCTGTAAACGACAAGAGGGGTCTAGAACCAACCGTCATCTCTTCGGCGACCGCTTGGTCGATTTCTGGCCTTCCCTTGAGGAAGCTTCCGGAAAATCGGTTCATCTGTCACCGTATCTTGAGACACTTCGTTGAATGGCCTTGCACAGTTTGAAATAATCGCGGCATCCTGAAGATCCCTGACCCGAATGTTGATGGTCTTCTGACGGAGATGAGGAGAGTGACATCTATATGAATGCAAAAGAAGTGACTCAGATCGTGAAAGAGCGAGAGATTCGCGCAGTCGATTTCAGATTCTGCGATCTCCCGGGCCTCTGGCAGCATTTCACCATTGCTGCCGGCGAATTGACCGAGGAGAGCTTTGAAGACGGTTTCGGGTTCGACGGCTCCAGCATCCGGGGATTCCAGGAGATCCAGGAAAGCGACATGCTTCTGATCCCTGACCCGACCACCGCCTTCGAAGATCCTTTCATGAAGGAACGGACGCTGGTTCTGATCTGCAACGTGTTCGACCCGCTGACCGGAGAGCCCTACTCCCGAGATCCCAGGTACATTTCTCAGAAAGCCGTGAAATACATGATGTCCACGGGAATCGCGGACGTGGCGTATATCGGCCCTGAGCCGGAGTTCTTCGTCTTTGACGATGTGCGGTTTGAACAGACTCCCAATCGGTCTTTCCACCAGGTCGATTCCGTCGAAGGGTTCTGGAACAGCGGTCGTGATGAAGGCCCGAATCTCGGGCACAAGCCGCGCTACAAGGAGGGCTACTTCCCCGTTCCGCCGATGGACACCCTTCAGGATATGAGGACCGAGATGATGTTGATCCTACAGGGGATCGGAATCGACATCGAACTCCACCACCACGAGGTGGCCAGCGGTGGCCAGTGCGAGATCGACATGCGCTTCGACGATCTCGTCAGCATGGCGGACAAGTTGTTGAAGTTTAAGTATGTCGTGAAGAACGTCGCTCATCGCCACGGCAAGACGGCGACTTTGATGCCGAAGCCGATTTTTGCCGACAACGGATCGGGGATGCACTGCCACCAGAGCCTCTGGAAAGACGGCCGGAACTGCTTCTACCAGGCCGGTACCTACGCCGACCTCAGCCGCGATGCCGTGCACTACATCGGCGGATTGCTGGCACACGCTCCTGCTCTTCTGGCTTTCTGCGCTCCGACGACGAATTCCTATCGAAGACTGGTGCCTGGATACGAGGCGCCCATCAACCTGATCTACTCGCAGAGGAACCGTAGCGCCTGCGTCCGGATTCCGGCCTACTCACGGAGCGAAAAAGCGAAACGGGTCGAGTTCCGTCCGCCAGATCCGTCGGCAAACGGCTATCTGGCTTTCGCAGCCATGTTGATGGCTGGACTCGATGGGATTCAGAACAAGATCATGCCGCCCGATCCCATGGACAAGGACCTCTACGATCTGGAACCGCAGGATATGGCCAAGGTCGCGTCGGTGCCCGGAAGCCTGGACGCAGTCCTCGATGCGCTCGAGAGAGACCACGACTTTCTTCTCAAGGGCGACGTGTTCACTCCGGACGTGATAGAGAACTGGATCGGGTACAAGAGAGCTCACGAGGTCGATGCCGTCCGGTTGAGACCCCATCCCTACGAGTTCGCTCTCTACTACGACATATAGGGCATTGTCCGAAAAGTGCCCGAGGTCAAATTCGGGCGTCTTTTCATCTCCAGCTTTGTTGTGCAGGCGCTCAGTATTGCTGCGTCACACGCCTCGCTGGCGACTAAAATACACCGCGAATTGGCTTCTCCTGCGTGCCTGGCCGCCTCTTCCCGGATAGAATCCAGGCTGCATGGAACCCCGGGATCTGTTCAGTCCCTTCGAGCCGCCCGCCGATGAGATAGCGTCCCTGCTGGAAGGGTGCGGTTTCAGCGATGCCCGCCGCGCTGACGAGATGCTTCTGAGCATCTCCATGACGGTCTCCGACCCGGCCCGGATGGAGGTGTTCGGTCCGGCACTGTTAGCGGAGGCCTCCGAGGCCGCCGATCCCGACGCCATGCTTCTTCGGTTCGACGACCTTCTCCGAGCGATGGCGAGCCCGATCAACCTTCTGGAGTTTCTTCTCGACAATCGGCAGGCGCTGAACTGGCTCCTCAGGATTCTGGGAGCCTCGACGTTTGCGAGTCAGACCCTTCTGAGAAACCCGGAATACGTCTATTGGCTGCTCGACCTCCAGAGGCTCCCGTCCACTCGGACCCCAGCCGATCTGCGGCGGATCGCAGGAGAGGCGATCAAGCCTTTCGGCGATTCAATGAACGCTCTCGATGCCCTGCGGAGGATGAGGCGAAGAGAGATGCTTCGACTCGCAGCGCAGGACATCCTCTCGCTCGGCGACGTGACCCAGATCGTCTCCCAGGTGTCTCATCTGGCGGATGCGATCCTGGCGGCTGCCTACGATGTCGTGCGCTCCGATTTTTCCGCTCCGCAGCCCGAGTTTGCCGTGTTGGCGCTCGGCAAACTCGGCGGCGAGGAACTGAACTTCAGTTCCGACGTCGACCTGATCTACGCCTACGCCGACGAACAAGACCAGGAACGGGTCCTGAACATGGCCAAGCTCTACACGAGGGCCGTCTCCGAAGCCAGCTCTGAAGGGAGGTTGTATCGGGTCGACTTGAGACTTCGACCGATGGGGCGCGGCGGAGCGATCGCGTACTCGTTGGGAGCCTTTCGTCACTATCACGAGACGTGGGCGGACACTGCCGACCGGCTGGCACTGATCAAATGCAGGGCTGTCGCAGGAGATACTTGCACAGGAGCCGAGTTTTCCAGGTTGTGCGAGGCCTTCGTCTACCGCAGGTATGTCGACCTTGCGGCAGTCGAGGAGGTGCGTTGGCTCAAGCATCGGACGGATCTGAAGATGAGCCGAAGGGGCGAATCCCGGCGGAACATCAAGCTCGGCCTCGGAGGAATTCGTGAAATCGAATTCTTCGTTCAGGCGTTTCAACTTCTCTACGGATCACGCACGCCGGACGTGAGGACGCCCAACACGCTGGAGGCTTTGAACAGGCTCGTTGATCGAGGGTTCGTCCCTCTCGGTGATTTCGAGAAACTGCGCGACGCTTACGTATTCTTCCGTTCACTCGAGCACAAACTCCAACTCGTCGAGGACCGACAGACTCACACGCTTCCAACAGAAAAGGGCCGTCTCCAGCACACGGCCCGCCTGATGTCCGATGCTCTCGGTTCCGAAGACCCGGCCTCGGCCGATCATCTGCAGAAAGCCATCGACCGGCAGAGGAAAAACGTCAGGGACATTTTTGAAGGCCTTTTTCAGGAGCAGCGACTCGCGGAAGGCCCCGAGGAACTGGTCCTGAATCCCGAACTCCGTGGCAAATCGGCCGTCGCCTGGCTCCAGGAGAAGTCAGTGCCCCACCCTGAGAAGGTCTGGCGCGGTCTGGAGATTCTGCTGGACGCCCCGGCCTATCCCCATTCCCCGAGCCGCATTCGCAACCTCCTGGCGAATCTTGTGCCACGGCTTCTCCGGACTGGATCTTTGCTGCCCGATCCGTCACTTCTGTTCAGTCGACTCGACCGCGTCTGTGAGGCGGTTGGATCACGGGCCAGCCTCTACCAGGCGCTCGTCGAGAATCGAGAGTTCTCGGAACGACTCCTGCGGGTCCTGTCTTCAGGAGATTTTCTGACGGACGCGCTCGTAGCGAATCCGGAACTCCTGGACAGTCTTCAGAGACTGCCCGACGCTCGCACACGTCGGCAGTTGGAGCAGGACCTGAAAGGACTTGAGCCTTCTCAGCTCCCGAATTACAAGAGGAAGGCCGAGTTCAAGATCGCGTTGGAGACCCTCTTTGACCCGGCGGCCGGCCGGCGGTCCCGAATTTCTCTCAGCGAACTTGCCGAGGCGTGCCTGATCGCTTCCATCGAGAGAGCCGTCCCGCTCGACCCGGCCCTCGAGGGAGGTTCGTTCGTCGTGATCGGGTTGGGAAAACTCGGAGGTCGAGAGCTGACATTCCATTCGGATCTTGATCTCATGCTGATCTTTGATGACGAAAATGTAGACGCATCCATAGATAGTTATACGAAGGTAGTGAAAGTTCTACGTCAGGATATTGAGGAGTTCAGGAAGACCGGCCGGGCCTATCGATTGGACTTCCGCCTGCGGCCTGAGGGTCGACGAGGGCCGCTGGCGACACCTCTCTCGGCCTTGAACCGCTATTTCGTGGATCGAATAGAGCCTTGGGAGAGGCTGGCCTATGTGAAGGCACGTGCGATCTGGAATCCCGCAGGCCTCGATCCGCTGAAAGCGTTGTGGAGCCGGCCCCTCGGATCGGAAGAAGTCGCGGCTCTGCGAAGGGTCCGTGCTCGGATGGAAGTGGAACTGGCTCGCGAAGAAGAAAAGGGTGTCCATGACTTCAAGGTCGGCCCTGGTGGACTCGCCGATATCCAGTTCCTGGTTCAGTGTCTCCAGTTGCAGGGCGGGATCCGCGAAGCCGGCACGAGCGAAGCGATGGGGAGGCTGGAGGAATCGGGGATGCTCTCGGGCCAGGATCGCGCGGTCCTGGTCGAGTCACTTGACTTCCTGTACAGGCTCGAATCGGCCCAGCGACTCCTCAGCGAGCGGGCGACGACTTCCCTCCCCCGGGTTCCCGAGACCTGTGCTTTGATCGCCGACTTCATGGGATTGCCCGACGGCGGCGCTCTCCTAGCGAATCTTGCCGAAGTGCGCCGACGAGTGCGGGAGGTTTTTGAGCTGAGGTTCCCCGACGGATCTTAGGGTGCGAGCAAGGGTCCCTCCGGGAGAGCCCGCGCGCTCCGCTTGCTGTGCTAAACGAGATGGAGCGCTGATGTGGCGCAGCAGTACCGGGCGTCTCGCGAGGGGACAGACCAATCTGGACGTGCCCGAGCCGTCCGAAATCACCTTGGGGATATCTTGGGGACAGTCCCACCTAGATCACATCCCGGTCGCCGGTGCGGATGTTGTAACCGTCCTCGACCGGAAGGACGAAGACCCTTCCATCTCCGATCTCCCCGGTTCGCGCTGTCTCGATGATTGTTCGGATGATGTCGTCCACCATGTCGTCGGGAACCACGAGTTCGATTCTCATCTTCGGCAAGAGGGTCACGCTGTACTCCTTCCCCCGATAGATCGCGGTGTGACCCCTTTGCCGTCCATGTCCTCTGACTTCGGTGATGGTCATTCCCGAGACATGGAGTTCCGATAGCGCCTCTTTGACTTCTTCGATTTTGCTG
>CAJHYB010000213.1_pt1 | contig 14493 bp, 14 predicted proteins | sample 9198631 | NCBI WGS metagenome assembly CAJHYB01 (sample SAMEA7708354, study PRJEB35096) | sediment metagenome | biome: marine neritic benthic zone biome [ENVO:01000025]; feature: sediment [ENVO:00002007]; material: shallow marine sediment [ENVO:03000034] sea grass bed [ENVO_01000059] ... | reverse complement strand
TATCTTTATGAGCCCTTGCCGCCGCCTTTGTCAGGGCAGTTTTTTTACGAAATCGTGCACCACGTCTCCTCTCGGGGTGGCGCACGCGGTGGAGCCTTTCCGAGTGCGCACGTGTCTGGAGCTGTAGTCGTTCTGCTGGTGGCCTGGCGGTACGAGCGACGCCTGGCCTGCTTCCTGCTGCCGATCGTGACCGGGATCATGCTGGCGACGGTCTACGGTAGATTCCATTACGTCATGGATGTGGCGGGAGGATTGACCGTTGCGCTTGCGGCTGTCCTCATCGTCCATGCGAGGCTGCCGAAACCCGCTTCCTAGCGAATGGTGGGCGGTTCTCGTCCTCTCCGCTCATGACCGCCCTGATTGGGCACTATAATGAGTCTCGTGAGGAGTTCCCGATCCCACTCCCCGGATGACCTCAAGCGACTACTGGAAGCGGCGAGTTGTGGCGACGAGGATGCCATGTCCGAGGTGTTTCCGATCGTCTACCAGGAGTTGCGGGGAGTGGCCGGTCGATATCTCAGGCGTGAAAACCGAGTGCAGACCCTTCAGGCTACAGCACTCGTCCATGAGGCCTATCTGCGGCTTCTCAAGGACAGAAACCTGCAATGGAAAGACAGGGCGCATTTCCTCGGAATCGCAGCCCGCTCGATGAGGCAGATCCTGGTGGAACGGGCTCGAGCCCGCGCGGCCGGGAAGAGGGGTGGAGGCCGGCACGCGGTCACGCTGACCGACAGGATCCTCGGTGAAACTGAACGTTCCGTGGATTTGCTCGACCTGGACCGCGCTCTGTCAGCCTTGGGCGAAATCGACCCGAAACAGGTGGAGTTGGTGGAACTCCGATTTTTTGGAGGACTGACGGTCGAGGAGACCGCTGTTGTCATGGGAATCTCCGCGGCCACAACGAAACGCCGGTGGGCTCTGTCGAAAGCCTGGCTGCGACGAGAATTAGGCGGGTGAACCGGAAGCAGTTTCAGCGAGTCCAGAACGTCTTTGAGTTGGCGCTCGAGTGCGAGGGAGCGGCTCGCGACGAATTCGTCGAAAAGCAGTGTGGGCACGATCCGGAATTGAAGCAGGAAGTGGTTTCGTTGCTGGCCGCCCACGACAGAAACGACAGTTTTCTCGAGAGCAACATCCTGGCAGCCGGAGCGGAGCCGTTGCAGGAAGGTGAAACCGTCGGACCGTATCGCGTTATCCGCGAGCTGGGCCGTGGTGGAATGGGAGTCGTCTACCTGGCCGAGGATTTCCGGCTTGGCCGCCGAGTCGCTCTGAAGGCGTTGGCCCTCGCAGTCGAGGTCGATGGAAAGAAGAGAGAAAGGTTCCGACGCGAAGCCCGGCTCGCCGCGTCCTTGTCGCACCCGGCCATCGCGACTGTCTACGCTCTCGAAGAAGTCGGAGGGCATCTCTACATCGCGTCAGAGTTCGTAGATGGCAGAAACCTCAGGGAAGAGCTTCTGGAAGGCCCGTTGCCGCTCGACGAGTTGATCGACTCTGCGCTTCAGATCGCTCGGGGACTGGCCGCTGCCCATGAGGGCGGAGTGATTCATCGAGATCTCAAGCCCGAGAACATTCTTCGGGATCGGGACGGACGCCTGAAGATACTCGATTTCGGCCTGGCCCTTCTGTCCGAGCCGGAGTCGGCTCACATGGATCGACTGACTCAGGACGGCAGCCTGGTTGGGACTCCGGCCTACATGTCACCCGAGCAGCTTCTGGGAAAGAGCGTCGATGCTCGCGCAGACATCTTTTCATTCGGGGTGCTCGTCTATGAACTGGCGACCGGCGCACACCCCTTTTCGGGCAACAACCCCATACACACGGTGGGCCGGATCCTGGAGGCACCTCCGAATCCGTTCTCGGAACACGATGTTCGAGCCCCTCATCTGGAACGAGTCCTCGACAAGTGCCTGCAGAAGGAACCCGAAGACCGGTACCGTTCCATCGATGAGCTTGTCCGGGAACTGAAGGCGCTCGAAACAAGCAAAGGGCAGGGTGGGGAAGGGCAGTCGGCTCCCCGGATTCATCCCCGACCTTCGAAGCTCGAACCGAGCCTCGGGAGCTACTGGTGGGTCGTCCATCAGGTCGGAGTCATGATCCTGTACGCGTCTATGGTCGCGGTGCTGTGGGATCTCCAAGAGTCGAGATCCGGGACGTGGCCTCTGGTTCTCTCTTTCTCCATCCTGGCCTGCGCGATCGTCAACGGGACGCTCAGGACACATCTTCTTTTCACGTCACGATTCAACCGGAGTGCGATCGTGACGGAGCTGCGGCAGGTCAGGATGTTGAAACGTCTCGTCGACGGTCTGTTCTGCCTCTTTCTGCTGGCTGCGGCTGCGACCGTCCTGGGGGATCATCAGATTCTGGCCGGAATCCTGGCCGCGGTTTCAGTCGGTTACGCCGTTGTCTTTCTGGTCGTGGAGCCGGCGACGGTGCGGTCAATATTCACGCCCGAAGCCCGCCCCTAGGCGGAACTCACTGTTTGCTGTTCACTCGTGACTCTCACGGATCACTGATTACTGGTCACCGGTCCTCGCATAGTCCCCTGTTTTCTTCTCTCGCGTGAGCCCGTTTTTCTCTTTTTCTCACATCCTATTTCAGACGTGACAACAAGCCAGGCGACGTGCGCGCCCGTTGTCAGCAGAGGAGGCGATGTGAAAGAGCAGAAGAAGCCACATGAGCGCGAGCACAACAGTTTGCTCGCAGGAGTAGAGAAACGTTTGTTGGTCTGGATCGCCAGGAGGCTTCCCCAGCGAGTCACGTCAGATCATCTGACACTGCTCGGGCTGCTTTCGATGGCGGTCGTCGGCTTGTCCTACTGGGCGTCCCGATTCGATGAAAGAGCTCTTATCCTGGTCGTCTTCGCCCTGGGTTTGAACTGGTTCGGCGACAGCCTGGACGGGACATTGGCTCGTGTCCGCAACCAGCAGCGACCGCGCTATGGATTCTACGTCGACCATGTGATCGACATCGTAGGATCCGCGTTTCTGCTCGGGGGACTCGCGGTATCAGGCTATATGAATCCATTCATCGGACTGGTTCTGTTGGTCGGATACCTCATGATCACGGCTGAGACCTTCCTGGCGACGCACACGGTCGGGGTTTTCCGCCTGTCATTCATGAAGATAGGGCCGACCGAGCTTCGGATTCTGCTGGCCGTCGGGACGCTTTTCCTTTTCAACAGGCCGGTTGTCGATCTGGGAAGTCTTGGAGTCTTTCCGCTGTTCGATGTTGGAGGCGTTTGTGGAATCTTCGGCATGGCTCTGACCCTCGTGGTTTCGGCTGTCAGGAACACGCGTTTCCTGTACCGGGCCGAACCGCTTCCGCGGACGTGAGGTTCGGTTTGAAGCACAATCAGTTCTCAAACGGTTTCGTCCGCTGGCTCGCGTTCAACCTGGTCGGGCTGACCGGAGTCGCGGTCCAATTGACGACCTTATCTGTCCTTCGAGGAGGCCTCGGCCTGCATGTTCTCGTAGCCACGGCGCTGGCGGTGGAGGCGGCGGTCCTGAACAACTTCTTCTGGCACCTTCGCTGGACCTGGGCTGATCGTCAGGTCGAAGGGTGGCAGGAAACGCTGTCACGGTTGTGCAGATTCAACCTGACAGTCGGACTTATTTCAATACTTCAGAATGTGTTTCTGATGGAGCTGTTAGCCGTCTGGTTGAATACTCACTACTTGCTGGCGAATATCGTGACGATTACTTTGTGCTCCATTCTGAACTACTTAACCAGCGATAGAATCGTTTTCAGGGAATCCACACCGCGGTCAGCCCCATTCAATCTGTCAGGCCGCCCGGGGCGATCTCTGAGGAGTTTATAAATGATCAGCTTATTCCGACCTTTAAGGTTCTTTTTCGAAAGCCGGAGAGCGACCTGGACCCTGCGCGGTTCTACCGTCCTGTTGATGGTGGGGACTGCCTCGAGTTTCTGGGGTCATGCTGCAACCTTGAAACCGGAAACTCTCGCTGCTTGGAAAGAGTATGTTCGGCTGACGGAGGCACGGATCGAGGGGGAACTGGAATCGTCAGTGGGCTTCCTGGTCCAGGACTTCCAAGCCTCGGCGAAGGCAGGAACGGACCGGCTTGCGCTTATCGACGGCACAGTCCTCGTCGACAGAATGGATACAAGAAAGCCGCGGAGGGAAGAAATAGATGTACCCTCCGGAACGATTCATCACTGGCGCGGAAGTATCTTTATCCCGAGAGTTGCACTCGAGTCGGTATTGTCTGTGTTGCGAAGCCCCATGCGGAAAGAGGAGTTCCCGCCGGATGTGATCGATTCGATGATCCTCGATCAGGACGATGACTCTCTGGAGCTCTACCTGAAGATCGTTCGCAAAGGGATTGTTACGGTGATGTACAACACGAATCATCTCGTGGAGTATCGTTCTCATGGACCGCGAAAGGCCTCCAGCCGAAGTGTCTCAAAGAGGATCGCAGAACTGGCCAACGGGAACACCCCCAGGGAGAGGGAAAAGCCGCTCGGCGAGGATCGAGGGTTTCTCTGGCGCATGAATTCGTACTGGCGCTTCGAGGAGATCGAGAGAGGGGTCCTGGTGGAGTGCGAGTCGTTGACACTCAGTCGCGGTATTCCCGGTATCGTCCGGCCTCTGGTCGATCCGATCGTCAATGGTATTGCCCGGGAGTCCATGAAAGCGACTCTGACAGCCATGAAGGATCGAATCTCGAAGTCCGATCACAGGCCTGGTTCGACGCCGGCCTCTCCGGCTTCCTGAGTCGTTCCTTCATACCGGGCGAAGAGATATCTGAGATCGAGTGTGGTGACCGCCGGACCGACCCAAGTGTCAATCGTTCGCCGAGCGCCGTGACTGGAAGCGCGAGACTTGTGAAGACCCTTCGATTCTCGCCAGGGTCAGAGGACTTCGACGGCTCAGAATCGACCAAGGTGCCCGCCAGTAGGCGAAGCCAAAGCCGACCAACAGACCTATGGGGAGCAAAGCGGCGAGCAGGTCGGCCCCCCAGTTCGCGAGTGAGGTACCCGGTGTCAGCACGTCCGCGAGGAAAATGAAGTCGAGGAGCAAGACAGCGATCGAGCAGAGGAGTGGCGATACCCATCTATGCGGAGAGTCGTAGGAAGAGAAGAAACCCGGTTCACCGGTAGACTTCTCCAGATCGCCTGCGGCGACCACGATCTGCAGCATCCGCTTCATGTACTCCGACTCAATCCACAACAGGAGTGGAGTCAGGCAGGCTGCCAGGTAAAGGATTGCTGCTTCTCGAGAGTAGTCGGCCCAGGGGACGACGCGGGCCTGGCCGGTCTCTTCGGGACCCTGCCCCCAACCCAGATAGGCGATCGTCAACAGGAGCACCGTCAGCGTCACCGCACGGGTCACGGCGACCAGCGTGGAGTAATGTCGGAAGAGGTGGCAGTGCCCCCCGTAAATCGACGACCGGTCATCCATCCGACTCTCCCCATTGAGGCAAGCGTTTTTGTGTCGTTCGTCAGGATCGGTTGAAGTCTCTGAGAACTTCTCGAGCCGCATTGTAGCCGGGGACCCCGGTGATTCCGCCTCCAGGGTGTGCGCCCGCTCCACAGAGAAAAAGGTGGTCGATCGGCATGCGGTAACGAGCGAAGTCCGGGATGGGACGCATGAACAACATCTGATCGAGTCCCATCTCCCCTTGGAAGATGTTTCCTTCCGTGAGGCCGTAGTCACTCTCCCAGTCTTGCGGAGTGATCAGGTGACTGCCGATGACACTGTCGGCAAGGTTCGGAGCGTACTGAGAGATCGTCTCGACGATCAGTTTCTCGAGTCGAGGCCCTTCGTCTTCCCACGATGCGTCTTTAAGGTGGTAAGGCGCGTACATCATAGAGATGGACATTAGATGTTTCTCAGGAGGAGCCAGGGACGGATCCAAGAGCGTCGGGATCGTGGCCTCCAGGTAAGGGGAAGCCGAGCATCGTCCATACCGGGCATCGTCGCCGGCCCGCTCCAGATAGTCCAGGTCGGGAGCGATGACGATGGCTCCCGTTAGATGATCGTGACCTTCTGGACGCGCAGTGAACCGTGGAAGTCTGGATAGGGCCAGATGAAGACTGGCCGTACACCCTCGAAATCGAATGTTTCGGACCCGGCGCATGACACGCGGTTCCAATTGCGGTGGACCAACCAGTTCGAAAAGGGTCCGGCGCGGATCGCAGTTCGAAACCACCGCTCTGGCCCTGAGTTCCTCTCCATTCGCGAGCGAGACGCCTCGTGCCTGGCCCTTTTCGACCAGTATCGAGGCCACTCTCGATTCCGTTCTGATTGTCGCGCCCGCTTCTCGTGCCACATCTGCGAGGATCTTCGAAAGCCGCCCGATGCCGCCCTTCACCGTCTTGAACGGCTTGTATCCCAAGTACTTCGAGAGCATGTTCTGGTAGGCCAGAATGAAAACCGTGCCGGAGGCGCGGGGCCCCACGATCCCTCCGGCGAGGCCGGCTGCGCCCAGCAATCCCTTGACGGCATCGTTTTCGAACCACTCTTCCATGAGTTGGTCAATCCCCATCGGAAGCACGCGGAGGAACTCCATCATGTCCCGTTTTCCCAGCCGCCTGACTCGTGTCGCGAGTCGAGCCCAGGGAATCAGTTCCTGGGGCCTGCTCTCTTCCAGTCGAGGAGGTGTGAGCAGTGCCGTGTCCGACAGGACTGAAGAGACGCGTTCGATCAATCGGCAGAACTCGGGGAATCGGGACGCGTCGTCCTGCGAAAAGAGACCGATCTCGGCACGTGTCCTCTCCGGATTGGTCCAGAAGGCCAGCGATTGACCATCGCTGAGTGGCGAAAAGGCGACGGCATCGCCGACCAGGAACTCGAGTCCGCGCTCGGCTAGTTTCAAGTCGCGGACGATCCTGGGCCGCAACAGGGCCGCGTTGCTGTAACCCGTGTTGACTTTAAAACCGGGTAAAACCTCCTCCGACGAGGCGCAGCCTCCGAGTTCTTTCCGCGCTTCCAGGACCGCCACGCGCAGTCCGGCCTGAGACAGGTAGCAGGCGGAAACGAGTCCGTTGTGTCCGCCGCCGACAATGATTACATCGTATTCGCTCATCTTTTCGATCTATATCCTCGGACTTTTCACCCGGTCTCAGCCTTTCCCAAGTATCTCCAGAGCTGCCAGCCGCCCGGGAGCTCCCGTGATACCTCCCCCAGGGTGAGTTCCGGATCCGCACTGGTAGTAATTTCGGATCGGGGTGCGGTACTGTGCGTATCCCGCCGCGGGTCTCAGGAAGAAGAGTTGAGACAAGCTCAGCTCGCCCTGGAAGATATTGCCCTGAGTCAGGCCGATCGAACGTTCGATGTCCTCGGGCGTCAGCACCTGTCGGTGCAGAATGATCTCTTTAAGATTAGGAATGTACCTGGAGAGTGCGGTGACTACGGCATCACCGAACGCTTCACGGTGATCGTCCCAGTGGCCTGTCGCCAGATTGTAGGGAGCATACTGGCAGAAGCAGGACATCACATGCTTACCCGGCGGGGCCATCCCGGGATCGATCATCGATGGGATGATCATGTCGATATAAGGTTCCCGGGAGAAGTTTCCATATTTAGCGTCGTCGTAGGCTCTCTCCAGGTAGTCGATATTCGGACTGATTGAGATCGCGCCGCGGAGATGTGCCCCGAGACCCGGCATGCATTTCAGGTCGGGTGCGGCGTCGAGCGCCAGATTCACCTTTCCGGATGATCCTTTAAAGGTGAACCTCGAGATGGAGTCGACAAGGTCGTCCGGCAGATGCTGAGCTCCGACGAGGTCGAGGAAGGTCCGTTTCGGGTCGAGGCTCGAGACCACAACCTCGGCATCGAACTCGCGTCCATCCCGGAGCGCCACGCCGCTCGCACGCCCGTTCGTCATCTTGATCGCCTCGACAGGCGCACCCGTCCTGATCTCGACTCCGAAGCTTCGTGCCGCGCTGGCGATGGCCTCAGCGACCCCTCCGGTGCCCCCTCGAGCGAACCCCCAGGCCCTGAAGTTACCGTCGATCTCTCCCATGTAGTGGTGAAGGAGTACGTAGGCGGTTCCAGGCGAACGAGGGCCGAGGAAGGTTCCGATGATGCCGCTGGCCGACAGAGTGGCTCGCAGGGCATCCCCTTCGAACCACTCGCTTACGAAGTCGGCGGCACTCATGGTCATCAGCTTGGTGAGCAGGTGCAGTTTGTCCTTTCCCAATCCCAGGAAGTGCTTTCCGAGGCCCGCCAGGCCCATCATGTCTCTCGGGCGAAATCTCGTCGGATCCGGCGGCTCGATGCCGAGCATGTATTTGACCGCCTTGGCCATGAAGAAAAGGTTGCGACCATAGTCTTCATATGCCTCGGCGTCTCGCGGGCTGTGACGTGCTATTTCGCGAAGGGTCTTGAAGTGATCGCCGTCCCGATACAGGTGGTCACCGTTGGGAAGGGGGGTCAGCGTGCTCTCCAGGGGGAGAATCATCAGACCGTGTTCGGGGAGGCGCAGCTCCCGGATGATCTCGGGTCGGAGGAGGCTGACGACGTAGGAGAAGACGCTGTACTTAAAGCCCGGATAGATCTCTTCGGTGACCGTGGCTCCGCCGATGACATCTCGCCCTTCGAGAACCAGCGTCTTCCGTCCGGCCCGGGCCAGGTATGCAGCGGTCACCAAGCCGTTGTGGCCGGCTCCGATGACTATGGAGTCATATCGACGTGTCACGTCAGGCTCGCTTCCTTGGTGGATTGAAGAAAGGGGTCTTGACGATGGTCGCGGAGACCCTCTGTCGCTCGTATTCGACCGTGACTTCCATCTCGACCTTCGATCCAGGGGAACCGGAGCCGGCTCGGACCGTTCCGATCGCGATGTACTTCTTCAGGATCGGAGAAAAAGTCTGGCTCGTCGCCTGGCCGATCTGTTTGCCGTTCTGGTAGATCGGAACTGCCGCACGAGAGGCTCTACCGGCGACCAGGGGCGGCAGATCGATCGCTTCGAAGAGTCTCTCCAGGTGGACCCAGTCAACTTCGAGTCCGACGAATGTCCATGCGGATCCCAGGTTCTTCTCTCGAATCAGTGCATCACGGCCAATGAAGTCTTTCTTCTTCAGCGCCACGGCCCAACCGAGTCCGACTTCGAATGGACTCGACTTCTGAAGCTCGATCAGAGTCTTCTGTGAAGAAAAGAAATCGACTTCGATCAGCAGCAGGCCGGCTTCGATCCGAGCAATATCGAGAGCCACCATCCCAGCCGGCGTGACTCCGTAGCTCCGTCCGTTTTCGATCAGGATGTCCCAGAGGCGCTCCGCCCACCTCGATCTGACCCAGAGTTCGTATCCGAGATCCCCGGTGTAGCCGGTCCTCGTCACGGTGACCGGAATGTCATCTATCCGTCCTCGCGTGAGTCTGAAGTACTTGAGCCCGCCGATGTCGGCGTCCGAGACGAGGGACTCGAGCAGCTTCCTGGAGGTCGGACCCTGGAGCGCCAGAGCTCCCAGTTGAGAAGACACGTCCGTCACCGTGGCATCCATGCCGTATCCGCAATCCTGAAACCAGCGCAGACTCGGATCGGCAGCCGTCAAGCGGAAGTGATCTTCGGCCAGGCGCGACACAGTTCCATCCTCGATCAACTTCCCGTCCTCGTCGCACCAGGGCGTATACATGACCTGGCCGATTCGGCACTTGGAGATGTTTCGAGTCATGATGCGGTCGACTAGTCTCAGCGAATCCGGTCCCGTGACTTCGTACTTGAAGAGGGGTGATACGTCGATCAGCCCGGCTGAATTGCGGATCGAGTAGTACTCGTGTTCGTGCGACGGCTGGTAAGTTCCGGCGGCAAAATACCCGGACCAATTGCGCCAGTCCTGACTCTCACACACGCGGGATGTCCGTGAATGAAACGGTGTTCCGGTCGGCATTTCCAATCTCCATCTTACCGCCCTGCCCACGGCGATGCTGGATGATACTCGGAGTCGCCCTTCGATGAAATGTCCGCCGGTGGCAAGACATACAAACACGAGCAGTCTATTGGTGCCAACGGTTAAGCATAGATATGTATACAGCAATTGAGATTGTTATTGTTGCGACAAAGAGATAGTGTGTTTCCTGGAGCGACGGCAATGCCGATTGACATCAGATATCTCGACGAAGGGCGAGGGGTTTTATGGAAAGCCTACGGACATCTGAGCGGGAAAGAGGTCATGGAGACCAATACCGAGGTCCACTCCGAACCGGAGCGGATGAAGAGCTACCGCTATGTCCTCGTTGATCTCACCGACGTCGAGAGCGTCCAGATTTCGAACAACGAACTGGTGCGGATCGTCGCACAGGACGAACTGGCAGCTCGCAGCAGACCTCAGAGTGTTGTCGCCATTGCAGCCCCCACGGATGTCATGTTCGGAATCTCCAGGATGTGGGAGGCCCACGTTGACCAACTGGGTTGGGATACAGCGGTTTTCAGGACCCGTCGAGAGGCCGACCAATGGATCGTGGAAACGGTCCGGAGGTTGTTCAGCGAGGAAGTGACGTGTTCGTAGAGGTCGAGACGGGGGCGTATCAGCCTAGAAACCCGAAGATCAGAAAGAGAAGGACCGCCGCTCCTGCAGCGGTCATTGCGTAGGGGAGTTGGGTCCGCACGTGGTCGATGTGATCCGTAGCCGAAGCCATCGATGAGATGATGCTGGTGTCGGATATCGGCGAGCAGTGGTCGCCGAAGACTCCTCCGCCCAGAACAGCAGCGACAGTCAGTCCCATGTTCAATCCCATCAGTTCGACCATCGGGACGGCGATCGGAATCATGATCCCGAAGGTTCCCCAGGAGGTTCCTGTCGAGAAGGCGATGAAGCATGTGAGAAGGAACAGAATCGCCGGAACGAGTTCCGGTGGCAAGGTCGCCTGCGCGACCTGAGCGACGAACGGACCCGTGCCGAGTTGGGTCGAGGTCTCGCCGATGGCAAAAGCCAGCATGAGAAGGCTCGCCACCGGGAGTAGCGGAGCCATGCCGCGAAGGGTGAGATCCGTGATCTCCTTGAGGCGGAGCAACCCCTGGGCTCGATAGCTGATCGAGGAAACGACGAGACTTGTCAGGACTGCCCACAGCACAGCCCTGGAACCGCTTCCCGCCATGAAGTCTCCGCGTCCGTCGATCAGGAGTCCGGTCGGGACCATCACCACCATCGTGACAATCGGCAGCACCATATTGAAGGCGCGGGGGGGAACTCCGGCCTTCGGTTCAATCGAGGCTCCTTCGGACGAGACCATCGGCGTCGCCCCTTCGTTCAGGACCTGTCCCTGGAGAGCGCGCTTTTCAGCCGCTCTCATCGGTCCGTAGTCGCGATCCGTGAAGACGAGTACCGCCACCAGAATCAAGGCTGTCATCGCGTAGAAGTTGAAGCCGGTGGCAGCGATCAGGGTGCCGGTTGGGTTGGACAGGCCCTGAGCCGCGAGCAGTCCGATGACGTAGGCCCCCCAGGCGTTCAGCGGAAGCAGCATGCACTTCGGAGCCGACGTCGAATCCAGAATGTAGGCGAGTTTCTCGCGTGACACCTTGAGACGATCGAAGAGTGGACGACTCACGGTGCCGGAAACGAGAATACAGATGTTCGATTCGATGAAGATCACCAGCCCGAGGATCCAGGCGAGCAGGCCCGCAGACTTTCGCGACTTGACCAGGCCCCGCCCAGTGACCCAGTTCACGAAACCGCTGACGCCTCCCGAGTACTGAGTCAGCGCGATCACCGCTCCCATCAGTAGCGTGAAGAGAATCGCCCTGGTATTCGACGCCGAGGCGAAGACCTTGACGATTTCCTCGACCGTGTGAGCCAGTCCGGCGAGAGGATTCCACGAGGACATGATCGTCCAACCCAACCAGATTCCGAAGAGCAGAGAAACATAGACCTGCTTCGTCCGAATGGCGAGGACAATCGTGAGAACCGGAGGAAGCACCGACAGCCAGCCGTAGTCCTGCATGCGTCTGAGAGTGTCTTCCGCGATCGTGGCTGTCAAGCGTTCAGGTCGGAACCTCCCTGGTCGCTACCGTGACAGTCCACTTTCGTCGGTCGAGAGTCCGACAGCCTCTGGAAGGAGGGCGGTTTGTCCGGCCGGCTGCCTTTCTTCCCATGCTCCCTGCCGACCGTAGTAAAATCTCTCGCTTTCCCGGCGGGCTTGCTCCCGGCCTTCGGAGTCGGTTGTTTTTTGGAACTTTCAGCCTGACCGGAAGTATTAGAGAGCACGATCACAACTACATGTGTAAAAGAGGATTCCAGAGACGATGCAGACAGTGAGCCAGGACATTGAAGCGATCCAGGAGAAGATTCACAAAGAAAGCGCCTTTCTGGGACGCCTCGGCGAGGAGGTCGGACGCGTCATTGTCGGTCAGAAGTACATGATCGACCGGTTGTTGATCGGACTTCTCGCCAACGGACACGTCCTGCTCGAGGGCGTCCCCGGATTGGCGAAGACGTTGACAGTGCGGACCATTGCGGGAGCGATTCAGACGCGTTTCCAGCGGATCCAGTTCACTCCCGATCTGTTGCCGGCCGACCTGATCGGGACCCTGATCTACGATCAGAGGGACGGAACGTTCAAGACGAAGAAGGGGCCCATCTTCGCCAACGTGATTCTGGCCGACGAGATCAACAGATCTCCGGCGAAAGTGCAGTCAGCTCTTCTTGAAGCGATGCAGGAGCGCCCCGAAACGATCGGTCAAGGGACGTTCGCTCTGGATAAACCGTTTCTGGTACTGGCGACCCAGAATCCGATCGAGCAGGAGGGGACCTATCCCTTGCCGGAAGCCCAGGTCGACCGTTTCATGCTCAAGCTGTCCGTCGGGTATCCGGAGAAGGAGGATGAACTCGAGATCATGCGCCGGATGTCCGTCGGGCCCGAACCGGAAGTTCGACCGGTCGTGAGTCCGGAAGAGATCGTTCGCGCCCGCTCCGCCGTCGAGGAGATCTATATGGATCCCAAGGTGGAGCGCTACATCGTCGACATCGTCTTTGCGACCCGTCAACCCGAGCATTACGGACTGGGCGATCTGGCGGACCTGATCTCGTTTGGGGCCTCGCCCCGGGCATCGATCTGTCTCGCTCGCACGGCACGTGCCCATGCGTTCCTGAAGAGGCGAGGTTTCGTCACCCCGGAGGACGTCAGGGCCGTGGGCCTAGACGCGCTGCGGCATCGCGTCCTTCTCACCTACGAGGCGGAGGCTGAAGAGGTGTCCCCTGAGGACGTCGTCAATCAGGTGCTCAATAAGATCGAGGTTCCTTAGTGCAGCGTGTCATAGGTCGTGATCTACCCGCAGCGAGTCATCGCTGTCGCTCGGAATCGGAGAGTCCATTCGTGAAATCCCTGACAACAGTGAAACCAGTGGCGAGACAGCAAAGTCGTCGACCCTCGATTCCGGGAGGCGAGGCGTAGTTTCGAGGCCCCGAAGTCCCCATGATTCCAAGAGAGATCCTCAAGAAGGTCCGGCGTCTCGAGATTTCGACCAGAGGTCTCGTCAACGACGTTTTCTCAGGGGAATACCACTCGGTGTTCAAAGGCCGCGGGATGGACTTCTCAGAGGTTCGCGAGTACCACTTCGGCGACGACATCCGGTCGATCGACTGGAACGTGACCGCCCGAACGGGGTCACCGTACATCAAGGTCTTCCAGGAGGAGAGAGAGTTGACGGTGATGCTGGTGGTCGACGTGAGCGCGTCGGGCGATTTCGGTACGGCGGACAGGATGAAGGGAGAAATTGCCGTCGAGATCTGCGCTCTTCTCGCGTTTTCGGCGATCAAGAACAATGACAAGGTCGGGCTTATCATTTTCAGTGATCGGATCGAGAAGTTCGTGCCGCCCCGCAAGGGGAGAAGCCACGTTCTGCGCGTTCTGCGTGAACTCCTCTTTCACCGCCCGCAGGGGCGAAAGACAGATATTGCCTCGGCGCTCGATTATCTGAACCGAGTCACCAGAAGACGCGCCGTCGTGTTCGTCGTCTCAGATTTTCTCGCGTCCGACTACAGCAAGCAGATTCGAGTCACGGCGAAGAGGCACGATGTGGTTGCGATCCGTGTTTGCGATCCGCGGGAACTCCTGTTTCCACCGATCGGATATCTCGAGTTGGAAGATGCCGAAACCGGAGATCACCTGATCATCGACAGCTCCGACGAAGGATTCCAGCAGCGGCTCGCAGCGGAGGTCGAACGACGTGAGGCGGAGCGTGAAAAGATGCTGCGTTCCGAGAAGATCGACCACATTGAAATCCGAACGGATCGATCCTATTTCAAGCCCTTGGTGACTTTCTTTCGGCAGAGAGCGAAGAGGTTTCGTTGAGATGAAACGGCCGAGGACACAATGGAAGGGGTTCGGGAACCCACTCGGGATGTGCGGCCGCTCCTTGCTGAGCCTCGTTCTGTTTCCCGCCGTGGTCCTTCTCGTCGCCGACTTCGTTCCTGGTATGGCTGCGCAGGACCAGCTGCCGGCCGTCGAGGCGGAGGTCGATCTCGAAACGATTCGAGTGGGCGACCGTTTGACGATGACCGTCACGGTAACCCCGGGGACTCGCGGCACTTTCGACT
>CAJHYB010000107.1_pt1 | contig 14562 bp, 9 predicted proteins | sample 9198631 | NCBI WGS metagenome assembly CAJHYB01 (sample SAMEA7708354, study PRJEB35096) | sediment metagenome | biome: marine neritic benthic zone biome [ENVO:01000025]; feature: sediment [ENVO:00002007]; material: shallow marine sediment [ENVO:03000034] sea grass bed [ENVO_01000059] ... | reverse complement strand
GAATCTCTTTCGCGGCCCGCTTCCAGCTCTTCCGACCAGTAGCATCCAGAATATGGATGCTGCTTGAATCCGGTGAGGCCTCTCGATCGTATTGGGTGCGCCCCGGAAAAAGCCACTTTGGGTACAGATTCCTGAAGGAAACAGTCCGCACCTCATGTTCGACCGAGAGAGCTGATGCCAGGGAATCCGTGTACTGGGCGATACCTCCCCGAAAGGGCGAGGCGGGGCCAACGAGGACAAACTTCATGTTTTTGGGGGCTCTGTGTGAAGGCGTACTACACGCGTACGAGACAGGCGAAGCCTCTCACCAGAGCGCTCAGCAGGTCGACCTCCTCGAGAGTCCGAGCCATCAGGACACGGACCGCCACACCCGGACCATTGGGATCCTTTCCGTCAAGTCAGGAAGCTCCGGCACGATGAACCGGGCGGGGTCTCTCGCCGTGATCGGTTCGGTCCAATTCTCTTTGAATGGAATAGTCGTCCTCGCTCCGGGTCGCGTAGGCGATCATCTCAGCCAGCAATCCGAAGAAGATGAACTGGACTCCCATGATCATCAGGAGGATCCCTAGCGAGAAGAGGGGTCGCCCGGCGATCGGCTCGTCGAAATACCACCCGACCGACAAGAAGCCGAGAATGGAGAATCCTGCACTGAGAAGAAGTATTCCTAGAATTCCGAACGCGTGGAGAGGCTTGCTGTTGTAACGCGTCAGCATGATGACCGTCAGGAGGTCGAACATCCCTTCGGCCATCCGTCCGATTCCGTACTTGCTCTTGCCGTGACGCCGGCCCTGATGTTTGACTTCCACCTCTCCGACAGCGAAGCCGCGATAGCTGGCCAGGACGGGTATGTAACGGTGCATTTCGCCGTACACCCGGATCTCTTCGATGACGCGGCGACGATAAGCCTTCAGCCCGCAGTTGATATCGTGAATCCGCACCCCGGTCAGCAGGCTTGTCACCTTGTTGAAGATTCGGGACGCGGTCCGCTTTCGCCAGGGGTCGGCTCTCCGAATGCGCCAGCCTGACACGAGATCCCATCCACTTTCGATCTTCCCGAGGAGTTTCTTGATCTCATGGGGCCGATCCTGAAGGTCGGCGTCCATGGTGACGATCACGTCGCCTCTGGCTCTTTTGAAGCCTGCCGACAGAGCCGCTGCCTTGCCGAAGTTGCGTCGAAAACTGACGATTTTGATCTTGTCGTCCGTCTTCTGTAACGACTCCAGCACATCGAGCGATCCGTCGTGACTTCCGTCGTCGACGAAGATCAACTCGTACCGCGGAGCCAGTCCGGTCAGCTCGCTGATCAGCTCTTTGTAGAGTTGAGGCAGAGACTCCCTTTCGTTGTAAAGCGGGACTATGACGGATATATCGTTCATCTCAGGGCACTTACCGACTCAGGATCATATCACGCGATGCGTGTAACTCGACTCACACGGCGACTCAACTCCCCTGCCGTGTGAGAATCACTTTGACCGTCTCCACCAGGAGTATCAGATCGAGGGAAAAACTGTAGTTGTAGATGTAGGCAAGATCGTACTTCAGTTTGTTCTCGGCGGTCGTGTGGTAGTGGCTTCGCACTTGCGCCAATCCCGTAATACCCGGCTTGATCCGATAGCGCTCGCTGTAGCCCGGAACAGTCTCCTCGAAGGTCGTCACGAATCCCGGCCTTTCCGGTCGTGGTCCGACGAAGCTCATCTGCCCCAGGAACACGTTGACCAACTGCGGCAGCTCATCGAGCCGAAAACGCCGCAACACGCGTCCCACCCGTGTCACCCTTGGGTCGTTTTCTGACGCCAGCGCTTCCAGGCCGGGCTTCTCAGCCTCGTTGATCATCGTCCGAAACTTGATCAGGCGGAAGACCCTTCCTCCCAAGCCGACTCGATCCTGCAGGTAGAAAGCGGGCCCCTGGGAGGTCGCCTTGATAAGAACGGGCAGGAGAATGAACAGCGGAACTGTGAGTGCGAGGCCCAGCGCCGACAGCGAGAGGTCCAGCGCCCGTTTGACAAGTCGCTGGAAAGGTTCGTTCGGTGTCCGCCTGACCGGGATCAGGGGGGTGTCATGGATGTTGATATGACGGAGCTTTCCGATCACCATCTCGTAGGCCGATGGGAGAATGTCGATACGAACTGAACTCCCCTCCTGAACGCGGCTCATCGAGTTGAGGACCCGATCTTTCCAGGTCGGCTCCGAGGCCAGGATGACCTCCTCTATTTCGTGTCGGCGGATCAGATTCTCGATGTCATCCAGTGGGCCCAACACCGGGTATCGTGTATCCGCGCCGAGTTTCTCGCCGGTTCCGACGACGAGTCCGACTACCTCCATTCCCATCCAGGGGCTTCTCTCGATATCGCGGACAATCTCCCTGGTCGAATCCTGACTCTCGGCAACGATGAGAACCCTTTGTCGGTGGCGTTGGAGCCTCCTCTTGACGTAGAAGCGGCCCGAGCAGATCAGCAGGAAGTTCAAGCCTGCGAAGAGCACGACGACAGACCTTGGAAAAACTCGATCAGCAGCCAGTCCGGCTGTGGCGCCTCCGCTCAGGAAGATGACCGATGTCGCGATCAGCAACTGTGTCAGGCAGACCATGGCGACATACGCGACGACTTCTCGATAGCGTGTCCGGCGCAATTCGTCATAGAGTCCAAAGATGTAGAGGAGGAAGACCTGTGTCGAGACCAGGACGACCCAGGGATGAGGAACCTCGGTCCATCTCTCCTGGGGAAGCAACTCCTGGGTAAAGGGGAGTGTGATCTGCCCTCGGATGATCCAGGCGAGCGCGTAGGCACCGACTCCCAGAGCAAGATCGAAGAACACGAGGACGCCCGGGTGGCTCATCACCCAGCGGACGAAGTCCTGCTTGTCACGGCTCGTTCTGTCCCCGAGCGCCGATCGACCGACAGCAGGTGTTGAGATCGGTTCCGCCATTTGCAGTGAGCCCGTCTAAGTCGTTCATTATAATATATGTCCGTGTCGTCGACCGTCAGCCTAGTCGTGATCAACTACAATGGGATCGAGTGGATCGGCGATTGCCTCAACTCGATCTTCCTTCAATCCCGCGCACCGCAGGAAGTGCTTGTCGTCGACAACGCCTCTATCGACGGGAGTCCTGACATTGTCCGAAATGGCTGGCCAACGGTCAAACTGCTGGAACTCCCCAGGAATATTGGCTTTGCAGCAGCCTGCAATCGAGGGGTCGCGGCTACAACCGGGGATCTGGTAGCGATTCTCAATAACGACATCGTGTTAGACGCCGACTGGCTCTCCTCTTTGTTGTCCCACGACGTCGCCCCCTGGGACTTCTGGGCATCCCGCATCGTTTTCGCGGCGGACGCCTCTCGCCTCGACAGTGCCGGGGATGGGATGGGGGTGGTCGGCGCAGCCTTCAAGCATGGTCATGGACTCGAGAAATCCGACTTCGGGGAGAATCGTGAAGTGTTCGGACCTTGCGCAGCGGCGGCCCTCTACCGCCGGTCTCTCCTCGATTCCCTGGGAGGGTTCGACGAGGACTACTTCCTGATTTACGAGGACGCCGATCTGAGCATGCGAGCGCGGCTGCGGGGTCACCGCTGCCTTTACGTCGCGGCGGCCGAAGTGGTCCATCGAGTCAACTCCAGCATCGGGACCATCAGCAGCACATACGTTTACTATGGACACCGGAACTCGGAGTACCTGTTCTGGAAGAACATGCCCACTCCTCTCCTGATCCTTTACCTTCCAGAAAGGCTGCTTTTCAATGGACTCTCGCTCGGGTACTTTCTCCTGAAGGGGCGAGGCCTTGATTTCCTGCGCTCGAAGCTCGATTTCCTTCGAAACCTGGGCGCCGTGCTTCGAAAGCGTCGGAAGGTCCAGAGCCATAACCGACTGGGCAGTCGGCAGTTCAATCGCATTCTTACGAGAAACTGGTTCAAGGGAAGACGCAACATAAGCGTATGAAGCCGGCCCCGCTTTCGATCATCATCGTCAACTACAACTCCCGCCGATTCTTGAGCGCCTGCCTGAGGAGCCTGACACAGTTCCGGGGTGACACCGCTTTTCGGGTGGTGGTCGTGGACAACGCTTCGGAAGATCAGGACTTTGGAGATCTGCGTCGAGATAATCCGGAAGTTCTTTTCCTTCTCAACTCTGAGAATCGAGGATTCTCCGCGGCATGCAATCAGGGGATTCGAGAGATCGACGCGGACCTCTACCTGTTCTTGAATCCAGACTGCGAGGTGAACGAGGGAACGATCGACCGGTGCGCGGATTATCTGAGGAAGCACCCCGACATCGGAGTCCTCGGTTGCCGCGTGACCAACCCGGACGGCTCGCTGCAGCTGGCTTGCCGGCGCAGGATACCCCGGCCATCGTCAGCCCTCTACCGCCTGCTGGGCTTGAGCATTCTGTTCCCTCGCAGCAAACGGCTCGCGGCCTACAACATGACCTACATGCCCCCTTCGGAAACCCATGAAGTGGAGGCTGTCTCAGGATCGTTTCTGATGTTTCGCCGCAGCGTCCTCGACTCGGTCGGCTTGATGGACGAGGACTATTTCCTGTACGGGGAGGATCTCGACTTCTGCTATCGGGCGCACCGATCCGGTTGGAAGGTCGTCTATTTCGCCGACGCTCAGGTCACGCATTACAAGGGAATGAGCGGGATCTCGCAGTCACGCATGACACTGTTTCACTATCATCGATCCATGGAGATCTTCTACCGGAAGCACTACGGCAGGGAAGCCCCGTTCCTGCAGAACTGGGCCGTCGTTGCGGCGATTCGAATTCTGTACCAGTGGAAGCGCCTGATGATGCTCTTGCGGCCCGGCCGCCGGATCGTTTCGGAACGATAGTGCAGCGCCTGGCATGTCCGAAGCCACCCCCGCGGCCCCTCTCGGCTCGATGGGGCTGACGACGAAAGAAGACAGGACCGGTCTCGGCGATCGTCCGCTAACACGAATAATGACCCCACGCTAGGGATGTACGGGAGGCCTTGCTCGAAAACCGGTCCTGGACTCCATTACGGGTCAGGATCTGATTCCATTCGCCTCGATCGCAATCCTCTCCCTGCGGCCCGGCCAGCCGGTTCCGTTCAAACGAGTTCGCTGTAAACCTTGCGTGTTTCTTCGACCGTGTTCTCCCATGTGAAGCGTTCGACGCGGCGGAGGCCCCGCTCGATCAGATTCTCGGCTCGACCGAGGGCCTTCCTGATTCCCTGCTCGATATCGCCGACCTCAGGCTCGACGAGTACCGCTGCGTCTCCGCACACCTCCGGAATGCATGATCGGGTGGAGGCGACTATCGGCAGCCGGCTGGCCATGGCTTCGACAAGAGGAAACCCGAAACCCTCGTAGCTGGAAGGATACGCGAGCAAAGTCGCCGCCGAGTAGACGCCAACGAGCTGTGAAAGAGTGAGACCTGAGAAGCGCAAAGGGTCATCCCTGAACTCCTCTCCTCCCTGGAGCACTTTGCCGACGAGTACGAGCGGAATGCCGACCCTCCGGGCGGCGTTCTTGAGCGTCCTGAGGTTACGCCTGGGATGAAGGTCCCCGACGTGAAGGACAAACCGATCCGGGAGCCCCAGCTCGCTGCGAACCTGGGCTGCGAGGAGCTCATCCTTTCGAAACTCGGGACTGACGCCGAGATAAGTCCGTCGAATCCGGTCGCTCAGATCCGGGTAAACCCGACTCAGTTCCCTCCGGGTGAAGTCCGATGAGACGATGATTCGATCCGCCGCCTTCAGTGACTGGACGTAGTACCAGCGCCGGAGACCGTCGATCTTGTAGGGATACCACCGACTCTCGGCGAGATAGGAGATATCGGGAACGAACAGGACGAGCTTACTGAAATTGACCAGCGGAGCGGTGTAGGAAGCGGCATGGTAGACCCTCCATCGGTTTCGAAGCTGCCCCCAGGGCGGACGGGTCTGGTTCCAAAGGAAGTTGTTCCCGGGACGGGCCTGGTCGACTGGCTGCAGTTCAGGGATGCGGGCGAGGAGGTTTCTCACGTATGTTGCGATCCCTGCCGGCCCCGACCGCAGTGCCCGAGCGTCGATTCCGATTGAATCCTCTTTTGTCATTCCTGTGTGCCTGGTATGAGACGGCATCGGGTTGCGGTCAAAAAGATCCTCACCCCCACTCAGCTCTGTTGTCCCCGATTCTCAGTAGTACCTCATCAGATCACGAGCGGCGCTCGGCCAGGAGAATCTCTTCACACGCTCGAATCCGGCTTTGCGAAGCGACTTCCTGGCCGCTTCGTCTCCGTAGAGACTCTCGAAAGCCTGGACCAGCGACTCGCTTTCCTGCGGGTCGAAATATCGAGCTGCCGAACCCGCGACCTCAGGAAGAGCGCCCGCCCGAGCGGCGATCGTGACAGCGCCGCACTGCAGGGCCTCGAGAATCGGGATTCCAAATCCCTCGTAAAGGGAAGGAAATATAAAGAAGTCGCAAAGGCCATAGAGGATCGCCAGGTCGCGGTCGGGGACATAGCCCAGGAAGTCGACCCTATCTTCAATTCCGCATCTCCGCGTCACTTCACGGATCTTTCGCACCTCCGGAATATCCCAGCCGAACGTCTCACCGACGAGGACCAGTCGGCCCGAATAACCCAGCTTTCGGATCGCAGAGAAGGCCTCGACGAGGGTGACGACGTTTTTCCGAAAGTCGCTGCCACCGACGTAGAGTAGGAAGGGTGCGGAAAGGCCATACTCCCTGGCGACCACTCGAGCCCCCTCCTCCGGATCGACCGGCCTGAACAGGCTGTCGCAACCCTGGTAAACGACGGCCACACGCGAAGGGTCCACATCGAGGTGCTCGCAGATATCTCGCTTCGACGTTTCTGAAACAGTCACGATCAAATCGGAGCGGGAGGCGCGTTGCAGAGAGATCCGGAGGGCCCAGATGAAGTCGGGCGGGATCTTCCGGCGCGTTTCTTCCCAGAAGAGGAAGGGGATCAGATCATGAATGTACGCCCAGACTCGGGTCCGGGAACCGACAGGAATTGAGGTCTGGTCCGTTGCATGAAAGACATCGAGGCGATCGCGGCGGATCGCTCCGGGAAGAGTCCAACGATCCAGAAGCCAGTTCGCCCGGCTGGGCCGACGAATCAGCGGAATGCGCCTCCGCTGAACTTGGGAGGCGAGGTCAGGGGCTCCCTCTCCCGCGCAGTCGTAGACGACGTACTGATTCTGATCGTCCGCCTCGAGGAGGTGTCGAATGAGCTCGGACGTGAATCGTCCGACCCCTCGACGTCGAGAGTTGACCTTGATGCTGGGTCGAAGGTCGAAGCCCACACGCATCACGGCTTCCTGCTCTCCAGCACCTGGAGGGCCTGACGGGCAGGAGAGTACCCAGGTCGGTATCGGATGGCCTTCTCGAACGCGATGCGTGCCTGGTCCATTTGCCGAGACTCAGCGTAGGCGGCCCCGAGATTTGTAAGAACCTCAGCTGAAGGGAGGTAGAACGACGCGATCTGATAGGACTCAACCGCCTCTCGGTACCGTCCCAGCCGGAAGAGTGCCGACCCTCTGAGGTCGTAGAGGGAATAGCACTGTGTGCAGAGGTCCCGAGCCCGCTCAACTTCGTCGAGTGCCGAGGAGAAGACAAGCCTCTGAAGTCGGGCGTTGCCGCTCTGCGCTCTGGGACTCGAAAGAAGCTGCGCTGCCAGCCCCATGTGGTTGTTTGCACGCCACCTCAGGACTTGAGGGACCCCAAGAAAGACGACGAGTACGGAAATGAGGCCGAGCTTGATCGCTCCGGATCGGCCCGACAGACTTTCCTCGAGCGCCGTTCTCTGGGGATCCTGTATGGAACGAAGACCGCCCAGAATCAGCGCGACGAGGGCGCCGCCCAGTGCGACTTGAAAGGGAAAGAAAGCAAGGCTCACGATTCCGATGAAGACCAGAGCCAGACACTGTAACGCCAGCCAGTAGTCGGATTCGGAATCGGACGACCCTTTGATGATCTGAAACGTCCGAGCAACAGGTATGGCCAGAAGTATCAAGAAGAGCAAAAGACCACCCAATCCCAGTTCCAGCCAGACCTGCAGGTACTCGTTGTGGACCTGGCGAAAAGCTCCGGGTTGATCGATAAGAACCTGGTTGCGGCCAAACGCCGTATCGGTCCGGTAGTCAAAGAAATCGATCGGAAAGCTTCGGAGACCGTTTCCCAGGATTGGACCCTCCTGGATCATTTCCCATGTGATGAGAAATACAGGCTGACGTCCGGATGTCGCCAGGTTCCAATCGCCCTGACGCATCTGGCTGACAACCCGATCAACCCGGTTGACGAGCCCCGCTCGTTGAGCCGCGAGGGCACCCCCGGCGACTCCGACAAGGATGAAGACCCAGAGAATCATGATCGGTCGTTGGACCCCCTTGTGGTAACGGAAGTGCCACCAGTGATGGTAGACGAGCCAGATCCCCAGACAGACGGCAATGGCGACCAGCGACGTCACCGATCGCGTGAACAGGAGACCGTTCAGATTCACCACAAGGAGCCCGATCGCCATCGGACGCCGTCCCGAGTCCTTCTGGTTGAAGATCCAGTAGATCATGTTCAGGCTGCACAGGCCGAAAAGCATCGATCCCGTCGGAACGTCACCGATCAAGCCAGCCGCATTGAGACGACCGGTCAAGGTCTCTCCGGTCGGTGTGGTGAGAAGAGGGAAAAGCCCGAAGTACTGCAGGACAGTCAGGACCGCGTTGACGCCGCTGACGGCTGCCAGCAGGAACCACAGGTTGCGCTGGAATTCCAGGTTGAGGATTTCCTTGAGCACCAACAGAAGAGCGACAAAAAAGCACAGCGTGTAGAAGGCTCTCAAACTCACCTGGGGGTGCGGACTCGCGAGGCTGTGAAACCCCACATAAACGACGAACAGCCCCAGCAGGAATTCCCAACAGCGCGGGCGAAACTGGAGTGAGATCTTTCGAGTCGCCAGAAACACCGCCCCGATTGCGATGATTCCCAGGCACGCAAAGAGAGTCTTCGGTTCCCGGAACTTCTCCAATCCGGTGAAACTGACAACAAACGGTAGCGATGCGTAGAAACAGGCCACCATCCAACGCATTATCCGGTCGGGATTCCAACGCAAGCCTGGCTTTTTCTTTCGAGCAGCTTTGTATTTCACGTGGATGCTATACTCCCACGGATGCCGGTTGCGTCATCCTATCAGCCTTCCCCGGGTCGAAACGAGGACGCTTTCCTCACATCGAAAAAACACGTGGCTGCGGCGGACTCTGAGCCTCATCAAGAGTAATGCTACGCGCCTTCACCGACAATCGACACCTCCTTCGAGAGCTTGTTTTTCGCGATATCAGGAGCCGTTATGTCGGTTCGATCATGGGTTTGTTCTGGTCGGTTCTGAACCCGCTCCTGTTGCTCTTGCTCTACACTTTTGTGGTTGCCGGCATCTTCCGCGAGCGCCTTGCCGCAGGGGACAGCACAAGCCTGTTGGCGGCCAGCATTTTCTGCGGTCTTCTTCCCTGGCTTGCTGTTCAGGAAAGCATCATCCGATCGGCGACCTGTTATCTCGAGGAGCAGAACCTGATCAAGAAGCTCCGCTTTCCCCTGGAAGTGCTGCCGCTCAAGATCACGGTATCGGCGATTGCGCACCAGCTGGTGGGATCAGCCGTTTTTGTCATCGTCCTGGCCATCGCGGGTCTCGGCGTCTCCTGGAGGCTCGTTTTTATCCCTGCGATCGTCATAACACAGATCCTGTTGACCTACGGAGCAGGACTGATTGTGGCGTCTCTCAACGTCTACTTTCGAGACATCGCCCACATCCTGGGACCGCTTTTTCTGGGGGTCTTCTGGATCACGCCCATCGTCTACCAACGCGGAATGACGGGAACAGGGATCTCGACGATCCTCGGCTTCAATCCACTCACCCACCTGATCGAAGCTTATCGCTGGACGTTCCTGGCCACAGCTCGCCCGTCCTGGGAGGGTCTCGCTTACGTTGCCCTCTTCAGCATCGCGGTGTTCGGTCTGGGTCGGGTCGTGCTGGGGCGGACTCGGACGGACGTCGTCGATTTCATCTGAGAGGTCTGCGATCCTGGCCTTCCACAGCCGCCAGGAAGTTCTGTCCGCTGTCCCCGAAAAGAGAAAAAGCGTAGACGGGCTCCGAGCTCAACAACTGAAGGTGCCCGTCCGACTGCTCAAATTCCGGCCCGAAGAAGGTCGGACCGTTGAGGACGTCGACGATGCGGCCTCCCTCGGGCACGTGGATTTCCACAAAAGCGCTTTCCTTCCCGGTAGCATCGAAAGCGCGGACCTCCACATCGGCGGTTCGCGGCCCAACGTTGAGGATTGCCAATCCATGAAACAAGGCGAGTGAATCGGACTGCGCGACGTGGGGAAAGATGATCGTCGACAAGGGTTGATCGACCAGGGGGAGCGAAGACTCGGCCTTTCCATGATTCGTACTGAAAGTGAGGCCACCGATCACCCGGGCTGGAATGAGGAAGGGTCCGGCCTGCCCTGAATTTACGCGGACTTCGAGATGCCCTGTCGTCATCGAATCGGAGACTGTTTCTGGCAATAGTTGTGCCAATGCTCCAGAAAACGCCTCTCCGGGCTGAAGACTGAGATCGTGAGAAGCCATCTCTTCTCCGGCGTCGCCAAAGGCCGTCACTCTGGCATGAGCCGGAGCCGGACCCAGATTGACCAATCTGAGAACCGATCGGACGCCGTCGCCTCCGGTGAAAAAATGGGGGGCCCGGAGGCTTGTCACATCCTTCGGACTCTGCGCCGAGATCGCTGTGAAGACGTCCGACGATGCGACGAGTGCCATTCCCTGAAGACGCCTTTCAGATTCCACTGTCAGGTATCCGTCTCCGAGGTCGGCTTCAAGGTCGGCTTCAAGGCCGAACACAGTCCGGACCGACGACAGGAGGGTTCCTCCAGGTCTGATGGCGACGCTTGTCTCTGCGCTCAAAACACCATCGGGCCCGAAAAGTCGCAACGTGGCCTGGGTTCCGAGCACCTGGTTCGAATTGAACAGATACAGCAATGTCCGTCGCTCTTCATTCGAAATCACGGTGCGGAAGCTGAGATTCTTCGCACGCAGCGAAAGATGACCGACTCCGTCCAATCGCTGCTCTCCGCCCATGAGGAAGAACCCGGCCAGAGGCGCGTCGCTCCCTTGGACGATCAAAGTCGCAGCATTCCCGGCGTCTATGATCTGGTCCGTCAGAAACGCGACTTGTCCTCTCGAGGGCAGGCTGCCGACAGGCGATAAACGGGGCGATTCCACACCGTCGAACCCGCGCCCACCTATGTACATCGATGTTGGAACCGGCCCGGCGTTGACGATCGCGCCGCCGACGAAGGTCCGATCAAAGAGGGCTCCGGAACGGCGCAGAGTCATAGGAAGAACGACGGGTGCAACGGAAGTGACCACCACAACTGTCTCGGTCTCGGCTGACTCTCCGCCGTCATCGACGGTGACACGAAACGCGAAGGCCGTCGTTAGAGTGACCTGGGGGGCGGTGAAAGAGATCGCCGGCCCGGTCACCTCCTGAGCGTCCAGGGCCGCACCTCTTGTCTGCTCCCAGGAGAAGGTGAGCTCATCTCCATCCGGGTCCGATGCGAAAGCCTCGATGGTTACGGGCTCGCCCGGCAGAGCCGAAATCAGGGGCTGGACTGAAACGACCGGCGGTCGGTTTCGTGTGACGGTGACGCGCACGGTATCTTCGGCGAGTCCCCCACGTCCGTCAAAAACTCTCAAGCGGAAGAAAAGCTGGCGCGTCAACTGGAGGATGGGAGCGACAAAGGTGGCTCTCAAAGTCCGGGCACCTGCCAGCTCGACCGGAGGACCGGAAATCTGGGTCCAGGTGATCTCGAGAGCGTCACCGTCGGGGTCACTCGCCGCTCCATCCAGAACGACCAATTCCCCTTTGGTGACCACCTGGTTGAAGCCGGCGTCGACTACGGGTGTCCGGTTGCCGGGAACCGGAAGTACCGTGACGTTGGTCCGGTCTGAGACCGTCGTCTGACCAGCCGTCACTGAGACTTCGAAGACCAGGACCGCCGGCTGGACCACACCAGGTGCAGTAAATGACGTACTGCTCTCCGTGGAAGACGTCAGATCGACTCCAGGTCCCGAAATCTGCTTCCAGCTGAAATTCAACGAGTCACCGTCAGGATCGGAAGCTGTCGCGATCAGCTGGACAATCTGTCCGCTCAAGACGATCTGGTCCGTTCCAGCATCGACAGTGGGAGCCAGATCAGGTTCGTTGGCGATCAGATCAATGTCAGAGACGACTTCCCCGGCCCGAACGCGAATCACCGATCGGAGCTGCGGGTTGTCCGATGCGGTTCCGGTTTCCCCGGACGAGTTGAAGTAATCCTTCGGGAAGGCGTCAAATCTGGAGTCGAAGGGACCGACGGAACTCCCACCCACGAACTGAGATCTCAAGGGTTCGACAAACACGACATAGGGGCCAGGCTCGAGTCCCGGCAGGATGTATCCACCTCCATTGCTAACCAAGAACCCGGAGACGACGGAGACCACTTGCTCATCAGATTCCGACAGGTTGTCATTCACTCGTACAGCAACGACGTTCGCTCCTTGTAGGGCGCGTCCGTCGCGCCGACTGATGACACCCGAGATCGCTCCCCTCTCTGAGTGGAATTCCGGTCGAGGCGATACCCAGGAGGCCCATTGCTCGTCGTCATACAGTGGCTGTGATGTGGCCCCCGCGATGGCAAAGGGGTACATGACGGGCACGCGGAGGTTGTCGCCTCCGAAACCGTTGTCCGCCAGCTGGTGCAGGGCCTGGGTGTGATCGAGTCCAATCAGATGTCCGAACTCGTGCACAACCGTTGAAATGAAGGAGGGGGAGTTGGCGAATCGCCCGTTGAACACCGCAAAGGCGGAGAGGTACTGTCGGGTGGTCGTGTTGATAAAGCGAGGACCTGCGAATCCCAGTACCGCGTTCTTCGAACCGGTACCCAGGAGCAGATCGACAACCTCCCCGTCGTCGTCGAAGATGATCGGGTTTTCAGGCCGAAGTTCACCGGATCCGATGGGATGTCCGCCAAAGAAAGGCAGGATATTCGTTTCGTCGAGATCGACCAACAATTCCGTAAACTCGCTGAACGAAACCCGGCTATGTGGAATGGCGGCCCAGCGACCTGCCGCTTCCGCGATCAGAAGCGAGGCTTGATCGTTAGAGAGTGGGCCGAGTGTTCCGGCATCGATCGCGAGCGGGATGGCTTCAGCCCAGTAGCCTGCTTCTCCCTGGTGAACAACGAGAGGACCACCCGCTTCTGTCGGCCGACCGATCAGAAGACACAAGGGTGCCAGGAGCGTGATGATCAGACCACGCCCAGCTCCAAGCGTCCCCCGAGAATGCGGGACGTTTTTCGAGGCGACCAGCATACGGCACCGTTCCGCTAGCGGTGGCTCTTCATTCTCTCGCTGGAATTGTCGGCTGAGCCGTACAGTCCAGTTCTTCTTCAGCCCTCTGAATTAAGAGATGCCAAGAACACCATTTTGACGCATTCTTTCGAGGAAGAATGGTAATTTTTTCGCATTCTTGATCCTGAAAGGACAGGAAGTGGTGAGATCGGCTGGCAAAACCGGTCGGTCCGCAAGCCGGATCAGTGAGAGTCAGCGTGATCCGATCTTGCCGTCTTTCGCCTTCACTTCGCTCGTGTTCGGAGGGGGATCGACCTGCGGAATCGTTCTCAAGGACCGCAGATAGGACGCCCATTCGTCGCCCAGGCGCTCATATGGAAAGTCCATCAACAGCCTCTGAGGTTCGAAACGCTGGGAGAGGACTCGGGCAAAATCAAACGACAGGAGGTAGCTCGAATCCCGATGCTCCGTCAGAAAGAAATCGGAGCGAACTCGCCATATCTTTTCGCCGAGATTCTGCTTCAGTTTGGCGATCATGTCCCTGAAGTCCTCGAGAAGGATCTCCGGATCCTTCTCTTTCTGGAAGAGAAAGTCTTTCGGATCTTCCGAGTAGGCCAGGGAGCGGCTCAAGAGCGAGGTGATCCCACGCTGGGCGAATTCAGCTCGAATGAAGGGGGACGGGTTGGCGGCCGAGTTGTGCTCGAGGTTAAGCAGACCTTGCGCTATCAGATAGCGCGTCTGTGTCTCAGAGAGGTTCTGATCGATCCAGTCCAGCCCGAAGACCATGAAGCCACGCGGAGTCTCGCCGGCGGCGTTGAGAACGACGAATCGATAGTCAAACTCGTCCATGGAAAAGGTCAGGACTGTTTTTCCCGGGTACTTGAGCCACGGATAGAGCCTTCGAAGATCTTTCCCGACGCGCTTCTCCAGATCAGCGAACCTGGCAGCCCGATCTTTGAGGGTGTCGAAATCTCTCTTCACAGACTGATAGAGGGCCTTGATTCGCTCAGTCCTGAGCTTTCCGGAATAATTGCCGGCCGGAGCCGCGTAGAGGGTCTTGGTCAGCAGAGCAAAATAGAGGGGCTCGATCTGTGCTTGCCACGTTTTTCGGAAGGCGGCTTCGTCCTCGTAGGGCCCAGCCTCGACGATAGCGGTCACGAGGTCGATCGAGCCCCCTTTGGACTTGTGCAGGAACTTCCACGGATCCCAGTCCGGGTCTGGAGAGATTCG
>CAJHYB010000407.1_pt1 | contig 14695 bp, 11 predicted proteins | sample 9198631 | NCBI WGS metagenome assembly CAJHYB01 (sample SAMEA7708354, study PRJEB35096) | sediment metagenome | biome: marine neritic benthic zone biome [ENVO:01000025]; feature: sediment [ENVO:00002007]; material: shallow marine sediment [ENVO:03000034] sea grass bed [ENVO_01000059] ... | reverse complement strand
CGGAACCTGCTCGGGCGGCCAGCCCAGCCCGACCGTCGCCAGTCCTCCGAGCACGAACAGCACGAGCATCAGGATCAGGTCGCGGGGCCGAAAATAGCGACGGAACTCCCAGACAGCGACCTCCAGTGCCAGCCTCGGAGTCTTCACATCAGATCCTCTGAAGTGGAGGCATCGGAGCTTTCCCCAACGGACTGAATGAAGATGTCGTGGAGGCTCAGCTTCTCGGAGTGAATGTTGACGATGTCCGGCTTTGCCGGCAAGGACGTCAGAAGGTCGGTCAAGCGCGTGCCTTCGTGGACCAGGAGAGTCAGATCGTGAGCCGTTTCGTCCCACCTGAACTCGTTGACGACGGGGTTTCTCTGCAGCAGATCCGGATCGGGGGGTCCTGAGAGTGTCAGAGTGATCTTGTTCCCGGCGCGCCCCGCAAGGATCTCGGCCAGACTCCCGTGGAGCACTTCTCGCCCTCGATTGATCAGAAGAAGACGGTCGGCGACACGTTCCACGAGCTGCATCTGATGAGCGCAGAGGAGGACGGTCGTGCCACGGTCCCGAAGTTCCGTGAGGTAGTCGAGAAACAGGTTCTGGTTGAGAGGATCCAGACCCGAGAAAGGCTCGTCCAGAATGACGAATTCCGGATCGTGCAGGATTGAAGATACGAACTGGACCCTTTGCTGGTTTCCCTTGGACAAAGCCCCCAGATTCTCTTCGGCCCGATCTCGCAAACCGAGTCGCTCCAGCCAGCACTCAGCTGATTCTCGCGCCTGGGCGCGCCGCAGGCCGCGCAGTATGCCGAAGTACGTGAGCGTGCGAAGTACGGGGAGTTCCTTGTAAAGTCCACGATCTTCGGGGAGGTAGCCGATCCGCGTCGGGTCCGGGGCTCCGGAGGCCCCTCCATCGAGCGTCAATGAAACCCGTCCCGCATCGGCGTGAAACAGGCCGATCAACAAGCGGACTAACGTTGTCTTGCCTGCCCCGTTCGGTCCCAGGAGGGCAAATATCTCTCCCTTGTCGACGTGAAAAGAGAGGCGATCCACCGCTTTGACGGTCTGAAAAGTCTTTTCGACTGAATCGACCTCGAGGATTCTATGGCCTGGACTCATCTCGGAGTCTACGGACACGGCACTTGGCCTATTCGTCCGGGTTCTTTTCTTGCCGTGCTGGAGTAATCCGAGATTATATATTGAAATACAATATATGGAAATGTATGATTAGCCTATGAGTATCCCAAATTCGCACGCGCCGCCCCTCAAACCCTCCGACTTCCACGTGCTGATGGTCCTGTCCGAGGGCAAACGGCACGGCTACGGGATCATGAAAGCGGTGGAGGAACAATCCGGAGGGAGCGTCCGTCTTCAGCTGGGCACCCTGTACCACCTGATCTCCCGGCTGGAAGCGTCCAAGCTGATCGAGGAAGTCTCGGGAGATCGAAGCGAAAAAGCGCCTGGTCGGACTCGAAGATACTACCGTCTGACCACACTCGGAAAGAGCACCCTGAGAGTCGAAGCAAGACGACTGGCGGACCTGGTCAAGGTCGTCACGAAACGCCGTATTCTGGAGGACGCGTGATGTCCGGTCTGACAGGTCAACCGCTCTGGCGGTTTCGAGTTGCACTCTGGCCCCTACGCCTCTACCCGGACTGGTTTCGCGCGGTTTACGAATGCGAGATGAGGGCGGTCCTGAAAGACAGTATCGACGAGGGCCGGGACCGCGGATGGCTCTTCTCGCTGAGAACATTCTGCAATCTATTGCTCCACGCCGTGTTGATTCGCAGAGGATCAGGTGTCAAACCGCCGAACAGGGGTCCAAGGCGCCTCAAGGGGAATCTGGGTTCGAGGTTGAGACAGGACCTTCTACTGGCCCTCCGGCACATGCGAAGGAGACCCGCCTTCACGCTACTGGCAGTGGCGATGCTCTCTCTCGGTCTCGGTTCGAGTCTCGCGGTCTTTCGATTCACGAACGCCCTGGTGATGTCGCCCGGGTTCGGGTCCGATGAAGCCTTGGTTCGGCTTTACGGCGCGGCACCTCAGGGATCTCGCTTCGATTCTGTTCCGTATCCGAGCCTGAAGGATATCCAGGAACGGAACCGCGTGTTCACAGGAGTTGCGGCTCACCGGGAGGTGATCAGCGATGTCGGCGACAAGGACAATCCGCTCAGTGCCCGTGGCGAGCTCGTCTCCGGGGATTATTTCGCCGTTCTCGAGGCTGGCCCCTCTCTCGGCCGAGTACTCATGCCCGAGGATGACCAGGTCGAAGGGGAACGCCCGGTCGTCGTGATCAGCAATCCTTTCTGGCGCAGGGTGTATGGCAGCGATCCAGGAGTCCTCGGCCGAACACTCGAGATCAACGGCTCCCCTTTCCAGGTCGTAGGAGTGACCCGGGACGGCTTCTCCGGGACTTTCCCGGCGTTCAAGTCGGATTTCTGGGTTCCTATTGCCATGCACCGGGCGGTTCGCGGCACGCGAGGAAGCCGGGACAGAAGGGGGTGGGGCTGGCTCCACCTGACGGCTCGGCTGAGCCCTGAGGAAACGATCGAAAGCGCCCGCAGAGATATGGGTCGCGTTGTTCACGAGCTGCTCGCCGATTATCCCAAGACGGACGTGCCGGCCGGGTTTACGGTGACTTCGGCGGGAGCTCTTCCGGACGGCATGCGTTCCGATTTCGGGGACATCCTCAAATTCTCTCTTTGGGTGAGCGGCCTGGTACTGCTGGTGGTCTGCACAAACATCGCTGCAGTGCTGCTGGCGCGAGTTTCGCAGCATGAAAGGGAGATCGGAATTCGCCGCTCCATGGGGTCGACTCGCGTCGGGATACTGAGGCAGTGGCTCGTAGAAAGCCTGACTCTGTGCCTGGCCGGTGGAGCCGGTGGGCTGGTGGTCAGCTCTCTGGTGCAAGGCCTATTGCTGTCATGGTTGCCCGCTGAAGACTTCCTGTTCGCTTTCTCACCGACTCTCGAGACCGATTATCTGGTCGTCGGATTCGTGGTGACGATGGTTCTGCTGACCTCTCTTCTCTGTGGCCTGCTTCCGGCTTGGAAGGCATCTCGAATGTCGATTGCCGGGGTCCTCCGAGAGGGAGGTGAGCACGGTGCCGGCGGGCCTCGTCAATCTCGCCTCTTCGCAGGTTTCATCTCCGTCCAAGCCGCAGTCACCGTTTTTCTGGCAGTTGTGGCTGCCCTTCTCGGGCAAACGCTCTATCGAGTGCGCGACTTTCATCCTGGCTTCGAGACCGAGAATCTCAGTCTCGTGCGGATAGACGCACGCGCAGTAGACGCGACGCCCGAGGTCCGGCGGGGAGTGCTCGAGCGTTTCAGCCGAGAGATGACATCGAACGGTCTCGGTGAGAGCTCATTCGCCATGAACGTTCCGCTGGGAAAGGGTAGCGACCGCCAGGGTTTCCAGGTCCCGGGACAAGAGCCCCCAGACGGTCGGTCCTACTTCTCCTTCGACATCAACGTGGTCGGTCCCGCCTACTTCCGAACGATGAGCATCCCCCTCCTCGCCGGAAGAGGATTCGAAAACGGAGATGTCGGCAAGGTCGTGATCAACGAGACGTTGGCCGAGATGTTCTGGAGCGAATTCGGCCCGCTCGGCGAAACGCTTCTGCTGGCCGAAGGGGATCCGCTTGAGATCGTGGGGGTCGCCGCAGATATCAAGTACTACTCGCCGAAGGAGGTGCCCAGACCCTACGTCTATCTCCCGCTGGCCAGCGCCGATGTCGGCGTGCTCGCTCTCCACTATCGAAGCCGAGGCGATCTGGAGGCTGAAGGCCGTGAGATCCGCAGGGTCGTCCGTGAGATCGACCCGCGGATTCGAGTCGGCGCTCCTTTGACCCTGGCGCGACTCCGTGAGAGCGACCTCTTAGTACCCAAGGCTCTCGCGTCGACGAGCGGAGTCTTTTCGCTGGTTGCGCTGGTGCTGACCTCGATCGGCCTGTTCGGCGTCGTCTCTCAAGCCGTTGTCAGTCGCATGCGAGAGCTGGGAATCCGCATGGCGATGGGTGCGGGAAGGAAAGACATCCGTCGCCTGGTGCTCCGGCGTGGGGTGACCTTCGCAGGAATGGGCATCGTCATCGGCCTGGCGCTCTCGTTCGCCGCGACCAGTTGGCTGGAGACCTGGCTATTCGGAGTGTCCTCGAGCGATCCACTGACCTTCGGCGCTGTCGGCCTGGGGGTCTTGCTGACGACTCTGCTGGCGAGTCTTCTCCCGGCGGTGCGTGCCGCGGCGGTGGACCCCGTAGAGGTTCTACGGGCCGATTGAGGGTCGGCTGAGCGCCCTAGTTGTGAACTCTCAGGACGTTGTTCAGAGGAATCCGGCTCATTGGAGCCACGGCCCTCCCACACTGAACGGTTCCTATGCCTGCCAACTCGGGACACTCCAGGGCGATGTTCATCGGGGCTCCCGTCATCAGAGAGAGTCCAGTGCTCCCTTCCGTGCAAGTGCCCCTGCCCCTGCCCCTGCCCCTGCCCGATCTTCCTAAACCCAGATTTCGTCCAGGCTCGTCCGGTCTCCACCGGCGTCCCCGGTGTTCTTCGTGCCGGCTGGCTCTATGAGGAGAATGCTGCATTCCTTTTCCGCCCGGGGTCTGTGCTCGACACCCTTGGGCACCACGAAGAGTTCGCCCTTTTCCAGTGACACGGTTTCGTCCCTGAGCTCGATCTCCAGACGTCCGTCCACGATGAAGAAGACTTCGTCGGTCTCGGGATGACTGTGCCACACGAATTCTCCCTCGACCTTTGCAAGCTTGAAGTGGTAGTCGTTCATCTGCGCAACGATCCTGGGAGCCCATTGGTCTGAGAACCGGCTGAGCTTTTCCACGAGATTGACGGCCTTCTTCATCTTCCCTCCTTCCAGTAGCGTATCGTCCTTCGAAGGTGTCAGACACGACAGGATGAAAGAATTGTACCGTCAGACTTGCTTTCGCAATTGAGAACGATTCTCAATTTCGTTATTCTTGTAGGGAACGTGAGTACTCGTTGCACGGCCGACACGGGCATTGAGGTAATCAAACGAGATGGCGACCCATAAACAGCGGTTAAGGGTATCTTCGTTGGCGGATCTTCACGTCGGGCAATCGGCTCGAGTCTGTGGATTGACCCGGGATTCCGCCTTTTCTCAAAGACTCGTCGATCTAGGGTTCGTGAACGGTTCGGTTGTGTCGGTTCGTCGCAGGTCTCCGCTAGGAGACCCTGTTGAGTACGAAGTCCGGAACGTCCGCGTCTGTCTGAGAAATACAGAGGCGGCGCTCGTCAATGTCGAACCATTCTGAACCACGAGAGTCGGTCGTCGACCCGGTTTGTCCTCCTATCGGTTGGGCTGAGACCGGCGAGGTGGCCCTTCCCGTACTGAACGCGGCCTCCCGTTGGGCGCTCGTGGGCAGTCCGAATTCGGGCAAGACGACCGTCTTCAATGCCCTGACTGGCCTCCGCAACAAAGTCGCCAACTACTCGGGTGTGACCGTCGACCTGTCGTTTGGTCGGTTGCGTGGATCGGAGTCAATAGAGCTCGTCGACCTCCCGGGGACGCACAGTCTCCAGCCGCTCTCTCCGGAGGAGGCGGTCACGCTGGACTTTCTGACGGGGAAGATCGAGGGGGAGTCTCGGCCGGACGGGGTCCTTTTTGTAATTGACAGCACCGCCCTGAACAGGTCTCTCTCGATGCTGGGCGGGTTCTTGAGGCTTGGAATTCCCGCCGTCATCATCCTCACGATGACCGATGAGATGCTGAGTCGCCGAGGGTCTCTCGACAGAAAAAAACTCAGTGAGCAACTCGGTGTGCCCGTGGTTCCGATCATTGGAAACCGCGGTCGGGGAATCGCGGAGCTTCGCCGCCAGTTGACAGACTCGAGGGCCCGGGTCTCTCCTGTAGCCGAACAGATTCCGGAAGGATCGGTGGCTCGCTTTGAGTGGGCGGATTCAGTGCTCGAGGAGTGCTACAGACCTCCTCAACGAGGGACCCCCTTGACCGACTCGCTGGACCGTTGGCTGCTGCATCCACTGTTCGGGACACTGTCCTTCGCGGTCGTGATGGTCTTCTTTTTTCAGGCGATTTTTTCCTGGGCGGCGCCGATGCAGGACGCTCTCGATGGTGCCATCGGCGCCCTGGGGACGGCGCTCGGCGGCGTCCTCGGAGAGAGTTGGCTCGCACCTCTGCTGATCGATGGAGTTCTCGCCGGTGTCGGCTCGGTCATCGTGTTCATCCCCCAGATCGCTCTGCTTTTTCTGATGATCACGTTTCTCGAACAGGTGGGCTATATGAGCCGCGCCGTTTTTGTGATCGATCGTGCGATGCGCTCGGTCGGCCTGGACGGACGTTCCTTCGCTGCGCTGCTCTCCTCGTATGCCTGCGCTGTCCCCGGCATCATGGCAACGCGTGGAGTTCCTGATTTTCGCCAGCGAATCACGACGATTCTGGTTGCTCCTCTCATGACTTGCTCGGCGAGGTTGCCGGTCTATACCCTGATCATCGCCGCATTCGTCCCGAGTACGACGGTCCTCGGTTTCCTGAATCTGAAAGGGCTGGTCATGCTGGGACTGTATGTCCTGGGAGCGGTTTCGGCCTTAACGGCTGCCGCCGTTCTCCGAAGCGGACCGTTGGCCGGCAACTCGGTTCCGTTCTACGTCGAACTCCCCCCCTATCGATTCCCTACGGCCAAGACGCTGTGGCGAGGGGTCTGGACTCCCGTCGCGCGATTCCTCAAGCGTGCAGGGACGGTCATTCTGGGCGTTTCCGTTGTCCTCTGGGCGCTGCTCACTTTTCCGGCCGTCGAGGTTCCAGCCGAGGTGACGGCGTCCGGTGAAGCCGGAAGTTACCAGCTCGAGAGGAGTGCGGCCGCCCACCTCGGGAAGACACTCGAACCCGTTTTCGAGCCGATAGGCTTCGACTGGCGTGTGAGCGTTGGACTGGTGGCGTCTCTGGCAGCCCGGGAAGTGCTGGTGGCCACTTTGTCACAGATCTATTCGGTAGAAGCTGACGATGAGGTGGGCCTGCAGAAGAAGCTCCAGGGGAATCTGGCCCCTCCGGGACAGAAGGAGACGACCGATGGACAACGTCTGGCCGTCGCACTGTCTCTCCTCGTTTTCTTTGTTTTTGCTCTGCAATGTGTTTCGACACTTGTTGTGATACGCCGCGAAACCGGTTCCTGGCAATGGCCGGCGGCGGCTTTTTCCGGGCTTTTCATCGTCGCCTATCTGGCTTCCTTTCTGACCTACAGAACCGCATTGTGGTTCGCCTGAGGGCGGCGCAGACTGTCCACCCACCCCCACGGGAACTTTCCTGGACTCGTCACAGTCGACCAACTACACTCGCTCGCAGGGGGGACTCGATGGACGCTCCATTCACGCTGTCATTTGAAGAGTTCTGGAAGTGGCTCACTGCTCACCCGAACTGCATTCTTCGGGCTGGAACTCCCGAGTCCGCCGTCTACGACCATGAGTCGATGCACTGGAGTTTCTCGACCGAAGGGACAGATCACCGATTCGTCCAGCTGATCAAGGGTAAACAACTCATCGGGGAGATCCTTGTCGCCCCTGAATTGGTGACTTACGTTCAGGGGGTACCTTCCGATGTCGAAGACGAATTCGTCTTCGAGCTGGTCTCAGAGGGTGAGAACGACCATCGCGTTTTCTATTTCTTCGTGATGACCCACAACTACGAGGACGAAGAATCAGCCGGAAACGGGCAGGTGCACTGACTCGATACCCTCGAGAATCGAAATCCAGGACCTCCCGTCCTCAAAGAGGGACATTCAGAAAAGTCTTCCCTGCAGACCGCGGTTCGGCACCCGAAAGGCGGAGCGATCGAGCGGACCCCGTGACGTCTCGTTGAGATGATACTTCCGGCAGGCGAGCTCGAACCGCCTTCTGAGGAGCTTCGCAAATACTCCTTCTCCGGTCCCGCGACTCCCGAATCTCGGGTCGTTGAGACGCCCCGATCGCAGATCGCGGATCCGGCCGAGAATTCTCCCTGCTCGGTCCGGAAAATGAGTTCCGATCCAGTCGACGAAGAGCGGACGAACTTCGTTTGGCAGACGGACGACAAGGTAGCTTGCCGACTCGGCGCCGGCATCGGCGCTTGCACCCAGAATTGCCTCCAGCTCGTGGTCGTTCAGCGCCGGGACCATCGGAGCCGCCATGACGCCTGTCGGCACGCGCGATTCGGAGAGGCCGGCGATCGTCTCGATGCGCCGCTGTGGTGCAGCCGCTCTCGGCTCCATCGTCCTGGCCAGGCTGCGATCCAGTGTCGTCACGGAGAGAAAGACCATCGCGCGCCCCGCTTCCGCCGCGGGAGCGATCAGGTCGAGATCTCTCAGCACGAGCGCCGATTTCGTGACGATCGTGAAAGGATGTCTGAACTCCGCGAGGACCTCGAGGACATCTCTTGTAATCCCGAGTTTCCGCTCCGTCGGCTGGTACGGATCGGTGTTCGTGCCCAGGGCGATCGGACTCGGGTCGTATCCGGGTTGGCTGAGCTCGCGTCTCAGAAGGCGTCCCGCCTCCGGCTTCGAGACGATCCTGCTTTCGAAATCGATTCCCGGCGAGAGGTCCAGGAAGGCATGCGATGGACGAGCGTAACAGTAGATGCAGCCGTGCTCGCAGCCCCGGTAAGGGTTGATCGACTGAGTGAACGGGATGTCGGGTGACTGATTGCGAGAGATGATGGTTCGAGCTGATTCGGCTGTGACTGTCGTCTGGAGGCGTGGAGGGTCGTCGTCCAGGCTGCCCCACCTGTCATCGAATGGGGTCAGGGTGTGCCGTTCGAACCGTCCCGGGAGGTTGCTGACCGCACCTCTCCCCTTCTCGGGTGCTTTCAGGGCCGAGTCGGGATTCGAAGAGAGAACAGGCAAGTCGTCGACCATGGTTCGATTATCACCATTCTAACACCTTTGAACGGGCTGGTCAGGAGAAAGGGTGTTCAACACAAGATGCCGACTCTGAAGGAGTTCCCTGGAACGGGGACCCAGTGTCGGGGCGCCACCCCCTGGGTGAAATGGATGGCTCACGCCCACCGCTCGCCTCTCATCACCCACATCGACTATTCGGTCGGAAGGTGCGCTTCGTCTTCACTCGCACCGGAGCGCGGTGCTCGGGTCGACAGCGGACGCTCGACGAGCCGGCAGGTAGCAGGCCGTGAATGAGACAGCGAGCATCAGAAGTGACAGAGGGAGGAAAGTCCAGGGATCGGTTCCGCTCATTTCCACCAGCAGTCCCCCGAGAGAAACGCCCATGCCAAAACCGCCTGCCAGTCCCAGGAGGAGTCCGATGCCGGTCAGAATCATGCCTCGCCGCACGACCAGGCGGAGGACATCGGCAGTGCGGGCACCCAGAGCCATGCGGACTCCGATTTCCTGCGTGCGCTGCGAGACCGACTGGGAAATGACTCCGTAGAGCCCGACCAACGCGAGAAGAAGAGCGCCCAGCGCGCACACGGCCATCAGTTGAGCGGTCAGACGCTCGCCCCACATGCGCTGAACGACCACTTGGTCCATCGACGAGATCTGGTAAAGGGCCAGATCCGGATCGATTGCAGCCACCATTGCCGCGAGGTCCGGGACTGCAGCCTCTGGATCCGCCAACGTTCGAACGACTATGAAGACGTTCCGGGACGATCCCTGTTTCAGTGGGCGGTAGACCTCCGGTTGGATCGATCGATGCTGTCCTCGATGGCGGATGTCTCCCACCACCCCTACAATCTCCCGCCAAAGAGGTGGCATTACGGAATCGTCGTAAGGGGACAGCCTGATGCGGCGTCCGATCGGATCCTCCTCCGGCCAGTATCGTCGAGCCATCGTCTCGTTGATCAGGACCACTTTGGTGGAATCGGCATCGTCGCGCGGGGTGAATGCCCGGCCTTTGACCAATCGAATCCTCATCGTTTCGAGATAGTTCGTCTCGATGACCGGAATCAGTGCCCATTGGGGATTGTCTTTGAGCGGGACTTCGCGCCCCTCGATCTGGAAGGTTTCGTACCACTGTGTCGAAATCGGCAACAGGTTCGTCACGGTCAGTAGTGGGAGCGGACCTGATCGAGACTCTTCCCGAATTCGGTCGAAGAACGCCTGGCGCTCGTGCTCCTCTCCGTATTTCTCAGCCGGCAGGTTGAGACGGGTCGTGAGCAGATTGGACTGATCGAAACCTGTTTCAATGCTCTGTACTCGGAGAATCGACTTCATCAGAAGTCCGGCCCCGATCAGCAGAGTCAGGGACAGAGCGACTTCAATGATGACGAGTGCACTCTGGAGGCGCCGTCCTCGCGTCGCACCCGACCCGCCTCGGCCTCCTTCGGAGAGGGACGTCTGAAGACTGGCGCCCGACAGTTCGAGGGCCGGCACCAGACTGAACAGAAAGACGGTGGTCAGGGAAGCGAGCGTCGCGAAGCCGAGGACCGGAACGCTGATCGAGAGATCCTCAACCCGAGGAATCTGTGCAGGAATGACGGGGATGATCAGGGCGATCGCTCGATGGGCCAGAAAGACTCCCAGACCGGAACCCAGAGCCGCAAGAACGATGTTCTCCATGATCAGTTGCCTGAGAATCCGCAGTCGCCCGGCGCCGAGTGCCGCCCTCATGGCGATCTCCCGTCGCCTGGCAGCGCTCCGCGAAAGGAGCAGGTTCGTGATGTTGACGCAAGCGATCACAAGGACGAACAGACCTGCCGCGAAGAGGACTTCGATGGATCGAACCATCTCCGGTGTGAAAAGATCTTCGACGATCGGCGCCACCCGAACGCCATCGATTCCCTGATTCGATTCGGGATACTCGTCTCCAAGCCGACCGGCGATGAGTTCCAGATCCGCCTGTGCATCGAATGAGTCGCGTCCAGGTCCCAGTCGTCCAATGACTCTGAGATTCCGTAGGTCGCGTGGAGACTCGTCGATCGACGCTCCGAGAGGCACCCAAAGATCGGTCCGAGAGTCAGGAAACCAGAATTGCGGTGACATGACTCCGATGATTTCGTAGGACACGCTGTCGAGGAATATCTCGCGACCGACGACGTCTGACTCGCCTCCCAGGATCCTTTGCCACAATGCATGACTGATTATCGCGACCTTGGATTGCGAGCGATCCTCCTCCGTCGTGAAGAATCGCCCCCGCACTGGAAGCGATCCGAGTAGAGACGGCAAGTTGGCCGTCATCCTCAATCCGCGCACTCGCTCAGGCGCCTCTCCGCTCCTGAGGTTGAAGCCGGCAAAGGAATACGCCGCGAGATCTTCGAATGTCCGATTGGAACTTCGCCAGTCGGTGTAGTCAGGAAATGAAACAGGGATCTGATCCCAGCCCTTCTTCAGATTGGCTGACCAGATTTTGAGAACCCGATCGGGCGATTCGTATGGAAGCGGTTTCAAGAGGAAGGAATGAAGGCCCGAGAACATCAGTGAACTGGTCGCTATTCCGAGAGCCAGAGTGACTACGATGATTGCCGAAAAGGCCGGGCGTTTCCGGGCGAGACGCACACCGAAGTTCAGATCGTTCAGCAGGTTTGTCATAGTGACGGTCATCCTGGTCGAGGCAGGTCTTGTGTTTTGAGGCCGGCCCATGGACTCGGCGGATCGGCGCATTCTCAGCAGCAGGCCGGAGCGAGCCGCTCCCATCGCCTGCTTTCGGTACCAGGAATCCGCCTCGGCCGGATTGACCTGAGAACGCTCGCAGTAGATCTCCTCGAGATCGCCGATGATCGGATCTCGCAGCGAGCGCGGCAGGCATCTGGACGCGACAAAGCGGAAGAGGGACAGGCAGGTCTTCTTCGGCTCGTGCTCTGGTCGTGGAGTCATTTGAGGCAATCTCGGCCGCGGTTCAGTTCTCAGAGAGATCGGGGTGCAGGCGTGCATTTTCCCAGAGCCGGTCGATCAACCGTCGGCTTCTCCTCAGAGCGGCGGCGCCTTCGGACTGCAACTGGAAGAACTTGCGTGGTTTGCCTCCACGGTTTGGACTCGCTTCGCTCAGTGTGGAACGGACAAGACCCTTCATCTCCAGGCGCGAAAGCGTGATGTACACAGCTGTCAATGAAACGTCGCGGAGAGCGCCTCGACTGATCTCTTCAAAGATCGCCTTTCCGTATGCGCCTTCTCCCAGCCCCGCCAGAGCCAACAGGACAATCTGCTCAAACTCTCCAAGATAGGTGCCCTTAGCCAAGACCGCCTCCAGTCAACAACGTTTACTTAATTGATTAACAAAATAAATTAAATACTGATCCCGAGTCAAGCGCCTGGAAATCCTGATGAGCGTTCGAGCCGGAGTGAGGGCGTTCTCGGGTTCATCCCCGGGAGTCAGCTTGCAGTCCGGCACGAAGGCTCTCTGTCGCTCGCAAGCTGCCGTGGTCTATGATGCTGGCTCATGTCGCGATTGCCTGAGTACCGGATGAGATGCGTCGAAGGCGGCAGGACCTGTCCTCTTGCGCACCACTCCATCAAGCTCATCCTGGCACTGGCGGCGCTGACAGGTTTCGTTGCCTGCTCTCAGAGCGGCGAACCGTCAGACGAAGCCGCGACGTACGTCGGAGGAGCTGCCTGTCAGACCTGCCACCCGGACGAGGCTGAGCGATGGACGGGATCGCACCACGATCTGGCGATGCAACCGGCCGACGAGAGCACGGTGCTTGCGGACTTCAACGGATCGACCTTCACTCATGGCGGTGTCACGTCCGAGTTTTACAGGAGGGATGGGCGGTTCTTCGTCAAGACCGACGGACCCGATGGCCGCATCCAGGAGTTTTCGGTCTCTTACACTTTCGGGGTCGATCCACTCCAGCAGTATCTGGTCGAGTTTCCGGGGGGGCGTTTTCAGGTGCTCAGTATCTGCTGGGATTCGCGCCCACGGGAGCAGGGAGGGCAGAGATGGTTTCATCTCTATCCAGATGAGTCGATCCCGTTTGACGACGAACTTCACTGGACCGGGATCAACCAGAATTGGAACTACATGTGCGCCGAGTGCCATTCGACGAATCTTCAGAAGAACTACGACCCTGTCGAGAGGCGCTATTCCACGAGTTGGTCCGAAATCGACGTCTCCTGCGAAAGTTGTCACGGCCCCGGATCGAATCACGTCCTCTGGGCGGAATCAGACCCTCAGGATCCCGGGGAGGCCGGGGCGGCGGAAATGGGACTGCCCGTCGCCTTCGATCGGTCGACTTGGGTGTTGGACGAGGGGAGTCCGACAGCGAGACGCACAGAGGTCAGGCGCTCTCACACCGAAATCGAGACATGCGCCCGATGCCACTCACGCCGAGCGGCTCTTTCCGGCGATTACAGGCACGGGCGACCCCTGATGGATACGCACCTTCCCTCTCTGCCGGTCGTTCCCCTCTACCACGTTGATGGCCAGATCCGGGAAGAGGTCTACGTCTACGGCTCGTTTCTGCAAAGCAGAATGTACCAGTCCGGAGTCAGCTGCAGCGACTGCCACGAGTCGCATTCCATGAGGGTGTTCAGCGAGGGCAACGACTTGTGCGCGCGCTGTCATGTTCCCGGCGTGTTCGATTCGCCGCGGCATCACTTTCACGCCGAGAAATCCGCCGGGACAAGCTGCATCGAATGCCACATGCCCGCCAGGAACTTCATGGTGGTCGATCCGCGGCGCGATCACAGCATGAGGATCCCCAGGCCCGATCTGTCGGTGAAGCTCGGGACACCGAACGCCTGCACGGACTGTCATAGCGACAAGCCTTTCGAGTGGGCGGCCGATGCCGCGTCGGAATGGTACGGACCGGCCCGTTCCAGCGAGCCCCACCTCAGTGAGGTCCTCGAAGCTGCGCGGTCCGGAGCTCCCGGGAGTCATCGGATTCTCGCCGGGGTCGTTTCCGATCGGAGTGTGGCAAACATCCTCCGGGCTTCCGCGCTGTCCGCGATCGTCCCTAATTCGGATCCCGGAACGCTGGCGACAATCGAGGCCGGCCTCAAGGATCCGGACCCGCTGCTTCGCCGAACGGCGCTGACGCTGCTGGACGGGGCCGACGCGGAGACCCTGAAAGAACTGGCATTTCCCCTGATCCGCGATTCGGTCCGGCTCGTGCGAATCGAAGCAGGCCGCCTGGTCGCCGCGCTACCTGAAGAGCAGCTCACCGCCGACGAGGTGGCCCGGCGTCAGAGAGTCCTGGAAGAGTACATCGCGGCCCAGGTGTTCAACGCGGAGCGACCGGAGTCACATCTCAACCTCGGTAACCTCTACATGCGCCTGGGCGACCTCGAGCGATCGGAGCAGGCCTACCAAGCGGCTTTGAGGCTGGAACCCTCTTTTGTCCCGTCCTACGCCAACCTCGCCGACCTCTATCGGATTCAGGGTCGTGAGGCGGAATCCGAGGAGATTCTGCGTCTGGGACTGAAGGCGCGGGACCATCCAGACCTTCGTCACGCCCTGGGACTCCAACTCGTTCGGCAGAAGAAGATCGCCGAAGCGATTTCGGAACTTGCACTGGCCGCCAGGGTGCGACCCGAGAACGCCCGCTACAGCTACGTCTATGCAGTCGCCCTGCACTCGACCGGCCGTGTCGTCGAGGCTATTGCGGTGTTGGAAAAGGGACTGAAATCGTCTCCGAACGACCTCGATATTCTGAATGCTCTCGTCACTTATCTCGTTCAGACCGGCGACAGGACACGGGCGCTCGAGTTCGCGCGGCGAATGCAAGCCATCAGGCCGGAAGATCCCCGGCTGCGGGATCTGGTCCGCAACCTTCAGAGGTGAGCGCTTACCCCCGGCGGCGTCGAT
>CAJHYB010000630.1_pt1 | contig 14752 bp, 11 predicted proteins | sample 9198631 | NCBI WGS metagenome assembly CAJHYB01 (sample SAMEA7708354, study PRJEB35096) | sediment metagenome | biome: marine neritic benthic zone biome [ENVO:01000025]; feature: sediment [ENVO:00002007]; material: shallow marine sediment [ENVO:03000034] sea grass bed [ENVO_01000059] ... | reverse complement strand
TGTGGGATCCTGAGGGCGGTATGGTCAACCTCGGTACGCTGGGTCCCGACTTTCAGGCTTCGACGGCGATCGACATCAACGAAAAGGGCGACATCGTGGGACGCAGCACTGCGATCCGAAATCCCTTCATGGGAGAAGTCGAGGTTCGGACTGTCGTCTGGACGCCTGATTTCGGGGCGCTGGACGTCGATGCGTTCGGCAGCGGCGATGCGAACTTCATTCCGGAGTTAGGTCTCAACAACAGAGGTCAGATGGTCGGGCGCAGACCGGATGACCCTGGATCGGGTAGCGTTCGAGGGTTTCTCTGGAGTCTGAGCGAGGGAACGACGGAACTGGGCGATCCAGACGAGGAATTCGACGTCAGTTGGCCCATCGGCGTGAACGATGCCGGGGAAATCGTGGGAACAGCTTCCCTGCCGAATGGGGAGGGAGGTGAGCTCTTTCAGGCTGTCCTCTGGAAGCTTGCGGCCTCGAGGCGGCCTTCGGACCTGGCCGAGCCCTCGCAAGGTCCGGGCGAGGCGGAGGCTGAGCCCACCGTCGAACGCGTCAAGCGGAACCGCTGAATCTGGTCAATTCTGGTCCCGCGCGACGAAACGGTCCCGGTATTGCTCACAGAGAGGTTTGTTCGTCTCGCACAAGGCGTCGTATTCCTTTCTGGCGCCTTCACGGTCGCCGTTTCGAAGCAACGCGAATGCCAGGTTGAGGCGCGCCTGGTGGTAGTCCGGCTTCAATTCCAGAGCTGCACGATAGGATTCGGAGGCCTCGGAAAGACGTCCCAGATTGGCGAGAGCGATTCCGCGGTAGTTCCTGGTCAGGGCGTCTTCTTGAGCCGACTCCAGGCGACCCAGTTGGTCCAGGCCGGCGGCGTATTCACGGGCGTCGATCAACGAGATCCCGAGGAGTTTCGTAGCCAGAAAATCGTCCGGTCGTTTTTGAAGGATGCTCCGATACTCCTGGACGGCCAGCGCAGGTTTTCCCGTGCGTCGATAGAGTGAGGCCAGCCGGTGGTGAGCCGCCTGAAATGAGGAGTTCTTCTGGACGACCGATCGAAGGATATCGATCGCCTCGGCCGGCTTGTTCAGGGAAGCCAGGGCCAGAGCCCGATTGAAATCGATCGACTCGAAATCGGGATTCAGCACCTTGGCTCGATCGAGAGCGTCCAGCGCCTCCGCGAATCGACCCAACTTCAAGAAGTTCGTTCCGATCGAGTAGTGGACGATAAAGAGTTCCGGGTTCGCCTCAGCGACACCGACGAGAATTCGGTTGGAAAGATCCAGGCGTCCCGATTCGGCGGCCGTCAGCCCACGCACAATCTCCTGGTAGACCGGAAGCTTGTCCTTGGGATCCGCCAGCGACTCCTCCGACTGGACGGGGACCGGCTGACTCACGGCGACATAGCCGAGTGCACTCAGGCTTTCGATCGTCTTGGGATCTGCCTTCGACCCTGTTTGCGTGGACGTGCGGGAGCTTGTCTTCAAGTGCGCGAGCCGGCTTCGAAGTTGTTCCCCCAGGGCGTTTTGGGCGGAGTAGAGGTTCTTCTCCTCGCCAGGATCCTGATCGAGGTCATAGAGCTCAGGACGCGGAGCTTCGATGAATTTGTAGCGACCTTCTCGCAGTGCGAAAAGAGGACTCCAACCGAATGTGTTCCGTGCATAGAGAGATTCGGCGTAGCCATGACCTCGACGATCTTCCTTGCCGAGGATCGCAGCGAGACGACCCCTCCCTTCGATTCCCCATTCCCTCTTGATCGGGATCCTCAAAATCTGGAGGAGGCTGGGCAGGATGTCGATGCTCTGCACAAGAGTTGCAACCTCCCGCCCTTTGACATCGTATCGCGCGGGCATCTTGACGATCAGCGGGATTCTGGTCGTCGTCTCGTAAAGGAACAAACCGTGGTTCGGCTCTCCGTGCTCGCCGAGAGACTCTCCGTGGTCACTGGTCGCGATGATCACCGAGTCCTCATAGACTCCCGCTTCCTTGAGCGCAGTGACGAGTCGGCCCACCTGCTCGTCGACATAAGCGACCTCTCCTCCGTAGGGGTCTGATCTGTACCGGGTGCCGAAGGGTTCGGGGGCGTCATAGTCGTGGTGAGGATCGAACAGGTGCACCCAGAGAAAGAACGGTTTCGAAGAACCCTCCTGCCAATCGAGGACCCGGTCGATCGTGTCCTCCGCTCGCCTCTGGACGTTTCCGGGATTTCCACCGTCAGCCTCGATCTCATCGAAATCGTCGTAATAGAGATCAAAACCCTGGTCGAGGGCCCACACCGAGTCGAGGACGAGAGCACTGACGAAGGCGGCTGTTCCGTAACCGTTATCTCGAAGGATTCGGGCCATCGTGACCGAGCCTGGAGCGAGGGGACCTGATGTGAAGTCCCGAAGCCCGTGAGTGGCGGGCCGGGTCCCGGTCAGGATCGAGGCATGAGAGGGAGGAGTCAGCGGCACCTGACAATAAACGGTGCGAAAGTGGACTCCATCCCTTGCAAGGCCGTCCAGCACCGGAGTCTCGACAGGTCCCCCATAGATGCCGACGTAGTCCGCGCGCAGAGTGTCGATCGTGATCAGGACGACGTTGGATGGGTCCTCGGCTCCAAGTGCCGTAACCGACACGGGCGGAACGACGAGGACCCAGAGGAGAAGATAGGTTCCCGAAAGCTTTTCCGAGCGCTTCATTCCTTGGCGGTTCTTTCTTTCAGGGAGCGGAACAGCTCCATTTCCGCACGTGCCCGATCCAGGTCGCCGGAATCCTGATAGAGCTGTGCCAGGATGTAGTGGCCCGAGGCGTCCTGAGGGGCCAGCTCGATTCCTTTCGTGGCCGCACCGATCGCTTCGGCCGTCTTTCCTTGTGCCCGATACGCCTTGGCGAGCAGAAAGTGCATTCTGGTGGACTGAGGCCAGAGCGGGCGGACGGCCTCCAGCTGTTCGAGCGCGGCTGCGGCTTCTCCCAATTGAGTGAGAACTTGAGCCAGTTCGAGCCGTGCAAAAACGTTGTTGGGATGGTTCGCGACTTCGATCTGGAACTCTCTTCGGGCGCCCGGACCGTCTCCCTGGTTGAGGTAGATCAGCCCGAGATGATAGTGGACGGTTTTAAAATCAGGCCGCTTGGCTTCGACGTCACGGAATTGCTCGAGGGCTCGGTCGGTAAAGCCGTGGTTGTGGTAAAGCCGTCCCAGCGAGATGCGGGCCATCAGGTAATCCGGGTCCAGCGCGACAGCTTTTTCGAACTGTTCCTGGGCCTTGTCTTCCTTCGACTGTCGAAGATAGACCGCCCCCAGGTCATTGTGAAAACCGGCATTGGAGGGCGCTATTTCGATTGCTCTCAGGAGGGAACGTTCGGCGTCGCTGAACTGCTCGAGAGCAGACATGGTCAGCCCGTAAATGTGAAGAAAGGCGGGGTTGTTCTGATCCGTCCGGAGTGCCTTTCGCGCGGAGACGCTCGCTTCCATGAAGCGCTGCTGCCGGAAGTACTCGACCGCTTCCTGATAGTGAGTGCTCTGGGCGAAGAGCCCGAGAGCCGTCAGGAGGAGCACCGGTGGGAGCGATCGCATCGTCCAGAGATTATATCGAATGCCGGGGGGGCGTTGACGAATGCCCAGCGGAGCGACGACGACTTTGATGTCGGCGAAGAGACTCACGATCGAGTCACGAGTGACAACGGCACTGTTCTTGTGCGGTCCCATCGCGATAGGATCCGATGCCGATTCGTTCTGGCTACTCAATCCAATGACGGGTCGATCTCGAACGTCGTCCTCTTGATGTCGTAGGTCTTTGTCCGTGGGTCGATGGCGTGGATTTGAAGCGTGTATTTTCCGGGCTCGAAATCCGCCAGAGAGAATGATGTTCCGAACTCTGAGAATCCAAGGGACATGGGGGTGATCTTCCGAGGATCGAGGCGGCGGACGATCTCGCCGTCTTTGATGAAGTTCGCGCTCATGGAAGCGGCCGGGCTGGCGTCCGGCAGCCACATCTGCAGATAGAGGAAAACGTGGTTGTTTCTCTGGAATCGGTGGGTCCGGCTGGGGAACAGACGCACCTGGTTGAAGAGGATTCCCTCTCCGGAGAGGTCGTCCTTGCTGACGTCCTCCGGAAGGACTTCAACGCGATTCGTGAGAAGTAGAGAACTCAGTGTCAAACCATCTGGAGCGGCGCTCGTCAAAGCGAGCGTGACGGTCTGGAGTGCCATGCGCTTCGAGCTGATCTCGCGAACGACCACTTTCATTTCAAAAACTCCAGGCTGCGCAGAGAAGGAGTTTGAGTAGCTCAGAGTCTCCTGACCGCTCGCCTGGAGCAGTGCCCGATCGAGCGTCAGTGAATCGATGAACTCGTCGTAGATTCGGCCGGTGGGGTCGATGAGAGCGGCGTAGATGTCCACAGTCTCATCGGTCAGCTCCGCGACCGGAAGATCTATCTCGATCGGGACGAACCAATCCTTGGCCGTCCGACGGTAGGCCCCGCTCTTCAGAACGAAGTTGAAACTCTGGAAGGTGACCTGGGTCTGAACCGATTCGTTCAGTTCGCGTCGAGACTTCTCACGGCGTTCCCTTTCGAGTGCACTCTCTTCGAGCACATCGCCCGGAGATCGCAGGATGTCTTCGACATACCTGGCAAACTCCCGCAACCCCGAGTTGGGGAGGTCGGCTCCTTTGGAGTTGACGATCGCCGGGGGGCCGGCCATCACGAGTTTGTAGCGAACATCGGCCTCGAGCCAGTTCGCATCCGAAGCCGGAAAGAACTTCCTGGACATTTCCTCCGCGCGTTGCTGCCCGGTTGCCGATTCGCTGAGGACGAAGCTCTGCCGGTTGAGGCCGGACGATGGTTGAAAGATGAGCTGGATTTTGCCTCGATAGTATTTTGCCAGTGGGTTTCCCTGGTACGTCCAGACGATCGTGTTGGGACTTCTCGTCGTGGACGACTTGACTCGGTCGGCACTGATCTCCGACCTGGAATTGAAGAAGGACTCGTTATCCGGCTGCCCGTGGATGATGTAGACGCGACCCCGGTCCGCTTTCCAACCGGGAATCCCCTCTCGAAAATGCCGGTTGGCGAATTGCAGCCGTCGGTAGTGTTCTTCCTTGTATTCATTTCGCGTTGTGGAAGGGGACGGATCGCGCCTCTGCCAGAATTCCTGGATGAACTGTTCCTTTTCCTCATCCGATTTCAGAGTCAGGAATCGTGCCTGCTCCTTTTGTGAGGCGATCCAGACCACCTCTTCAGTCAGCCACTTCTCGTGTTTGTTCTTTCCGGTTGCGAACGCCGGGAGGACGAAAACCAGAGCCAGGATGCGGACGACGGTGCTTCGGAGACTCGACCGGTCAATCATCTTCTCCATCTCCTCTGCCGCCCGGCGTCCGACACCGGGGCCGGTTGGGTGTGCTACCGGATGCTGAACTCCCTGAGACCCGAAACGGACTGGTCCGAGGATCGATCGCGAACTTCGAACTTCAGTGAGTAGTGGCCCGGGCGCAGGCTCTGGAGCGGGATTGAAAGTCCGTAGGAAGTGCGTCGGCCGGGTCCATTCTTCTGAGATTCCGTCATATGGTTCAGGAGCTTTTCCGGAAGCGTTGCCACCAGAGCCCCCTCGCTCCAGAGCTGGCATTTCAGGTCCAGCGCGGGTGCAGCGGTTTCCCGGTCGGCACGTCCGGAATTGTAAACTTCGAAGAAGGCCGTCAGCTGCTCGCGTCGGCGAAAGAGGCTGTCCGTCGCTGGAACCAGGAGATAGTCCTTCAGGCGCAGTGGACTGGAGCCGCCGAGAAAACGACTCTCCTGGCGATCAAGGCCGCTGGTTCGCCGAACGACTTTGTCGAACAGCAGGACGTCGCTCATCGACATCGTTGCCAGCGTATAGTCAGGCAATTCGACGGTCACCTCATTGTAAGAGACGCTTCCGTCATTTGCGAGGCGCCCGTAGACTCGCAGCGTATAGCGTCCGGGACGGGCACCGAGGCGTGCCTGATAGAGAAACGGCTCCTCTTTTTCTTCGGTCGGCTGCTGAATCCGGAACGCGTCGATCAGGCTTGCGGCCGAGCTGAGATCCGGCCGCTGCAACTCGAGAAGCAGTTCCATTTCGTCGCCCGCGAATCTCGGATCGACCCCGAGAGTGATCGGCAGCAGAGTGCCGCCGTGATCAGCTCGCACGCTTCCAAAGAGAATGTCCATTTCAAAAGTGTTAAAGGAGACACGGGCCCGCACCTCCTCGCGGAGCCGAGCTTTGCGCCGGATCTTCTCTTCCAGAACCTCGCCGGGAGACCGCTCGAGGTCTTTCAGAGAGGTCTGAAAGTCGAAGAAATCGAAGCTGGGGGTCTGGTTGGGATTGAAGATAGCCTTGTAGAAAGTATCGACGTCCGGAAACTTGTATTGACCCGCGTAGATGATCCGAAATGGACCCGTTGCTCGCTGACCGCTCTGGAACTGTTTGATGGCAGAATCTCTCGAAACGCGGGCTGGATAGGAGGCCTGACGGCCACCTCCGATCTTTCGGACGATCTGGTTGAGGGAATAGAGTTGCTGGGGATCGACACGGCTGAAAATGACCTGAAAGTGAGTGTAGTGATTGCGAGCTCCATCGATGCGTTTGTAAACCCAGATCTCGGTCTCGGGGCGAACCAGGGCCAGTCGATAGGTTCTTCGTCGATCGGTCCCCTGACCAGCGGTCAGGACTTCGGTCGGATTCTCGATGTCGATCCGAAGAGAGTCTCCGCCGAAGGTGAAGTGTGTGTCATCGGGCGGCCCGTGCATGATGTAGATCCGTCCACGGTCGCTCTTCCAGCCAGGCCACCCCTCATGAAAGCGCTCGTTGACGTAGCGGATCCGACGTTGATGCTCCTCACGATATTCATTCAGCTCGGTCGAGGTGTCGGGATCCCGGATCTCCCAGAATCTCCGAACGAAGTCCTCTCGAGCGGGGCCGGAAGCGAGTGTCTCGAAGTGGCTTCTCTCGGAAGTGGAGATGATGTAGGCGACTTCCTCAAGCCACCGGCGCCCTTCTTTGTCGAGGGAACCCTGAGTGGCTGTACCGGAGATCGTAATGAGAGCGGGGAGAAGTAGGTGGTAGCGGGTCAGTCGAGAGCGGGTCAGGGACACGATTTGACGCTTGCCGATTCCGGCCCGAGGACGCCGAAGACCAATCAAATCCTGCCAACGACTTGAAAACTGCGGCCCTCGTCAAACCCGCGGAAGCCGTCGCGGCGAGATTCGGATGCTCAGGATTCTACCGCAGGGCGAGCGGGTCGCCAACTGCCCAGGATCCGAGTCGTGAGTTGAACCGCCCGCGCCGATCGTGCGATTCGACTCCGGTGAGGGAAAGGGGCGCCCCCTAAAGGGCGCCCCGGAAATCCAACCAGCGATTCTGTCCTGTTAGAACAGAATCTTGATGCCGATCTGGACCTGACGCGCGTCGAATGACTGCGTCGATCGACCGAAGGTCGAGGTGTTGATTCTGACCTGCGGCTGGAAGAAGTTAGCGTGGTTCGTCATGTTGAAGAACTCGAAGCGAAGCTGAACCTTGCCCTGTTCTCCGAGTTGTGGAACGGAGAGTTCCTTGAACAGCGAGAAATCGAAGTTCCTGAAGCCGGGGCCTTCGAAAGTGTTCCTTCCGAGGGTACCGTTCTCGGGTGCCGTGGGAACGCCGAAGAAGGCCAGTTTGGTGGCCGTGCTTCCGCTGATTCCGAAGGCGCCCCCAGGACGCACGAAGTCGAGTCGGTCACTGTCCAGGCTGTTTCCGGAAGCAGGAGTGTTGGGACGGTCGTTGTTGTTCCCGTCAGCATTGAAGTCACAGCCGCCAGGGAAACTCGAACTGCAGTGGGGCGTGTAGGGTTGTCCCGTTTGCAGTGCGAGGATACCGTTGATCTGCCAGTTGCCGATGATATTCCGAACCAGCCAGTTGTCTGCGTTCTTGGCCCATGGTGTGTCGTAGAGCCAGTTGACGACGAAACGGTGTCGCGCATCGAAAACGGAGCGACCGTAGTCCAGTCCCACGTTGCTGATGTCCGTCGAGTAGCCTTCCTGACCGCGGTTCGAACTGGTCGCGCCGCTGTGCCAGGTCGAACGAACGTCGAGGGACTTCGACCAGGTGTAGTTGGTGTTCAACGCGAACCCGCTCGAGTAACGCTTGTTCAGCTGAACCTGAAGGGCGTGATAACTCGAATTCACGTTGTTTTCCCAGACCCGCAGCGTGCCTTCGTTGGGGTTGATGCGATTGAAGGCAGTGTCGCCGGCAAACTCGTTGTTCACCGGGCTGCCCAGTCCGATGCGATCACCCACGAACCGGTTGGGGTTCTCAGCTCGAATGAGCTTGCGGCCGAGGGTCGCCACGTAATTGGCTTCGAACGTTAAGCCGCCCCACATCTCCCGCTGAAGGCCGACGAACATGCTCTGGGTGTAGGGGTCGCGCATGTCCGGGTTGGCGATTCCACTGAGGAAGGCCAGGTTCGGATTGGTGGGATCGTAAGCGATGATGTTGCCTTCGAACTGACCGGCCCCCGGATTGGGGTTGGCCCCATCGGGACGCGGAGCGCTGCCGTCCTGCGGACCGAAGAGGATCGTCTCTCCCTCCCGACCGCAGACGTCACAGATCAGGTTGAAGGAATAGAACGGCTTGTTCCAACGAGAGTTGGCCAGCGGATTGTAGACGCCGCTCTGGAAGGCGATGCCGTATCCGGCCCGGATCGACATCTTGCCGTCGCTGAAGGGGTCCCAGGCGAGTCCGAGCCGCGGGGCGAAGTTGTTGTAGTCATTGGACGAGAGCTGGTCGACAGGACCTTCGAAAAAGCCGTTGCGGACGCGCTCGGCGTAGTCGGAGCCGTTGTCGAAGTTGAAACGTGTCGTCCTGTCCTGGACGTCCTTCAGCCGGCTGTAGTAGTCCCAGCGCAAGCCCAGGTTGACGGTCAAGTTGGGCTTCAGCTTCCAGTCATCGTTGACGAAGAGGCCGACTTCCCAGTTGCGCCAGCCGCGGAAGTTGCTGGCCAGCTCACCCAGGTTGGTGCCGTCGTTGATGTGCGGATCGACTCCACCGATCTGGTAGTAGGGGTCGTCGAGGCCGATGGCCACCAGATCAAAGAAGTAGTAGCTGGGACGTCCGACGTTGAACTCGCTGTTCTCCTGGTTGCGTCGAACTTCCGCACCGATCTTCAGACCGTGGTTGCCGGACGTGATACTGAGAGTGTCGGCGTAGGTGAAGATGTTCTCGTGAAAGATCTGCGGGTAGCCGTTATAGGCACCGAAGATCGCGGCCCCACGCCCCTGCGTTCCTGAACCGCCGTCGACCATCTGTGGAACACCTGGATCGCCCGGGAAGATATCACCGATGTTTCGGGTGAAACCGACACGGGCTTCATTGACGATCGTCGGAGAGAAAACGCTGGTCAGGGCGATCGAACCGAGGTGGGCCCGAGACTTGACCTCGGAGTTAAAGGCCGTCCTGGCCTCGACAACGCCGCCGTTGGAATTGTTGAAAAAGTACTTTCCAAACAGCTTGTGGCTGTCGGTCAGTTCCTGGTCGATCCGGACACTGAAGCCATCGTTGTCGGTGGAGTCGGGTGAGAAGAACGAAGTCTCACCCTGCATGGGAGCGCCGGCTGAGAGTGCCCCTGCCGGAGAGCCGTAGGTCTCACCCAGGAAAGCATCAACGCTCGCCTGGTCAGGAGCTCCGATGTAGCCGAAGTCGACCAGGTATTCTCCGACGGTGTTGGTCACCGAAGTGATGTTCGGGGCCTTGTAGGTTCCGAAAAGGAAAGCCGCTGTCGGGGCGCCGTAGCTCGACATATAAGAGTTCCACTCGGAGCTCTCAAACGTCCCGATCGAGCTTTGTCCAGTGCGGATTCGGGTTCCTTCGTAAGAGGCGAAGAAGAACGTCCTGTCCTTGACAATCGGTCCGCCGACAGCTGCTCCAAACTGGTTCTGTTTGAATTCAGGGCCCTCGGGGCCATCGAAGAACTCACGAGCGTCCAGGTTGTCGTTGCGAAGGAACTCGAAGACAGAGCCATGGAACTCGTTCGTTCCTGTCTTGCTGACCACACTCACGATCGAGCCGACAGAGTTGCCATACTCGGCCGAGAAGTTGAGTGTCTCGATCCGGAACTCCTGCACGGCTTCCAGGTTGGGTGTCACGCCGGCCGTGTCTCCTGCGCCCGTTCCGCCGCTCAGACCTTTGGTGGTGACACCATCCATCCAGAAGCCGTTCATGTTGGCGCGGCCGCCGTTCACGTTCGTGTTCTGGCCCGGCTCAAAGACCGTCGATTCGGTGTTGACAGCGCCCGGAGCGAGCTGCATCAGCTGATAGACGTTTCGTCCATTCAGCGGAAGTTCCTCGATCCTCTTCTTGTCGACAAGAGAGGACACACGCCCCTGCTCGACATTGACCGCCGTTGCCACATCGGTGACCTCGATGGTCTCGGCGATGTCGCCGACCTCGAGAGTCAATACGGCGTTGACGGTTTGTCCCACAGTCACCGTGACCTCACCTTGGGCTCTCTTGAAACCCGTCAGCGAAGCCTCGATCGAGTAGTCGCCGACACCCAAGCTGGCGATACGGAAGACTCCATCGTCACTGCTGATCACCGTCCGGGCTTCGTCGGTGCCAAGGTTTGTCAGAGTCACCTCGGCGCCAGGTATCACCGCGCCGCTGGAATCGACGACACGTCCGGTGACCTCTCCCGTCCCCTGGGCCAACAAGGCCATGTGGGCGAGCGAGAGAAACGTCAACAAAAACAACGTTCCCCTCAGAATTCTGTAGTATGTACTCATTGAATCAATTCCTCCTAAACCAGGAAAAAGCGAAGAGCCGCAACGCCTTCAAGGACTTCGGATAATAAGTTCCGAATATCAGAACGGGTTTCCCCCCTCAGGAGCACCGATTTGCAAAATGGCTAAAACGATGCGCACTGCCTTCCAGCGATCATTGCCCGCCAGAAACAAAGCCATGATTCGAGGCCGTACGGGATAACAAAAAAATGCGACTCACTAGCCCTCACCGGCTAACAAATGCGGCTGGGCCTTTCCGTAGCGCACGATGCAATTCGCAGGCCATGGAGGAGGCCCGGAGAACGCCGAGGACCGCTGACTCCGCACCGGCGATCAGTCCAAACTGTCCTTTTTACTAAAAATGCATTCGAAGCAAGAATCATATTCTCAGAAACGAGTTTTATTGAGTCACTTATTCGCCATAGTCTGGTAAGGCTGTCGATTTCTTAGAACGAACTGGGCGGAAGTTTGAGGGGGGAGGGACATCGTTGTTGATGAGATGTCCATTTCTTTGGACAGTTCTCCTATGGAAATCCATTTTTTTGGATAAGGAGAGCTTGGGGGAACTCAGTCGATGCGAAGAACCTTCAGGGAATAGACCCCCAGCCATGAAGGAAATGTTTCAACTGATTGAGAAAGACGAGACTTGATCGCTGTTTCGATATCATGGCCGATGGCCCGGCAAGGGCCGGCCTATGATGGAGTGGGGGATTAGAATGGGCTCGAATGTCGTGCAGAAGGAGATTCATCTATCGCCCAGGGCCCGAGGTTTCCACGTTGTGACCGCCGAGATCCGCCGGGCCCTGCCGGAACTGTCCGGATTCGAAGTCGGTGTCGCTCAGATCTTCATTTGTCACACGTCCGCATCTCTGGCATTGAACGAGAACGCATCCCCGGACGTCCGCTCTGACCTCGAGGACCACTTCAATCTCTCGATTCCTGAGAATGCCCCGTTCTATCGGCATACCTTGGAAGGGCCCGACGATATGCCTGCCCACATCAAAGCGGTGCTCCTGGGAAGCAGCCTGAGCCTGCCGGTCAGAAAAGGGGACTTCTGCCTCGGGACCTGGCAGGGGATCTACTTATGCGAACACCGCGACCGGGGAGGTTCACGACGACTTGTCGTCACGATAATCGGGAGGGAGTCTGAGGGCCTGGACGTCTGAAGGTTGCGATTCCCGGGACTGCGCGCTTCAGGCAAGCCGAAGGGCAAAGCAGCGAAGCCTGATCAGGTGCCGAACCAGGCCTGAACGTCGTCCCAGAAGAGCCAGAGCCAGAGAAGGACGATGAGCATCAGGAAGCCGATCGGGTGATTGAGGATCGAGCGTAACCGGTCCAGCTTCATGATCAGTGCGCTCTCTCGACACGACGCGTTCGAGTCTTTTCTCGGAATGTCGCCCAGATCCAGCGCAGCGAACGCCAGCCGATGAAGAGAGCGTAGGGGCCGAGCAGGGTCCACCAGGACCAGGAGAGTCCGGCCTGCAGTCCGGCGGCGAGTTCCTCGAGAAACCCACTGGCGCTCTCGAGCCCTTCCGTCGTGGACTGGAAAAGAGCAACGCTGAGCGTGATCAGAACCGGGAAGACGACCAATGGTATCGCCAGGCACAGAATCAGAAAGGTCAGCTCTCGCGCCAGGCGTTTCAGCATCCTCGTGGTTGACCTCCCCGCGGCGAGGTCCAACATGCGCGCGTCGACGACTGATCTAGGCGACGACGTCGGCGAGCTTCAGTCCTTCGTCCTTGAGGAACCTGATAAAGCCCTTCTTAGTGATCGTCCTCAGAGCTCGGGTCGACAGCTTGACTCGAACGAACCGGTCGAGCTCGGGAACATAGATCCGCTTCGTCTGCAGGTTGGGCAGCTGACGTCTCTTGGTCTTCTTGTGCGAATGGGACACCCGATTTCCAGCCATCGGGCCTATCCCTGTCAGTTGGCATTTTCGAGCCATATGGATCTCCGTCCAGTCAAAGCCCGACAGTATACAGGATTGATGCGAGCGACTGAAAGTGGAGCCTCAAAGGGAGTTCAAAGGGAGCGGTAAAGCGGCGCTCTGATCTCACCTGTGAAACCGCGACCGCGTGTCCCAGGCAACGGATTCCGTCGTATCATCCCAGATTCACAGCCGCGATCGGACGACGGCTGACCGCATAGAACTTGAGCGTGAGAGCGACGGCAGCGATCGCCAGCCCGGCGGTCAGTCCCCACCACAGGCCCTGGGGCCCCATTCCCAGCGAGAATCCGAGCCAGAGCGAAACCGGAAACCCGACTATCCAGTAGGCGACGATATTCGCCACCATGGCCCAGCGCGTGAGAGCAGCGCCCCGGAGCGCTCCCGAACCGACGGCCTGGAGTCCATCGAAAATCTGGAATGTTCCGGCGATCACGATGAGATTCGCGGCCAGACTCAGGACTTCCTGCTGATCGGTCATCAAACGAGCCATGCTTGTCGGAAAGATCCACATAATCAGCGCCGTTGTCAGCATGAAAGCACCTCCGATGGCAAATCCAGCGAAGCCGCTTTCACGCGCCTCGCGGACATCTCCTTTGCCGATCGCTCGACCCACCTGGACTGACGTGGCCGCACCGACAGCGAGTGGAACCATGAACGAGGACGCCGCCAGCATGATCGCGACCTGATGGGCGGCGATGGCCGTCGTGCCCATCGTTCCAGCCAGGATGCTCACCAGCGCGAAGATTCCCAGCTCAGCCAGAAGTTGAAGTCCGATAGGCATACCGAGCCTCAACACTTGTGCCACATCGCTCTTCCGAACGGAAAGAAGCGGACGTGTGGTTTCCGAGCGATCGATCCTCGCAATCGTTCGCGAGAGAAAGAGGACCTCGACGATCGTCGAGGCTGTTGTCGCCCACCCTATTCCTGCGACCCCGAAGGCCGGAAGCCCGATCGGATTCAAACCCAGTTTCGTGAGTCCTTCATCGCCAAAAATCAAGAACCAGTCGGCCACAAAGTTGAGTCCGTTTGCCAGAATCGTCGCAATGACGATCGGCCGAACCAGGTGGGCGGCCTGCAGATAAGAGCGCTGGGCCATGAAGACCAACAGCGGCAGGAGGGCGGCGAGCCGTGGATGGACGTAGGAGCGCGTCTCATCCGCCAGGGTTGGCTCTATCCCGAATAGTTCCAGACCCTGTCCGAGCAGGTAGACCGAGATCCCGATCGGAAAGCTGATCAACACCGCTCCCCAGACCCCTTGCCACATCGCCTGGCGGGCTCGCTCGCGACGTCCCGCTCCGAAGGCTTGAGAGGCAATAGGGTCCACCCCCATCACGATCCCGACGCCGAATATCGAACCGAGCATGAAAATCGTGTTTCCAAGTCCGGTCGCCGCGAGTGCCGACTCGCTGACTCTCCCAGACAGGGCGGTATCGACGAGCCCCATCAACTGCTGTCCCAGATTCACCAGAATCAGAGGCCCGGCGAGTCTGAGCAGAGGGCGGATCGATCTGGAGGTATCGGCCAAACGGAGGAACAACATTGCAGCCGGGCAATATAGCACGGCGTTTTCACGACACCGGATCGCTTGCGGTCAGTTCCTGGGCGAGGAGAGGTGATAGCCCCGTCTATAACGAGGCACCGAGTCGGGACGGCCTTTGAGTTCGACCTTCAGCTCGCGCCAGCCTCCCCGAGTCGGATCCCCGTTAGACTTGAAACCCAATGTGTATTGGTGGCGGAGTTCCCCGGCGATCTCACTGTACACGGGAACCAGATCCTTGACTTTCGCTGGAGTGTAGAGACGACCCCCGGTCTGTTCCGCGATGAGTTGCAGCTGAAGACGAGCTTCCTTGAACACTCTTTCAGGCAGAACGCGCAGTCCCACCTGCGACAGGTAGTTCTTGAGGTCTTCCTTGGTATTCAGGAAGATCGTGTAAACCAGGCTGTCCGTTTCCTGAACGTTGCGATAGAGGTCTCGAAAGGTGATATCGGATCGTGAGCGGTAGTTCCCAAGCAGTGCGTTGTCGACCCCATCCGTAAAGACGATCATCGCCTTTCGTCCTTCGAGCTG
>CAJHYB010000108.1_pt1 | contig 14753 bp, 9 predicted proteins | sample 9198631 | NCBI WGS metagenome assembly CAJHYB01 (sample SAMEA7708354, study PRJEB35096) | sediment metagenome | biome: marine neritic benthic zone biome [ENVO:01000025]; feature: sediment [ENVO:00002007]; material: shallow marine sediment [ENVO:03000034] sea grass bed [ENVO_01000059] ... | reverse complement strand
CAAGAGAGAGGAGCATCCTCTCCCGGAGCGACTCCAAGACGCTTCACGACGCGCTGGACGCCGCAGACCATTCTCGCTGGTTGAACCGGAATCTATGGGCCGGACTCGTGTCGTACTACGGGTCGTCGGCGATCACTCTTCTGGGCTCACCGGAAGAGCTGGCAAAGGCCTTCCTGGAGTACCAGCGCATCGGAATTACACAGTTCATCATCTCGGGTTGGCCGAAGCTCGAGGAGATGCAGATTTTCGGCCGAGAAGTTCTCCCACTCGTACGGGAGCTTGAGGCACGAGCGGCGACGCAGTCGGTGTCATCGGCGCCGAAAGGCGGTTGCACGCCACGTGGGAAAAACAAATGAATCCAACCGACCATCTGAAAACCAGAGAGGACCAGTGACTTCAAAAGCACCCCGAGCCTTCAATCGCGAGATGTACCACGACCGGGAAAACGTCTTCTACGGGACGGATGACGGCGCGCAAGATGGATCCTTCAGCGAGTTTGCGGAGATCAAGGCGCACTTTGAGGGAGTGTCTGCCCATCGTCGGGAAGACATTCACATGATCAGCGTCGTGGGCGGGCTTTACGGGCTCAACCTGATCCCACTCTGGAAGCCGAGCCGGCTGACGATCTTTGACATCAACCCGACCGCGATCACCTACTTTCGAACGATCCGCCGCGTTCTGATCGAAAGCGAAGACGTCCAACATTTCCTCGATCGCCTGACAAACGGAGATTATCCGGCGAAGACTGCCGAGGAACGCTTCGTTCGCGAGAACATCCGGCTCAAGCAGGGCGGGTGCCTTCCGCGCTCGCGAGGGTCGACGAAACGACCGTACGAACAGAGCTGGCAATATGCTTTCGAGCACTTCGATCTGACCAGAAAGATACTCTCAGAGGCCCCGCTCGAGATTCGAAATGAACCGATGGAGAGCGACAGTTTCCGAGAGTGGATCCGTCTGCGCAACAACCTCTGGATCTACTGTTCCAACATCACTGAGTTTCATTACTTCGATCTGGAGTTTTCAGATCCGGCCAATGTCGTCCTTCTTCAGATCATCTATCCCGGTGATGTTCAGCTCGTGGACCTCGGGTCCCTCCGCACAGGACCTGCCAGAGTCGACTTCGAGATCCCGTTGAAGGTGCACCGTATCGAGCCGAAAGGTTGAGTTGAGGAACATTTGAGATGCCGAACAAGATCAAAATCGCGACCAACGCGGCTCCGCCCGCCACTGGAACTTACTCTCAAGCCATTCGCACAGGCGATCTCGTTTTTCTGACGGGGCAGACCGGCCGAGATCCCGACAGCGGTCAGTTGGAAGAGGGACTCGAAGCCCAGACCAAGCGGGTCCTTTCGAACATCGACGCGGTTCTGAATGCGTCGGGTTGCACCGCGGCGGACATCGTCAAAGTGACCCTGTTGCTTGTCGACATCCAGGATTTCAAGGCCGTGGATCAGATGTACTCGGCCTGGCTTCCGGGTCTGGGGGTGACTCCGCTGCCGACCCGGACCGCTTTTCAGGCAGCCGCCCTCCCGGCGGGAGCCCTACTCATGCTCGACGTTGTCGCGGCCTATCCCTCCGCCTGACGGCGCGCACGCCCCATTCGAGATTCAGCGACCGTCGTCCAACGTCACCAACCAGGACGACCCGGGGATCTCCCTTCTGCCTGATCTGCGCAGGTCTTCCGATAGCCGACCGCTCTCAGGTGGTCGCTCCACTCCTTTCGGGTCAGATTACTATCGATGAGACGGCAGGCCTCCTGCACCAGGTCCTCGGGGCGCCACAGTGAAATAATCACAGTTTTCCGGGAGGCGAAAGCCAGCCGGGGCTGCTCGCGGCCCGGCACAAAAGCGACATCGCCGACGGGCCATTCATGGACGATCGTGGCCAAAGGCCTTCCTTGTTGCGTGTCCCAGACGAGAACCTCGTTCCCGGCGGCTGTCGCCAGTAGAATACCTTCCTGGTCAAAGGCGATCGAGCGCAGCCTCAGCACCTGTCCCTGAGCGTATGAGGCATGATCGAGGACCCGTTGCTCCGCCCTATCAGAACTGACCAGACGGACCTTCGAGTCGATACCGCCGGCGGCAACCAGCGATTCGTGTGGATGGAAGGCCAGCCTTGAGGCGCTGAGTGGGGACGTTTCGCCCTCGACCCACTCACCAGAAGTTTCGAGCGTCCAGAGCGCCAATCCGTCGGTTTCGGAGAAGACGGTCAGGCGAGTTTCGTCGGGGTTGAACGAGAGTGATTTTCCGATATCACGGAGCTTCAGTTCCTGGTGGGACGCGAAGTCTGACCCGGACCAGATGAGCAACGTCCGGTCGGTCAGTGCGGCCGCCACGCGTCCTTCGTTTCCGAACGCGACAGCCTCGACCCTCGATGGCAGATCAGGGTGTTCGAGTTCCTCACCGGTCGGCAGACTCCAGAGTTTCAGGCCCGTCGACGTCCCGATGGCCAGGCGCCCGCCGAATGGGTCGAACGCGAGGCAGATCGGAGCGTCGAACGGCAGCTTCTCCAGTGATTCGAAGTTGTCGCCGGAGCGCAGGTAGGTGCTGTGGTCGTCCGTCAGAGCGAGAAACCGGCCGTCCGGGCTGACCGCCAGAGATCGGACGGGAAAGTCTTCATCGATCCGAATCTGGACCTTCGTACCCCGAAGGTCCCAGACTCTCACTGGTTGTTGCTGCACCGGGAGGCCGGCCTGAGGATTGGCCACGGTCGCCAACAGTGTCCCCGCCGGCCCGAATACAACCTGCTTCACAGCCGTTTCATGAGAATAGGTGAGTCTCTCGCTGAGGTCGTGAACTTGCCAGATCCGGGCCTCTCCAGAACTCGGCCCGCCGGAGCCCGTAGCGAGCAGAGATCCATCGGGACTGATCGCGATCGAGTGAACGAGGCCTGTTCGGATACTGCCTGCCGACTGACCATCCGGCCCTCGCACAGAGGTCTCGTTTCGGTTGGCCGGAATCGTCAGTGGTTCCAGGCGGTCGAAACCGGGAAGGGCGTAGGGCTGGACGGTAGATCCGTAGCTGAAAACCAACCGGCGGCCGCCAAGGCCGAAGGCGACACCATTGATTCGCTTTTCAAAGATGGAATCCGCGTCCGGGAGAATGCGCAGGAGGTCGGCGTTCCAATCGAATACCTTCAGCCTGTAGCCTCGGACACCGGCCGGAGTGCTGGTCTGTTCCACGATGGCGATATGCTCCCGGTCCGGGCTGAGCGCGACGTGAGTCACCTCGAATCCCTCATGAATCCTGAGGGGTTCGCGAGATGCTTTCAGATCCGGCCAGAATTCGACGCCGCTTCCCGCGACGGCCACGGCTACGGCATTTCCTGGCCCGAGGGCGATCGATTGAACGGGGCCTTCATGCTCGAGGTCCTCCTCGATCGCTCGCCCAGGATCAGAGGCGCTCAGAATGGACGTGATGCCCTGGCGACCGAGACTCCTCGAGATGGCCAGACGCTCTCCATCGGAGACCATTGCCGTCACCACCTCGTCAGGCATCAGGACTACGTCCTGTTCAATACGGTCCGGATCCCAGATTTCGACGCCCCCTTTGCCTGGGGCTGCCGCGATCCATCCGGTGTCCGGGCCGATCGCGACATCCCGGTAGCGTGCTCCGGAGCCCAGTTCGGTCGGGCGCGCTCCGACCAGAAGCAGATTGCTCCTCAGGACTCTCTGGGCCTGGAGCGACGACGAAGCCGTCTCGACGGGCGAGAAGGCACTTTCGGTGAGTGACTGAGCTCTCCTGGTAGCTTCGACGGCAAGCAGGGTCTTCAGCTGGAGTCCCTTCCCACCATCGCTCGATTGAGCCTCTCCGATCAGGTCGTTGACGAGTGCCAGTTGCTGGCTGGCCGTGGCTCCCGACCAGAATGACCAGATGAGCGAGGTGGCGATGACCAGCAAGGCCGCCAGCGAGAGCTTCACGTTTCGTGCGAAAACTCCGCTGGCCCGAATGTACTTTCGCTGAAGCTCGTTTGGGACGGGCTTCCAAGCCTTCGAGTCCGCGTCCGCGAGCCACGTCTGTGCCTCCTTCCGTTTTCCGAAGAAAAGGAGTTCGCTCCACCGTTCCCGCCACGATCTGGCGTGGTTCCACCTGCCGGCGCTCCAATCGTAGTAGGCAAAGCTCCTCTCATGTGCCGGGATCCCGTTGAGAACCCTGATGACGTTTCTGGTGGACTCTTTGAAGTTCCTTCTGGCCTCCGGATCTCTGTCCAACATATCGCTGAAGAGCCGATCTGGAAGCTCTCCGGAATCCGGGCGCCGAGATACTTCGGACGCATAGGCTCGCCAGGTTTCCTGAAAAGGGATCCCGTTTATTCGAGGAATCGATTCGGGCAGGTCGATCCCATCTCGTCCACCAGGGGTCCGGTCCTCGAACGCGTCGTCCTCCACCATCAGGACGATCACCTTTCTGTCTTTCTTCAGGGCCAGGTTCAGCTCGAGTCTGCAGTACCTGGAGATGACTGAGTCGCGGGAGGCCAGGAACGCCACTGCAACCGAGGCGTCGATTCCTGCTTCGATCTCCTGGATGAAGTCCTCACCGTAGGGGATGCTCCTCTCGTCGAACCAGACATCGAGCCCTTCCTCTTCCAGGGACTCCTTGAGATGGCGAGCGAGTACATCTTGCTTTCGGGAGTAGGAGATGAAGACGTCACGAATCATGATTGTCTGGGCGCCGAATCACCGGGAAGGCAGTTCCTCTCGATGCAACCGATCCACCCTGAATGCGTTCGCTGGGGCGCCGGCTGGGTTCCGGACTGTGCCTTCCAAGTCACCGAACCTGCTGCTGGGATCAGAGCTTTCAGGCCGACTTCCAAGGCTTCACAACGACGTCGCGAATCAGCCGACGGGGAGCTCATCAGCGGAGTTTGACGACTTCGAAGCGGCGGATTCCACTCGGACCGTTCCGATATCGATAAACGTCCTCGGACAGATCGATCCATCGATCGGAGTCGACATCGCGCAAAAGGAGCCTGTTCGAAAGCGCACCCAGAACCTCCCACCGAAGCTCAACCTTCTCATCCGGTTGCGTTGAGCTCACTTCAAAGGTCCAGACCCGATCATCGACCCTCGATTCCTCCGTCTGACCCGAATCCCTCCACATGACGCGGCTCGGGAGATGCTCGCGGATGTCCGAGGCGAATCTCGGAGCCTTGGGACTCCACTGCGGGCGCGGGAAATAGAGTGAGAGGCCGTGCCATTGCGGAGGCTCCCGGAAATCCAGTCTGTCCCTTTCATCTTGAGCCGCAACGTCCTCACCCAGGTAGTTCTGGCTGTCGAACAGCCCGCCGGCCCTGACAGAGAGCCGAAGTCTCCATCCTCCTGCGCTTCCTGGTCTGAGAGGAGACACGGGAAGAGGCCCGCGCCTGGCGGTGAGAGGCATCTCGGGAGCCCGAGCACAGACGGGAGGAATGGAAATGGTGGGATCTCCATCCGAGCCAGTGAGATGGGTCTGTGAGAGATAGAACCAGTACCCGGTGCCCGCTTCCATGGTCGTGCTGAACTGGTAGTCGGGACGATTGCCGGGAGGAAACGTGTGGGGATTCTGCCCTCCCTCGGGAGCGTAGGCACAGATCGAGATGTCCGGGGTCTCCGTTTCGGCCGCCAACCGCGGCGCAACACAACCCTCCCAGTCGAGGTCGAAATTCAGCGGAGAGGTGACCTGCTGCCAGCCGACGGAGGGCGAGAGTTCAATTCGAAAAGGGGGGCCGGAGGCGTTACGGGGCGTCCCCGTGATGGCGATCTCGGCCTCGTCACGAGAGATCAGCCAGAAACCGGGATTGCCAGAGCGCTGGGTGCCGATGAACCGCGGAACCGGTGAGAATTCGAAAAAGGGGTCATCGAGATCGTCGCGGGAGAGTTCCCTGTAGATCAGATCGTCGACGTCATACCTGAGTAAGCGCCAGCGCGAGCCGGCCGGCAGGCTGCCCAGAGCGGGAACCAGCAGATCTCTGGCGGGAGGCGTGTTCGAGAAGGGGCTACCGATCATACGGTAGGCCGCGATCTGCGGATCCGTTTCGAGGGCCGATGGGACGGTCAGGACGAGCGGCACGCTCTGAAACGGCGGCGCTTCGTAAGCACCGATGTCGCACGCGCCTGCGCCATCACCGTCGCCGTCCACGGACCTGGGGGCGCCTCGTTGATCCTCCGGGGTTGGACAAATGATCGAGTCCCCTCCGTCGATTGCACCGCTGCCGGGCTGCAGGGCGTGTGTGAGAGTGACCCCATCAACGCCGTCGTTGTTTCCGAGATCTCCAATGGCGGCCGGGGTGTTGACCAGGTCCCCGTCGGCCAACCCGCAGGAATCGGCATCTTCCAGGCTGCTTCCGTCACTTGTGACCAGGGCCGGGCCGCTGCAATTCAAAGGAGCGTTCTCAGCCACGATGGTGTGTGTCAGAGAGAGTCGTGACTCATCGGAGAACGAAAAAATTGCGGAGCCCTGGGCTCCCGCCAGATTGCGGGCGACTGTGACCTGCGTCAGATCCACCATGCCGTTGAGATTCCAGATGGCCGCTCCCTGGACGGCTGTGTTTCCGCTGAGCGTCGAGTTCCCGATGGCCAGAAACCCGGGTGATGCGATCTGTTTCAGGATTCCGATATTCCAGACGCCTCCTCCAAAGCCGCCTAAAGAGTTGTCCGCAATGGCGGAATTCTCCCAGATTGTGCTCCTTTCGATCGACAGGACTCCTCGATTCGCGACGGCGCCTCCGAGACCCGCCAGATTGTCCGTCAAACTGCATCCGACAAGTGTCAGGACCCCCAGATTCTTGATTCCGCCGCCCTCTTCAGGGGCCACCGCAATTCCATTGCGGATTGTCACACCACTGATGGTGACGGTCGTCCCCAGTCCGATCTCGAAAACTCGTTCCGGCGGTGGTTGTTGAAGAGGTGTCACAGAAACCGGAGAGGGGGGCCACTCGATGAACGTCTGATCGGCACCCTGACCTTCGATATCGACTTTCCCCATGATGACATCCAAGTCGCCGGCCTCGGCCCCTGCAGACTGATCGAGGAGGGTCAGGCGGTAGGTTCCGGACCCGAGAACAATCGTGACCGGTTCGGAGAGCGTGTTTGCCTCCTGGATCGCTGCGCGCAGCGTGCACACACTCGGCCCCTGAGTTGTGTCGGCACCGCAGACACCGTCGCCGACAGAAGCGTCGGCGAGATCCTGAAAGCTGTCGACAAGGAAGGGGCGCAGAACCGTTCGATCGACAGCCCCGTTGTTTCCAGTGTCCGGATCGACGGCCTGCGCGGGCGGGGTCACCGTTGCGACGTTGGTCAGTACGAAAAGATCTGTGTCCGCGCCGACGCTGCCCGTAGCGAGGTAGGTCAGCGTTCCCCCGACGCTGATGTTGACGACATCGACGATGTCGCCGGACATGAGCCCCGCGGCACAGGATGAAACCGGTGCGCCGCGCACTGACGACGAAGGTCCATCCGTCGCTGCGCAAGTCCATCTGACTTCCTGGAAGCCTTCCGGGAAGACGTCGCTGACAGTGGCGCCTGCGACATCGTCGGGACCGTTGTTCACGACCTGGATCGTATAGGTCAAGGTCACCGGAAGCTGGTCGACGTTTGACACTCCGTCGCTCTTGAACAGCGCGAGATCTGTCACGGCCAGTGTCGTTCCCTCGCTGACCTCAGGGTTCGAGGGGCTGGCGACGAGCGAGGAGGCTCCGCTTTTCTGCTCAGAGAGTGGCGCCGGCGCGGCTCCGTCCTGTTGAAGGGCTCGACCTTCGACACTTCGCGAAGCGATCAGGCAGAAAAGAGCAGGAAGCAGCGCAAAGCCCAGGAGGACTTTGTTCCGAAAACCGGTCTGCAGGCAGGGGCAGAGGACGGGTCGACCTGCCGAGTCTCTTTTCGCGTCCGCTGTCGCATGACGCCATCCAAGTCCTGAAATCGTCCTACGGGTCCTTTTCAGACTCATCCCAAGTTCCTCAGAAAACGAAGCGGAAGGCGAAGGAACCGACGTGGCGCCGGTATTGATATGCGCTGATATTGGAGTTGTTGAAACGCCCGAAATATCCGGCGAAGAACTCCAGAAACGGACTCAGCGGCTTCGTGAACCCGACCCGAATCTCATGAACATCGTCATTTCGAGGGAGGTTAAGAGGGTCAAGAGGGTTGGGGTTGGCGTAATCGTCATTGCTGAATGAGTATCCGATCTCAAAGAGAGCGTCACCTGGAACGCCCGTCTGGAAGCCGGCCTCGACTGCATTGCCGTTGTACTCGTACTCGGCGCCGGCGGCGGAGTTCGGGTCCTCTTTGACGAATGAGTAGCCGGCGTAGAGATATCGGTCCGCTTCCTCGAAGAGCAGGTACTGCCTGGCGCGAATATGGTGCAGTGTGCCATCGCGCGAAGGTTCAAAAAAATCGCCTCGAAAATCCTGATCCGCGAAGAGATAGGAGATGTCAGTGTAGGCTCTCGGGTGCGTGAAGAATCTCGCGAAGGGGCTGACGTAGTACTGGCGAAGGTAGTCCTCTCCACCCAATCTGAAGAAGCTTCCGCCACCCGTGACGCCCAGTGTGAAATCCGGGGAGATTCGCCAGCCGGCTTCGCCACGCGGAAGGTGAGACTGGATGTTGAAGTCGGAGATGTCGACGTTCAGCGTCTGAGTGAAGTCATAGTCCACCCGCGCGTAACCCGTCTCCGATCTCTTGATCAGTCCTCCTCCTGCGGCGACCGAGAAGCCGAAATCGCCTTGGTCGGTGATCGGGCCGAAAGTCGGGCCGCTCTCAGCCTGCAGAATGACGTTGGAGTCGTACTCACCGCCCAGCGTGAGACGGAGCTCCCAGAACTTCGGGCCGTCCTCCGTTTCCTCCGGTCGCCGCTCAATCATTCGGTCGAGGACGGCCTGAGCATCGGCCTTCATCTCGGGATCGGCCGCTGCTGAAATCGTAAAACGCAGAGCATCCGCTGCCTGGGCGAGGCGATCCCGAGCGAGGTGACTGAGGCCGACGTAGTATTCGGCCCGGGGGCGGATGGGAGGATCGAGTTCGACGGCCTTGTCCAGGGCCCCAAGCGCGTCGTTCGTATTCGAGAGTCGATAGAAACAGAGGCCTTTGTAGAAGTGAACCAATGGATTCTCGGAATCCAGCCTCTCGGCCTCGATCAGCGCGGAGAGAGCGTCGTCAAAACGATCCGATTCATAGTAGGCGACTCCTAGATCCTGGTAGATGGCACCGAGTCCGAGGCGGGCGTAGCCCGTTCTGGCCCTGATCGACTCCAGTCTCGCTCGAGCCGCTTCCAGGTGAGGAATGGCCTCGGGGTAGCGGTCGAGTTTTCCAAGGGCGACCCCGAGATAGTAGCCCGCCATGTAGTAGGGCTCGGTTTCGTCAGCTGCCTCTTGGAATGCGGTCGCGGCTTCTTCGAAGAGCCGTCGGGCTTCTCCTTCATCCTGTTCGCGCTGAGCCAGTTGAAAAGACCGAAGTCCGGAGTAGTAGGATTTTTCTGAGCGCTCTTCTGAGGCTTTGAGAGAGTCTGGTCCCTGGACCGGAGCGCCGAGTATGAACGACGGAGCCGCACAGAGCAGAGCGATCGCGAACGTATGCGCCCCGGCTCTGTTTCCTCGATGTGCGGCTTTGGTCATTCTCAACTCGGTTCGATGTCGACTCATCGTCTTGGAGGATTCGGTGGCGGCGGCGGATCGACGAGATCCGGTGGCTTTGCCGGGTCGACAGGGATGTTCCGTGGGGGCTCCTGGCCGGGCGGGTGTCGCCGAGGAGGCTCGAAGCGAACTCTCGCACTCTCATCGTCCGGCGCGACGTCCCGAGGTTCGAGACGGTCGGCGGCCTGTCCGGATCCCACAACCGTGGTGGAATCGATCAGTCTGAAGAAACGGACGTCCTCCATCAGCTGTCCAGCGGTCGGCGGAGTTCCGGATCTCACGACCGTGAAACGCTGAGGTCCAAGAAGCTGCGGCTGATCCGGAAAAGCACTCGCCGTGACACGCGTGGTGCCATAAATCCCGACGAAAAGGCACGCATCGGAGCTCGTCGCCGGGGCACCGCAAGCAGCCAGAAAGCTCGTTCCTTCGGCCTGAGCGACTACTGTTTCGGACGGGGCTCCAGGTCGACTCAGGTCCACGAAGATCTGCTGCCTCGCGATGGCGACGATTCGAATCGCTCCGTCCTCGAGCCACAGTTCGAGCGGGCAGATCCTTGCGATTGAGTTCTGGGCCATAGCGAACTCGTTCCCGTCCACAAGGTCGAGAACCAGATTGGCTCCCGGTGCTGTCTCGAGCTGTTCTTCAAAAGCCACGGCCGATCGGAACGCCAACTCTCGATAGGGATCGGTCGACTGGAACTCGCCGGCTCCGCTTTCACAGGATCGTGCGGCCGCCGGCAGGGGGCGAGAGGTGGCTGTCCCGACCACGATCAGGGTGTCGCCAGCTGTCTGTTGAGCGAGGAGGGCAGAGCCCGCAGCCAGGATCAGAGCGAGTCCTGTCGCTGCGAGCCGGAGTCTGGAAAGCTGTAAGTGCCCCATCAGAGTTCCTCGTCAGAGGGCTGATTCTCCCGGCCGGGGCGCTGGCTCCCCGTCCGAGGTTCGCGATGCCTGCAGCGCGCCCTCTGGAACTGCGTCACGCGAAATCGCCGAATTGTTCAATGCAAGGAGGCAAGTGCTTCTATAGTCGCACTATTGGCTGGTTCTGCAAAACTTGTTTGAAAGGAAGATCTTGACGGGCGCTCGTGCAAGCGGTTTCGGGGGGAGCGAAATGTTCACCGACGATGTCAAATTGAATGGATCTGCCCTGGTGATTTGAAACCCTGGCACGATCGCCCACGGTCTCAGACGCCTGCCGGGCGCAGAGTATGAAACGGATCCCCGGCCCCTGGATAGAGTCCAGGGCTTTGAGTTCAGGTCAATGTGCTGTCGGGTGCCTCGGTTCGTAAAGGCCGATATTTCCTCCGCCCGGCAGAGGGATCGTCGTCAATAGACCCCACTGTTCTTCCTTCACATCGGAGCATTGGACGCCTTTCGCGCGGAGAGCCTCCATCTCAGTTTCCAGGTCGTCGCACATGAAATAGAGCTCATGCCGGTCGTTCGATTCGGATGGGTGGAAAGCGGCTTCTGTCGGAGGCAACGAGAAGATCAGCCAGCCGTGGCCGGCGTCGACAGATGAAAACCCGAGAGTGTTGCAAAAGAAGTCGCGATCAGCGTCCGCGTCTTGCGTGAAGATGACGAGATGGGCTCCTGAAATCATAATCGACTCCTCCATTGCCGACGCCCTCTCCCGTTTCCACAACGATCCGGATTGAGCGTCACGCAGCCCTGCTGGGCGCTCTGAACAGCATTCTACACTCGCCCGGGCGGACGCCATCGCGCGGGTCTCGAGTTTCCGATACTTGATGACAGCCACTCTCCGGGCCCGCCAGGCCGTGCGCCAAGCCGGTATCTGGACGGTTGAAATCGAGTCGATGCGCCGATCCGCCTGTAACTTTCGTTGCCGGTTCTTTTAGGAGGGAGAGAACGGAGGCCCGACCGCGCGGGACCTGAAATCGGCGGTTCACGGCTGGCCTCCTGGAGGCTGATATGCCGATTCTCTTCTTATTCCTGGTGGCTTTTCTGGTCGTCACTCTGGTCCTGCCAATCGTTGCGCTTGTCCGCTCCTCGGACGCTCGAGACAGAGCGAAACGTCTCGATCAACTGGTGTCCGCTCTTCGAAGCGACCTGAGGCGACTGGAGCGTCAGGTCACCGGCTCCACCCCGTCCGAACCGGTCCCCGAATCTCGAGCGAATGCGGATCGGCCGACTTCAGCCGCAGTCGGAGGTCAGTCGGAATCAGAAGAGAGCCAGGCGGCTCAGCAACTTCCTCCGCCGGTTCGGCCGCCTCGACCTTCCGCCCCTTCCCCGACCTCCACCGGGAGTCCCTCTCGCGTGGGTCCCGACTGGGAGAGGTTCACAGGTGGACGGCTCTTTTCGTGGATCGGAGGTCTGGCGCTCTTCCTGGGCATGCTCTTTCTGGTCAAGTACTCGGTCGATCAAGGACTGCTCAGCCCTGGAGTCCGCATCGTCGGCAGCCTGACTCTGGGATTGCTCTGCATCGGAGCGGGCCTGCGCTTCTGGAGCACGCCCTACAAAACAACTGCTCGAACGCTGTGCGGGGTCGGGCCGGCCGTTCTGTATCTGGCTGTGTTCGCCGCGCACTCCTTCTACAACATGATCGGGGCTCCGCTCGCTTTCGCAGCGATGATTCTGGTGACCGTGGGGGTCATCCTGCTCGCCGATCAGCTGGAATCTCGCTACATTGCTCTTCTTGGCCTGGCTGGCGGCTTTCTCACCCCCCCGGCGCTTTCGACCGGTCAGGACAACCCGCTGGCACTTTTCGGATACCTGGCGTTTCTGGACGTCGGATTGGCGGTCGTGGCCTCCAGACGACGCTGGGGTCTCCTGATCCCGATCTCCGCTGTCGCAACGGCGCTGACCCAGATCGGCTGGCTGAATCAGTTCTTTGCGGTCGAGAAGGTGATGTCGACAATCGCCGTTCTCCAGTTCTTCGCTGTCCTGTTCGCGCTGTTCGTTGTCAGTGACCGGCGAGCGTCGGAGAACACGCTGATTCGAACCGGTGTCGGTGGGATGTCGATCATTGGACTTCTGCATTGCTTCTGGATGCTCTCTGACCCGGAACTTGGATCTCAGCCGATTCTGGTCTTCTCACTCGTGCTGGGCCTGAATCTGGTGTTGATGGGACTCGTTCTGCTCCACGAACGTTACGGGACATTCTACTGGGCCGGCAACGGCCTCACATTCCTGCTACTGCTGAGCTGGACGCTGAGATCTGTGACCGAGGAACTCCTCATCACCGGCCTTGTACTCTTCCTGGTTTTCGGAGCTCTTCAGGCCCTTTTCTCCATCCTGCTCAGCAAGTGGAGACCCCTCGAGCGGCCGAAGTCCATGGCCGTCGCCTTTCCGGCCCTGATGCTGCTGGTGCTGCTGACTTCACTTGTCGCAGTCGGCGATACTCCCCTGGCTGCCTGGCCATTCGTCCTCTTTCTGGATGCGCTGGCTGTGATCGCGGCGCTGGCCTCAGGGCTCGTGTGGGTCGTCGGGGCGACGCTGGTTCTGACGGTTGTCCTCCTGCTCACGGGAATTGCGCAGTTGGAGACGTCCGACGGTCTTGTTGAAATGCTCTCGATGGTTGTTCTGTTTTCGGTGGCGTTTCTCGCTTCGGGCCAGCTCGCCGCGCGTATCGCTGAGCGGGGAAACGGGAAGGGAACGACTCTCTCGTCCCGGCTCTCACGGCTGTCACTGGAAGGTGTCCCGGCTCTCTCGTCGCTGTACCCTTTTGTCCTCTTGATCTCCTCACTGCTGAGACTGCGGCTGGAGGATCCGTCACCGGTTTTCGGCTTCGGCCTGCTGATGCTTCTGCTGAGCCTGGGATTCGCGCGCTACTTTCGACGCGGCTGGATCGCGCCTGTGGCACTGCTCGGTGTCGTCCTCGTCGAGCTGACCTGGCACCTGGTCGATTTCACCCCGGACCTCCTCGAGGTTACACTGCCCTGGTACCTGATCCTCTGGGTTGTTTCGGCGGGGTTCCCCTTCCTGTTTCGGAGAAACGATCTGCCGATGTGGCTGGTTTCCGCCCTGACCGGACCTGTCCACTTTTTCCTGATCTTCGACACACTTCCGCTGACCCGTGGCGACCTTCTGTCGGGGCTCCTCTCGGTCTCATTCGCGGCGATCTACCTGGGAGCACTCCTTCGAGCCAGGCATGTTCTTTCTGGGGAGGGAAAACTGCGTTCGACGGTGCAGGCTCTCTTCGGAGGGGTCTCTCTCTTCTTCGTCAGCCTGACTTTTCCGATTCTTCTCGAGAGAGAATGGTTGACGGTCGGCTGGGCGCTTGAGGGAGCGGCCCTTCTGTGGCTGTTCAGCCGCATCCCGCACCCCAGTCTCAAGAAGGCGGCCTTCGCGTTTCTCATGGTGGCCTTCGTGCGGCTGGCCCTCAATCCGGCCGTGCTGACTTACCACCCGCCGACGGGCATGCTCGTCCTGAACTGGTATCTCTACGTCTATGGAACCGTCATCCTCTGCCTGGTCTTGTGTGCGCGGCTGTGGCGTCCGGCGGAGCAGAAGGTCGCGGGGCTGCCTGTCGTCGGGACCCTCACGGCATCGTCTGGAATACTGGCGTTTCTGCTGGTCAATATCGAGATTGCCGACTTTTTCAGCCAGGGATCTCACCTGGCCTTTCGCTTCGGTGCCAGCGTCGCCCAGGACATGACGTATTCGCTGGCCTGGGGGCTGTTCGGGCTTGGACTGATGGTGATCGGAATCGCGAAATCGAGCCGCTACGCCAGGCTCTCGGCGTTGGGATTGCTGCTCCCCACGGTTCTGAAGCTGTTTCTCTACGACCTCTGGAGTCTGGGACAGCTCTACCGAGTGGTGGCTTTCGTGAGTCTCGCAGTCGTTCTCATGTCGGTGTCCTTTCTCTACCAACGCTATGTCGGGAATGCTCGAGAAGGACGCCGCGCGTGAACTCGCGAGAAGCCGCTACCGGATCGTAGTGGGCCGGGGGCCTTGTCGATCGCTGAGGGTCATTGACTCGTCCAGTTGAAGAAGGTGGTCTCCTCGTATCGAATCAGACTGTCGAGCGTCGGGACATTGGGCAGATCTGTCCTGGTGAGTCTTACAGAGTCAGAGTAGGCCCCGTTTACTCAAAGAAGCCTGCAGAAGGGGCTCGATCTGCGCGCGGATCCGCTCATTGGCGTATCCGACCCACGTGATTTCGGCGTCGACGTTGAGCGGGTTGCGTAAGGGTTG
>CAJHYB010000470.1_pt1 | contig 14812 bp, 6 predicted proteins | sample 9198631 | NCBI WGS metagenome assembly CAJHYB01 (sample SAMEA7708354, study PRJEB35096) | sediment metagenome | biome: marine neritic benthic zone biome [ENVO:01000025]; feature: sediment [ENVO:00002007]; material: shallow marine sediment [ENVO:03000034] sea grass bed [ENVO_01000059] ... | reverse complement strand
GTCAGAGCTACCGAATGTGCTCATGACATCCTGGGCCATTCTGGAGAGGATTGCGATCTACGTCGTTTCGTCAGGACCGCAGAATATCGCACCGAAACGCGCGACGACACGGGGTCTCTCGCATCCGTTGTTCCAGCACCGTCGCCGCACCTCCTCCGCTGGTCGGGGTACTGCCGGGCCCTGGAGCCTCGTCCGGACCTATCCTTTTGAGCGGATGACGATCCGTTGACTTGCTGAAACGCCCTTGACTATCCTCGATCCGGGAGAACCATCGGCACGAATGGCCTCTCCCTGGAATATCCAAGGCCCGCAGCGTGGCCGGGAGGTTTTATGACACGCAACGTGATCTTCGGACTCTTCCTGATTCTCATTCCCCTGGCCTGCCGGAACAGCGACGTCAACGAGGGGCCTCCCGCGTCCCTTGCCGACACGCTGATATCGCGAGCGGCGTCTTTCGAACTCGAGACCGACTACGTTCCGCCACCCGGAAAGGCCCGGGAACACCATGCGGCAGGTTTCGCGAAAATACTCTGCTCGGCGGTTTTCATCACCGGTCTCGAACCGGATTTCGCCGCCGAGAATATCGGCTACTTCACGAGCCCTTATGGCGAGAGGTCCTTCGTCACGAAGAGGGAAATCGATCATCAGAACCGAACCGTCCACGTGACCCTGGCCAGCGGCGTGGTCCGCACGGCAAGACAGTACGGCGATCAAGGTTGCATCGCGCTACCCATCGGGAAGGAGTCGGTCGCCTTCGAGCCTGCTCAAGTCGAGAGCGCCCTTACCGATCCATCGACCCTTCCTTGGCCTTCGGGCGATCTCCTTCCGGACGATCGTGCGCCGCCTGAACTCGATGTCGCGCAACTCGCCGCAGTCGAGGAAGCTGCGTTCGAGCCGGTGGAGGGGATGACCGCGGCGTTCTTGGTGACCTGGAAGGGGCGGATCATAGCCGAGCGATACCGTGAGGGCATCGACCTGCACACCCCGCTCGAGAGCTGGTCGATGGGCAAGAGCCTCACCGCCACTCTGATGGGAGTGCTGATCCATGAGGGCGTCTACGATCTCTGGCAGCCCGCGCCGATACCCGAATGGCAAAAGGACGGCGACCCTCGGGCAGAAATCCGCATCGCAGACATCATTCGCATGTCGAGCGGGCTCCGATTCCGCGCGCCCCAGGATCCCGACTTCGACGGCGAACTGGGCTACCCCGACCATCTCTACGTTTACACCGGCGGCGTGAACTCGTTCGAGTACGCGGCGACTCGGCCGCCACAGTGGCCTCCGAATACCGTCGGTCGCTATAGAAACTCCGACCCCGTTCTCATCAACTACCTGATTCGTCTGGCAGTCGAGGCACGGGGCGAGAATTATCACCAGTTTCCCCAGAAGGCTCTGTTCGACAAGCTCGGAATTCGCGACATGGTCCTCGAGACCGACCCTTTCGGAAACTTCCTCCTGCAGGGCTACGAATTCGGGACAGCTCGCGACTGGGCCCGGCTCGGCAATCTCTACCTTCAGGACGGTGTCTGGGACAGCGAGCGAATTCTGCCTCAGGGTTACGCGGAATTCGTGAGCACGGTCGCCCCGGCTTGGGAAGCGGATGGACGTCCTGTCTACGGAGGCTTCTTCTGGATCAACGGCACCGACCAGTACCCGATCCCGAGGGACGCCTACTTTATGGCGGGAGCCGGAAACCAGAAGACTTTCATCATCCCTTCTCACGATCTCGTGGTTGTCCGGCTGGGTCACTACAAGGGGTCCGCGCCTGGAAACGAGGGGCTTCGGCGCGCCCTGGCTCTTCTGATGGAAGCCGTGCCGGAAAGCCGCTGATCTCACGCACCGGTCCAGGCGAAAGAGAGCCGACGGCAAAGCATCACGCCCATCACAACCGGCATGTGGGCGAGGTGGGACGGACGGTGAGAACCAGGTGGGACGGACGGCGAGAACCAGGCTGCCCCTTTCTCGTCTGCCCCTTTCTCGTCTGCGCTCTTTCGTGAAAACAAGGCTGTCCCTTTCTCGTCTGCGCTGATCCCTGTTTTCGGACCAGCTCCGAACCTGCGCATCTTCCGCTTCGTACCACTTTGGAGAGTGCCCTCCCGGATTCTGCCAAGAAAGGGGTCAGGATATGCGCAAGAAGTCACTGATCATTCTCCTTTTGACCGCAACACTGCCGATCGCCTCGCTCGGAGTCCTCGTCAAATCCCGAGCTGGAGACTTTGCGGGAATGGACACTTTTCCGCCGGTTTTTGCGGCGTTCATGTCAATTGTCGGACTGCTTTCTCTGCTGATCGTCCGGAGGTCGACGCCAATCCCCCGGCTGGCTCTCGTCGGAACCGCTATCGCTGCCGGCTGGTTCGCCTCATCTCTTCACTTCGATTACCTCGACGCCCGCAGGGAACAGGCGGAAATTCAGGGCCTTGCCTTGTGGGGTCAGAAGGAACTCCGAGAGATTCCATTTCGCCACGCCTTCAACCTTGAAGGGTCGTCCGGAAATGTCTATCGGTTACGTTCCAAGTCGGTTGTTGTCAATTTCTGGGCCACATGGTGTTCCCCCTGCCTGGAAGAGATGCCGATGCTGGATTCTTTCTGGAGGCGACATCGGGCAGCCGGGCTCGAGGTGGTGGGCGTCAGCGGAGAGGGGAAAGCTGCCGAGATTCGCGATCTTCTGGACGGACTAGGTGTCAGCTACCCGATCCTTCTTGTCGATCCGGAGACCTTTCAGGAGTTTCGGGTCGAGACGTTCCCCTCGACCTTGTGGGTCCAGGGCGGAAGGGTCCGCTCCTACCATGCTGGAATTGACGGATCGAAGGAGTTGCTCGCCCGTCTCGAAAAAGCGCTGCCCTGAACTGCCAGGGTTTTTCCTCACACATCTTCAATTCCGGGTCACGGACGTTCCGGGATTCTGAAGGAGGTCCTCCGGGTCGACCAGTTGCAGCGAACACCGGCGGACTGAAGGCGGCTCAATCCGGAGTCAGTCCCAGGCGGGAGGTCAAGCCTGCCTCAAATCGCACTTCAACTGGCCTGATTTCATGCTATCTTCCCGGCAAGCTTCCGATCCTTTTGTCCGGCAGAGCTGAGGCGGCGGTGGCCGCCAGAGGTGTTTGACACATCCTCTGCTCTCACGCAGGAACGACGTGATCTCCGGGGGACACATGCTTCGATTGCATCGGATCCGATATCGAGTGTTCTTGTGGTCGGTTCTCATGGCGAGTCCCCAGGCCACAGCTCAGAGCGCCGCCCCCGGTGAAGTCACCGCGATCACCGGAGTCCACGTCGTCCGCCTGGACGGAAGCGGTGCTCTCGAAGATGCGGTCGTGATCGTCGAAGGCGACCGGATCAGCCGAATAGGACGCGCCGCGACCACGCCCGTCCCCGCGCAGGCGAAAGAGATCCGGCTCAATGGCTCCTGGCTCGTTCCCGGCCTGATGAACATGCACGTCCACTTCGGTCTCGTTCTCCCAGGGGTCGAGGGAGCCCGATTGGCCGGTGAGACGGACACGGCACTGGTGCTCCGAATGGCCTCCAATGCCCGGAAGTCGCTCCTGAGTGGGACCACCACCGTTCGCCTTCCCGGTGAGAAAGCACACGCCGACATCGCGCTCATGCGGGCAATCGAACGAGGCGAGGTCGAGGGTCCGCGTATCTTCAGCGCCGGGGAGATGGTCGACATCACCGGAGGTCACGGGGCTCGGGGCGAGACCCACGATGGACCCTATGAGCTGCGCAAGGCCGTCCGCAAAGAGATTGCTGCCGGCGCCTCCTGGATCAAGATCGCCATCTCCGGAGGGGTGGCGACCGACGGAGGCGGAATCGCCGCTGCACTCATGACTCCGGACGAAATCGAAGCGGTGATCGACTCGGCTCATCGCTTCGGGGCGAAAGTGACGGCTCACTCCGGGTCACCCGTTGCGACTCGCGATGCGGTCAACGCCGGCATCGACTGCATCGAACACGGATACCATTTGACCCGCGATGTCCTCAGGCAGATGAAGAAAGCTGGAACCTGGTATGTCCCGACGATCGTCGTCAGCCAGCCGGCGACACACCCTTTCTTCGAGCGAATCGGTTCTCCGCCCTGGTATCTCGAGCGCCTCGCGTCGGTCGGGCAGAACCACTGGAACGCGTTGCAGATGGCGGTCGAAGAAGGCGTCAGGATCGCTCTCGGCACCGATCAGCTTCCCCATGAGCCAAACGATGGGACGACCGCGACAGTCCGAGAGGCGCTCTACTACGTGGCAGCCGGAATGACGCCGCTCCGGGCGCTCCGGAGCGCGACCATCGAAGCGGCCACGATGCTGGATGCTGATGAAGATCTCGGGAGCATCGAACCCGGAAAGTATGCCGATATCATCGCCGTCCAGGCCGATCCACTGGAAGACCTCTCGGCGCTCAAAACGATTTTCTTTGTCATGTAGGGTGGTGTCGAGGTCAGAAACGACCGGGCGATTGATTAGCTTCGCTTGGGTGATGCTGTCGAATCTGACCGTTATCGAATGACTCACTCAGTGCAGCTGGATTGCTTGCCGGTTCTGAGGCTATGCCTCGTTAGTATCAGTTCTCGTCCGGAAGGTCGTAGAGAATTGATTTCAAGACAGATACACGGTCATCGAGTCCTTTCCTATCCCCACAGGGGAGGCATAGGACAGCCCAGGGCGGAGCGGCGCGCAACCCTGGGTTCTCACGTGTGAGCGGGTCAAAACCCCACAGGGGTGACATAGGGTCCGGCAGTACCCCGACCAGCGGGAGGGGATGGTGGAGGCTCGGCCTCATCAGACGCTGAGAGCCGCTGACTCCCCCTTTCTGCCCATCACAAACGCTCGTCGACCTCTCCTTCCGGCGCTCCGACGTGATCGGGGACGAAACGCCTTCCGAATCCGGTCGCGATAGCCAGGATAATGATCAGCAGCACCGCGAAACTGTGAAAATTATGGAGTCCGACCTGAAGAGGGCTCACCGGGGAGATTCCATGATCGCTCCCTGAGGCGGTCACGCTGGAGGCCAGGATGACAGGGATGAAATAGGGAAGGATGAAGGGAAACGTCGAGACGGTCAGATCGAGGAGATTGGCCCGACGATAGCGGTGGATGTCGAATCGGCGACCGGTTTCACGAGCGAACTCTCCCACTGTCAGAATGGCGACGATGCTGTGGCATGTCAGAAGGACCGTTCCGCCGGCGGCTCCCGATATCCAGGTTTCGGCGGAGCGGACGCCGCGAGTGTGGCGGGCGGCGAAATCGACGAGCCTGTCGAGCACACCGCTGGCTTGAAGAGCGGCCACCAGTCCCAGCAGGAAGATGGTGAAAACGCTGATGCCGAGCGCTCTGTCGATTCCTTCGATCACGAAGCTTCTCGCCGTGAAGTTTTCCAGGTCGAGGGTCAGGAGACGCCCGACCGGTAGCAGTCCGAGCACGAGACCGATCGACGTTCCGACCAGCAGCCCCGCCAGCAGTCCGTGGAGAAGATGGCGGCCGGAAAGCAGCAACCAGATGATCACGATCGGAACGGCCATCATCGGGATTCCGTCGGGGCTTCCGTTAGAGCCGATAACGGCGGTCTCCGTCTGCGTTCCGGACAGGGAAGCGCTGATGAAGTACGCACACATCGCAAGAAGAGCGGCAGGGATCACGTACTTCAGCCGGCTCCTGACGGTTCCGCCGATATCCGCTTTCTGACTCAGGGCGCTGGCGATGGTGGTGTCTGAGATCGGGGAGATGCTGTCGCCGAAAGTCGCCCCTCCGAGGATCGCTCCGGCCAGGGTCGCCAGATCTGCCCCCAGGAGACCGCCGGCGGGATAGAGGAGAGGCCCGCAGACGAGGATCGTCCCAAAGCTGGTCCCGGTCGAAGCCGAGACCAGACAGCAGATGAGGAAGCTCGCGATGACGAACGCAACGCCTTGCAGCTGAAAGCTGTTTGCAGCCCAGATCAGAGCGTCCACAAATCCGGTCGCGCTCATCAGGACACCGATGATCGAGGCCAGAGTCCAGGCCATGATCATGATCATGAGAATGGGCCGGGCCATCCCCTCGATGACCACCTCGCAGTAGCCTTTCCGGTCCCGCGCCAGAAGGAGCCCGAGCGTCAGCGCCAGCACCAGGATGGGCCAGAATCCGCGCTCGTCGGGCGCTCCGGAAAGGGCCAGCCAGACGACCCCGGTCACCAGGACCAGAAAGGGAAGGACCGCTCCGAACAGCCCCCCATGGTAGGTGACCTGTGTCCGACTCGGTTCGATGATTTCCTGGTCGGATCGGTTGTCCATGTTCGGGGTGCCAGTTCAGGTGCGTTCCGGTCCTCACGACCGAGTCGAAAGCATACCGCCTCAGCAGATCTTCGAGAAAGACGACCATGTCCGAAGCAGGTCTCAAACGCCGGGCTGCGAGGTGCAATCGAGAAGAATTGAGTCCTGTCCGAGTTGGATCGGCATGGTGTCACGATGTTGAAAACAAACTCCGTTGACGCTCGGCCCGAGCCCTGCTAGATTGAAAGCAGTCAAGAGCTTCTCCGATTGACAGCACAAGTTGAACCGGTCTGTTCGCCCTGAGGAGAAAATGCCTGGCCCCCTGGATCCGGCCCTGCCTTCGCCGTTGCCCCCAATACTTGCCGGTCCGATCGTCCGACGTCTGACTCGAAATCGCGTTTACATCTGGGTGGCCACGAGCGTCCCCGATCCGATCACGCTCCTTATCAGACAACAGGGAGCCGGAGCCGCCGGCGAGGTGGCTTTCAGCAGATCTCCCATTCAGGTCGGAACGTCGCTCTGGATCGCACTCATCGAGGCAACGGGAATCGACGGTGGTGTTTTTCAAGCGAACCAGACCTACGAATATCGATTGACGATTCCGAACTGGAATCCCGGATCCCAGTACTGGTCGGATCTCGCCCTGGCCGCGGGACCCAATGACAACCCTCAGAGACCTTCTTTTGTTGGACTTTCGGCTAATGTCGGAGGCTTCCGACTGATCCACACCTCCTGCCGAAAGATGCACGGTGGGGGGCGCGATTCTCTTTCGCTGCTTTCACAGATCATCGAAGCCGGCGACTTCCCCGATACCGGGCAATCGCTACGACCTCACATGATGGTGCTCTCCGGGGATCAGATCTATGCGGACGACGTGCCGTCCGCCATCACTCCGGCGATCCGGAAAATCGCAACGGAAATCATTGGAATCGATGAGTCTCTCTTCGATCTCGAGCTCAAAGTCAACGGCCGCGAGCAGGCCTGTCTGAACATGGGACTGACCGCCGGCGACGTGGCGCACGATCACCTCTGGACGTTCGGCGAGTTCTGCGCAATGTATCTTCTGGCCTGGTCCCCACTCCTCTGGCCTTCCCAGGGTGACGGTCTTCTGACCTGGGACCAGATCGCCTCCGGCTTGAGTCCCGGCGATGTGAGCGATCAGGTCCATCTCCCCTCTCTCGATTGCGGTGGCGACACGCCGGGTACCGCGGCCGAATGCCTTCAAAACCTCGAACAGATGAGCGAAGAGGTTCTCAAGGAGCAGCCCGATGAACTTCGCGAAGCGTTTCTCGGTTTTCGCGAGAACTGGGACAAGCAGTCCAGAAACGTCGAAGCCTTTGCCGAGACGGTCGCGGACGTTCGCAAACTTCTGGCGAACGTGCCGACGCTGATGATCTTCGACGATCATGAAGTCACCGACGACTGGAACCTCAACTGGAACTGGGCCAAAGCGGTCTATGAGCCCGGCTTGCCGGGGCAGCGACTGATCACCAACGGACTGCTGTCCTATTTTCTCTTTCAGCACTGGGGTAACGTTCCGGAGTCCACTCCGGAGACTCTCCCCGCCTCGCCGACACCAAACGAACAGGCGTGCGTCAGCATTTTTTCGGACATTCAGGTCCAGGGCAGAACCCACCCGGTTGACCGAAACGCTCAGTTGCTGACCGACCTCGGAGTCCCCACCATTCCCTCCAACGCTTCGCCCCCGACTGAAACGAACCCGGTTCTCACGAGAGACCTGACGTCGGGCATCCGCTACGACTACCGGATCGATGCCCACACAGCCGCCAACAACAACGGCATCCCGTTCCGTCTCTTCGCCTTCGACGGCCGAACGGCCCGTGAGTTTACGGGCGAACATGTCCTGAGCAGCCGCCCCCCGATCGCGGCGATTGACGAGCAGATTCCGGACCCCGCCACCTTAGGGGTCCAGACGGTCGTTGCGACCGTGGTCGTCATGCCCTCGCCGTTGTTAGGGGAGCATCTTCTCGAGCACTATCTTCAACCGACCATCGGTGTCTTCGACTTCGGATTGGAGCCGAGCGGAGCGGCATTCGTCGACCTGGATTCGCCCTGGGCTGCCTTCGGTCCTTCGCTGCCCCACGTCCTGGAACGCCTGGCCCTGTTCACCCGCGCCGTGGTTCTGTCCGGCGACGTTCACTTCGGATTCACACGACGGATGGAGTTCTGGAGGCCGCCTCCACCGGAACAGAACCGAACAAACGGAGTTTTTGCACAGCTGACCTGCAGCTCGCAGCGAAACGCCGACTTCAAAACGGCTCTGCTCCACACTCACGGAGACGCGTTGCAGCAGCTCGGCCTGATTCGCACGAGGGCCTACCTCGGCTTCGAGCCGTCACTGACGCCACAGCAGAGGGCTCTGCTCGTCGTTCCTCCCGAACCGCCCGTCGGGGTCCCCTGGGACGAAGCGGTCGACATCTGGACAGGCCGCATCCTGAGAAACGGCTTCGAGGAACCGGCCGTGATTCCGGAGACGGTCGCCAATGCTTACGGTCTGGGCGGGGGCGCTTTTCGATACCAGATCGACCATATCGACGACGAGACTTTCGCCGACACACCGGACGGAGCCATTGCCGATGCGGTCAACGGAACGCCCTGGCGCGACTGGGACACCGACGACCCCGAGAGAGCCGCCGCCATGGTCAAAGCTTTGAACCGGTCCGATCTGGCGCGGATCGGCCGATCACTTTTCGGTCTGCCCCAGGTCGCACTGATCACGATGAACGCTCCACAGGACCCGATCATGACGTCCGTGGACCATCGTGTCTGGGTCGCGCTCGGAGAGGAGCGAAGCGATCCGCCGGACTTTTACAGAGTCGATACCACCGTCAGTTTTGTCTGAGATGCACAGGAGTATTTGAACCGAGACATGGCCAGTTCGATATTTGCAGGCTTTGTTGAAGAGGTACGGGAGGCGTTGCTGGCCTACAATCCGACTCTCCACCCTGTCTCCTCACGCCTCGAGGACACTTCCTTCCGATCGATTCTGGACGGCCTCGAGAGTGCGATCCAGGCTCTCGACTCCGCCGAAGATGAGTTGGAGACTCTGGCCGCCCTCGGTCAGTTGGTCATTGCCCTGGGCGACTTCAGGGGGCTTCCGGACTGCGAAGACATACTGGTCCGTTGGCTGCAGCATCGATATCCTCGCTGGGCGGCGACGTTTTCTCTGCTCAAAGTCATCGAGTATCAGGTTCAAGGGACCGGTGCCGCGGCTCGCCCGGTGGCACGGGTCGATTGGAGCCGGCTCACGAGTCTAGCCACACAGCCTCAAAGCCTTTTCAACGAGTCCTGGTGGAGCGGGATCGCCAGCCAGGAAGAGCTCGCCCAGAGCCCGAGTGAGCGTCTGGCCGGGACCCTGTTCGCGGCTCTGATCCTCGTCCCTCAGGTCCTCTTCTCGCTGGTCGGGATCGGGATTCAGGTCCAGCCGCTGCCCCCTGTTCCTGGAGGCACGGGACTGCTCAACCAGTTCAGAACCGCCCGTCGAAACTGGTTCTCGATGACTTTTCCCTTTGGGATCGAGCAGCCGAGCGGCCCGGGAAACCCGCGCTCGATTTTCGACAACAAGCCGGGGCTGGCTCCTGACGCCAGTCCCACACTGGCAATTCGTTCCTATCGTGACACGAACAACATCGGTCACATGGAAGTCTGGTTTGGTACATTTCTGGGCCAACAGACGTGGACGGCGCCACTCGGCCGTGAAGGATGGAAGGTCCGAATCGACACCGGCAACGTCGACGGGGCCGTCGGGCTCCTCTTCAAGGCCGACTCGAACGAACCCTGGTGCTGGCCCAAGGGAGCCAAGGCCGCCCTTCCGCCGTTGACGACAAACCCGAATCCGACCAATCCACCCGACCAGAATTCGATCCGCTACAGCTTCTACAAGGAAACCGAGGACGGGCAGCCGCTCTTCATTATTGGATCACCGGGCAGCGTTCACCTTCAGGTCGGCAATATCGAGTACTGGCTCTCGGTCGGCGTGCAGCAGCCACTCTATGGAATCGGTGTCCGTCTGTTGGACTTCGGCGTTGTAGTGGGAAGCAGATTCCTGTCCCTGCTCGGTGACGGAATCGTCGGGGGCGAGGCGGGCCTCAAGCTGACCGCCGACCTCGATCTGGCTTTCTACGATCGCCTGGGCTTTCGCGCCAATGTCACAGACGTGGACTTCGACGCGGCGTTAGGACTCCACGCGGTTTATCCAATCGACTGGCAGCTCGGGACTGAGGGGCTGAGCCTCTATCTGAAGAGTCTCCGGATGCGGGCTCCCATCGAGGCTCGCGGATCCGGCACTGCCCCCAGAATCCGGGCCGAGTGTCTGATCACTGCTGAGACCCAGATGGGACCGGTCCAGATCACCCTCGAAGATACGGGCTCCTGGATCGGCTACGATCCGGACGAGAACGACCCGGATGAAATCGACTTCCTGGGATTTGTGCCGCCCCGAGGAATGGGGGTGGTGCTCGACGCCGGTCCGGTCACCGGTGGCGGGTTCCTTCGCTATGAATCGCTGGGATCGGTCGAGCGTTACCTCGGCGGTCTGGAAGTCAAGGTGACCGACATCGCGGTCACCGCCTACGGGATCTTCGAGAAGCGCCCGGACTACAAGTCCTTCATCGTCGTCCTCGGAGCGCGCTTTCCCGGCATTCAGTTGGGTTTCGGCGTGGAACTGAACGGCATCGGAGGACTGGTCGGGATCAACCGGCGCTCCGACACCGATCTGCTCCGGGATCGGCTCGAGAGCGGAGCTTCAGGGGAAGTTCTCTTCACCGACGATCCCGTGAGCAACGCGCCCGCTCTGCTGGCCGACCTCGACCAGCTCTTCCCCTCGGCTCGCGGAATCTTCGTCGTCGGCCCCACGATCAAGCTGGGCTGGCTGGCCTTCATGCGCTTCGATCTGGGAGTCCTCATCGAGTTCCCGGGGCCTTCCAAGATCATCATCCTGGGAAGGATGCAGGCTGAACTGCTGCCACCCCTGCTTCAGATTCAGCTCGAGGTGCTGGGCGTCATCGACTTCGTGAAGAAGATCATCCAGATCGACGCTTCGCTGGTGAATTCCCGGTTGCTGGAAATCTTTCAACTCTCCGGGGATGCGGCTTTTCGGCTCAGCTGGGGGGCGTCGCCGTACATGATGCTGTCGATCGGAGGATTCCATCCCGAGTTCGATCCTCGGCCGGTGGCTTTCCCGCCGCTCGACCGCGTCGGGATGAGTTACGAGGTCGGAAGCACTGTCAAAGTGTGGCTGCGGCTGGAGGGATATCTGGCCGTCACCTCCAACACCTTTCAGGTGGGCGCCAGAGTGGAAGCCGGCGTCAAGATCGGCAAACTGCGCGCCGAGGGCTTTATTTCGTTCGACGCATTGATACAGTTCCGGCCCTTTTACTTCACCGTCGACTTCGCGGCCGGCTTCAAGATCGCTTACGGCAGTTTTCGCCTGGCCAGCCTGCGAGTGAGAGGAACCCTCTCGGGTCCCGGCCCGGTGAAGATCAAGGCGCGCTTCTCTTTCTCCATCCTCTTCTTCGAGATCTCGTTCAAAAAGACGTTCAAGCTGGGAAGTTCGGAAGGCGATTCGCTGGAACCGGTAGCGGATCTGCTTCCGCTGATCGCGGCCGAACTCAGCGAAGCCTCCAACGTCGAGGCCCTCGGGGGAGATGATCGCGAGGTCATCGTGTCGGCCGGAGCGAACGGAGACCGGGCGGTGATCTCTCCGCTGGGTCGGCTTTCCTGGTCGCAGCGTCGCATTCCGTTCGATCTCGAAATCGAGCGTTTCGAGGGTGTCCCGCTTGGGACTCCGATGGCCGTCGTACTGGTTTCCAACACCGAAATCGTCGACCGGACCAGCGACTGGTTCAGCCCGGGGAGCTATCGCGATCTCTCGGCCTCCGAATCGCTCAATCAGTCGGCCTTCAACCGGCTCGAGTCGGGAGCCGTGTTCAGCTTCGGAGACGTGCAGCCTGGTCATTTCGTCGATCATGACGTCAAACCGGTCACCTTTCGCATCGTGCCGGGCGAGGAGGACGAGTCGGTCGATCTGGAGGCCCAGGCGATCCCATTTGTCGTCCAGATGTCGATCTATGGAAGAAGCGCCGAAACCGACGTTTACGAGTCCGATCCCCTGATCGCGGTGTCCGAGGAGACCTTCACGCACTACGACGACGACGGTTCCGTCATGGCTTCGTCGCTGACGGAAGCGGACGCGCAGCAAAGGGCGGCTGGATCCGGCGGAGTGGCCACCGCCGATGGAGATGAACCGATAGAGATCCCGGCCTGACGAGCAGATCGGACTCAGGAGGAGAGCATTGCCGAACGGAAACGACACGTCGACGACGTTAAAGTTCTTCGGATGGAGACGCACCGACCTCTATCGCCTGACGGGGGGCCAGCCGCAGGATGGCCGTCTCGAGGGCAATCTCCCCCTCAGAATGGAAGAGCGTGGAGCCGGTCGCCATGAGGATGGTCAGGCGCCCTTCTCGATCCTCGGACCCCGTGACGTGCGCGGCCTCCATCCACGAGCGTTTCGAGCGGCCACTCCTCCGAACGACGCCCGGAGAGTCGAAACCACTCGCAGCGTCCACATCGACCTGGCGGCTCCCGACCTGCCATGGCGCTATTCTCCGGTCTCCAACCCGGACCTCTCCGACCATAAACTGCGCCCCTGGATCGTCCTCATCGTTGGAGAGGCGGAAGAGGAGTTGAAGAAATCGAAGAGCGGCCAGATCGAGATTCTTTCCGCCTCCCCTCCATTGCTGGCGAGCTACCCTCTGAGCGATTCGGCCCGGTGGGCACACGTGCAGGAGGAACCGGCAGTCGGGGGTGAATCCATGCTCATATCGCGGCTGCTGTCCACCCGGGCACTGAACCCGAACAAAGAATATCTGGCAGCTGTCGTGCCGGCGTTCGACGATGCAGGTGCAGACCGCTGGAATGCGTCCGGGGCGCTCACCGACGGCGGAACGATTCTCCCCTGTTATCAAAGCTGGCGCTTCTGGACAGGGGATGAGGGAGACTTCAAGACCCTGGCCAGGCGCCTGCAGGTGCGGAGCGTTGGTGAGATCGGAATCGCACCGATCTTCTACACTCGCGAAGGAGCTCCCGAGGCCGATGAGCTGGAGGTTCCCGGCGCACTCACTGGGCTGGGTCAGACGGAGGCTCTGCTCGAGGGCACCCCGTCCCCACCTCTCCAGGAAGCCTGGACCGAGTTCGAGCAGAAACTCGACCTCCCTGACGTGGACGAACAGGGCCGTCCGATCATCGGCCTGCCCACTTATGGCGAGTCCTGGCACGCCCACCCCCGCGATCTTCCCTGGGGCGAAGAGACCAATCGAGACCCTCGCCACAGGGGAATTGCCGGTCTGGGGAGCTGGGTCGGCATCGAATTGCAGGACCTGCTCTCGCGCGCGGCTTCGGACCAGGTGGGGGCGCTCGATCTGGCCGCCCACAAAGTGAGCGGGCTGGCTTTCGGGCTGCTGGCGGCCGAGTCGCTATGGGATCGCCGTCTGCCGGACAGTCCGGCCGCACAACTGCAGCTATTCGGACCTGCGCTAAGACGCATCATGACGAAGGACGGGTCGGTTCACGACCGGATCACCGGCCCGGAGCGCCCCTTCCCGCCAGGACTCTTCTCCTCTGCGGCACGTCGGCTCCTGCGCCCTGGCACGGCCCGGCACCGCCTCGCGGCGAAAGGGGCGATGGACGCCGACAGGCTTTTCCCGTCCGCCAACGAATGCCCTCCGGCGGACTCCTACGGCGTGGCCGGCCTGCCTGACGACGTCCTCGTCAAGGCAGAGGGTCTGAACACCGATCTGGCGAAAAAAGACCTCTTCCCCGAGGCCCTCTTCCAGGCACTTCTGGACAAATGCCCGAGGATCAAGACTTCCTCAGAAGAATTCGACCGGGACAGTATCAACTTCCGCAGGCTCTTGCGTTGTGTCGATTTCCCGCAAGAAGACGAGATCGACCGGCCTGCGGACTTCGTGCCCGACCTGTCATCACTGGGTGGCTTTCTCGACGGGTTCATTGAAGAGGCGGATTCAGAGCCGTGCGAGCCTCTCGATCTGAATGCCCTCATCGAAGTCCTGATCGGGGCCATCGACCCCGGGGCGGGCGTGGCTCAAGGCCGTGTTCTCGACGGGATCATCGGCCTCCAAGGAGATCCGCTGGCTCCACCTGAAGTCTGCTTCGGACTCGATCTGACGTCCTGGCGGTTCCTCCGCGACCGCGCTCCCGACTGGCTGCTTCCCGGCGTCAAACAGCTGGAGCCGGACAGCATTATAGCCGCCGAGACGAACCCGGCCTTCATCGATGCCTTCCTGATGGGACTGAACAGGCAGGTTCTGAGTGAGCTGCGGTGGAGAAACATCCCAATCGCCACCGGCTGCACTCCGATCAAGATGTTCTGGGATCGTGCGGACCTCATTCACGCGGCAGGTAGCGGAGGAGCGGAAGCGCCTCCTCCTCAGAGAAGACACGACATCAAAGGAATCGTGACCTGGGTCGGAAACGACAACAGTCTGGGCGGTGGCGCTCATCGTCCGGCGTTACCCGGTGACGGCCGGGACCTGG
>CAJHYB010000619.1_pt1 | contig 14988 bp, 10 predicted proteins | sample 9198631 | NCBI WGS metagenome assembly CAJHYB01 (sample SAMEA7708354, study PRJEB35096) | sediment metagenome | biome: marine neritic benthic zone biome [ENVO:01000025]; feature: sediment [ENVO:00002007]; material: shallow marine sediment [ENVO:03000034] sea grass bed [ENVO_01000059] ... | reverse complement strand
CGAAGGGTTTGCCGGCCTCCTGGATCAGACGGGTCTCACGCTGGATGACCTCTGAGGCATAGGCACTGCCTCCAGGACTGTTGACTCGCAAAACAACCGCTTTGACGTTCTTATCCTTGCGAGCCTTTTTCAGGAGTTTCGCCAGACTGGCCCCACCGATCTCGGTCTTGCTGTTGCCGTTGACGATCGTCCCTTCCGCGAAGATGACAGCAACCCGATCCTTGGCCCGACCCGATGCCGACACGCCGACGGCGTCCCAATAGTCCGAGACCCCGATTCTCTTGAAGTCCTTACCTTCTTCGGCGCCGGTCAGTTCCTCGAGGTCCTTTCGAACCTCATCAAAGAACGCCACCCGATCGGTCAGCCGGCATTCCCGAGAATCTTCGGCTTTCAGGACCGCTTTTTCGTTGATGATATGGCCGAGTTCTTCAGCGGAAAGTCCTCTCGACTCCGATACGGCTTCGACGAAGATGGAGTACACGTCTTCGAGGAGCTTTGACGTCTGTTCGCGAGCCGCCTCGCTCATGTGATCGAGCATGAGCGGTTCAACCGCCGCCTTGAATTTCCCGACTCGGAGTATCTGGACTTCGACGCCGTACTTCTTGAGGGCGTTGGCGAAGTACATCTGCTGGGATGCCAATCCGTTCAGTTCGACCAATCCCAGAGGATGGACCACGATGCTGTCTGCCGTCGAAGCAATCAGATAATGGGGTTCTCCGTAGCTGGAACTGTAGGACAGGATCTGCTTTCCGCTCTCTTTGAACTTCAGCAGTTCGCCCCGCAACTCTCTCAGGGCGGCCCATCCGGAAAGGTAGCCCTCCTGAGCCAGGGATCCCTGCAGAAGGATGCCGACGATCCGTTCGTCCGTCGCAGCATGCCGGATCGAGTCCAGCACAGTTCGGAGCATTACGGTTTTCTGCTGACTCGCGCCGGTCAATGCCTGCTGCATGACCTGGCTCGGGTCCTCCGTGTAGGGCTTGTCACTGATCGGTTGAGTCAGGTCGAGGACGAGGACCGCTTTTGAAGGAACGGTGACACCCTCTTCCGTGGTCGCCACGGCGATGAACATCAGGAACAGCATCCCCATGCCGCCGAGGATCACCAGCATTGCGGTCAGGCTTCCTAAGAAGCTTTTCAGAAAATCTCGCATCTTTCCGCCTTGGAAATTCGTTCAAGTGTCAGGACAACAATTCTTCATTCTACTATGAAATTACCTGAATTCTCTGAGGCAGAGATCACACTGGGGGACACTCGAATCGAAATCATCCTTTTTTTCGGGGAACGAGTCTAAAGGAGAAACATCGATTTCGCAGAAAAGGAAGGGGAGGAGCATGCTCAAGACACTGATGCGCAGACTGGGGATGGACAAACCTCGCCAGAATCTGGACGAGTTCCTCGAGCCGACAGAGAACCCGCTCATTTCCCTCGTCGGCGTCAACAAGGTGTTCGGGCAAGGCGAGGTCGAGACCCAGGCGCTGAGATCGATCGACCTCGAGATCCAGCGAGGGGAATTCCTGACGATTTCCGGTCCATCCGGCTGCGGGAAGTCCACTCTCCTTCACATCGTAGGACTGCTTGAGACTCCGACCTCCGGAGAGCATTTTCTCAACGGTCACCAGGTCTCGGAGCTGCCTCCATCTCAACTGGCCTGGATTCGCAACAAGGGTGTCGGGTTTATCTTTCAGAGCTTCAATCTCATCGGGGATCTGACAGTCTTCGAAAACGTAGAGACCCCTCTAACGTACATTCGGATGCCGGTGGCAGAGCGCCGCGAGCGAGTGATGACGGCGCTCGAGAGGGTTGACATGGACGGCTACGCCAGGCGATATCCGTCTCAGATTACAGGAGGAGAACAGCAACGAGTGGCCGTCGCACGAGCTGTCGTCGGAGATCCGCTCATCCTGCTCGCAGACGAACCCACCGGGAATCTGGACTCGAAGAACGGAGAAGCGGTGATGTCTTTGCTGCAGGAGCTGCACGCCCGGGGGGCGACTCTCTGTCTCGTCACCCACAATCCCGACTACTCCTCCCGCGCCGAAAGGGTCATCGGGCTTTTCGACGGGGGAATCGAGTAACGGATGACTGATGGGAGATGACAGATATCAGATGACGGATCGGAAAGCCACAGGTCGATCTGGCAGGGCGACAGGAGTCTGCGGAGGTTTGATCCAACGGATTGCCCACTCGCGAACACCGCCATCCGTTATCCGCCATCGGTCATCTCATCCTCCGGCTCAAACTCCCCGGGTTCGTTCCAGTTGAGCAGGGTCTCGGGCCGTCCCCAGCGTCGCCAGAGCCTCTCGGGAACGAACTTGGCCGAACCTCCCAGGGTCCGGACCCAGCCCTTCATCGATCGCTCACCGTTCTCGACGGCTTCCAGAGCGCTGCCGGCTAAAGAAGTCCGATAGATGGCGCAAAGGTACTGAGGCTTGCCCTTCAGCAACGGAATGAGGGCGTTCGGGGGGTCTTCCAGGCGCTGCAGGAAGGCGCAGAGGCGCCCCAGGTACTGCCCCGTGAGATTGGGATAGTCGACCGCCAGCAGCAGGGCGTAGTCGGAATCGACCTGTTCGAGACCCGCGGCGCTTGCCGCGAGGGGACCGCCGCCCGACTCCCGGTCCTGAAGGAATCTCGCCCCATTACCCAGAAGATCCCCCATACGAGAGGCATCGCCGTTGTCGGAGACGAGGACGATCACGTCGCCGACCTGCCGGGCGCATTCGTACGTTCTGACAACCAGAGGGACTCCGCCGATTCTAATGAGACGTTTGTCTCTTCCCATCCGCTCCGACCGACCGCCGGCCAGCACCAGCGGTGTTATCGTGAACTCACCCATTTGACCCCGCTTCCCGTTCCGTCCTGACGGCTGGTTCAAGCCCGTCAGGTTCTCGGTTATTCTAACCTCCCTTTCGAATCGATTTGGTGATCTCCGTGGTAGACTCGCCCCCGTGACAGCCTGGGCCCTGCTACTGGCATCCGTCCTGTCCGGACACTCCCCGACGAACCCCTCTCATCAGGAGACGGGCCAAGCGATCTTCAACGGAGAGCGCGCACTTCAGCACGTGGCCAGACAGGTGAGTTTCGGGCCCCGGCCCACGGGGAGTCCCGCTCTCCTCGAGACGGGAGACTGGATCCTGCAAACCCTCGACGATCTGGGCTGGACGACTTCCGAGCACCGCGTGCTCCTCAATCTCGGCGGAAACGAGATCACGGTCCGAAATCTGGTCGCGACGATGGGGCTGGGCCCCACGGCGATACTTGGTGCCCACTATGACACCCGGCTTCTCGCCGACAACGATCCGAACCCCAGCCTTCGGACGAACCCCGTTCTCGGTGCCAACGACGGTGGGAGTGGTGCGGCCGTTCTTCTCGAGCTGGCTCGTGTCATTTCCGAGCATCACGACACGCAGAGAGCTATCCGTCTGGTTTTCTTTGATGCCGAGGACAACGGTCAAATCCCTCCCTTTACAGAGGCCGGCAATAATGGCTGGATCATCGGGTCGACCCTCTATGCCGAGAGCCTTGACCTGGCCGCTGAGGACATCCGTTTCATGATTCTGGTCGACATGGTTGGAGATACGAGCCAGCGTTTCCCCAAGGAAAGACAATCGGATCGACAGGCCCGGTCCTTGACGACCGGCCTTTGGGACCTGGCGATCAGCATGGGTTACGGGTTTCACTTCCTGAACGCCGAAGGACGCTACATCATCGACGATCATGTCCCGTTTCTGAACAGGGGAATCGCCGCAGTCGACATCATCGATCTTGACTATCCACACTGGCACACCACCCAGGATACTCTCGATAAAGTGAGTCCGGACAGCCTCGAGCGAGTCGGGCGTCTCATCCAGCAGTACCTGATTCAGCAAGAATGGCTCTCTCCTCTGAGCCTGGCGGATCGGGCGACGCGCAGCCGTCCCGGCCAAAAGCGCCCTGATGGTGGATCGGATCGCCGATGACTGATGACCGTTCCTCGTTTTTCGGCCGCTGACCGGCATCGCTCGCGGGCACCTCTGTCGGTCCCAGACGTGTCCCCTGCCCCTGCCCCTGCCCTTGCCCTTGCCCTTGCCCCTGCCCTTGCCCCTGCCCTTGCCCCTGCCCTTGCCCTTGATTCTTCCCGTCTTCTCGCGCCGGTTAATAGTCCGCTCCGGCGATCGTCTTCATTTGGTAGGAGGGTGGCCAGATGCGAACTCTTCGACAGGATATTCGATACGGCTTGCGGACGCTGACGAAGACTCCGGGCTTCACGCTGGCGGCCATCGTGACCCTGGCTCTTGGGATCGGCGCCAACACCGCCATCTTCAGCGTCGTCCACAGCCTGATGTTTCGACCGTTGAAGGTCGAGGAACCGGAGCGCCTGGTTTCAATCGTCCAGCGCAATCGTGACGGCCGGTTCTATCTCGCCATTTCGTTTCCTGAGTATCTGGAATATCGGGAGCTCAAAGACATCTTCGAGGACGTGGTGGCCTTTAATTCCGGCCGTGCGCAAATGACGGCTGACGGCCTTCCCGAGCGCGTGACCACGACTCTGACCACCGGGAATTACTTCTCGGTCCTTGGACTCAGGGCCGAGATGGGAAGGGTGTTCACCGACGAGGAGGGCGATATCGGTGGCGAGCCCTACATCCTCCTCAGTCACGGTTACTGGCAGGCGCGCTTCGGAGGGGACCCGGCCATCCTCGGCAAGCCCGTCAGCCTCAACGGCCAGCCGGTCACGGTGATCGGTGTCACCCCCGAGGATTTCCAGGGCACCGTCGGATTCGTGTCGACCGACGTCTATGTTCCGTTCGGCGCGTGGCAGCTGATCGATCCAGGCCTCGAAGACTCGTTGCGTGATCGAAGCGGATGGGGCTGGAAGTCGGTGGGACGGCTGAGACCCGGCGTCACTCTCGCGCAGGCGCGATCGGCAGTGGAGACGGTAGCGACGACCCTTGAAAAGGAGTATCCGGAATCCAATGAGAATCGTCGAGCCTTCGTGTTCCCCGAGCCGTTGACCCGCTTGGAGCCCTCAGCGGCAGAGTACCTTCCACCTGTGGCCCTGGTCTTCATGGCAATGGTCAGCCTCGTCCTGCTGATCGCCTGCGCGAACGTGGCGAATCTGCTTCTGGCGCGAGCCGCCGCTCGAACCAGGGAGATGGCTCTTCGCGTGGCCATGGGTGCCGGACGCCTTCGTATCCTGCGGCAGTTGCTGACCGAAAGCACCGTCCTCGCCGTGCTGGGAGGCTTGGCGGGGCTGTTGATCGCCCATTGGGCAACGAGGCTCCTGGCCTCCGTCCGAGTGGCCACCGACACTCCTCTCTACTTCGATTTTTCTGTGGACTACCAGGTCTTTTTCTATGCCGCGACCATCACCATGGGAGTCGGGATAGTGGCTGGATTGTTCCCCGGTATTCAGGCATCGAGGGCCAACCTGTCCGATGCCCTCAAGCAGGGCGGACGAAGCGGAACAGGTTCTTCTCGACAAACCATGAGGGCCATTCTGGTGGCGGCCCAGGTGGCGGTATCACTGATCCTGCTCATCTCGACAGGACTGTTCGTCAGGAGTCTTGACAACGTCAGCCAGATCGATCCCGGATTCAAAACCGAAAACCGGTTCATGCTGGCCCTGGATCCCGGTCTGGGAAACTACGACGAACCGAGAACCCGGGTCTTCTTCCGAGATCTCCTGACGCGCGTTCGTGCCATTCCCGGCGTCCGGAGCGCGGCCACTGCCTTCAGCGTCCCTGTCGGTTTCAACCAGATCGGAGGACGCGTCTACGAGGAAGGGGCTGGAGAGGGCGACAAAGAGACCCGAAACCGACTCATCACCTACAACACCGTCAGTTCGGATTACTTTTCGACTATGGGAGTCCGTGTCCTCGATGGTCGTGCCTTCACCGATGAAGACCGTTCGGATACCCGCAAGGTCGCTATCGTCAACCAACGGATGGCGGATCTTTTCTGGCCGGGCGAGGAGGCCATCGGCAAGCGGATCAGTGTCGATTCTCCCGATGGCCCTTTCCGGGAAGTGGTCGGAATCGCAGCCACGGGCTTTTATTTTGTGCCGGGCGAGGCGCCCAATCCCCATTTCTATGTCCCTTACTCGCAGTACTACCGTTCCTCGCAGATCCTCTTCGTCCAGGGGAACGATTCGAACCGTCTCCTGCCGATGATCCGCCGGGAGGTCGCTGCGCTGGATCCCGACATGCCCGTGTCCGACGTCCGGACCCTCCGGTCCCATCTGGTGGACGGAAAGGCTGCGATCCTGTTTCGAGTGCCCGCAGCGATGCTGGGGATCTTTGCCCTGATCGGCGCTGTCCTGGCCTTCACGGGCCTCTATGGCGTGATCGCTCTTTCCGTGACTCAGCGGGCTCACGAGATCGGAGTGCGGGTGGCCCTGGGAGCGACGACCGCTAATGTGGTGCGGTTGATCTCTAAGAAAGGACTGTGGCTGACCGGCATCGGAATCGTCGTCGGCCTGGGGGGCACCTATGCCGTGACCAGCATCTTCGCCAACCTTCTGGTCGGCGTGAGCGCCCGTGACCCGTTGACTTATGGGACGGTCTCGCTGCTCGTGTTTCTCACAGCCATGCTGGCCTGTGCCATCCCGGCTCGCCTCAGGGCGGGGGCCATCGATCCCGTCGATTCCTTGAGGGGACTGTAGCCGTCGACGATCTTCCTGGTGGACCCGGCCGGCATCAAGGTCGTTTCGTCGTCGGTCGTCCGTTGCTCGTCGGGGTGGGCAGCCGACACGTTCTGATGTGCTCCGTTTGCGGCCCGTCTGTCGGCCCAAGGACGTGAACGTGCCCGTTACAGCGCCCGCCCTTCGATCGCCGCAAACAGCTTTCCGAGGTCGATGTTGCCGCCCGAAATGACGCACACGATCGTCTTCCCGGGAACCTTTCCCGACAGGGCAGCGGCTACAGGCACGGCTCCGGCGCCCTCTGCGACGACTCGGTTTCGCTCCAGAAGGAGTTTCAGGCTCTCGACGACCTCCTGAATCGAACAGACCAGCGATCCGTCCAGGAGTCTTCGCGCGAGAGGCCACATCTCAGGAAGCACGCTCCGGCTTCCGATTCCATCGACGAGGCTGGGTGTGTACTCGACCTCCTGAGGGGCGCCGGCCTGCAGCGACGCAGCGAGAGGGGCGGCGGTAGCAACCTCGCAAGCGAAGACTCGGGTGTCGGACTTCAAGGCTTTGATCGCCGAAGCTATTCCGCAGGCGAGCCCCCCGCCACCGTATGGGACCAGGACTGTGTCGACGTCCGGCTGGTCCTCCAGGATTTCGAGGCCTATTGTCCCGTTTCCGGCGATGACAGCCGGATCGCTGACCGGATGGATGAAATGCTGATCGATCCCTGGATAGCCGTGCTCGACGATCACACGCCACCATCGATCGAAGGGCACTTTGACCAAGTGGCCGCCCAGGCGCTCCACCGCCGCGCATTTTGTCTCAGGTGCGTGATCCGGCACCACGACCGAGCAGGGAATGTTCAGTCTGCTTGCATTCCAGGCGACGCCCTGGGCCATGTTCCCGGCGCTCGCCGTGTAGACACCCCTTCGCAGCGCTTCCGGATCCGCTGTTGCGACAGCATTCCCGGCACCTCTGAGCTTGAAGGAGCCAATCGGCTGGAGGTTTTCCAGCTTCAGAAAGATGCTCCGGGGGGCCGTTTCGACATGGAGCGGAATCAAGGGAGTTCTGAGAATCCAGGGTCTGATCCTCTCGGCTGCCTCCCGGATACTCTGCAGAGGGATTTCCCGAATCGGCTCCATCAGTCCTGTGGGCCTCCAAACTCGATCGACGTTCCAACTCCGGACTCCCGGGCCTTTTCGTAAATGTGCTGGATCGAGGCAACGTCCTCGACAGCGAGTCCCAGGGATTTGAAAAGAGTGATCTCGTCGGCGGATGTCCGGCCCTCTTTCGCGCCGATCAGGACCTCGCCGATTTCGCCCCGGATGTGGCCGTCGTCAATGGCGCCTTCCGACTTCGGAATGAGGAAGTCACCAGCTTCGCTGAGCGTCGACTCGAGTCGATCGATGAAAAAGCTCGCATTCTTGACAGCATCCGTGTCCAGTTCCCGGTACTGAGGGACACTCGACCCGACGGCGTTGATGTGAGCGCCTGGAGAGATCCAGCGACCTGCGACCACGGGCTGCTGGGCAAATGTCGTGGTACAGATGATGTCCGCGCCGAGCACAGCTTCCCGCGCGGAGTCGACCGGCTCCACTGTCAGATTTTGCCGTTCAGTCTCGCGGCGGGCAAACTCGATCCGATGCTTCACCGTCGGGCTCCACACGCGAACGCGGCGCAGTTCCCTGACTGCGGCGACAGCCTCGAGGTGCTCTCGCGCCTGAACTCCACTTCCCAGGATCGCCAGATCCCCGGCATCTTCACGCGCCAGGAGTCGCGTCGCAACTCCCGAAACGGCTGCCGTTCGGATCGCCGTGATCTCGCCGGCCTCCGCGATCGCCCTCAGACAACCGTTTTTCGTGTCGAAGAGCATGACTGCACCTTGATGAGAGTCATACTCGGTTCCGTGATTTCCCGGGAACACGGTCACGATCTTGACGCCGGCGGCCTCCGGGGCGCCGGTGTAGGCGGGCATGACTCCCACGATTCCCTGCTTGTCCGGGAGCCACATGAGGTTGCGAAGCGGTTGGACAGCGTCGCCTTTTGCCAGAGTCTTGAGAACCTGCTCCATGACTTCAATGCACTCGTCCATGGGCAGAAGGGCTCGAACTTGTTTCTGATCGATCAAGAGGATCTTCATAGGTTTGCGAAGTATACGACGTCCAGTGCCCGACGATCAGGTGGAGATGGCGAGATCTGCCCGCCTTAGACGGGACGGACAGGATGCCCGGACTTTGCCGACCGAGTGAGTTCGCAGAAGCCGGAATTGTGAAGTTCCGGTCGATTCTCATCGACCCCTACGGTTTCTGACAGCCTTCTTTGTTCCGTTGCTCGAGAACGGCCTCACCCCTCGGAGAGAGTTCATAGCCCGGTTTGCAGCTGATGGTCAGTCCGAGTCCTTTCAGCCTTCGGACGTCGGATTTGAGGGCCCGGCGCTCTCTGCCCCTTGTGGGAGCCAGCCGGGCCGAGGAAACTTTCGGATTGTCCCTGATGAGTGCGAGCAGGTCCCAGGCCCAGGGGCCTCGGCGGCTGCGCCGATCGATTCGGTTCAGTTCATCGGCAGCATCCTGAAGCGAGTCCTGCGAGACGTCCTCGCGGAGCAGAAGGAGCGGGTCCTGCCAGCCCTCCACGCGATGGAACGAGATACGGTAGACATCACCCTTCTCGGTCGCTCTCGCAGTTGGCCTCAACATCCGGATGAGGGCTGCCCGACTTTGAAACCCCGCCCGACAAGCCTCTGCATCGCTGATCGACGACGTCGTCACCATCCGGACATCGTCGACCTCGATCTGGATGTCCCCCGAGATCCTGTAGCGTCTGCCCGGGATGACTTTGGAAACCTTCCAGGATCGGAACGTCAGGTCGATGGTCCCCTCGCGGATCCCGTCGAAGAACTGAGTTTTGAAAAGCATGGTGGCACTGAGAGAGGACGCACAGCACGGCCCTCAGTTGCGTCGTCATCGCCTCTGGTCTTCTCGGGTCCTCAATGTGTCGGCCTGAGTTTCGAACGACCGACGAGAAGAGCCGCGAAGCCGGCACCGGCCAACACCAGAGCTGCGGAATGTTCCGTGAAGAAGGTGAAGACCGGCATTCCATTCGCCAGCCCGGGACGATGATCGGTCACCCAGTTAAGAATCCCGGCGAGCGTAGCGGCAAGAGTCGCCAGGCTGCCCCCGAACTTTGAGAGCCAGGCCGCTGAGGCGTCCAGGGTCAGGGTGCCCGAACGGGGGAGCATCAGCGAGACCGCCGTCGCGAGAACCAACAGGAGTGCAACCAGGAGCAGTCCTGCATAGAGATCAGCTCACATCGGAGGTCGCGCAGTCAGCTCAACGTTGATCGATCGGAACCACCGAACGCTTGACCGCGCCGGTATAAATCTGGCGCGGGCGTCCGATTTTGAAATCAGAGTCCTTGTGCATCTCCGTCCACTGCGCGATCCAACCGGGGAGGCGTCCCATGGCGAAGATTGCGGTAAACAGATCGACCGGGAATCCGATCGCCTTGTAGATGATCCCTGAATAGAAATCGACATTCGGGTAGAGCCTGCGCGAAACGAAATAGTCGTCGTGCGTGGCGATCTCTTCGAGTTTGACGGCGATTTCGAGCAGCTTGCTATGGATCCCGAGGCTCTCGAGGACCTCGCCACAGGTTCTCTTGATGATCGTCGCACGTGGATCGAAGTTCTTGTACACGCGGTGACCAAAACCCATCAGGCGCGTCGTGTCGCCATGCGATTTCGCTTTTTCTACGAACTTCTCGGCGCTTCCCTCTCCGGCCGCAATGCTCTCGAGCATTTCGATCACTTTCTGGTTGGCGCCACCATGAAGGGGTCCCCAGAGGGCGCTGATACCGGCCGAAACGCTCGCGAAAAGGTTCGAAAGGGAACTACCGACCATTCTGACCGTGCTCGTCGAGCAGTTCTGCTCGTGATCGGCATGGAGCACCAGCAGGATGTCCAGAGCCTTCGCGATGGTCGGATCGACTTCGTACTCCTCGCAGGGCGTCGCGAACATCATTCGCAGGAAGTTGCTCGAGTAGTCCATCTCGTTTCTGGGATAGATAAAAGGTTGCCCGATGGAATGCTTGTAGGCGTAGGCGATGATCGTCGGCAGTTTCGCGATGAGCCGAATCGTTGCTCTCTCGAGTTCCTCATCGGCACGAGGGTCCTGATGTTCCGGGTAGAACGCTGAAAGGGCTCCCACGACGGCCGAACTGACCGCCATCGGATGGGCTTTCTTCGGAAAGCCGGAGAAGAACCTCTTGACGTCCTCGTGGAGCATCGTGTGCTGGCTGACATTGTTGACGAATCTTTCCTGTTGCGCGGCGTTGGGAAGTTCCCCGGTGATGAGCAGGTAAGCCGTCTCCAGAAACGTGACATTCTCGGCGAGATCGTCGATCGGGTACCCGCGGTAACGCAGGATACCTTTCTCGCCATCGATGAACGTGACGGAACTCCGGCACGATCCCGTGTTCCCGTAACCGGGATCCATTGAAATGTGGCCTGTGCGAGATCGGAGCTTGGAGAAATCGATCGCCTTCTCCGATTCGGAGCCTTGTATCACAGGAAATTCGTACTCTTGGTCGTCTAACTGAAGAATCGCGGTATCGCCCATTTTGTTTTCCTTTCAAGGACTCCGAACCGGAGTCGATTCAGTTCTGTCCCTGTACACGGAATCGACCCTCCGAGGGATTGGACCAGGAATCTCACGGACTGGAACAAAGAAGGGGTCGTCGCATCCGCCTTCACCTCGAGTACGGCCCGCATCAGGCGACGACAAGACCATTTTATACGCCGGTCTGAGACGGCGCAATCGACGTCTTGAGCGACGAGGTCGGAACCACCGCTGTGCAGGGGTGCTTACTGCTCCACTGAATCCCAAGCGACGATCTTCCAGGCGCCGTCGACACGGGCCCAGATCAGAGCGAGTGTTCCTCCGAGATCACCGAACCGAAATCGGAACATGGTTGCGTGGTAGCTGCCGGGCGCATTCTTCGCCCGGGCCTCGGCGACAATCGTCTTGAGCGTTGGCCTCGGCTCACAAAGGTACTGGGCGGCAATGTCGTCCGGAACCGTGAAAACCGAGAAGAGCTGACGGAAAGGATGATCCAGGATCGTGAACCGGTTCAGACGCCATGGCTCGAGCCCATGGATAGCGGCCGCCAGATTCTCGCGATGATCGAGCGCGACGTTGATCTCATTGAACTGGTTCAAGAGAACCGTGACTCCCTGTTCGAGTGAGTCGACCTGGACATCTTCCTGACTTCTACGCCCGATACAACCGGCCACCTGTGGTGACATGAACTGAAGCGCCTCGCGGAACTTTGCACGAAGGAGCCAGTCTGCCAGGAATTCCTGGGCAGCATCCTCTATTTTCTCGGGACTTGCTCCAAACGGCCGATCCGGGGGCAGATCGACGTACTCGGGTCGCGCAGACCAGGCCAGGAGGTCGAGAACGGCGCTGTCTCGTCTCTTGACGTCGCCGTAGAGGCCCTGCCACCAGGCATCCAGTCCATTCCAGCGTTGGGAGTGGAGATCGTAGTTGTTTCCTGCGCGGACGTCGGAGTTCGCCGAAGTGAGATGACCGTTGAACATCGCCTTGGGCATCTTGCTGGAGCGATAGTCGATATCGATATCGACGCGAGTTCCCTCTTCGGCCATCGAAATCTGCATGGTCGGTGGCTTGCCGACCTGGCGAAAGTTGAGAGGGTATCCCGGGTGGTAAACCGTGTTGTCTGCATCGCGGTAGAACGTAGTGGATTTCTCCAGGATTTCCCTGGTGCCCGGCTTGACTTCGAAGAAAAGCCGGTACTGTTCGTCTCCGCCTCGACCATAGTACTGACCGGCGATACGTTCGAGCTTCACGACCCGATCGATCACTTTACCGAGAGAGTTGCCGGCCTCGTCCGTCAGCTCCGTCTGCCCGAGCGCGTTTGTCACCGCCGTGAATGTGGTTCGCTCCGAGACGCTGAGAGAAGACCAGTACTCGATAGGATCGAGCGAGAGGCCAGTGTCCCTGTTGTACGCTTGAGTGTAACTTTCGAAGAGTTTCTTCTCGAACTCCTGGAGTTCCTGGTACCTGGACCGGGCCTGGCTCTGCGGCCTCGGAGCTGGGTCTGCCAAGATTTTTCCGGGCCACTTTCGGTCAAGACCGACGACCTTCAAGCCGCTGCTCTCTCGCCGGAGATAGACCTCGAGCGGCTCATCGTCTTCTTCGTCGGTCAGGGTCGCCACGAAATATGTCCCTTCCTGCGAGGAGAGAACCTGCTGCGGTGCCTGGGTGCCTCGGGTTCCCAGAATCTGCTGGGATGTTTGCCGCAGATTGTCGAACGTCGACCAGGCGACGTGGATTTCCTGAGGGCTGTTGAAACCGTATTTCACATCCAGGTCTACGAACCTGAGTTCGCCGTTCTCGACCCGGAAATCGTCCAGAGGCAGGACCTTCGAAAAGTAGTAGCGTCCGATCTTGTCCCGCCGTTGAATCAGGCTGTTCGCAATCCAGTCGGTCACCTCCTGTCGACTGTACTCTCCTTCCTCCACAACGGTGCGAATGTCCTCGTCGGTCAGCGACATCAGAATCTTCGCCGCCCAGAACTCGTCGTCCGGAAGTCGGTTCTCGAATGCCGCGTTCTTTCCAGTGGTATACCAGCGAGCCGGATCGAAGGCCTCCCCTTCAAAACGTCCCACCGCCGGGTCTTTCGGATAGTAGGCTCTCATCCACTTCGGCGTGTAGATGCCGAATTGCCCGAAGTTCCGTGCCGTCGCCTCCATCGAGAAGAGTGGGTCGTTACCTTCTCGAACCTCCTTCTGTCTCTGGACATCGCTTCCGAGCGAAGCGAAGAAGTCGATGACGTAGTGGCGAATGTGGCGGATCTTTCTTCCGCCGAAGTCCTCTGTCACGAGGATATCCAGCGTCGTCGGAGCTCCAGCGTAGGTGAAGTTGAGCCAGGAAGCGAAGACGTAGTATCCCCTCAGAGCTCTGAGATGCTCGTGCGGAAACAGGTCGTTGGGATCATCGGAGCGTGTCGTGTAGTACTGGAAAGGTCCAAGTGGCACGCCGTCCGGAACGCGCGAGGCAACGGCGCGATAGCCCTTTTCGGGATCCCGGCCGACTCCCTCCAGAAAATCCGAGATGTCCTCTTCCTCGAGATCGCGAGGTTTGCCCATGCTGGTGATGTTGGCACCCTCCGGGGTGGCCCGAAGCTGATCCCGATCGAAATAGACCAGATAGTCCTCAACTGTGTGGTAGCCCAGGGCATGGATCAGCCGCGACGAGATCACTTCGGCCCCTGTCGACATCTCCAGATGATCCTTGGGGTCAAAACGCAGAAGGTACACTCGATCGGCATGATCTCTGATGAGGATCCCCGGCCTGTAGCCGAATTCCTTGACGACCAGGACCTCCCACGGCTGCGAGATCGAGGGAGGAAACGCGCTCCCCGGTCCGGAGCGCAACTCGTCGGGCAGCAGCCGTTTTCTGGCGTGCCGATTCGTGAACCATGCTCCGTCGAGGACTTCTCCCAGAGTGTTGACGCCCCTGGCCGGAATGACTGCGCCCTCCGGATGCCGCTCACCCGGCTTGGTGAACTGATTGGACAGGTACTCCAATACCGCGCTGAGAGACCGGTACTGGGGATCGTCCGTGTCGAGAGGCTCGAGTTCTTTTTCCAGAGGATCGTCCGGGAAAAACTTCTGGGCGACCGCGCTTGGTGCTCCCAGAATGAGAACCAGGGACAGGATGGCAGAGGACACCTGGTGTCGACTGGTCACCATCTCTTCGTCCTCCCGAAGACTTCACCAAACGTCCATATGAAGCGCCACCCTTCCTTGCTGAATGCGTTGTCGACGCGCATCACGAAGTTGTCGAACACCTTGAAACGCAAACTGAGCCCACCGTCCCAGACCAGATTGTTCAGATTGAGAAGTCCGTTTCGCGGAGCAACCTTTCCAGTCTCAGCGAAGACTCCAGCCTCGAGTCCGGAAAAGACGTACCAGCGATGCTCGGCAATAAACAGAAGCGAGGTGCGGTCGGTGAAGCGATAGGGCTCGAATCCTCTCAGCCGGTTGTTTCCGCCCAGGTAGGGTTGAAGATAGAAAGGCACTGTTTGGTCGTCCCTCGAGAAAGCGGTCACGATCTCGGCCCTGAGGGCGATCACACGGGTCTTGTTGAAGTAAGGAATGTACTGTTCGATGAATGCAGCGACCCGGCTGAAGTCGTGACGGTCGTCGCCCTGATCGACGTACCTTTTGCCGCGGACATAATAGTTGCCGCCGCTTCGAGGTGCGTTCGGATTGTCACGGTAATCGAACTGAAGCGAGGCGCCCCAGGTCAGGAACTCAGAGGTTTCGCGCAGGCCCGGAAAGATCTGATCGATGGTCGGGT
>CAJHYB010000116.1_pt1 | contig 14990 bp, 12 predicted proteins | sample 9198631 | NCBI WGS metagenome assembly CAJHYB01 (sample SAMEA7708354, study PRJEB35096) | sediment metagenome | biome: marine neritic benthic zone biome [ENVO:01000025]; feature: sediment [ENVO:00002007]; material: shallow marine sediment [ENVO:03000034] sea grass bed [ENVO_01000059] ... | reverse complement strand
GATTCCATTTGATCAACGGAGTTGCCGCCATCGTCGCGCTCTTCCATGACGTCTTCATCACGGTCGGCGCTTTTTCGCTTGCCGGCAAAGAACTCTCTTTGACTGTTATCGCAGCCCTTCTCACTCTCGTCGGATACTCACTGAACGATACGATCGTCGTTTTCGACCGGGTCCGTGAGAACCAGAGACTGATGAGGCGCGGGGATATGAGAACCGTCATCAACCTGAGTATCAACCAGACGCTCAACAGGACGATCCTGACGTCGTTGACATTCTTTATGGCGGCTATGGCTCTCTATATCTTCGGGGGAGAAGCGCTGAACGGATTCTCCTTCGCACTTGTCGTCGGTGTTGCGGTCGGCACGTACTCATCAATTGCAATCGCGAGTCCGATTGTCGTATGGTGGGATGAGTTCAATCGCCGCCGAAAGCAGAGAGCCAGGTAGGTCGTCCCTTGGTCTCGGGAAGTGGTCTCAAGTCGTTGATTTAAATTGAGATAGGTAGCTTGGTGGCACCAGAATCTAATGCCTTGACTCGACTCTGGTGGGATAGTAATATTCGCCCTTCAGGGAATCGCAGGTTCCTGATTCTCCAGGCTGAACCGAGTTAGAGTCGAGGAAAGGGAGAGGAATCTTATGTTCGATCATCTTCTCGAATCTTCCACAGAAGCGAAAGGGCAGACCTTCGTCTCGATGGTCGTTTCGATGGCGGCTCATCTCGCCATCCTTCTCGCGTTGGTTCTCATTCCTCTCATCTACTACGATGCACTGCCGGAGCAGGAACTCCTGACATTCCTCGCGGCCCCACCGCCGCCACCTCCGCCACCGCCACCGCCGCCTCCGCCGGCGCCTCCGAAGCCGGTCGAACGCAAATTGCAGGTCGTCAAGATGGACCCGAACAAGTTCATGGCCCCGACGGAAGTTCCACAGGACATTCCGGCGCCGGACGAAGATCTGCCATCACTCTCGAGCGTTTTGAGCAGTGGTGTTCCAGGCGGGGTCCCGGGTGGTGTGGTCGGTGGTGTTCCCGGTGGCATTCCGGGAGGCGTGATAGGGGGTGCCCCATCGGCTCCGCCGCCTCCTCCGCCGAAGAAGAAAAAGGCTCCGATGAAGGTTGGAGGAAGCGTCTTGACCTCCAAGCTGGTCAAGCGTGTGGAGCCCCGATATCCAGAACTGGCGAAGAGAGCCCGAGTTCAGGGCGTCGTCTTTCTGAAGATTACTGTGAGCGAGCAAGGGATCGTGCAGGACATTCAGGTCGTACGCGGTCATCCACTTCTGAACCAGGCGGCTCTCGACGCCGTCCGTCAATGGAGATACTCACCGACGCTCTTGAACGGGGAGCCTGTGCCCGTTCTGGCGACAATCACGGTACACTTTAGACTGCAGTAGAGAGTTGAGCCCGCATCGGGAAGCGATTCTTTTGAAAGTCAGCGACCGAGGCGACTGTTTGAGCTTAAAAACCTAGGGAGGACCTTTCATGGATTATATGGAGATGTGGGAGCAGATGGGATGGACGGCCCGCGCCGTGGTTGTCCTTCTGTTCGTAATGTCGGCTTGGTCGATCTCGGTGATGATCGAGCGATATCGGACCTATTCGAAAGCCAGGAAACAGTCGCGCGAGTTTGCTCCGGCAGTTGCCGAGGCTTTGACTGGCGGTCGAATCGACGAAGCCGTGGAACTCGCAGAGCAATACCCGAAGAGTCACCTGGCACGGGTTGTCTCGGCCGGTTTGCAGGAATTCAAAGCGCAGACCTCAGCGGATCTGTCCGGCGAGACAGTCGAGGCGTCACGCCGAGCGATTCAACGAGCCATGGCGATCGGAATCGAGGATTTCAAGCGGTCGCTCGGTGGGCTCGCGACGATCGGAAGTACGGCGCCCTTCGTGGGATTGTTCGGAACGACGATCGGTATCATCAACGCATTCGCCGGAATGGCGAGCGGTGAAGACGTCGGGATCGCGGCGATCGCGGGTGGCATCTCCGAGGCCCTGGTGGCCACGGCAATCGGCCTGCTGGTGGCCGTTCCTGCGGTCTGGGCCTACAACTACTTCACTTCTCGGATCGAGTCGTTCGTCGTTGAGATGGACAACTCATCTTCCGAGCTCGTCGATTACTTCTTGAAGAAGCGAGGCGCCTGAGATGAGTATGAGCACGGGCGGTGGCGGCGGCTTGTCCGGCGTCACCTCCGACATCAACGTCACGCCGATGGCCGACATCATGCTGGTGCTGCTGATCATCTTCATGATCACGACACCGCTTGTCCAGGATGGAGTCCAGATCAACAAGGCGAGGGCCGCCAATGCGGCGGAGGCTCCTGAACTCGATGCTGACGGGGTGACCACGGTCACGGTGACTCGAGACCAGATCTTCTACGTGAACAGCGAGCCGGTGCCCGAGGATGAACTCGTCGAAAAAATCCAGGAAAGCCGCGATCGGGCTCCGGAACTCCCTCTCTTTGTCCGGGGCGACGTGGCGGCTCCGTATGGAGCGATCGTTCAGTTGATCAACAAAGCTCGTGATGCCGGTTACGAGCGAATCGGAATGGTCGTCGATCGTGAACAGCCGATCATGACGAGGTAGCGCGCTATGGGAATGTCAAGTTCGAGCGGTTCCGGCTCAATGTCGGACATCAATATCACCCCCTATATCGACATTCTTCTGGTCCTCCTGATTATCTTCATGGTGATTCAGCCGACCACTCAGTACGATCTCAAGGCGCGCACGCCCGAAAAGCAGGACGAAGACGTCCCGGAAGACATCATCATCAAGTCGGAGGCAATCGTTCTGCAGATCTTCTCGGACGGCAGCTACAGCATCAACCGGGAGGCGGTGACTCTCGATCTGATGGGGGAGAAACTGTTCGAGATCTACAGCGCCCGATCGAACAAGAACATGTTCATCCAGGGGGAGAGCGATCTACCATTTGGCGATGTCATTCGTGTTATCGATATCGCTAAGGGGGCCGGTGTCGGTGATATTGGACTCCTCATGATGGGTGGCCCTGCCGGATGATGAGACGCCGACTTGGGAGGCGAGAGTGATGACTCAACGAAAGAACATTGGTCTATTGGCGGGTTTGGCTGTTCTCCTCGTCACGGCGTCCGGCTGTTCGATGGTGGACCGTCTTCAGGCGCGGGACCACTTGAACCGGGGGGTCCGTTTATACACCGAAAAGAAGTTTCCGGAGTCCGTCGCTGAGTTCCGAAAGGCAATTGAACTGGATTCGGAGCTCCTGGCCGCTGATCTCTATCAGGCCCATGCTTACAGGGCGATGTACATTCCCGGTATCAGACGAGCCGAGAACACCGAGAATGCGAATCTAGCGATTGAGGGCTTCAAGAACGTTCTTGAGAAAGATCCCGGCAACGTGAACGCCGTGGCCAGTATCGCCGGAATCTACTTCATGATGGACGACTTGGCCAAGGCCAAGGAATGGCACCTCAAGAGAATCGAGATCGAGCCGGAAAACAAGGAACCCTACTACGGGATTGGAAGCATCAACCAGCGCCTGAGCAACAACAAGACGGGCAACCAGGGAAGCAACGTCGAGAACCTGACCGAGGAAGAGATAGCCGAGGCCAACGGATACGTTGACGAAGGCATCGAATTTCTGAACAAGGCGCGAGGGATCGATCCCAACTACGCAGACGCGATCGAATACCTCAACCTCCTTTACAGAGAAAAGTCCTACCTCGCCTCCGAAGAGGAAGAGAAAAGCCGGTGGGAGAAGGAAGCCAGCCGGCTGGCTCTCCAGGTCATCAAGCTCCGACGTGAGCAGGAGCTGGAAGAAGAACAGAAAAGGCGAGAGTTTTTTCAGTCTCAGGACGGCTAGCAGCTCCACGCTGCTGGACGAAAGTCACCCGAAAGGTCAAGAGTGGATTCCAGTCCGCTTTTGGCCTTTTTTTTTGGCCCGAAAACGAGGAGAATTCCCCGGGGCTGACCGTTTTAGCCTGCCCTCCAGCTGTGGGGAGGAGAGGATAGACCAGACGAGCGACCACTGATGATTCGCTATCAAGACCTGGAAGAGAAAGTCCGCCGGTCTCAGCCATCGGCCGATCTCGATCTTCTGCGTAAGGCCTACGTATTCTCGGCCCGCGAGCACAAGGGTCAGCTGCGTCTCTCCGGTGAACCCTACCTGACCCATCCTCTTGAAGTCGCCGACATCCTGGCGGATATGAAGGTCGACGTGGTGTGCGTCATCGTCGGACTGTTGCACGACGTGGTCGAAGATACCCTGACCACGACCGAGAAGATCGAGGAACTCTTCGGTCCCGACGTCGCCCACCTGGTCGACGGAGTGACAAAACTCGGGAAGCTCGGTTTTTCGTCGAAGCAGAAGCGACAGGCAGAGAACTTTCGGAAGCTCCTTCTGGCGATGGTGGACGACATTCGTGTCATTCTCGTGAAACTGGCCGACAGGCTGCACAACATGAGGACCCTCCAGTACATGAAGGCGTCCAAGCGGCAGGATATCGCTCGAGAAACACTCGAGATCTACGGGCCGCTTGCCCACCGCCTCGGCATGGCCAAGATCCGTGGAGAGCTGGAAGATCTGGCATTCATCTACCTCGACCCGGTCTCCTATCAAAACATCGTCTCGAAGGTGGAAGAGAAGAAGGCCCTGAGTGATGAGTTCATCCAGGAGGTCGGTCAGGCGATCCGCGAGAACCTGAAAGAGCACGAGATTACCGCCGAAATCCAGCACCGGATCAAGCGGATTTACAGCATTCACCAGAAAATGCGTCGGCAGAAGATCGGCTTGGATCAAGTCTACGATTTCATTGCGATTCGAGTGCTGGTCGACAGCGTCAAGGAGTGCTACACGGCTCTCGGCCTCGTCAACAACATGTGGAATCCGGTTCCCGGGAGAATCAAGGACTTTATCGCTGTCCCGCGACCGAACCTCTACCAGTCATTGCATACGACGGTTGTCGGCAAGAACGGACAGCCCTTCGAGATTCAGATCAGGACACACGAAATGCACCGGGTCGCTGAGGAAGGGATCGCCGCACACTGGAAGTACAAGGAGGGTTACAAGCAGGACGACAAGGACGATCTGCGCTTCCAATGGCTCCGCCGAGTCCTCGAGTGGCAGCAGGAAGTCGACGATCCTCATCAGTTCCTGAGCAACCTGAAGATCGATCTCTATCCGGAGGAGGTGTACGCCTTCACTCCGCGAGGGGATATCATCACCCTCCCGCGCGGCGCGACTCCAATCGACTTCGCCTATGCCGTCCACACGGAGGTCGGGCATCATTGCCAGGGCGCCAAGGTGAACTCGCGAATCGTGCCCTTGAAGTACCAGCTCGCCAACGGAGAGTGTGTCGAGATTCTCACCTCGAAAGACGGCGCTCCCAGTCAGGACTGGCTCGGATTCGTCAAGACCTCCCGGGCACGAAGCGCGATCCGTCGCTGGCTGAATCAACAGCAGAAGGAAAGGGCCGTCGAACTGGGTGAAAAGATCCTCGAGAAAGCGGCCCGGCGCCACGACATTCCGATCAAGGATCTTCAGTCGAAACTCGAGCCCCTTTTTTCTGACTATTCCGCCTCGAAGATCGAGGATCTTCTCGCGTTGCTCGGATACGGAAAGGTCTCCGCCCGGCAGCTGCTCAGGAGGGTCGTCCCGGAGTCGAAGACGTCGGAACTTGACGGACCACCCGTCAGGAGATCGCGTGCGTCCAAGGTCGGAGACGCCGCGATCCAGGTGCGAGGCTACGACGATATGCTTGTCACCCGAGCCCAGTGCTGTAACCCGATTAAAGGCGAAGACGTCATCGGATACATCACCGTCGGTCGAGGAATCTCGGTCCATTCGACACGCTGCCGCAATGTCGAGAACCTCCTGCTGAACCCTGAGCGTATGATCGACGTGTCGTGGTCTGCCGCGCCCGAGACGGCGACCTATCCGGTTCGCCTCGAGGTGACGACCGAAGACAGAACCGGAATTCTGGCGGACATCATTTCGGCCATAGCCAATATCAACACCAATATCAATAACGTCAAAGCGGAGACGTTGAGAGGCCGGTACGGACTGATCGACTTGACCGTCGAAGTCACCGATATGACCCACCTGGAGAAGATCTTCAACTACCTCAAAACGATCAAGGGAGTCCAGGATGTCGAGAGGGTCAAAATCCAGACCTCGAAGAAACCCGCCCGAGACAAGGCCGATCCTCGGCCCGCGCGAAAGAAGCGCCCGCGCACTTCAAAACGATCCCGCGGCCGACGCTGAGAAACTCGGCTCTTTCGCACAGTTTTCCCTTGTCCCTTCGAACGCCGGTTTGGATTAAGATGGCCTTATGAAGACCTACATTCTTTCTGCGTGCCGAACACCGATCGGCCGGTTCAGCGGCGCACTCACGACTCTCTCGGCGGTCGACCTCGGGACCTTGGCCGTCCGCGAGGCAGTGCGACGATCAGGCCTCGCTCCCGATCAAGTCGACGAGGTCATCATGGGCAACGTTCTCAGCGCCGGACTGGGACAGAACCCGGCTCGGCAAGCGACCCTCGGGTCGGGCTTGCCGCCTGAAGTGTCCGCGATGACGATCAACAAAGTCTGCGGATCGGGGTTGAAAGCTGTCACATTGATATCGAATGGAATCCAGTTGGGTGATATCGCTATTGGAGTCGGTGGGGGGATGGAAAGCATGACGAACGCTCCCTATCTGGCACCGAAAGCACGCCAGGGATTTCGCATGGGCCATGGCCAGTTGCTCGATTCCATGATCCACGATGGCCTCTGGGACGCCTACGCCGACTACCACATGGGTTGTACAGGCGAAGTCATATCCGAGAAGTATAATCTCGGTCGAGAGGCTCAAGATCAGTTTGCTCGGCGATCGCACGAGAAAGCGGTCGTCGCCCAGCAGGAAGGACGATTCTCCGAAGAGATCTTCGCTGTCGAAGTGCCCCGGAAGAAAGGGGAGTCAGTGGTGGTGACGGAGGACGAAGGGCCGAGGCGGGACACGACGATGGAGTCACTCTCACGCCTCCGGCCGGTGTTCAAGAAGGACGGCACGGTGACCGCAGGGAATGCCTCGCAGATCAGCGACGGTGCGGCCGCAGCAGTGGTCGCCTCGGCCCAGGTGGTCGAGGGTCATGGCTTGGAGCCGCTCGCGCGAATCGTGGCTTCCGCCACGAGTGGGGTGGAGCCTTCACTTGTCATGATGGCACCCGTAGATGCGATCCGGAAAGCTCGGGAGCGGGCCGGCTGGAGCGAAGAAGATGTCGACCTTTATGAGGTCAATGAGGCATTCGCAGTGCAAGGGCTCGCGATCTGCCGGGAACTTCCTCTCGATCCGGCGAAGTTGAACGTGAATGGAGGTGCCGTAGCCCTGGGTCATCCGATCGGGGCGAGCGGTGCCAGGGTCCTGACGACTCTGCTGTACGCGCTACGCGCTCGCGGTTTGAAGAAGGGAATCGCCAGTCTCTGTCTCGGCGGAGGGAACGGCGTGGCCATGGCCATCGAGGTCGTTTGACAGAAAACGTCCGTCGGAGTTCGCAGATTCTGCGATCCTCGGCGTTATGGTTCAAGGAAAACTCGAGAATGAGAATCGGGATCGTCGGTGCAGGAACAATGGGAGCGGGAATCGCTCAAGTGTCGGCCTTCTTTGGACATCGGGTGCTCGTCAAAGAAGTCGACCAGGAGCGCATCGACCGCGGGCTCTCGACGATCAGGAAGAGTCTGCGGAAAATCGTCGACAAGAAGTTTGGTGAGGAAGCCGATCAGGTCTTCGAGCAGACTTTGGAGCGACTGGACTGGACCACGGAGTGGAGCGATCTGTCGGAATCCGAGTTCGTGATCGAAGCCGTCTTCGAAAGCCTCGACCTGAAGTCCGAGGTTCTGGCAAAGCTCGATTCCGTGTGTAGCCGCGACATCGTGCTCGCGACGAACACCTCTTCGATTTCCATCACTCGTCTCGCCGCCAAAACAAGAGTCCCGGAGAGGGTCATCGGGATGCATTTCATGAATCCTGTTCCTCTCATGCGCCTCGTTGAGATCATCCGGGGCCTGGCCACTTCGGAAGAGGTGACCCGAAAGACGATTGCACTGACCGAGGAGCTGGAAAAGACCGCGGTTGAAGTGAATGACTACCCGGGTTTCGTCTCGAACCGGATTCTCATGCCGATGATCAACGAGGCGGTGTTCGCACGAATGGAGGGCGTTGCCGAGATCGAGAGTATCGACAACGTTATGAAGCTCGGCATGAATCATCCGATGGGACCGCTGATGCTCGCCGATCTGATCGGACTTGACGTCTGCCTGGATATCCTGAACGTGCTCCACGACGGGTTTAAGGATCCGCGCTTCCGGCCCTGCCCGCTTCTGCAGAAGATGGTTGATGCGGGATGGCTCGGGCGAAAGACCGGTCGAGGTTTTTATGATTACTCAGACGGAGGCCGTCCACGCGTCCCGGCAAAAGGCTAGCCCGCCGAAGCGACCAGGAAAGAGGAAGATTTATGACTGAACAGGCGAGTCGACAACGCGCTATCGATATGGCGCTGACACAGATCGAGAGACAGTTTGGCAAGGGCTCGATCATGAAACTGGGTGATCGGACCGCACTGAGTATTCCCTCGATTTCGACCGGATCGGTGGCGCTTGACGCGGCCCTGGGTATCGGCGGATTAGCCCGCGGTCGGGTGATCGAGATTTATGGCCCGGAGTCCAGCGGTAAAACGACCCTGGCAATGCACGCCGTGGCGCAGGCACAAAAGGCTGGAGGTGCTGCAGCCTTCGTCGACGCCGAACATGCCCTGGACGCTGAGTATTCGGGAAAGCTCGGCGTGAACATTGAAGACCTCCTGGTTTCGCAGCCCGATTCAGGAGAGCAGGCCCTCGAGATTGCGGAGATGCTGGTTCGAAGCGGGGCGATCGACATTCTCGTCGTCGATTCCGTCGCCGCTCTCGTCCCCAAAGCCGAACTCGAGGGCGAGATGGGAGACTCCCATGTCGGACTGCAGGCCCGACTGATGTCCCAGGCTCTGCGAAAATTGACCGCCATCGTGGCCAAGTCGAACACTTGCCTGATCTTCATCAATCAGATCCGAGAGAAAATCGGCGTCATGTTCGGCAGTCCCGAGACGACCACCGGAGGTCGCGCTCTCAAGTTCTACTCGTCGATGCGCCTCGACATCCGTCGGATAGCCGCTATCAAAGACGGCGACAGGAACGTGGGGAACAGGACGAAGGTCAAGGTCGTCAAAAACAAGATGGCCCCGCCTTTCAAAGAAGCCCAGTTCGACATCATGTTCGGCGAGGGGATCTCGAGGGAAGGGGAGCTTATCGACCTGGGCGTTGTTCACAATGTCGTCGACAAAAGCGGAGCCTGGTTTTCCTACAACAAAGACCGGCTTGGCCAGGGACGGGAGAATTCTAAACAGTTCCTGCGGTCTAATCCGGAAGTGGCCGCCGAGATTGAGCAGAAGGTCCGCGCGGCCCTGGGAATCGGAGCGAAGGAAAAACCGGTTAACGGTGCCGGGTAGAGCGTTCAAGTCTCATCTGCGCGACGGCCGTTCCCGTTCTATCCCTGCGCAGGAACTGAGCCACGGACTTGACGGATTCGGTCGACTGCTCGTTGCCGCTCCTGCGGGCCTTTTGTTATGATCCTGGTTTCTGGTCGGGGATCGTCTAAGCGGCAAGACAGCGGCCTTTGGAGCCGTCGATCTAGGTTCGAGTCCTAGTCCCCGAGCCACTTCGAAGTTCGAATTGATCCCCTACTCACTGCGGCAAATCCGGCTTCGAGGCGTCACAGGGTTGATCCAATGAGCGCAGGAACGCCAGCAGGTCGGTCTTTTCTTCGTCCGTGATCGTCTGAGGCTGCAGGTTGACCTTGTCCAGATACGGGTTCTCCTTCCCGCCGGCCAGCATCAGATCGACGGCCTCTTCCAGTGTGGCCACGCTTCCATCGTGGAAGTAGGGGGCCGACCGCGCGATGTCACGAAGTGTCGGAGTCTTGAACGCTCCGGTGTCCTTCTCTTCTTGAGTCACCTTGAAGCGACCGACATCCGGCTGCTCTGCTTCCATCCCGATTCCGACGTTGTGAAACTGCTGGTCCGAGAAAAATATTCCCGAGTGGCAGTTCGTGCACTTGGCCTTCTCAAAAACCTGGAAGCCGCGCTTCGCGGCATCGTCGACCGCAGATTCATCGCCCGCCAGAGAACGGTCCCAGGCAGTGTCATTGCTGATGATCGTGCGCATGTATGCCGCCAGCGCTTGAGGGATGTTCCCGGTTGTCGCATCGCTTGCGAAGACGTTTTGAAACTGAGACTTGTAACCTTCAATCCCGTTCAGCGTTGCGACGATTTCGTCGGCGTTTGACGCCCCCATGTTTCCACCCTTCCAGGCCGCAAGCGCCTGCCCTTCGAGGCTGGAGGCTCGACCGTCCCAGTAGAACTCGGAGTGATAGCCGATATTCCAGAGTGTCGGCGAGCTTCGCGTGAGCTGCTTTTCGAAAGCACCGATCGCGGTCGGGAGGCCGTCGGTGAGGCCTTTCTCACAAACGTGGCAGGAATAGCAGGAGCGGCTTCCATCTCCACTCAATCGCATGTCGTAATAGAGCTGGCGTCCCAAAGCGACCTTCTCGGGAGTCATCGGGTTGTCGGCCGGAATCGTCATCGCCTCGTAGGCGGAAATAGGAGCATAGTCGGAGGGATCCGCGGGCAACGCCCGTATTTCAGGCTGGAATCCGGTCTCTGCTGGAGGGGCCTCCGCACAGGAGTTCAGTACGAGTAGCGCTGTTGTCGCAAGAAAGACAGTCCGAGTGACCTTCATCTGCATCTCCCAAATGGTTGCTGAGTGTGAATCGTGCCGGTTAAGTTAGCACAGATGAGAACCGAGGTCGTGGGAGAGCCGGAGAAGGGGCAACCCCGGGCCTCTCGGAGCGCTGTCCAGATGCCGCCGGCCCGCTCAGCCGAGCGACTGCAGGCCCGTGCTAAAATCGCCTTTCAATCACACAGCCACTCGCTAACAGACCATACAAGGAGGAGTCAGAAATGGCACACGAGCTTCCACCTTTGCCGTACGCCTATGATGCGCTGGAACCCCATATCGATGAGCAGACGATGCGTCTCCACCACGATATCCATCACAATGCTTATGTCGCCGGCCTGAACAACGCCGAATCCAAGCTGGCCGAAGCTCGAGCCAGTGGTGACTATGGACTGGCGAAGCATTGGGAACGAGAGATCGCATTTCACGGTTCCGGACATTTCCTGCACTGTATTTTCTGGCCCAACATGTCGCCGGATGGCGGCGGCGAGCCGTCCGGAGATCTCGCCGACGCGATCGCCCGGGACTTCGGGTCCTTCGATGACTTCAAGGCGCAGTTCAGTGCCGTGTCCGGGGCCGTCGAAGGCAGCGGCTGGGGGGTCCTGGCTCGCCAGACGATGACCGGTGGCCTCACGATTCTGAGCGTCGAGAAACATCAGGATCTCACGCAGTTCGGATGCCTCCCTCTCATGGTCCTCGACGTCTGGGAGCATGCTTACTATCTGAGATACCAGAATCGGAGGCCCGAGTACGTCAAAGCCTTCTGGAATGTCGTGAATTGGGACGACGTCGCGCAGCGTTATTCCGAGGCCGGCTAAGTCTCCTGTTCGCATGTCGCCGGATTCGTCGGAGGCATCAATCAGGATTTGCGGGGCGCCAGAAATGGCGCCCGATCTGTTCCTGCCGCGTGCATTCGGCTGAGGCCGGAGTCGCACGACACCCGAACGATCCTGCGAGGTGAGTTGGGAAGACCTTCGGCGGGTCCACTTCGGACGATCAAAGGCATGTGCCGCTTCGACCGACGAATTCGACCGGAAGTGATTTCCACTCAATCAGGTGAGAACCATGCTCTACCGAACGCTCAACCCGGCCACAGAAGAGCTGATCCGCGAATATGAGACTCACTCCAATGACGCTGTCGAAAACGCTCTGGAGTTGGCGATCGATGCCTTCGCAGATTGGCGGAAGCGCCCAATATCGGATCGAGCGGCGAGATTTCTCCGTCTGGCCGAGGAACTCCTCTCGGTCCGGGAGCGTTTCGCCCGTCTGATGTCGACTGAAATGGGGAAGCCATTCCACGAAGGGATCGCGGAAATCGAGAAGTGTGCCTGGGCTTGCCGGTTCTATGCCGAGGAAGCAGAAGGTTTTCTCGCGGCGCTCGTGAGGCCGAGCGACGCCGGCCACTCCTACGTTCGGTATGACGCGCTCGGTCCAATTCTCGCAATCATGCCCTGGAACTTTCCAATATGGCAGACGCTGCGGTTCGGAGCACCGTCCATGATGGCCGGAAACGTGACCCTGCTGAAGCACTCTCCCAACACTCCGGGCTGTGCCGAGGCCATCGAAACGGTCTTCCAGGAAGCCGGGTTTCCAGAAGGTATTCTCCAGAACCTCCGCCTCTCGAACGATCAGGCGGCTGCATTGATATCGGACTTCCGGCTTCGAGGCGTGACACTGACCGGAAGCACGCGTGCGGGCCGGCAGGTCGCGGAGGCTGCCGGACGGGGCCTCAAGAAAATGGTCCTCGAACTGGGGGGCAGCGACCCTTTCATCGTCCTCGAGGACGCCGACTTGTCGGGAGCTGTTCAAACTGCCGTCACGGCACGATGCCTCAACAGCGGACAGAGCTGCATCGCTTCGAAGAGGTTCCTCGTGCAGGAGACGGTCGCCGACGAGTTCGAAGAGGCCTTTTCGGAGGCGATCAGCGAGCTCCGGGTCGGCGACCCGATGGACCCGGCGACCCAAGTCGGCCCGCTGGCCCGCCAGGATCTTCTCGAAAACCTCTCACGCCAGGTCGATGAGAGCGTCCTGGCCGGGGCGCGAGTTGTCTGCGGAGGCCGAAGGTCGGGCTCCCGCGGCTACTATTTCGAGCCGACAATCCTCTCCGACATTCCCGCAGGGTGCCCCGCCGCGAACGAGGAACTCTTCGGACCCGTGGCGGCACTTCATCGTTTCTCGACCGATCAGGAGGCCCTGTCCCTAGCCAACGATACGGAGTACGGGTTGGGCGCCAGCCTCTGGACCCGGGATCTGGACAGGGCGCGAGGACTGATTCCTCTGATCGACGCCGGCGCCGTTTTTGTCAACGGACTCGTCAAGTCGGATCCCCGCCTCCCCTTCGGGGGAGTCAAGAATTCCGGCTTCGGACGCGAACTGGCTCGCGAAGGGATCCTCGAGTTCGTCAACTCGAAAACCGTCTGGATCCGGTAGGGCGTGGACAGCCTATCAGCGGACAACGGACAGCGGCCCTGAGCGGTCAAGATATCGTGAGAATATGAAATCCGCGACATCGCGAAATCCGTGGCAGGCGCTTGGCGCAATCCGGCGCCCCGATGTCGCCTCGTTCACCGTCCGAAACTGAACCGGATTCCGGCCATGAGAGTCCTTGGAAGCCCGGGTCTGGCTCCGGCCGGACGTCGAGCGACGATGTACTTTTCGTCTGTGAGATTCCGGACCGAGACGAAGAGGGTTGAATGCGACCGCTCCTGTCTGAAGTCGTATTCTCCGGTCAGCGCCAGAGTGAGGTAGGAGTCGGTTGCCTGAAACGGGTCAATCGGCCCCTGGCCGGCCTGAGTCCTCATCCTTCCCACGTAGGTCGTGTCAGCTCGAAGGCGCCAACGGGCCCTCCCGAAAGCCAGGCTGGCATGAAACTGGCTCGATGGGATGTACGGGATTGAGTCTCCCTTCTGGACGCTTCCCCAAGGTTGGTAGTCGCTTTCAAAGGTATTGTCGAATACAGCCGAGGTGCCGGTGTAGGCGAAGCTCAAGGGAATGCTGAAGTTCGAGTTGGTGACGGCTCCCAGATCCGCCGAACCGGAAAGCTCCAGACCGTGGACGAAAGCCTCTCCCCCATTGAAGAAGTCTCCTTCGCCGGTTCCGCCGCTCGAAAGAGTATCTATACCGAGAAGATTTCGATAGTCGTTGAAGAAGGCTGTGGCCTGGATCTCGGCGAACTCTCCCCGGACTCGAAGTCCGAGTTCGTAGTTGACGCTCTCTTCAGCATCTGTGAACTCGTTGCTCCCCGGCCCCGGCGGTCCAAAGCCGCGAAAGACGCCCCCGACGAAGCTGATGTTCTCATTGAACTCGTATCGAGCTCCGACGCCGGGGATGACGACTTCGACGTGGTTCTCCCGGACACGAGTCGGGCCTTCAGAGCGGTCAGGGTCTGAGGTCGAGTAGTCGGTCCGGACGAGGTCGATGTTTTCGTAACGGACACCGGGAGTGAGCGTGAGCCGCCCCCAGGAGATCTCGTCCTGAACGAAGAAGGCCCAGGCTCTCGCGTCGCCGATTCTGTTGGATTGGCTTCCGGGGGCACCCGTCGAGGTCCGGGACATCCTTTCGTTTCGCATCTGAAATCCGTCTTCGTGCTGAAACCGGTCCTCTTGATCGCTGTGATAGCGAACCCCGAACTCGAACTGGTGCCGGGTCTGCCCTGTAGTTGCCTTCAGCCCCAAGACGGTCTGGAGGCCCTGGGAGTAATAGTCACGGTTGTTGGCTCGGACCTTGAGCGAATCGGCGCCGCTGTCGGCACCTCTGGCGATGTTCAATTCGCGAGCATATCGGCCTGTATCTTCGAAGATATCGCTGATGTTCGTCCCCTCGATGCTCTGGAGCTTGTACCAGTTCCTTTTGAAGTTGTTTCGGTAAACAACCGTCGTCAAGTCGAGGCGTTTGAAAGCCAGGAAGTGGCGGGCCTGGTAGACTTCGTGATCGGTCGTGATGTTATCGAACTCCGACCCGGCATATCGACGGAAAGGCGTCGTGTCGAAGTCCTCGTCGGTGATCCCGAGATAGGTTTCGTCCGCATCCTGACTGGTCTTCCCCAGCTTGACCTCGATTTCCTGGTAGACGGGCGCGTCGGCGGATGTGTTGAAGCGGAATTTCCCCAGGTAATCCTCGAGCCGATATCCCGTCGAGCCGCCTGTGTCGAGATCTTTGAATCCATCCGTCGCGAACTGGTAGGTCTCGGCCATCCAACCGAAATGCTCGTACGAATCGCCG
>CAJHYB010000037.1_pt1 | contig 15101 bp, 13 predicted proteins | sample 9198631 | NCBI WGS metagenome assembly CAJHYB01 (sample SAMEA7708354, study PRJEB35096) | sediment metagenome | biome: marine neritic benthic zone biome [ENVO:01000025]; feature: sediment [ENVO:00002007]; material: shallow marine sediment [ENVO:03000034] sea grass bed [ENVO_01000059] ... | reverse complement strand
CGCAGCCATTGCTCTCCAGTTGGACTTCGTGAACAACATCTTCACGACTCTGCCGGTGGTTCCACTCAACTAGGGTCGTTGAGACACAGCTAACCGGGGCGGTCCGTTTTTCGGACCGTTCTCGCCGAAAGTGAGAGCCCTTCCTTCTTTGGGAGGGCTCTCTCTTTTCCACCCCCTTATCGGCGCTGTAAGAGCTTCCAACCCCGCCCTGCGGCGTCGACCTGGAAAGCCTCGATATTGCCGCGGTCGGCCAGTGTGACATAGCAGGTTCGCCCTTTCGGACCACCGAACGCTATGTTGCTCGGTTTCTTCCCCACCAGGTGGATCTCGCGCAAAACCTCACCCGACGGCGAAACCTTCGCCACCGTTCCCTTGTCGTATCGAGTCACGTAGAGGTTTCCTTCGACATCGCAGCGCATGCCGTCCAGTCCGAAGTCGGGGAACCTGATGAAAAGGCGCTTGGCGCTGATTTGACCCGCAGAGGACAGGTCATAGGCCCAGATTCGCCTCTGCACCGATTCGGCCACATAGAGGGTCCCTTCATCGTGCGAGATCTCGATCCCGTTCGTTGTCCCCATTCCCTCCTCGAGCAATGTGACACGCCCGTCGGGATCGATGCGCCAGAGTTGACCGGTGGACTTGGCCCAGTCCGGGTCACTGGCATACAGAATGTCGTTCGCTCCGATAGCCAGGTCGTTGGGTTGGTTCATCCGTGGCTCATGCGCGAATACAACGATTCCTCGCGTGCCAGGATCCACCTTCAGGACATTGTGCCGAACGTAGTCGGCGAGGAACATCGCACCCGAACTCCCGAAACGGATGCCGTTTGCGATGCTCCCTTCCGGAAGTCCGACGAAGATCTGAGGGCTTCCGCCGGGTGGCAGGACGCCTACTGTTCCTTGTCGGGCAAAGTTGACGGCGTAGAGGTTTCCGGACCGGTCCACCGCCGGGCCCTCGATGCCGGACGTAAAGAGCCCAGGTGTTGTCAACTCACGACTCACATAGAGCTCTTCGGTGGAGGCTGACTGGTCCTGGGCGTTGACCGGACCGAACACTCCAAACAGCAACAGTGCGAGAGAAGGGACGCTTCGTTCTCTCATGGGGCTCCTGGGCACAACGTTCCTCGTGGCCATTGACGCTCTCTTCGAGGTCAGGCATTTTGGGGGAGTGAATTCGCGACGCATGTTGAGTATCAGTGATCCAGAAAGGAGAGGTCAATCAGCCTCCGTCTTCTTTCACGGTCATCGCCGGACGCTCCGATGAGCCTGCTGCCCCTCTTTGATGCCCACCTGGACCTGGCCTGGAACGCTCTGTCGTTTGACCGAGACATCCGACTCGACCTCGAAGAGACTCGAGCTCGCGAAGAGCACTTGCGGGACCAGCCTTCCCGGGGGCGGGCGACCGTGACAATTCCGGAACTCAAGGCGTCGGGTGCCGTCGTTGTCGTCGCCACTCTCCTGGCCCGCAGCGGCCCGGGAAGACGGTTGGCCGAGGCTCGCCGAACCGACCTGGATTACTCGGAGCCTTCGATCGCTGCAGCGGTCGCCCGAGGCCAACTGGCCTATTACGAATTCCTCGAGAAGCAAAGACACGTCCGAATCATCAGGTCGTCCGCCGATCTGGACAGCCATTGGAGCTCCTGGTCTCCTGAGAGTGCGGAGCGAACCCCTCTAGGCGTGATTCTGAGCATGGAGGGGACTGACCCGATCGTCGATTGCGACCACGCACAAGACTGGTGGGATTTGGGACTCAGGGCTGCCGGCCTGGCCCACTATGGCCACGGTCAGCATGCTTCCGGTACGGGCGTCGACGGGCGCCTGACTCAGGCCGGTCTCGCCCTGCTCAGAAAGTTTGAAGAGCTCGGGATGGTTCTGGACGTCACACACCTTTGCGACACGAGTCTCGATGAAGCACTCGAAAACTTTGATGGGATTGTGGTCGCCAGCCACCACAACTGTCGCGCCCTCGTCCCTGGAGATCGCCAGCTCAGCGATGAGCATCTTCGTCGTCTGATCGCGCGCGGGGCCGTGATCGGATTATCACTCGACGCCTGGATGCTTCGTCCGGGATGGGTCAGAGGAGAATCGTCGCCCGAAGAGGTCAGCCTCCAGGATGCCGTCGATCACATCGATCACATCTGCCAGATAGCCGGAACGGTGGATCATTGTGGCCTGGGCACCGATCTCGACGGCGGCTTCGGCCACGAGCAGACTCCGCACGACTTGAAGCGTTTCCGGGATCTGCAGAATCTTCAGGGCCTGCTTTCCCGAAGGGGCTACGGCGGCGATGATATCGAGGCGGTTTTCAGTGGCAACTGGCGTCGCCTTTATAGGAATGCACTGCCGAAGGACTGAGCACTCGATTCCGCAGATACGATCCCGTTTGCGGAAGAGTGGTCATAGCCGGAGCGAAACTCTTGAGCTCTGCCGGAGGACGCGTCTCGGCAGCTTTTCGATTCGGCGGGGATCCGAGAGGACTCGTGGAGGCATCGATGGACGATCGTGAACGTCGGCTTGAAAAACTGGGGTATCCGATGAATCGGGTGCCGGCTCCCGGAGCGATTTACCGCACAGTTTCGGTGATCGGATCGGTGGCCTACGTCTCCGGGGCCGTCCCGATGGACGGAGATCATCTGGCGAGCCAGGGTCGGGTTCCTTCAGAAGTATCGGTCGAATCGGCTCAGCAGGCCGCTGCGCTCTGCGCCGCAAACAACCTCAGGATGGCCGCACAGGCCCTGGGAGGGCTGAGCCGGATCAGCTCCGTGCTTCGATTGACCGGATACGTCAATAGTGACTCCGATTTTGTCGAGCAGCACATCGTCATCAATGGAGCTTCGCAACTCCTCCTCGATGTTTTCGGTGACGCCGGTCTCGCTGCCCGAACGGCCATCGGAGTAGCGCAATTGCCGCTCGGCTCTTCGACCGAAACTGAAATGATTCTGGCGCTTGAACCCTGAGTCCGGCGACGAGACAAGGCGACTTTGAGCCACCTTTCGGAGCGACTTCCTAGATCGATGAAAACAGCCAGCCGGTTCCTCGCCGCTCTTCTGATCGTCCTTCCGATGTCGTGTTCCCCCGCCCCGGAGAACGAGGGCTACAGGATCGCCGTCATCCCCAAAGGGTCGACGCACGAGTTCTGGAAATCGGTCGAGGCCGGGGCTCTCGAAGCCGCGCGCGACCTGTCGACCGATTCGCGTCCCGTTTCGGTCAACTGGAAGGCACCGCTCCGAGAAAACGACCGCGAGCAGCAGATCCAGGTCGTCGAAGGCTTCATCAGTCAGAATATCGACGGACTGGTGCTGGCTCCCCTGGACGACAAGGCGCTCGTGCGGCCTGTCGACGAGGCTGCTCGAGCGGGTCTTCCGACGGTCGTGATCGACTCGGATCTCGACTACGATCAGATTGTCAGCTTCGTTGCGACGGACAACCGGCGTGGAGGCGAGTTGGCGGCCGAGCACCTCGGCGGCCTTCTGGACGGCCGCGGACGTGTCCTTCTGCTTCGCTACCAGGAGGGCTCCGCCAGCACACGCAATCGAGAGGAGGGCTTCCTGTCGAAGTTGACGGAGTTGTATCCGCAGGTTGAGTTGCTCTCGTCCGGCCAGTATTCGGGGCCGACGCGAGAGACCGCCAAACAGGCGGCCGAGAATCTCATCAACCGATTCCAGGACCGGATTGACGGAATCTTCTGCCCCAACGAGTCGTCGACAGACGGCATGCTCCTGGCTCTTCAGGACGCCGGTATGGCCGGTCAGGTCCGGTTCGTCGGCTTCGACTCGACTGAGACGCTCCTGGCCGCTCTCCGGAACGGCCACCTGCACGGTCTTGTTGTCCAGAATCCGCGAGAAATGGGCTATCGAGGAGTCCAGACCCTGGTCGAGTATCTCGATGGTCAGGTCGTCGAGCCTCGGATAGATACCGGCGTTTCCCTTCTGACCAAGGATGATGTGGGGGAAGTCAAAAGTCGATAGTCGTAGGTCGAAAGTCCGCCTCGGAGGTTGAGTGCACACTCGCGCCGAAACCTGGCTCCTCCCACCGCCATCCGCGATCCCTCATCTGACATCTGACATCTGACCAGCTAGAATCGTCTCCTGTGAACTCACCTGCGATGCGTCTGACCGGAATCTCCAAGAGCTTCGGATCAACGGTTGCTCTCAGTCAGGCCGACCTCACCCTCCACAATGGGGAAGTACACGCCCTGATCGGTGAGAACGGCGCGGGGAAGAGCACCCTCCTGAAAATCCTGTCCGGGCTTCTTCCAGCGGACTCCGGACGAATTGAGATCGGCGGCGAGCAGCACCTCCGCCTGTCGCCCGATCAGGCTCGAAAGTGCGGGATCGCTTTGATCAATCAGGAACCCCTGCTCTGTCCCGAACTGACAGTGACCGAGAATCTGGTGGCCGGACAGGAGTCTTCTCGGTGGGGCTGGCTGGATGGGCGAGCGGAACGACGACGGGCGCAAAGAATTCTAGACAGCCTGGAGCACCCCGAAATCAGTCCGGAGAGCATCGTCGGTGACCTGTCAATCTCTGCCCGCCAGATCGTCGAGATCGCTCGAGGTCTGGCCTGGGAGCCCGATATCGTCCTCTTTGACGAACCGACGAGTTCCCTGGGCGAAGGCGATGTCCGACGCCTTTTTTGCCTGATCCGCAACCTGTCCGGACAGGGAGCCGCCATCATCTACATCAGTCACTTCCTCGAGGAAGTCCGAGAGGTCGCTGATACCTGCACGGTGTTGCGAGATGGAAGCCATGTTCGCACAGGCCCAATCGATCAGGTGACGGACTCCGACCTCGTCGCCGCGATGGTCGGTCGGTCGATCGAGACCCTTTTCCCGTCTCGCCGACTGGGCCCCCTCGCCAATGACGTCATTCTGGCGATCGACGGACTCTCGGCAGGGGACGAACTCCAGTCGGTGACCTTCGAACTCCAGAGAGGTGAGATTCTCGGAATCGCCGGTCTGGCCGGCTCGGGTCGGACCCGCATGGCCCGAGCGCTCTTCGGACTCGAACCGGCATCGTCCGGCACGATTCGGCTCGACTCCAGGACAGTTGCCGCCCAACAGGCGCGCCCACACAGCCAGCTGCAACGGGGTTGGGGATACCTCAGCGAGGATCGAAAAGGAGAAGGACTGGCGTTTTCGGTTTCGATCGCCGACAACATCACCTCGAACCGATTCGAAACCTGTTCCCGATGGGGTTGGATTGGTCTCGATGCACAGAAAACGCAGGCGGAGAAACTGAGGGACCTCCTGGACATCAGGGCAGACAGCGTCCTTCAGACGATCGAGACTCTGTCAGGCGGAAACCAACAAAAGGTCGCGCTGGCCCGTCTCCTCCATCAGCAGGCTCGAGTCCTCCTGCTGGATGAACCCACCAAAGGAGTCGACATTTCGAGCAAGGTCAAGATCTACGAGACGATCGCCGACTTTGCACGGGACGGCGGATCGATCATTCTCATCAGCTCTTATCTGCCTGAACTTTTCGGAATGTGCGATTCTCTTGCGGTCATGAGAGCAGGACGCCTCGGCCCAGCCCGCCCTGTCAACTCGTGGACTCCCGAGTCGGTACTGTCCGAAGCGCTGGGAACGAACGGGAGATGAGAGAGCTGAGGGGCAGACAGACAGACTGACAAACAGACAGGCAGACAAACTGACAGGTAGACAAACTGACAGGTAGACAAACTGACAGATAGACAAACTGACAGGCAGACGCACAGACTCTTGGACTTTCGAACCTCAGACTGATTCCATGATTTCGACCGCCGCCTTCCAATCCACCTTTCGTCGTTTCGGCCCGTTTCTCGGATTGGCCTTCGTCATCCTGGTCTTCGTCCTTCTCTCCGACTCTCCTCAGCAATACCTGTCATTGAGGAACATTCGGATCGTCTTCGCGCAAACCGTGATCGTCGGGATCGGGGCGATCGGCATGACGCTCATCATCGTCAGTGGAGGAATCGATCTGTCAGTGGGATCCGTCATCGCGCTATCGAGCGTCGTCACCGCCTCCTCGCTCAGCTTCGGAAGCTCCCCTGTTCTTGCGGTCCTGCTGGGTGTCTCGAGCGGCGCTCTTGTCGGTGCGGTGAACGGCGTGACCATCACCCGTCTGAAGGTCGTCCCTTTTATCGCGACCCTCGGAATGCTGGGAGTCGCACGGGGTATCGCGAAGTGGATCGCGAACGAACAGACGGTTCTCGTCCCGGAGACCTGGATCAACGAGCTCGCAGTGACCTTTCCAAGGCCGGACTGGATCCTTTTGGCGCCGGGTGTCTGGATGACCCTGGCGCTGGCGGTTCTGATGGCCCTCGTCTTGAGGCGAACTGTCTTTGGAAGATGGATCTTCATCCTCGGTTCAAACGAGGAAGCCGCTCGGGCCTGTGGGATACCCACCCGCCGTCTCAAGGTCTGGGTGTACACGGTGGCCGGGGCTTTCTTCGGATTCTCGGGAGTCGCCCAGATGTCCCGTCTCCGCCTCGGAGACCCCACGGTTTCGATCGGAGCGGAACTGGATATCATCGCCGCTGTCGTCATCGGGGGCGGCAGTCTCATGGGCGGCCAGGGGAGCATCCTGGGATCGATGATCGGGGCTCTGATCATGTCATTCCTGCGAAACGGCTGCCAGCAGATGGGATGGCCTCACTACATACAGGAAATCATCATCGGAGCCATCATCGTTGTCGCTGTTGCTGTCGACCGGTGGAGAGCCTCGAGATGAATTCAGATGTCAGATGACGGGTCTCAGTCAGTCCTCAGTCTTGTAGCTCTCCGTGCAATCAGTGGGATCAGTGGAATCCGTGACCTGACTTCCGTGGCAAACTCCGCCGTGCCCGTGCCCGTGCCCGTGCCCGTGCCCGAGTCGGATGGTTGTCCCAAGTCTGTCCCAAGGATTCCGGGTCGGAGGACACTTCGCTCCAACTAACCGAGAACTCCGGCATCGATCAAGGCTCTGAAGCGCTCAATCGTGGCTTTAACGCCGTCCCTCAACGCGGTATGCCGAGTTTCGGGAAACCGCCTCTCGAGCGCCGCTCCATCGCAAGCGCCCGCGAAGGGGAGAACCGTTGCGGCGTGCCGGAGATCGGCTGTCGGGGCGATCTCGCGAATCATTCCGATCAAACGGGCCATCGTGACCGACTCGCCGCCCAGATTGAATCCTTCAAAGCCCTCCCGTGGATCGAGGGCGGCTTCCACGAACTGAATCGCCACGTCCGGAGCGTACTGGAGTTGGAGTTCGTTCGAGAAGGCGATCTCGAAGCTCGTGCCGGACGCCGCCGCCAGCATCGCCTTCGTCGGATCGCTGGTGATTCCCTGGTCGCGTCCGACCCCATAGACGCTGTGCGGCCTCAGTGCCGTACTGCTCAGCCCATGCTCTTCCCAGTAGACTCTGGCGATCCCTTCGCCAGCCTGCTTGTAAACGCCGTAAAGGGTATGAGGCAGGAAAGGGGCGTCGTGGGCTATCGAGGCTGTGTCGTACTCTTCCGGACCTCCATAGACCGCAACCGACGAGGCATGAACGAGATGCCGGAGGTCGCACTGCCGGGCCGCCTCGAAGATGTTTACGGTCCCGACGACATTGACCTGGGCACCGGCGACAGGGTCGGCCCGACAGAAAGGAACCTGCAAAGCGGCCAGATGAATCACATCGGTGATCCGCTGCTCCCGGATGACCGTCAGGACCTCATCGAAGCTGCGGAGGTCGCCCTTCACGAAGACGGCCTGCTCGAGCGATTCCGGACTGTTGACGAGGAGTAACCGCTTGCGGTCTGGACTCGCGTCGAATCCAACGACCGATGCGCCGCGCTCGAGAAGATGAGCCACGGTCCAGGCGCCGATACAGCCCATGCATCCCGTGATCAGGAAACGTCTGTTTGATAGAGAGTTGTTCATGGCACTCGAAAAGTCAAAACTCGGAAAGTTAGAAAGTTAGAAAGTTAGAAAGTGGAAAGGCTGAAGGTCGGGGAGTGGCGCGTATCCGCAGACCCGTCGAGTCGTTGAGGCCTTAGACAGGGGCTCAGGATGAGGCTGGCGACATCGCCGGACCTCTTTCTACTTGCGACCCGAAGCATGCGACGCTCCGACCTTCCGACTTTTCGACTTTCCGACTTCCTACTTCTCTACAACACACGTGTTTTCAAGCCGCCCGATCCCCTCGATCTCACAGGCGACGCGATCACCGTCCTGGAGAAAGACCTGAGGATCCCGGAAGACGCCGACTCCATCGGGAGTACCGGTCAGAAGAATGTCTCCCGGATTCAAGGTGAACGACCGTGAGCAGTAGGCGACGATCGCCGCGACGCCGAAGGCCATTTCAGAGGTGTTGCTGTCCTGCATTGTTTGTCCGTTCAGTTCGGACCGGAGCGCGAGGTTCTGCGGGTCTGGAATCTCGTCCCTGGTGACGACGCAGGGGCCGACGGGACAGAAGGTGTCAAGACTCTTTCCGCGTACCCACTGGCCGTCTCCGAACTGCACGTCCCGGGCGCTGACGTCGTTCACGACGGTATAGCCGAACACATGTTCGAGAGCGGTCCCTTCGTCGACCGATCGAGCCGTCCGGCCGATCACGACACCCAGTTCCACCTCGAGGTCGGCTTGTTGAGTCACCGAATTCTGCCAGCGGATCGCTTCGCCCGGTCCGATCAGTGAACTGGGAAATTTTGCAAAGATGATCGGCTTCTCCGGAGGTGGAACATTCTGTTCCCGGCAGTGGTCCAGATAGTTCTGACCGATTGCTACGATTTTCCTCGGAGGACCGATCGGGACAGCCAGATCGACGTCACCCAGCGACCGTTCTCCGGCGTTGTCAGGAGTCTTTCCACTCAGGATTTGCGACCAGGAGAGTGAGGTCTCGACGACCCTGTCTCCGCTGAGTCGGCCGAAACGATACCCGTCTGCTGTCTTGAATCTGACCCATTTCATTGGTTTATTGCTTTCCTTTCCGTAGGTGTGAGAAGTGGCGAAACGAAGGCCGGGGCCGCCTGTCGTTTGCACCTTCAAAGTGAACGATATCCCAAAGTGGCTCCTCCGTCAGCCACAATGACCTCGCCAGTCAGGAAAGAGGAGCGATCGCCGGCCAGGAACGCGACGACCGAGCCGATCTCCCTCTGCGAGGCCAGGCGCCCCAGTGGCTGAGCTTCCTCAACGTGACGGCGAACGGCGGCCGGATCGCTCTGGGTTGCGATCCAGGTCTTCATCAGAGGTGTATCGACATTACTTGGACACACGCAGTTGACTCTGACACCGTGCGGAGCGAGTTCCAGGGCGAGGGACCGTGTCATGCCGATCATGCCGGCCTTGCTTGCCGCATATGCCGCTGCCTGATCCTGGCCTCGAAGTCCCACGCACGATGAGATGTTGACAATGCAGCCGGCGTGAAGCTCAATGAGGTCCACAGCGGCCTTGCAGCACAGGAAGACACTCTTGAGGTTGAGGTCGATGAGAGAATCCCATTCCTCCAGGGAGCAGGTTCGAAGCCCCTTACCGTTGTGATGACCGGCGTTGTTGATCAGCGCGTCGAGCCTCCCATGCCGCACGGAGATTCCATCTATGACGCTCCGAATGTTCTGCCAGTCGGTGACATCCAGCAGCTCGAACTGAACCGAAAGGTCCAGTTGCCTGAGCGCTGCGCTTTGCCGCTCGCCCTCGACGACGTCGATATCGCTCAGAATCACATGAGCGCCTTCGCGCGCGATTTCCTCGACGCAACCCAGTCCAATCCCCTTGGCGGCGCCCGTCACCAGCACAACCCGATCTGAAGAACTCACTTTGGACCCTCCCGTGATGGACCACCGTCGACGCTCTGGAGTTCGTAGGCCTCAACCGCGGTTCCGTGCCAGATCCTCGACCGCTCGTCAGCCGACAGGGACCCGACGAATTCCTCGACGATGCCGACCCATTCTTCGTAGCCACAAGCGGCAAGGCAGACTGGCCAGTCTGAACCGAACATCAGCCGGGATGGGCCGAACGCCTCGAGAGTCGAGTCCAGGTAAGGAAGCAACTGGTGACGAGACCAGTCGTCGTAGTCAGCTTCGGTCACGAGCCCGGACAGCTTGCAGTAGACGTTTGGTCTTCTGGCCAGCTCGAAGATCCGCGTTCTCCAGGGCTCGAGTTCATTGGTTCTGATCCTTGGCTTGGCGATGTGATCGAGAATGAACCGCAGATTCGGGTGTCGGTCCACCAGCCGCACGGCCTCCGATAGCTGGGATTCGAGGATGAGGATGTCATAGGCCAGGTCGAATTCTGGCAGCAGACCCAGCCCTCTCTGAAAGTCTTCTCGGAGCATGAATCCCGGCTCTGTCTCACCCTGCAGAATGTGGCGGACGGCTTTCAGTTTTGCGTTCTCGCCGATCCTCTCGAGTTTGCTCTCGACATCGGGCGCGATCAGAGGAGCCCAGCCGACGACGCCGACGATCAGGTCGCTTCTGGACGCGAGACCAAGAAGCCACTCGGTTTCGTCCAGACTCTGGTGCGCCTGAACCGTGACGACAGCTTCGATTCCTGTCTCCTGAATGGCGGCTTCCAGGTCTTCGACAAGGAAGTCGCGGCGAAGAGCGCTCATTCCGTCATCGATCCAGGAGTACTCGACCGGATCGTAGATCCAAAGGTGATGGTGTGAGTCGATTCGTGTCACGTGTTGATTCGATCCGTTCGATAACAGTTCGAAAAGGGCTTTCCGAGCCGCCGCCCCTGGTTCGGCGCCGGGAGAGTCATCACTGCGCTTCGCTTCCTGGATGGAGTCTATCAGAGGGAAGACGGGGAACATGAAATCATCGTAGTATCAGCCGAGGAGACTCCGGCCAGGACTTCCAGATGAGCAGACAGCATGATCGCAGAGCCCGATTACCTATCGAAGGCGACAATTGCGCCATCGCGACACGGACGCTCGAACCCGGGGTTCGGGTATCGATAGAAGGTTCGGGGTTCGAGTTGAGTCACACCGTTCTCGAGGGCCATCGCCTGACAGTGAAACCGATTCCGAGGGGCGCTCCGCTTCTGAGCTGGGGGCTTCCGTTCGGTACCGCCTTGCGCGACCTGCATCCAGGGGAGTGGGTCTGCAACGAGGCGATGCTGAGCGAACTGAGACTCAGGAGATTGAATCTGGAACTTCCCGAGTCGTCGAATTTCAGTGACGTCTTTGAGCCCTTTCGGTTCATCGAATCCGAGTTTGAGCCGGGTCGCCAGGTTTCCACGACGGTCTCCCTGCCCGGTTTTGAAGGCTACCGACGCGAGGGCGGACGCGGAGTCGGGACCCGGTCCTACATCGTTTTACTGGCGACGACATCTCGGGCGTCCAGCTATGTTCGCCTGCTTCGCGATCGGGTCGCTGAGGCCGTGGCGGCTCGGCCTGACATCGACGGGGTTGTTGCCGTCGCTCACACCGAAGGAGGAACGGGCCAGGTCCCGAATAACAGGGATCTGCTCCTCCGCACCCTCTTTGGTTTCCTGGTTCATCCCAATGTGTTGTCTGTGCTCGCTGTCGACTCCGGGCCAGGGCCGGTCAGCAATAGCGCCCTGAGGACTTATGCAGAGAGGGCAGGGAACCTCCTGGAGAGCATTCCGCACAGTTTTCTGAGCCTGTCGGGCCGTCTTCGCAAGGACCTCGAAGACGGTGTCGGAATCGTCCGGAACTGGACTGCCTGCCTGCCGGCTCAAGTCCGGACGCCGGCGCCTCTCGCAGAACTCAAGCTGGCTCTTCAGTGCGGAGGCTCGGACGCCTTTTCAGGAGTGACCGCGAACCCCTTGATCGGAAGACTGGCGGCCGAGATCATCCGTCAAGGCGGGAGCGCGAATCTCGCTGAAACCGATGAGTTGATCGGGGCGGAGCCCTATGTCCTGAGTAACGTCCGCGACACCGAAACGGCGCGCGAGTTCCTCGAGGCGCTGCGACGTTTCGAGGAGCGAGTCGGGCGCCACGGGCAATCCGCCCAGGGCAATCCTTCCGGTGGAAATCGACTCCGCGGACTCTACAACATCACCCTCAAGTCGATCGGTGCCGCTCTCAAGAAAACTCCGGAGGTTCGCCTCGATTTCGTCATCCCCTACGGTCGCAGGATGAGAGAGCCCGGCTACTACTTCATGGATAGTCCCGGGAACGACCTGGAGAGCGTGGCCGGGCAGGTCGCCTCGGGGGCGAACCTCATCCTGTTCACGACCGGGAACGGCTCGATCACGAACTTTCCATTCGTCCCGACGGTCAAGGTCATGACGACCAGCCGGAGATACGAACTCCTGGATCAGGAGATGGATGTCAATGCCGGCGCCCTTCTGGATGGTGAGCCGATGGAGGCACTTGTGGAAGGGCTTCTCGAGAAGACTCGACTCGTCGCTTCAGGCCGCCGCACAAAAGGTGAAGATGCCGGACACTCGCAGGTCTCGCTCTGGAGAGACTGGGCACTGACCGGCGATCGTCCTCCGGCACCTATCGAGCGAGAGCCGGCCGTCTCAGGTCAGCCGTTGAGGTTGGGTCCGGTCGACAAAAGGGTCACCGCGCGATTCCTGGGAATCCCCACCCCGAATGGAATCGTGACCGATCGAGTCGGGCTGGTTCTACCGACAAGTCTCTGTGCTGCCGAAGTGTCCAGGACTATCGCGGCCCACCTGGACGAGCAGCCGCTCTTCAAGGAGCGGGGACTGTCGAGGTTCGTCGCACTCGTCCATACGGAAGGCTGTGGCTGCTCCGGAGGCCCGTCTCGAAGTCTCTACGACAGGACCCTTCTCTCCTATGCCGGACATCCCATGGTCGCCTTCGTGCTGTTCCTGGAGCATGGCTGCGAAATCACCCACAATGACTATCTGCGGCGTGAGATGGAGTCTCGAGGCGTCGATGCTTCGCACTTCGGATTCGCCAGTATCCAGCTCGACGGGGGGCTTCAGAAGGTCACCGCCCGCGTCGAGTCCTGGTTCACCGATGCGACCAGTTCGCTTCGCGTCTTCGATCCCGAGAGCGCCGGTCTGGAACATCTTCGCCTGGGCATCTATGCTGAGACCGGTCTCGCTGCGGAGGCCTCCCGGGCCCTCGCCGGTCTCATCGGAAGCATCGTGCATAGCGGCGGAACGGTGGTTGTTCCGGAGGGAACCGATCGATCGCTCTTGTCTCATCTCCTCGGTGCGCACTCCGAAACGAAACCCTCACTCGCCTTTGGAGAAACGGTGGTGCGCCACGGGTTTCATCTCATGGAAACTCCGACGATTCATCCGGTGGAGATCCTGACTGGCCTGGGCGCCACGGGAGCCGAAGTGATCCTCGCCTGGACGCGAGACATGCCGATTCAGGCTCATCCGCTCATTCCGGTCCTGCAGATCTCACAGCAGAGAACCGAGGGTGATTCCCCCGCTTTCGACGTGGATCTGTTGCTGAGGGGCGACAGCGAAGACTGGCCGTCTCTGTTGCTCGATCTCGTCTGTAAAGTCGCCTCACGCCAGTATTCACCGCGGCTGTTCGAGAGCGGCTACGTGGATTTTCAGATCACGCGCGGACACTTCGGGGTCTCGCTCTGAACGACGGTCGGAAAGTCAGAAAAGCCGGAAGGTCGAGAGTTGAAGGTTGAAAGTCAGAAAGTCGTGGTGTGAGAGGAGGGGCGCCAATCCGGCCATGCTGCAATAGAGCGCTCTCAGGATCGCAGGGGCAGCAGCGCTCCGGCCGAGTCAAACTTGATCTCTTGCGGCGCGAACGCACCCGAGACTCTGGGGTTCGCTCTCAGTTCCGGTATGAGCGCCTCCGAGGCTTCGAAACGGTCGAGACTGAGCGTATCCCTGATGCGGAGGACCCGAACCGCCTCCGGCGGTTTTCCGGGGTCGAGAGAAGTCATCGTCTGCTGGATCGTTTCTCGATCGGTGTCAAAGGCGATCGGGATGTGCCCGGCCACCGTGTGGCGGGAGGTGATCGCATTGAGGAAAGTGCTCTTCCGTTCCAGCTTATCGACGACCCTCTGGCTGCAGAAGTCGGCCAGGCCGATTCCGGTTGCGTTCCCATAGGACTCGGCTGAAACATCCAGTACGACTATTCGAGTCACGCGCGGCCGCTTCTGAAAAATCGAATTGATATGGCACCAGCGGCCGGTCACGTTCGGGTCCATGCCCGCTCCGCTGATGTTCTTACCGATCCGATCGACGATGAGGACGTCGATGTCGTCTGCGGGAAGCGACGGCATCAACTCCCGAGCCCGCCGGAAGAGCTCCTTCTCACGAGTGACCAGGCGAGCAGCTGGAAGAAACTCGACTCCGGCTGTTTCGTGAGATGCGTTTTCTACGATCGCGATTCCTCCGAGAATCTTGCCCGAATCGAGGACGACCGCTGCCTTTGACTCGATCAGGCGCTGGTATCCGAAGCGCATCGTCCAGGCGTGAAAGCTGTCGGCCCCTTCCCGATTGGACAACCCCACAGCCATCATCTTCATGAGTCCGCTTCCCACGTCTCCTTCGAAATCCGTGTGCGGCTTGATTCTGTTGATCAGAAGGATTCCGCTCGTTTCGAAGGCGGTCCGATCGATCGGAACCGGGGCACCGTCCGAGGTTTCCCCTAAGGAGATGGTTTCGAGCGACGAGAGAATGGGGACTCCCATCGCTTCTTCGGTCACCCCGTAGGAAGCCAGGATCTTCGCCTGACCTTCGGGCGTGCCTCCTCCATGGCTTCCCATCGCCGGGACGATGATCGGCGATGCTCCAGCGGACAGCAGCGCTCTGATCGTGGAGCGAACGATTCCGGCGAGGTTGGAAATCCCCCGGCTCCCCACGGCGACGGCTATTTCCATGCCGGAGATGCGCCTCAACAGATCGCTCTGGCCGGTGAGTTGCCCGGTGACGGCTTCGTCGAGAGACTCCACTCGGGGGCCCTCGAACTGCTGTCGTGCCGCCACGAGACGGGGAAGGGGTTTCATGTGATCCAATCTAGACCAGGGCGTCTGCAATGATCAAAGGTGATTCGGGTGAGTCCTCTTTGGTGGGCGCTTATGAGTTCTCCGTTGGGGGCGCCAGCATGGCGCCCGATCTGAGCAGAACGCACCGGATCAGCAGAAAAGCGACCCAAGGAGTCCGTAGGGACGTCTGAGGGGCGCGAGATCTGAGCAGACTTCCGAAGATCTGAAGTCAACAAGAAGTCACCGTTCGGGTCGATT
>CAJHYB010000563.1_pt1 | contig 15129 bp, 13 predicted proteins | sample 9198631 | NCBI WGS metagenome assembly CAJHYB01 (sample SAMEA7708354, study PRJEB35096) | sediment metagenome | biome: marine neritic benthic zone biome [ENVO:01000025]; feature: sediment [ENVO:00002007]; material: shallow marine sediment [ENVO:03000034] sea grass bed [ENVO_01000059] ... | reverse complement strand
CCTTCCCATGGGATGCAGTGGGAGGCCGACCCCTCATCTACGTCTCGATGGGAACTCTCTTCAACGATGAATCCCGCTTCTATCAGGATTGTTTTGATGTTCTGGGACAACTGGATGTGCAGGTTGTTCTTTCCAGCGGCGGAGCCCTGGGGCACCGTGGGCGAGATGTTGCGCCGGAAAACTTCATAGTGCGCGACTACGTTCCGCAACTCGAGGTGCTGCAGAGAGCCGACCTGGCGATCACTCGAGGCGGCATGAACACGGTGAGCGAATGCCTGAATGCCGGGGTACCGATGATCGTGATTCCTTATCTGGCCGAGCAGTCGGTCGTCGCCCGCAGGTTGGCGGAAGTCGGTACGGGAATCCTGCTGAAACGCGAACAGGTGGGTCCGATAACGATCGGCAAGGCTGTCCAGACGATCCTGGCCAACCCCGAATACCGGCGGAACTGCGATCGAATCGGCACGACTTTCCGGGAGGCCGGAGGGGCAGTTCGTGCGGCTCAGGAAGTGCTCAGCTTTGCCTCGCGCACTCCTCCCACCTGAGAGAGACCCGCGGGTTTCACGGATTCTCTATCGATCCTCAAATCGGTGAGAACCGTGTTCCTCTGCCGAGTGTCCGCTTCCAGGCTTGGAATGGAAACGAATCTCCATTCGAGAAACCGAACGATCTTTGAGTTTCTGGGACTTAGCGGGCGCCGGACTATTGCGGTAGATCAGGTTGAGACCGTCTGAGTTGGCGGTTCCGATGTCTGGAAATCCGTCGCCGTTGAGGTCGCCCACAGCGACGCCATACGTGACGTTCCCGGGCGCTCCGAATCGGATTTCCTGATAGCGAGTGCCATCTCCCAGGTTCAGGTACGCGGCGTTTTCCTGGCCCGCGTTCCCGACCACGATATCCACGTCGCCGTCACGGTCGAGATCAGTCAACGAGACCGAGAACGTCCGACCGTCTTTCCGGCCAAAAACCGACTCGGAAGAGAAGTGTCCTTGTCCGTCGCCGAAATAGACTCCATTGTTTTCGCCGATGTTGCCGGCGACGAGATCGAGGTGACCGTCGCCGTTCATGTCGCCGGCAGCAACCGCACGTGTCTCATCGGAGCCGCTTCCGAACTGGCGAGGCTCCCGAAAGGACCCGAGGCCGTCGTTCAGGAACACGAAGTTGGGCTGCGAATCACGATTCGCGAGTATCAGGTCCGGGCGGCGATCCCCATCGATGTCGGCGACCGCCACTTCGATTGTTGAATCGTTCTTCGACCCGAACGTGCGGCGATCTTCAAAACCTGCCCGTCCGTCGTTCAGATAGAGAGCATTCGGTTCGCCTCGGTTCGTCTCCAGGATGTCCACGTGGCCGTCGCCATTGAGATCCGCCAGCGTCAGGCTCCGAGTGTTGGCGGTCGGGTTGCCGAATGGGCCGGCTCCTGAGAACCGCCCCCGTCCGTCGTTCAAGAAGATCATGTTGCGGACCCGGTCGTTACCGACAGCGACATCCAGATCGCCGTCTCCGTCCAGATCGGCCAGAGGGACCGAATACGTTGTGGCGCGCTCTTCTCCCAAGGGCCGGGCCAGGAGGAAGAAGCCCGATCCATTGTTCAGGAACACTTCATTCTGTTGTGGCCAGTGACGCCCATTGGCGACGACGACGTCGAGATCACCGTCGCCGTCGACGTCTCCGAAACTGAGTGAGGCTGACCGATCGGTTCGGGTCCCCAGGGCATGAGGAGAAGGAGTTGTGAAAGTTCGATCTTGAGCGATGGCCGTCGGAGCCCAGGTGATAATGAGCGCCGCCAGTGCGAAAACGAACTCGCGGCAGGACGGTTTCAGAGGACGCACAGCCCCTCTCATCTGGATCCGTCGCCGGCGTCAGAGAATGGTCTGCCCATCATCGTCTTTCTCGACCGGACTCGGACGTCCCCAAGGCTTTGACCGGGCTCTCTGCCGATGAAAAATCCGCAGCCCCCGGACGATTCAGGTCGTAGATGACGACGGCCTCGGCTGCCTGATTCGCCGCCGGGTTATCCTGCCTCGCAAATGCGATCGCAGAATCGCGGGCGTTGTCGTCCGGCTTGTAGAGTGCGTGCAGACGTGAGTGAGTCTGTTCCTTGTCCCGCTCCCGCAAGCTCTGATAGACCTGTTTCAGTCCCCAGTGAGCGGCCAGATTCTCAGGGTCCAGTTCGAGAGCGCGGAGGAACCAGGACTCCGAGTCCCTCAACAGTTGCTCGCGCTGCTCCCTCCGCTCTCCACCGCGTTCGCGAAGGGCCCGACGATGGAAAACCTGCCCTAGTTCGACGAGAAGTCTGTAGTCCTTTGAGAAGTCGAATCCACGCCCTTGAGCCTGGGAGAAACCCCCTTGGATCAGTTCCTCAAAGTTTCGAGTGGCTTCCTCATAGTTTCCATTCTGTTTGTTGACCTGCCCTGTCAACCAAAGGAGCGTCCACGGACGCGGCGACGGGTCGAAAGCCTGGGCTCTGCGCAGCGCCTCAGGCGCCTGGGACTGGACCAGCCCTTCCCGGATATACACCCGAGCCAGATTCAGCGGCCCTTCCGGACTATTCAGGGATTCGACCTTGCGGAAGGCATGCTCGGCCTGCCTGAGCTCTCCACGGCCCCCCTTGCGCAGCAAGCCTATTCCGTAGTCGTTCCAACGCTCCCATTCGGGGATTTCCGGGGAGGCGCTCGTGGCTTCCGCTGATGGGGATCGAGACACCGGAAATCTCACGCGATCTGACGCCAGGATGGTCACCGGCAACTCGTTCCTGGTGAAGGACTCGCCCTGGACGAAACGCATATAGGTGGTGTCGAACTTCCGGTATTTGAGCTGGACCTCGACCTCGATCTCTCCGCGGGTGTCCCGTGGGATGTCCAGCTTGAAGTGGACGACGTCGGCGGCCCCCGGTGGGATCTGGTTGTTGTAGAGGTCGATGAATACGTCCTCGACATTCCTGCGCTCGATCCGTTTTCCGTTCCGGTCGATGACGTAGGCGTTGACGAAGTGGGACCAGGGGTCGACTTCACCGATGGCGTTCTGCCCGCCGCTTCGGGCAAAGACCTCGCCCCCCTGGCGCGCCTCAACCTCGAGCCAGACCTGGTTTGAGTCGGCAGTTCCCTGGGTGAACAGATGCCCCATCTTGACCGTTCTGATAACTGTTTCGAGAAGATAGCTCTGACCCGGTCTCAGAGTTGGAACGTGAGGTCGGAGTGGAGCGATCAATTCTCCCGAAATCGTGCCGCCATCCTTAACACCGAAAATATCGACACGCATCACGCCGTCGAGGAACGAGCGGTGAGCGTCGTTCACCCATTCGGGCAGACCGAGCAGGTACGGAATCGCCGTATTGGCCGAGGGGAACTGGTGGCTATGGACAGACCTCTCTCCACTTCCGTCGAAGTCCTAAGCCCCGAATTCGGAGGATTTCTGAAGCGGCATGTGACAGTTGTTGCAATTGGGTTCGGCCTGATCCGGGTAGTAGAAACTCGCCACCCCGTAGCCCGAAACGCCGCTCAGCCAGAAGTCGTCCTGGTGGTTCTGGCCGCGCAGCCACTTGTACGCATTGAGTTCCTTTGGGAGGTGGACCTTGTGACAGGTCCCGCAGAAGGCCGTCGTTTTATGGAGCGGTTTCAGGAAGGTCTTCTTATGAAACTCGGGTTTCGCCTTGACGAGCTGTCTGTTAATCCACTTCAGTGTCCGATCTTCGCTGAATGCGAAGGGGTAGTGAATCGGCTCCTCAATCGTGTAGTCAGCGTTGCCGCGAGGCGAGTTGATGTTCGTGATCGCGTGGCAAACCGTGCAGGTGATTCCGGCATTCGCCATGCGATCGCCCGCCAGGTCGTATTCCGGGTCGTCGAAGCGAGATTGATCGAATTCGCCACTGAAGAACGGCACGGGATCATGGCAACCCGCGCAGAATCGCGAACCCTGCGTATGACCATCCCTTTCGAACAGGGCCCGCCTCGTTCCCCGCACGCTGGCCAGGTAGGCGGGATTGTTGAATGAGCCGAGTTTGTGAACGCTGTTCAACCAGGTTTCGTGAACGTCGGCGTGGCATTCACGGCAGTACTCGTCATTCTGAAGGACCCGTTCTGGAATAAAGTCTCCGGTGACCGTTCGGGCTAACGAAGGGAAGAAGTACTCGTCGCCGCGAGGATTCCCGGCAACGTTCCATGCGCGCGGGTCCTGAGCCTGAAGAATGAGCATAACCAGTGCGAACCCTGCGGCTACGGCGCCCCAGCTCGCCCCGACTCTCCACTTGATTCGCCGACCTGCCAGTCGATGGAGAATGAACAACCATGTCGCCACGAGAGGGCTGAGGACGTGAGCCCAATAGGCGGTTCCTCGAAGCGAAGGATCGCGAACTTCGAGCTGAATGGGGCCAATGTCAACGCGGGTCAGGACGAAACCGCTCACGAGAAGGACGAGAGCAGTGGCGAAGAGTCCGTACCCGACCTTTACGGCGCGACGGTTGGCGCGCCTACGGGCGTTTTTAAGGTGAAGGATCCCGAAGACGACCACCGGCAGGAACAAAGCGAGTCCCAGCAGAAGGTGAATCAGAAACATGATCAAATAAAACCAGTTCTGATACACCTGGCCCGTCGACCACTCGAACACGCTGACGCTCGTGAGGTAGACGGCGTTCACCGACAGGAGGGCAAACATCGCGAAGACGACGGCCAGCAGTTTCTTCAGGCGGGGACCGACCGCCGGGACATATCTTCGCCCCTGACTCGTCGGGCTTTTCGCTTGAGACTGTTCTGGCGACATGGTTACTCGCGGTGTCACCTGTTGGTCAATGAATACGAACGGTCACAGAATAGTCGTTTCGAGGTCTGCCGTGCAAAAGTGGGTCGGTGGGTGGAGTCGTGAACAGGTGGTTCTGAGACCAAGCGCAGATCGACTCCATCTGTTCATCGGGAGAAGATTCGATCTGGGGAAATATGGCTCCCGAGGGGACCAGAGACCCGGGAGCCGGTTCTTCAAAGGGGGGAGAGGCTGGAGCCAGGGCTCTCGATCAACTGAAGCTCGCGACCGCCGCACCTTCGTCCTTGTAGCTGTCGAAGACAGTCAACAACTTCGTAATCGCAAGCAGTTCCCGGAGCTTCTTCGTCAGGTGAAGGAGCTTCAGCTGGCCACCCGAATTCGTGACGGTCGTGAAGCAACTCACCAGTTCGCCGATACCGGAACTGTCGACGTAACTCACGTTGCCCAGATTGAGAAGGACGTTCTTCTTCCCGCCGTCCAGCAACTCGCGGACAGTATTCCGCACTTCAATGCTACCTTCGCCGATCGTGATCTTGCCTGAAATGTCGAGGATCGTAACGCCGCTCACCTCGCGCTGTTCAATTTTCATTGCTGTCTCCTTTACTCTCCATTTCTAATCGTTTTTCCATTCGAAGCTCCAGACCGCCCTCTGGAAGGTGGCTGAAAGCGACTTCGTCCATAAAGGTCCGTACGTAGAAGACCCCACGACCGCTGGCCTTCAGCAGGTTCTGTGGGTCCCTTGGATCGGGCAGCTTGGAGAAGTCAAAGCCCGCACCTTCATCCCTGACGTGGACGATCAGGCGATCCTGCAAAGCTTCGAAATGCACTCCTACCGATTTGTTTTCGTCTTCATTGTTCCCGTGACGGATAGCGTTGATGACGCCTTCACGGATCGACATGCCGATCCAGTACTGAGCATCCTCGTCAAAACCCAGGATCTTCGTGATGTTGTCCGAAACATCCTGAACGAGGTCAACGTAACCGACCGAGCTGGCAAATGAGAGATCAACCTGAGCCCTGCAGGTAATGGCAAACCCTCCCAAAAATGGTCTGCATCATAATGACCTTCCAGGCCTTTGTCAACCGGCTTCTCCGGGGTCGATTTTCCTCCTAAGATCGACTCGTTCAATAACTTACGGAAGGCATCTTGGTCGCTTTGAGTCGGTCGGCAGGCCTCTTTTCCGGTGACATTCCACCCGGTTTTGCAACGCGCCGTGGGGCATCGTGTTCTTTCAGAGGGCCCTATGAGTATCGTCGTGTTCCTGGGGCCCTTCCTGATTGAAACGATTTGATTCGGGACCGTCGCAGACGCTCATCCGGATGCACCCGACTCGTTTTGGGTACTCGAGCCTCGCGGGGCCGGTTTCCCGCTTTCGGTCCTCTCCACCGTTCTTGTGGAAATTGCGGTGGAAAAGGCCTGAATAATCGGGCGAAGTTGGGAAGCGACGGTCAAGCTGACCGGAATGCACAGAGTCTGTGCACCACCTTGGTCGATCGACCGACCGCTCTCGGGCCGGGTTCCCGTGAGAATGGAGATTCGAGGTCAGGCAAACTTCCGCATCAGGCCGACGAGTACACCCTGGACCCGAACACGGTCCTCTTCGAGGTAGAGAGGGGACATTGTCGGATTTGCCGGCTGCAGTCGAATCTGATCGCCCTCCCGATAGAACTTCTTCAGGGTCACGTCTTCCCCGTCCACGAGCGCGATCACCATCTCGCCGTTGTGCGCGACCTGCCGCTCTTCGACGATGACGAGATCCCCGTCCTCGATGTGTTCTTCGATCATGGAGTCGCCTCGAACTCGCAGGACGTAGTTCCTTCCCCGGGTCAAGAACTCCTCTGGGACGTGAATCGTCTCCGGAGTCCGTATCGCCTCGATTGGTTGTCCCGCTGCGACGTAGCCGAGGAGAGGGAGTGCGGTCTCTTCGGCGATGCTCTTTTCGCGCAACGAAATCGATCGGGACTGGTTGGCTCGACGCTCGATGAAGCCTCTGCTTTCGAGGTTCCGCAAATGCTTGTAGACCCCGTTGAGGGACGCGAGCTTGAAATGAGCTGCGATCTCTTCCAGGGTCGGGGAGTACCCATGATCATTCATGAAGTCTCGGACATAGTCGAGGATCATTTTCTGGCGTCGGGTCAGTGACATAGTCGAATTCTCCTGACCCGAGAATAGTGAATTTAAGGTGTATGTCAAGGGAAAAGTGAAGGTTCGGTGGATATTCGGACGGGAGAAGGTCAGAGGCTCGGAAGGTTGGGGAGTCTCAGGTAGCAAGCAGACTGGCAGACTTTCAACTTTCAACCGTCCTCAATCCGCCTGCCGCGAATCAAGGATCAGGGTGACCGGACCGTCGTTGATGAGATGCACCTGCATCGAGGCCTGGAAGCGGCCTGCCTGGACGTCTATTCCCTCGACTCGCAGTTCGTCGAGAAAGCGCTCGTAGAGATTGCGGGCCTGTTCGGGAGGGGCTGAGCGGCTGAAGCCGGGGCGGTTCCCCTTGCGGCAGTCGCCGTAGAGCGTGAACTGGGAGACGACCAGAATCTCTCCGCCTGACTGGACCACCGAGCGATTCATTCTCCCCTCGTCGTCTGCGAAGATCCGGAGGTTGATCACCTTCCTTTTCATCCAGGAGAGATCTGAAGGGCCATCCTCCGTCCCGACGGCCAGAAACACCAGGAGCCCCGAACCGATCCGGCCCAGGCTCTCGCCCTCACTCGTCACCTCTGCCTTGGCTACTCTCTGGACCAGGGCCCGCATTGCGATGTGCCTCGATTTATTTTCGGCGCAGACTTGCCAGGGCCAACCGCACCACCAGGATCAGGAGGTAGAGCAAGGCGGCAGGAACGAGCCGGACCTGCACCGGGCTGTCCGCATCCAAGGGAAGAGAAGACCATCTGACAAGTCCCCCCGTGGCGAAATCGACAACCACGACGATGATCAGGGCCAGCGCGAAGAAGCGCAGCTCCGTTCGGAGCCTCAGTCCTTTCAAGCCACACCTCCTGAAAGCTCGACGCATCGAAGTTACACGACGCCGCGTTCGACGACAACGTTGGGCCGCCGTGTTACAACCTGCGCATGCGCGAGCCCTGGAGAGTTTCCCTTCACGGAGGCCACAGCGGGAGTTTCTGCCTTCATGCGCGAGACCGGCTGCACGACATCCTCGAGGCGGCCTGCAGGGTCGGCTATCGACGGAGGAATTCGAGAGAGCCGTCGCTTGGCCTGCCTGGCCCACGAGAAGGGTATCGGGCGATCGAGGCAGGTACCTCTCGCGCAAAACCACAAAGCCCCCTGCTGCCGACCGAACAGCCTCGCACTCGACCGACGAAGGGTGCCGGCTGCGCTCTAGATCGAATCCGGCCCGATTCGCAGGTGTCGAAGGGCAGGTTGTAGCGATTCTGGCCCACTGTTATCCTCCTGCGGAATCGGCGATCGCGATCCCGGGTTGATCGGAATGGTATTCCTCCACCGCATGTCCAAGACCCCTCGACTGAGACATCCTCAGCCGGGTCGTCGCGGCTCCAGTTGGTGGTTTCCCATTCTGATGACCGCACTTTTCCTGACGGGCCTCCCCGAGTTGCGGTCCTCGGAAACCTCTGAAGTCGATCGAGTGTTCGCTCGCTTCGACCGCCCCGACTCGCCCGGCTGTGCTCTCGGCGTCATCCGGGATGGTGAAATCGTCTACTTCCAGGGCTATGGTCTGGCCAACCTCGAGTATCGTATGCCGATCACGTCGCGATCCACCTTTCGAATCGGCTCAACCTCGAAACAGTTCACCGCGATGGCGATCGCGCTTCTCGCCGAGGAAGGACGGATCTCTCTCGACTCAGATATCCGCGAGTACCTGCCGGAGATGCCGGACTACGAGACGCCGGTCACTGTGCGACACATGGTCCACCACACCAGCGGCTTGCGAGACTACCTGACGCTCATGTCTCTGGCGGGAGTCCGAGGTGCCGATTACTATACCGACGCTCAGGTCGTCGAAATGCTGGCGCGACAGCAGGAGCTCAATTTCGAGCCGGGCGACCAGTTTCTCTACAGCAACTCCGGCTACTTTCTCCTCGCGGAGATCGTAAAACGACGCTCCGGCCGCTCGCTCAAGGAATATGCGGAGGATCGAATCTTCGCCCCGCTGAGGATGAAAGGCTCTCACTTTCACAACGACCACAAGCACGTGGTCAGGAATCGAGCGTCCGGTTATCGACGAACTGACGACGGTGGTTTCGAGATCAGTATGACGACGCTTGAGATGATCGGTGATGGAGGTGTTTTCACATCCATCCAGGATCTGCTTATCTGGGATCGCAATTTCTACGACAACCAACTCGGCTCTCCCGATTTGATGTCGACGATGCATCGCCAGGGAGTCCTCAGTAGCGGAGAAGAACTCGATTACGCCTTCGGACTGAATGTCGGCACCTACAGAGGACTCCGCACGGTCCGGCACGGAGGGGCTTTCGTCGGATTCCGAGCGGAACTGTTGAGGTTCCCCGACGAACGCTTCTCAGTCGCCTGTCTCTGCAATCTCGCGCAGACGAATCCCAGCCAACTGGCCAACCGGGTTGCCGATATCTATCTGAAGGATCGTCTCACTGCGGCCAAGGACGCCGGGAAGACTCCAGAGGTCGCCCCAGCCGAGTTCACTCCGGACGAGGCGTTGCCGGTCGAAGGAGACTTCCGGGGTGAAGACGGAACCATCGCCAGAATCCGTTCCGAAAACCGAAAGCTCTACCTTGGCTTTATGGACGGCCGGAAGTTTGAACTCGGCCTTCTCGGGCCGGGCCGGTTTGGAACCCGGAACGCGCCGCAATCGATCGAAGTCGTGTTTGAGAGCCCCTCAGGCGGCTCTCGACGCATCGCTCTGAGATCGGGAGAAAGGCAAACCGTTTTGCTCGAAGAAATCGAGATGGTCTCGCCTGGACCCGAGGCCCTCGCAAAGTACGCCGGTTCCTACGTCAGTCCTGAGCTTGGAGTGTCCTACCTGGTCGCCCTCGAGGGTGGTCGACTGCAGTTCCGGCTGAAGGACCGCTCAATGAAGGGCCGGTGGATGGAACCGACGGTTGTCGACGAGTTTTACGCCGACGGGCTCACGCTCCGCTTCAAACGAGACGACGCGACGAAGGTCGTCAGTGGACTGAGCCTCGACGCCGGCCGTGTCAGAAATATCGGCTTCGGAAAGCAGGGAGACTCCCGTCGGTGAGTTCGAAATCTTCTAGAGAGTGGAACCGAGTTCACCAAATGCCGATCGTGGTAAAACGACACCAGGCGGAGAGACTGGAATCACGTCATCGACCAGCGGAGGGAGCCTTTGACAAGGTTTGACGGCAGGCGGGGGTCCGCAGTTTCGTGGATGCTGTTCTTGTGGGTGTGTGCCTTCCTGGGTAGCGCGCTCGGACAGACCCAGACACCACCGCCGCTCAGTACGAATCGACCCAACCAGTCCAGCTCGCCCGACACGACGACTCCCGGGTATGTCAAGTTCGAGATCGGTTGGACCCTGAACCACGACGAAACTTCCTCTCTGGACGAGTTCGAGTCGAACCAGTTTCCGGGAATCGTCGCTCGTATAGGAGTGCTCGGAAACCTCGAAGCCCAGATCGGTTGGTCCGGCTATTCCTGGCAGGAAGTGACGGTGGCCGGCATCAAAGATGAGATCAACGGCGCCGGCGATGGATCCTTCGCAATGAAGTGGCGCATCCGCGATGCCGAGGGAGCGACCCCGGCCGTGGCGCTTCTCCCGGGAGTCAACCTTCCGTTCGGAAAGGACGCGCTCAGCAGTCACCGGGTCGACCCGTCCCTGCTTCTGCTCGTCGACCACACATTGTCTGACCGGTTCACGGTCAGCTACAACATCGGGCCCAGCTGGGCCACTTCCGAAACCGAGTCCGGGGATCTCAACACGCTCTCCTCGTTGAACTATTCGCTCGCGATCTACCTCAGCGCCACCGGCAATCTCGGATTGTTCGGCGAGGTCTTCGGTTCGACGGCCTTGAGCGACTCGGGAAGGGCGCAGAACTCGATCGATACCGGGTTCACGTACCTCATCTCCGACAAAGTCATCGTCGATTTCATAGTGGGGTGGGGACTTTCGGACGCCGCCGACGATTGGTTCGTCGGAAGCGGTTTGACGTTTCGATTGCCGAGATAGGTGTTTCGAATCCGCGCTTCTCAGGCTGTCCCGACCCGCTGCTGCAGCAGAGCCGAACGCCCTCCCTTCAACCAAAGATTCGCGGCAGCAGAGGATTCATTCCCATCAGGAGGCCGTATACGGACTCCCCTGTTCGCCTCGAAATCTCGTGCGGGGTGATCGCTCGTGGCCCGTCTCCCATCAGAGTCACGACATCACCGGCTCTTACGGTGGGCTCGTCTCCGATTTCGATGAGAGTGTGGTTGGAACTCAGCGAGGCGATGACCGGATACGGCCGGCCGTTGACCAGAACTTCGCACTTCCCAGCCGCGGCACGAGGGTAGCCGTCGTTGTATCCGACCGGCAGAGTGGCCACCCAGACCGGTTTTCTGGCGACATACGCCTTGTGGTACTGGAGTGAGTCGCCCACGCGAAGACGCTTGATGTAGATCACCCGGGCTTTCAGAGAGAGTGCCGGCTTCAGGTCGAGCTTTCGTCCTTCGAGGGCCTTTTCATCAGGGTAACAACCGTAGACGCCGATGCCCGGGCGGACCATGTCCAGGAAAGCCTCGGGTGCGTGGAAGACCGCTGCGCTGGAGGCCGCATGGCGGCGTCCGAGCTCCAGGCCCAGGCTTTGCGCCTGGGCGAAAACCTGATCGAACCGGTCGAGCTGCTCCCGATCGAAGTCCGCGTCCTCCGTTAGCGCGGTGAGCGTCCCGACACAAGTGACCCCTCGGACCCTTGACAGCTTCTCCAGGAACGGCGGCACATCACGCCACGGGACTCCCTGGCGACCCAGCCCGGTATCGATATACAACTGAATGCCCACGGGTCGTCCGAGTCGATCGGCCAGTCGCGAGAGCATCGCCGATCGGTCGGTGTAGATCGACGGAGTGATGCCGCGCCGCGCAAGTTCCTCGAGTTCCTCGTCGGACGCCGGGCCGAAAACGAGAATCGGTTTCTCGACTCGCGAGTCGCGCAACTCGAGGGCCTCGGACACCTTGAAGACCGCATATCCGTGAACCGCTTCAATCGTTTCCAGATGGCGGGCTGTTCCGGTGAGACCGAGGCCGTAGGCGTTGTTCTTGAGGACCGCCAGGATCGGCCGGCCTTCGACCCGTTTCGAGATCTGCTGAATGTTCCAGGTGAGGTTTCCGAGGTTGATCTCGAGCCAGGGGTCTGACCCGTGGGGCGGCGTCGACCTCTCGACCGCCCGGGACTGTGTGAACAGGCTGGCGCCCAATGGCGCGACGGCCAGCGAGGACACGAAATTGCGACGGTTCATGGAAGCCGGGCCTCAGATGTCGGGCGTTGATCTTTGGACACAGAGACGATTCTCGTTCATTTCAATGTTAGATGCTCAAGAGGCCTCCGGCAATGGTTCTCTGGCCGGGCGATCCGTCCGGGACCGGCGAGTGGATCCCGAAGTCACAGCTCTGAAGCTGATCGAAGGGCGCGTCGGACCAGAGTTCGGGCCGTCGTGTATTGCCGCGCCGTATTGATGCTGATCCACCGTGAAATCGGGTATTTCCCGGCCCAGGAATAGATGCCGACATCGAGAAGTTCTCTGTCGTCGAGCGATTCAATCGTATCCATGACGCGCTCGAACCCCGCCTCCATTCTGGCACGGATCTCCTGGTAGGATTCCCTGCGCGCCCTGTTGACAATGCTTCGATTCAGCCTCGGAGTCTCGCTCCACCGATAGCCGGCTGCCGGCGTGACAGGATGTTCGCCTCTCCGGCCGGCTTCGATCCAGTCGATCACTCTTTCAGTCCACCAGGATCGAACGGCCAGAAGATCCTTGACCGTCCATTCGTCCACGCAGTGAAGACTGCCCGCTGTCGGGCCGGCGGCGTCCAGCTCCGAGCGCAGCTTCCGCCACGTGGACAGGACCAGGTCCTTCAGTTCGGCGCGAGTGCTTGGAATCGGCATAGGAAATCAGCTGCGAGGCAGGCGGACAGGTGATTGAATTCTCAAGTTTCCGGCCTCCGGCCGGGTACCGGCAGCCAGGTTTCGACGACAGGAGGCCGCAAATCGAAGTTCCAGATCCGCCGCCAAGGTGACACTCAGCGTGAATCCTTGTCGCCGTGTTCGCGTCGGCCTCGTCCCCCGTTTCAACATCCAGAGTAGCAGTTCTCCAGTCAAAGGGCCGAGAATCACGCCTTCGACCAGGGCCGCGCTCGGCGAAAGAAGGCTCCAGGGGCCGGGGAGGAAACTCAGGTCTTCGTCGGTGTTTTGTCCTGAACGACGAACCCGGGCAGCGGACGACGGGCAACAGACAGCGGACGCCGGTCATCGGCCACGGGTCATCCTCCCTCTGGCGCCCGGAGCGGGCTGCCGCTATCATTCCGTCAATCAAGTTTCGGAAAAGGAAGGGCATCAAATGCAGGTGATTCGATCTCCAAAGGTATACGACGTGTGCATCGTCGGCTCTGGAGCCGGAGGCGGTATGGCCGCCAAGGTGCTGGCTGAAGGAGGCGCAGACGTGGCCCTGCTGGAGGCGGGAGCCATGTGGGACACAGAGAAGGACTCTCCCATGTTCGCCTGGCCCTACCAGTCTCCCCGTCGTGGCGGAGCGACCCGCGAGCGTCCTTTCGGTGAGTTTGATGCCTGCGTCGGGGGCTGGGATATTGACGGAGAGCCCTATACGAGTGCCCCTGGGACGGATTTTCGATGGTTCAGGGCGAGAATGCTCGGCGGCAGGACCAACCACTGGGGGCGCATCTCGCTGCGATTTGGGCCGAACGATTTTCAGCGCCGAAGCATCGATGGCCTGGGCGACGACTGGCCGATCAGCTATGACGACGTCAAGCCGTACTACGACAGGGTCGACAGGCTCGTTGGGATCTTTGGCAGTGAAGAAGGCATCTATAACGAGCCGGACGGAGTGTTCCTTCCCCCGCCTCGGCCCCGTTGCCATGAACTCCTCGTCAAGAAAGCCTGCGACCAGCTCGGGGTCACCTGTATTCCGTCCCGACTCTCTATCTTGACGCGACCTCACAACGGCCGGCCCGCCTGCCACTATTGCGGCCAGTGTGGTCGGGGCTGTACGACCCACTCGAACTTCTCCTCGCCCTCAGTCCTGCTGCGTCCGGCGCTGGAATCGGGACGATTGAAGATCATCTCGAATGCTATGGCACGGGAGGTCACATCCGACGCTGGGGGCCTGGCGACCGGCGTCTCGTACGTCGACACCGGGGATGGTCGTGAGTACCAGGTCCGAGCCAAGGTCGTCGTCCTGGCCGCGAGTGCCTGCGAGTCGGCCCGCATCTTGCTGAATTCGAAGTCGAGCCGATTTCCGAACGGTCTCGCCAATTCGAGTGATGCGGTCGGGAAGTACTTGACCGACACAACGGGGGTGTCTGTCGGAGGCTTCTTCCCGCAGCTCCTGGACCGACCTCCTCACAACGAGGACGGTGTCGGAGGCATGCATCTCTACATGCCCTGGTGGCTGGATAACAAGAAGCTCGACTTTCCGCGGGGCTATCACATCGAAATCTGGGGCGGGCTGCAGATGCCTCACTATGGGTTCGGCGGAGGAATCCATCGGCTCAACGGTCACGACCACGCGGCCGGCGGATACGGAAAGCGGCTGAAAGACGATTACCGCCGCTACTACGGCTCTGTACTCGGCTTCTCCGGAAGAGGGGAGATGATCGCCCAACGCGAGAACCTGTGCGAAATCGACCCCGACGTCGTCGACAAGTACGGGATCCCCGTCCTGCGCTTCAAGGTCAAATGGAGCGACCACGAATACCTTCAGGTCAAGCATATGCAGGAGACTTTTCGCGAGATCATTTCGACCATGGGCGGAAGGGCACTCTCGCCGATGCCGGGGCCGGAGGAGGGTTACGGCATCCTCCCACCGGGGATGATCATCCACGAACTCGGCGTCGTGAGGATGGGAAAGGATCCTCGCTCCTCGGTCCTGAATGGGCACTGCCAGTCGCACGACGTCAAGAACCTCTTCGTGGCCGATGGGGGCTCTTTCGTGTCTCAGGCCGACAAGAACCCGACCTGGACGATTCTCGCACTGGCCTGGAGAGCGAGTGACTACATCCTGGAGCAAAGGAGACGGGGAGAGCTTTGAGACGTGAAGAGTCGGGCACGGGTACGGGCACGTTCACGCTCACGAAGAGGGATGAGGATATGGGTGAATCGAAGAACAGGAAGCAGGAGAAAAGGGCGGTTCTTGACCGACGCGACACACTGAAGATGTTGATAGGAGCTCCGCTTGCTGCCGGAATGG
>CAJHYB010000362.1_pt1 | contig 15271 bp, 10 predicted proteins | sample 9198631 | NCBI WGS metagenome assembly CAJHYB01 (sample SAMEA7708354, study PRJEB35096) | sediment metagenome | biome: marine neritic benthic zone biome [ENVO:01000025]; feature: sediment [ENVO:00002007]; material: shallow marine sediment [ENVO:03000034] sea grass bed [ENVO_01000059] ... | reverse complement strand
GGGGATGCGCTTTCTTGAGGACCAGGACGACGGTCCTTCCGACGTCGTGCAGGAGTCCGATTGTCCCCAAGGTAGCTGCTGGAACGCCGGCGATCTGACTGGCGATCTGATTGCAGATCGCCGCGACAACGAGGGAGTGACAGTGAAGCTGATCGAAGTCTTCGTCATCGGGAAGAGATTCTCTGATGCTGTGGTCGAGGACGAGTTGGTGCACCTGATTGATCCCCAGCATCACGATCGCCTGCTGAACGTCAGAGACCTTTCCGCGCAATCCGTAGTGGCTCGAGTTCGCCGCTCGCATGACGGCCCCGACAAGCGACGGGTCAGTTCTCGCGAAGTCAGAGGCCTCGCGTGTCGGCGCCCGAGCTTCCCGCAAGCGCCAAGCCAGGTCCGTGGCATATGTCGGAAGACTTGGGAACTCTCTCAACAGGGAAGTGATCAGCCCGGACCGCTCGTACTGCCGACACTTTTCCTCTCGTGACTGCCTGACGAAGAGGCTCAGCAAGGAAAGTCGGACCGATGAGGGTTCTCCGCTCTCGGGGCTCGAGTCCTCGTCTCGTGAAGCGCTTTCTTTCAGCTTCTCTTCGATAAAGTCTCGGAGATCCGGGTTGACGGTGTTGAAGGCCAACCGTGCCATCAGGACAACTTCGGAGGATTCGGAAGCCGTAACGATCGTATCTCCAGAACTTCCGCTGCACGACCCACCCCAGTCCCCGACTTGAGCAACGACTGATCTCGGCTCCCCTGAAGTGCCGGCGGACTCGATGCGCACTTGTCCAGACAGAAGACAGAAGATATTTGGGTTCTCCGGGTTACTCGAGAGGTCGATCGACTCACCATCGCTCAGTCGACGTCGACTGCCGACCTGGAAGATTTCGATGATGTCTCGTTCGCCCAGACCCGAAAAGGCTGGGGAGGCTGATGCGCTGACTTTCGCTTCTTCCGACATACTCTCGCCATTGACAGAGGCCATGCGGGCAGGCAAGCCGCCCCGTGTCAGAAAAAGATTATACTCCTGAGTCTGTCAGGCTGGTCACAAATCCTATGACGGACGACCGCCGTGTCGAGCAGCGCGAATTCGGTTTTTGAGATCGGGCTCCGGGGGAGACCGCCTCCACGCGGGGCCGCCGGCGAAACAGTGGGCGCGGAGAATGATATGGCGAAAGCACCTTCCGGTGAAGACGGATCGCAAGGCGACCTTCGAAAGCGCTCGAGGGAACTGACGGAACTCAGAGGGATTCTGGAGAACCTGGCCTGGGACCAGGAAGTCGTCATGCCCGCCAAGGGGAGCGCGATCCGGGCGAGCCAGATGTCGACCCTGGCGGCGATCCACCACCAACGTCTGACCGATCCGGCGCTGGGAGATCTGATCGCCGAAGCCGGGGAACCCGCCGACCCCTGGGAAGAGGCAAATTTGCGCGAGATGAGACGGGACTTCGAGAGGGCGACCAGACTGCCGGAGTCTCTGGTCCGCGAACTGACCGAGACGCGAGCCCTCGCCTATCAGGCCTGGGTGCATTCGCGAGAGGCGGCGGACTTCGCCGCTTTCGCTCCCTGGCTGGAGAAGATTGTGCGCTTGAAGCGCCAGGAGTCCCGCTGCCTGGCGGACAATGGAAATCCCTACGATCCTCTGCTCGATGAATTTGAGCCCGGTATGAAGTCCTCGCGCCTCGATTCTCTCTTTTCCGAGATTCGCCCCGTGTTGACGAATCTGCTCGAGAGGATTCAGGAGAAGCGCCCGAAACCGATGAAGATCGAAGGCGATTTTGCCCGCGAGAATCAGGAACGCCTCGGGCGCGCCGTCCTGTCAGCGATGGGTTTCGACTTCGATGCCGGTCGTCTCGACGTCTCTCCACATCCCTTTTGCACGGGCCTCTCTCCGGCGGATGTCAGAATCACGACCCGCTATTCCGCGACCGATTTCACGAGTTCCCTTTTCGGAATCATCCACGAAGGTGGGCACGCCTTGTACGAACACGGCCTCGGGACGAGCCGCTATGGCCAACCGGTCTGCCAGGCCGTGTCTCTCGGCGTTCACGAGTCCCAGTCGCGTCTGTGGGAGAACGTGATCGGGCGTGGAGCTCCATTCTGGAACTGTTGGTACCCGCGTTTGGGTGAGTTCTTCCAGGGCCTGCCGGACAGGTACTGTGAAGAGGATGTCCTGCGGGCCGTAAACCGCGTCGAGGCGTCTCTCATCCGTGTTGATGCCGACGAAGTGACCTACGGGCTGCATGTCATTCTGCGCTACGAGATCGAGGTCGCCCTCATGTCCGAGGAACTTCAGGTCTCGGATCTGGAGGAGACGTGGAACGAGAAGATGGAGGAGTATCTCGGGATTCGGCCTTCCGACTCCGGACAGGGCGTCCTTCAGGACACTCACTGGTCACAAGGGCTGATCGGGTACTTCCCCACTTATCTGCTCGGGAATCTCTACGCCTCACACTTTTATCAGAAGGCCAGTGATGACCTCGGCGACCTGGATCAGATGATCCGATCTGGCGAAATGAAACCGCTGCGAGAATGGCTGATTGAGAACGTCCACAGCAAGGGCCGGCTCCGGTCGGCCGAGCAACTTGTCGAGGATGTGTCCGGAAGCGAGTTGTCGGTTCAGCCGTTTCTTGACTATCTCGAAGAGAAGTTCGGGGAGTTGTACCGGTTGTGAAACAGAGCTCGACGGTGATTCTGATCGTCCTCGCTTCCTGCTTGCTGACCTGTCGGTCTGCCGCCGATCGGACGACCGTCCGTACGGGCGCGGACCGCCTCTTCGAGGAACCGTACCGATCCTGGATCGTGGGAAAAAGGGTCGGCTTGATCACAAATCAGACCGGAGTCGACTCGACCCTGACTCTGGTGGTCGACCGTCTCGACAGCGAAGAAGGGGTCAGCCTCGTAGCCATCTTCGGTCCCGAGCATGGCTTTCTCGGAGGTGCTCAAGCGGGTGACAAGATCTTCTCGGAGGGACGAGTTTTCAGCCTCTACGGAGACACCCGTGGTCCCACGCCGGAGATGCTGCAAGGGGTCGACGTCCTCATATACGACATCCAGGATGCCGGATCGCGTTTCTACACCTTTATCAGCACCCTCACGGAATGCATGAAAGCCGCTGCCCTGGGCGGCATTCCCTTGATCGTGCTGGATCGACCGGCCCCTCTGAACGGTCTCGACCTCTCGGGACCAGTGCTCGAGCCTGGCTACGAGAGCTTCGTCGGAATCCACACCATCCCCAACCGCTACGCGATGACACCGGCCGAGATCGCTTCGATGATCAACGAGGAGTCGTCCATTGGGGCCGACCTGAGGGTTGTTCCCCTGGAGGGATGGACTCGAGACCGGTGGTTCGACGAGACCGGCCTGCAGTGGATCGCTCCCTCCCCGAACATGCCGACCCTGTCCACGGCCACCGTCTACCCAGGTTTCTGTCTGTTCGAAGGCACCAATCTGTCTGAAGGCCGAGGGACGACAAGGCCTTTCCAACTGATCGGAGCCCCTTGGCTGGAGAGCCGGGAGTTGGCGGACCGTCTCAACGCGCGAGGCCTGCCGGGGGTGCGTTTTCGGACTCAGAACTTCAAGCCGGTCTTCTCCAAGTTCGAGAATGAGAATATCGAAGGCATTCAAGTCCATGTCCTCGATCGGGACCAGTTTCAGCCCGTCGAGACGGCGCTGAGTGTCATCGAGGAGATCCGCGATCTCCACCCCGCGGAGTTTGAGTTCCGTGACGCCGGATTCGACCGACTCGCGGGAAACTCCTGGATTCGCGAAGAGATTGCGAAAAAGACACCAGTCGCCGAAATCGTCGGACGGTGGTCGCCCGGCCTCGATGACTTCGAGCGTCGTCGTCGTCCCTTCCTGATCTATCGCTAACGCCCTGAATCCCGTCCTCATACAAGGCTTTGTAGTGTCGCCACTAGCGGCGACCGATCTGTTCCGACCCCACAGGGTCAGCAACGAGCCGGGCCGTCCCCGGGGCCGATTCATCGATCCCTGCGTTCCGGCAGAAACGTGGCGTGGTCAGCTGTCGGTGATCGCAGGATCAAGCCTCGACCAGACGCAGAATCGCGGGAACCAGGGTCGAACACACGATCGTGATCAGGACGGCACCCAGGATATTGAGTATTGCTCCGGCTGCCATCATACGGCCGACGGAGATGCCTCGGATCTCTCCGAAGGCGAGGCTGTTCACGGGAGTGGCGACGGGCGTCATAAAGGCGCAAGTGGAAGCCATGCTGATCGCAACGAAAAGAGGAAGAGCTGAGATTCCAAGAGCGTCGGCCAAAGGGATCGCGGAGTAGAAGAGGGCTGTGGCAACCAGGGTGTTGCTCATGAACTCCGTCAGGAAGATGGTGGCCGTGCTCAGCGTCAATAGCACAGTTCCGAGTGCCGTACCCTCAGGAGTGATCGTCCGGAGCCATTCAGCGAGCACGGTGTCCAGTCCCGCGCCTTGGGCCCACCGGGCAAACCCCGCCAGGACGACGACCACCGCACCTGCAAAGGCCAGCCCTCGCACCGGGAGCCCCGACCAGCAATCCCTCGGGAGAAGAAGCGGGCGGTGAACTCCGAGCCGGCGAGCGAGAGGGTTCGGGAAAAAAAGGATCCAGATGAAAAGCAGTGCGGTCGCGACCGTCAAACCATTGAGTCCGAGCCGGAGTTGCAGGCTGCTCGAAGTCGTCAGGAATCCGAGGACCGACACGCCGGTTGAAAACAACAGTATCGCCAGCGACACGCCGATCGTCTCTCTGATTCGAGGACTTGCCGGTTGGAGTGGAGGAGGGTCGGGTCTCTTACCTTTTTCGATCCCACGAAAGAAGATCCGCCCAACGGCCCAGGCGAGAATGTTGAATACGAGAACCAGGGGGACGCCCCAGAAAAGCCACGTCAGGAAGCCGATTCCGCTGCGTCCGGGCATTTCCTGTAATTCGAGGAAGAAGATGAGGAGCAGATTGGCAGGGCTTCCAGTCAGGGAACTGCTGCCTCCGATGTTCGCCCCCCAGATCAGTGAGCAGGTGAGATAGGTCGCGACCTTCCGCCGTTGTGAACGGGAAGCGTCCAGCGGGGTCAGGCGCTCGATCAAGAGCTTCAGGGCCGGAAGAAGCGTCAAGACGGAAATCATGTTGGGTATGAACGACGAAAGGATCGTGGCGGAGAGGATCAACGACAGGGAAACGAGTGCCGGGCTTCCGTGGACCTTCCGAACAAGCAGCAGAACAGAACGCTCGGCGAGTCCAGTGACGACGAAAAGGCGAGAAACCAGAAAGCCGAGTCCGAAAATAACGGCGAGCTGCACCCGGTCACTGGCGAGGAATTCCATAAGGAGCGACGGTGAAAAGAGCGTTCAAGATATCAGGTTCAAGGTGGATTCCGCAGACAACGTCAAGCTGATATAGAATATCGGTAACGATCTGGCGATCCGGCATTGTGAGGAGCCCAGGCTGAATCAGACTATCGATCCTGCCGATCCCGGGCCGTCCTTGAACTCGAGCGCTGTCGCCCCTAGAATGATCCGCCGCGGCAGGGGACAACAGTGCGGATCTCGCGGAGAGGTGACAATGGCAGCTCAATACAAAGTCGGTGGCGCATGTGAATCAAGGTGCACCAAGTGCAAGCAAGTGACGGCACACGTCATCGTCGCCATGGTGAAGGACCTGCCAAAGCGGGTCGAGTGTGAGACCTGCCATGGGCAGCACAACTATCGTCCCGCCGCCGCAAAGAAGAAGGCGACCAAGGCAGGTGCGACCCGCAAGAAGCCGGTCAAACGGACCACCAAGAGTCGCGCGAGATCCTGGACATCGGTCATGGCTCAGCGGACCCCGGACGACGCTGGAGCATATTCGATGACCGAACGCTTTGAGGCGGATCAGTTGATCAGCCACCCGCGGTTCGGCCTGGGAGTCGTCCGGACAGCGGCAGGGAACAAGATCGAGGTCCTCTTCGAGGAGGGCACGAAGCTCCTCGTACACGATCGCTAGCGCACTCGGGACCCGGCCGGGGGCTCTCCGAGTCTTCGGCGCCGGGAAGGTCTCATGCACAGGCGCCGAGGCACAGAGATACTCTTCAGGGTCTTGTCAGACCGCCCGGGAAGGTACGCAATCCGCCCCGGCCTCTATCCAGGAAACGAAGGATCCTCCTGAACGATCCGACCACGGACTTCATCAGATTGATGTAGATGTCTCCGCGTCGATCGTCGCTGAGGTTCCGCCGCATCCTGGCGTTTCTCATAATCTCTGCCGGTGTTCTGTTCGCCCGGATTCAGGAAGCCAGGATTTCGGAGATTCGTCTTGTCGGGAACAAGAGAATCTCCGACGAAGCCGTTCGAACGTGGATTCAGAGCCGACCGGGCGACCTCTACAGCCCTGACCTCGTCCAGTCAGATTTCCGCATCCTGACCGAGTCCGGCCTCTTTACCGATGTCAAGGTGAAGCGAAAGGAGATCGGAGGCGGCATCGAGATCACGTTCGAACTTGAAGAGCGTCCCGTCATCACATCCGTCCTCTTTCGCGGTCTGGAGGACGCTGAAGAAGCTGAACTCCTGGAAGTTCTGAAGGACGCGGGCCTGGATGCCGCCACTGGCGAACTCTACGATCCGTACCTCGCTCACCGCGGCCGACAGCTTGCGAAGGAACTCATGGATCGCAAGGGATACCCCCTGGCAAACGTTTCGGTCGAGACCGAGGGCCTTGCCGACAGGACACTCGAGTTCAACATCGAGCGCGGACCCCTGGTGCTCCTTGAGGAGATCGAGTTCGAGGGTCATGGCATCTTCTCCGCGGAAGAGCTTTCTGAGGCCTTGGAACTCCATCGACAGCCGGCCGTCTACCATGCTGACAAGCTCGAGTATGACGTCCAGGTGAACCTGCTCAAGCTTTACCAGGAGCAGGGGTACATATTCGCCAGAACGAGGTTGAGCCGTCCTTCAACCATCAGAAGGAATGGTCGGTTTGCACTGGCGGTCACGGTCACAGTCGAAGAAGGCTCTCAGTTTCTATTCGGTGAGATCGAAGTCGAGGGGACCCAGTACGTTGACCCTGAACCGTACCTCACTGAACACGAGATTGAAAAAGGGCGACCGGTCGATCTGCCAGCGCTGAGACTGATGACCGATGAGATCACTAGAGACTATCATCGGCAGGGGTTCCTGGACTTCGAGACGCTTCCGCAAGTGGAGCCGGACGTCCCGAAACAAACGGTCGACCTGAGCATCCTCGTATTGCCGGGGCCGGTGTACTTCGTCGGTCGCGTCGGTTTCTCGGGGGTGCCCGCACATCTCGACAGGAGCGTGCGAAAAGCGTTGCTTCTCGAGCCGGACACCGTCTTCGATTCCAGTCTGCTCCAGGCTTCGGTCGATCGACTCAATGCACTCGGTTATCTGGAGGAGGTGTCCGAAGAGGACTATGAGATCACCAAGCATTCCGACGACGGAATCGCCGACGTTCTTTTCCGGCTCCGTTTGAAAGATTGACCGGCATCGGGTCCACTCCAGAGATTCTCTGGACCTTCTGACCTTCCGACTCTCTGGACTGACTGTAAGATTCGCAACCCCGGCCTCCGTTTGATCGTGGTTTAATCCAACTGTCGTTCTTGGGGCCCGAGGTCTCGAACGACTTCAGTGGCCTCTGAATGCCAAACGAGTGAGGTAATCGGAATGTGGAATTCTCGAGAACATGGACGGTGGCTTTTGCCCTTGCTTTTTGTGACCCTGACTCTGTTGATCGCCGCCTGGGGGTCTTCGGGAGAGCGTGGGTTGCCTGAATCCGGGGTCCGTATGATTCCGGTGGAGGGCGAGGGGACTCAGTATTGGAGTCGGTGGAGAGGTCCCTCGGGGCAGGGTCTGGTCGAGGGAGTCGGTTATCCAGAAGTCTGGTCGGATCAGATCAACGTCCGATGGAAAACCCCGGTTCCTGGAGCCGGCAACTCTTCTCCGATCGTCTGGAAAGACCGAGTCTTTCTAACCACGGCCTACGACGGCGGAACAAGGAGATCCATTCTGGCTTTCGAACGGCGGAGCGGAACCCAACTCTGGGAGACTTTCGCGCCCGAGGCGAGTCCCGAGCGTGCGTACAAGAAGAACGGATACGCCTCCGCCACCGTGGCAACCGACGGAGAATTCGTCTACGCCTACCTGGGTGCCAACGGTCTGCTGGCGGTCGACTTTCAGGGAAGGGAAATGTGGCACCGTGGCGTCGGAGATGTGACGTCTGCGTTTCATGGAACCGCCGGGTCCCCGCTTCTCTACGAGGACAGAGTGATCATATTCCAGGATCTGCGAGGAGGCGACAGCTTCGTCGCCGCTTTCGATAAGCGCTCGGGACGCGAGCTTTGGAGAACCGCCCGTGAAGGACGTGTTGGTTGGGGGACTCCGGTAGCGATTCGAACACCGGAGCGTGACGAGATCATCATCAGCAGCAATCGGCGAGTTCAATCCTACGACCCGACTACCGGTACGGAACTCTGGTCCTGCTCGGGCAACAACTTCGAGGTCATCCCTACACCTGTCGTCGGCCACGGACTGGTCTATTGCAGTTCCGGGCGCGCCGGACCGACTCTGGCGATACGTCCGGGAGGCACCGGAGACGTGTCCCGCACCCACCTCGAGTGGAAGGCGGTCAAGGGTTCGCCCTTCGTTCCTTCGCCCCTTCTCTACGGCGACTACCTGTACATGGTCAACGACATGGTGAGCATCGTCACCTGTTATGACGCGAAGACTGGGAAAGTGATCTGGCAGGGGCGACTCGGGAAGGCCGTCCGAGAGGGTTTCTCAGCGTCGCCGGTCGCCTTCGACGGAAAGATATTCCTGACAAACGACGAGGGCCAGACTTTCGTGATCAAGGCGGGTCCGAAGTTCGAGTTGCTCCACGTCAACGAACTCAAGGAACGCGTCCTCGCGTCTCCCGCACTGGTCGACGGGCGTTGGTACTTTCGAACCGCAGGCCACCTGATGGAGATCGGGGCCGAGTAGTTTCCTGGGGCGGTTTGTTCTCGTGGAGACGCCGGGACACCGAGGGTCGCCAGAGAGATGCTCCCGGGAGTGGCTCTGGTTTCGAATCTCGGGTCCCGGTTGGACTTCCCGTTTCAAGTCGAGCTGAGTCGCATGAAGGGGAGAACGGCGTCCAGTCGCCGCAGGTTCACGGTGTGACCAACCTCCTGCTGAACGACGGGCTTGGCATTGAATGCGACGCCCAGGCCGGCGACGCGCAGCATCGGCAGATCGTTCGCGCCGTCTCCGATCGCGACGACCTGTTCGGGCGCGAGCCGGTCGCGAGCGATCAGATCTCGTAGGAATCGCTCCTTGCAGCTGCTGTCGACGATCGGTTCCAGGACCTCCCCTGTCAGCCGACCCTGGGAGACGGCGAGCCCGTTGGCGACCCAGTTGTCGATCCCGAGGTTTTCAGCCAGTTCCTTGACGATCGGCGAGAATCCTCCTGAGACGATCGCTGTGCGGCAACCGGACGCCTGGGCCGCTCTCACGAGACGCTCGGCTCCTGGTGTCAGCGTCAGGCTCTCGAAGACACGGCGAAAGATCGACTGGGGAGCTCCACTGATCCTTCGGCAACGTTCCCGGAGGGCATTTCGAAAGTCCAGTTCGCCCTTCATCGCTCTCGCCGTGACTTTGGAGACGGCTTCGAAGGCCCCAGTCAGTCGCGCCATTTCGTCGATGCACTCCTCCAGTATCAGCGTTGAGTCAACGTCCATGACGAGGAGCCGTTTCGGCGTCGTGAGCAAATGTTCCGATTGGAGCGAGACCGCCCGTCCCTGGCCACTCCACTCCCGAACGCACTCTTCGACGGAGCCGAGGTCCCGTTCCGAGATCCGTAAACGGAACTCCCTGGCCTCGAGTCCCTCGGGTGCAGACACTGGAACGTCGCGCCATGACCGCGCCAAGGCGCGGAGTTGGGTCTGCGGCAAGTGAAATGCGTCCGGGGCCGAGCTTTCCTGGACGAGGACAATTCGCTGATCGACGAGCATCACCTTTGGCTCCTGATCACCCAGACCCGTCCTGGCTGCGCAAGTCGAGAGTCCGGCTCAACTTTCCACCTGAACTCCTCGGAACCTCACCCGGAGCGAGAAGCGTGACTTGAAGACGAAGGCCGATCGATTCGCGAATTTCCTTCGAGACCCGATCGCGAAGAGCTTTGATCGTCGCAGCTTCCGTCGAAGCCTCCGTCGAAGCCTCCCGGGACCTGGCCCCTTCTTCAGGAGTTGCAGGCCGGCGGTCTTCAGGGCCGTCTGCGGTGTCGTCGGGACCTGGCCCCTTCCTCCGGGGCCGCAGGAGGTGACTCATCTCCTGAACGACTTCCACACGCACTTCGAGGTCGTCCAGTGTCCCTTTACGAGAGACGACGAGCTGATAGTGGGGAGCGAGTCCTTCGATCCCTCCGAGAATCTCCTCGAGCCGGGACGGGTAGAGGTTGACACCGCGGACTATGATCATGTCGTCGTTGCGTCCCTGAATCGATTTCATCCGGACGTGGGTCCTCCCGCAAGAGCAAGGCGTTCTATCCAGTGCAGTCAGGTCGCCAGTCCAGAAGCGGAGGAGCGGCATCGCCTCCTTTGTGAGAGTCGTCAGGACCAGAACGCCGGTTGACCCGCAGGAAAGGACCTTCCCACTGGTCGGATCGACAATCTCGGGCAGAAAGTGATCCTCCCAGATATGACTCCCGTCCCGTTCCTCGAGACACTCCTGTGAGACGCCGGGTCCGATGATCTCAGACAATCCGTAGATGTTCGTCGACCGGACACCGAGCCCGGAATCGACATCCTCCCTGATCGATCGGCTCCAGGGTTCAGCGCCGAGAACAGCAAAACGGAGGCTGATGGAATCCGGATCGACACCTCGTCTTCCGAACTGCTCGGAGAGAGTTTGAGCATATGAGGGAGTGCATGCAATGACGTCCGGCCTCAGATCCTCGATCAGCAGAATCTGGCGGTCCGTGACTCCGCCGGAAACCGGAACGACGTTGAGACCGAGCCTCTCACCCCCGCCGTGAATGCCCAGACCGCCTGTGAACAGACCATAGCCGTACGCGTTGTGCAACATCATTCCGGGCCGGGCTCCTGCTGCTTCGAGAGAACGGGCGTTCACTTCGGAGAAAGTCTCGAGGTCTGAGTGTGAATAGGCGGCGATAACCGGTTTCCCGGTTGTTCCGCTCGAAGCGTGGACCCTCGCCAGGCGGTTCCGGTCAATCGCAAGAAGACCGAAGGGGTAGTTGTCCCGCAAATGTTCTTTGCGGGTCATCGGAAGTTCCGGAAGATCGGAGGTCCCCGAGATCAGCCCTTGGTCCAGTCCCGCCTCCTTCAGGAGCGTCGTGTAGAAGGGGACCCTTTCCGACAGCCTCGCGACGAGTTGCTTCAAGCGGTGATCTTGGAGCGTCCGGAGTTCTTCGCGGGGAGCGGCCTCGATTCTGCCGTCGTACATGCACCAACAGCTTAGGAGATTTGGGTCTCAAAGTCACAAGGGTCGGAAGAACGATTTCGGAACTGCGATCAGTGTCTCCCTTCTCTTTTTGCATCTGGGGTCTTAAGCTTCGGGCCATGAAGAATCTGGAAAAACTCCGATCGAGGCTGGGCGAAACCGACGAGGAAATCCTGCGGCTGATCGCTCGGCGTCAGGAACTCGCGCGCGAGATCGGTCAAGCGAAACAGGGGACAGGTCACCCCACCAGAGACTACGCACAGGAGAAAGAGGTCGTCCAGCGTGCGATCGAGTCCGCACAGCCGCACAACTTGTCGGAGGATTTTGTTCAGAGCCTTATGCTGCTTCTGATCGAGGCCTCGCTCACACTGCAGGAGCAGGACAAGGTCATCCAGAGGGCCGGAGGGAGCGGTCGTCGCGTCCTCGTGATCGGTGGCTCCGGAAAAATGGGTCGCTGGATCAGCCGCTTTCTCTCGTCGCAGGGATTCGAAGTCGAGGTCGCGGACCCCTCCGCTGAGAGCCCGGAATTCACTTGTTTTCCAGACTGGCGCCAATGCGATCTGAAACATGACATCATTGCCATCGCCGCTCCGCTTGGAACGACGAACGAGATTCTGCTCGAGATGTCCAAGGGACCACCCTCGGGCCTCGTATTCGACATCGGATCCCTGAAGAGTCCTCTTCGTGATGGGCTGAAGGCCCTGGCATCGGCTGGCGCCAAAGTGGCGTCGATCCATCCGATGTTCGGTCCCGATACGGAGCTTCTGTCGAACCGGCACATCATCTTCGTAGACCTCGGAAACCAGGATGCGATGGAAGAGGCAAGGGCGTTGTTCGAACCGACGATGGCGGTCCAGGTCGAGATGGACCTCGAGTCGCACGATCGTCTCATCGCCTACATTCTGGGGTTGTCTCACGCCTTGAATATTGCGTTTGTCACGGCTCTGACCGAAAGCGGAGAAGCGGCTCCACGGCTGGCGCAACTCTCGAGCACGACCTTCGATTCCCAGCTCGATGTGACTCGGAGAGTTGTCCACGACAACCCCCCGATGTACTTTGAGATTCAGTCTCTCAACGACTACGGGACCGAATCGCTGACGGCCCTTCTCTACGCCGTCGAGCGTATCCGCTCCGTCGTCCGGGCCGGGGACGAGGAAGCCTTCACGCTCTTGATGGAGAGGGGGCGGGCCTACCTCGCGGGAGCTGCCGAGGCCAGACGCCCCCGGAATTGAGGGCTCGACAGCCGAACCCGGGTGGTCCGTGTCGAAGGCTCTGTTTCTTCGACTGCGGCCAGGCTGAGCCCGACGGCTTCGGCTCGCCTGGATTCTGAACCAGGGTTCCCGCGAGAATCGCCGGTCATGACGGGGCTTCGAGCCTGATCAGGAAGCCGCGGCTACACTCGATGGTCCGAGTTCGGACTCGAGGGTCGGGCGACACTGCTTGGGGCGTTTGGAGAGCTCGGTCGCCAGACGTGTGTGAAGAGCATGTCCCGCCTTGTAGGCGCGAACGTGGCCGATCAGAGGAGATCCGCAGAGAGAAAGGTCGCCGATCAGATCGAGGACCTTGTGGCGTACGAACTCGTCCTCGGAGCGCAGGTCGCCACTCATGACTCCATCTTCGCTCAGGACGACCGCGTTATCGAGTGAGCCTCCGCGAATGAGGCCGCTCTGGAGCAGTTTCTCGACTTCCGAATAGAAGCCGAACGTCCGCGCAAAGGCGATTTCGCGCTGGTAAGACTCAGGCGTGACTTCGAGCTCGAGATTCTGATGACCGATCGTCGGGTGATCGAAATCGATTTCGTAGCTGATCTTGAATCCTGAGAAGGGCTCGACTGAGATGAATTTGTCGCCGTCCTCGATGCGGATCGACTCATCGACCCGAAGGAAAGTTCTCTCGAGGTTCTGCTCCTTGGGCCCAGAGTCATTGACCAGGTCGACGAACGGCTGCGCGGACCCGTCCACAATCGGGACCTCGAGGGAGTCGATGTCGACGTAGGCGTTATCGACGCCGCACCCGTACAGGGCTGACAGAAGATGTTCGACCGTCGAGAGCATGACTCCCTTTTTCATAAGGGTGGTCGCAAGTACGAGTCTCGAGACATGTTTTCGAAGCGCTTCGATCTGGAAATTCCGGAGGTCGACGCGTCGGAAGACGACCCCGGTGTCAGGCGGAGCCGGTCGTAGGGTCAGTGTGACATTGCAACCCGTGTGGAGTCCGACGCCGGCGATGCTGACTGGTTTTTGAATCGTTTTTTGCATTCAGAGTGCCGCTCAGAAAGAACTGGCGGCAAAAGTAGATGAAGCAAAAACGGGGCCAGTTGGTGGATCGTCCAGACACCAGGTTTTCCGGGGGATCGAAACGCTACCAGTGAACTCGAGACGACACAGTGTTGCATTCAAACGACACTTGCCGGCTTGCTCATCGGGCTTGAACTACAGAAGTGGTCTGTCCTCGTGCGCCCTTTTTCGTCCGACGCACCTGTTGTGGACACTCCCTGCATCGGCCCTGCACCTGGGCTCAGCCATCTTCCTCGAGGACTCCTCTCTCCTCTCCGGGATCCCGTTCCCGTTCCCCCGTAACGAGCAGCGTTAGATGGGCAGCGGGACTCTGAGCCTCTTCAGATTCCTGTGTCGAACATCCTTTTCGGACGCTCGGCAGATGTCAGCCAGGCCCAACTTCCCGGGAAAACTGAGAGCAGCCCTGTATAGAGAAACCCGCCGGCGAAGAGCAGGACAAAGGGGAGCGACAGGAAGAGTCCGTGCACCAGCGCGTCGTAACTCGCCAGGAGAAGGTAGATCCCCAAAGCGACTTCAAGGACGGGAGCGAACCCGCAACGCATTCTGTAGCGCAGGCCTCTCCAGTCTTCGGCTCGGTCCCCAACCGCATACTTCGGTGTCCTGACGAAAGGGGACTGCCGTCCCGCCAGACCCTCCAGGACGGCTCTGGAGTTGTTCACCGACAGTCCGATGCCCGTACTCAGTACGAACGGCAGGAAGCGGATGCGCGATCTCCAGTCCGGGTACAGCTCAACTTGCGATACCAGATAGAAAGAACTGACCGACAGCGTTGCCGCGAAGAAAAGCGGGAAGTCGATGAGCGCTACACCGTACCAGCTCATGCCGGACCGGATCAGGAGGGCCGGGTAGACGAGGAGGCTCAGGACGACCATGAGAGGGTAGGAGCAGTTGGCCGTGAGATGGAAGAAGGCCTCGAGCTTGACCTTAAACTCCAACGGACTGCGGAGGATGGTCGGAAGCAGCTTCCGGGCCGTCTGAATCGAGCCCTTGGCCCACCGGAACTGCTGAGACTTAAAGGAATTGATCTCGATCGGAAGCTCCCCGGGAACGCTGAAGTCGGAGACAAAGACGAATTTCCAGCCCTTCAGTTGTGCCCGATAGCTGAGGTCGAGATCCTCGGTCAATGTATCGTGCTGCCAGCCCCCGGCGTCATCGATGGCTCGTCTCCGCCAAATGCCGGCGGTGCCGTTGAAGTTGAAAAAGCGGCCCGACCGATGCCGAGTGCCGCTCTCGAGAAGGAAGTGCCCGTCCAGAAGAATCGACTGGATTCTCGTCAGGATCGAATAATCGGGGTTGAGGTGTCCCCAGCGAATCTGGACCATTCCGACTTCGGACGATCGAAAATAGCCCACGGCCTTCTTCAGAGTTTCCGGAGAGGGGACGAAGTCTGCATCGAATACGGCCACGAGCTCTCCCGCGGAGAGTTCCAGACCTCGTTGCAGCGCACCTGCTTTGAAACCTTCGCGCGTCGGACGCCGGATATGTCTGATATCGAATCCTCTGTTCGCATAGTGCGCCGTCTTATTGCGACAGAGGAAGCGGGTTTCGTCGGTGGAGTCGTCCAGAATCT
>CAJHYB010000649.1_pt1 | contig 15286 bp, 9 predicted proteins | sample 9198631 | NCBI WGS metagenome assembly CAJHYB01 (sample SAMEA7708354, study PRJEB35096) | sediment metagenome | biome: marine neritic benthic zone biome [ENVO:01000025]; feature: sediment [ENVO:00002007]; material: shallow marine sediment [ENVO:03000034] sea grass bed [ENVO_01000059] ... | reverse complement strand
CGCATCCAATGTCTCGGTCGTGAATATCGACAATGGGTTCGGGGCGGGCTATTGTGCCGCAATGATTAATCGCCGCCGCGAGAATCGATGAGAGAAATCGAGTGCCCCGAGCACTTGCCTTTCTTGCAGCAGCCGATTTCGTCGAGCTATGGACAAGCGGTCGATCGAGCTTCTCGGATTTCATCGAGTCCTCCAGATCATTGGGGACTTTGCTCAGACTGCTGGGGGAGCAGAACGAATCGAAGCGCTCGCCCCGGCTTCCGATCGGTCGGAACTCGAAGCCCGGTTTCTCCTCATTGAAGAGGCGCGACGGTATCTGGATGAAGCCGCCCGCCCCCAACTCGGGCACCTCGAGGATCCTCGGCCCCTGTTCGAGCAGATTCGGGTTGTGGGCAACCGACTGCAACCGGTCGAATTCCTCGAACTTCTCGGGCTGCTCAAGACTGCCCGTCACCTGAAAGCGAAGTTCGAGCCTGAACATTGGTCGCAGTTGTCTCGCCTGACGTCAGGACCATCGAGCCCGGATGGCGCCATCGCCGACCTCGAAAAGACCTTCGATTCCTCGGGCGAAGTCCGCGACGGCGCCCACCCAGGCCTCGCAAAAGCGCGGAGACGCCACGGGAGGAGCCGTGAGCGGATTCAGGAGAAACTCAGCCGGCTCTTATCTGGTCCGAAAAGCGATTCCTTCATCCAGGACCCGTTTATCACGACTCGGAACGACAGGTTCGTCATTCCGGTCAAGGTCGAGAGGCAGCGAGAGGTGCCAGGAGTCGTTCATAGTGCCAGTTCGTCCGGAGCAACCGTGTTCCTGGAGCCGCTGTCGGCGGTCGATCTCAACAACGAGTACCTGACGAACAAGGCCCGCGAGGAAGAGTTGTTCCGGCAGTTGCTGACTGCCCTCACGGATCGACTGCGCGACAATATCGAGCAGCTGGAGGCTTGGGCCGACAGCATCGACCGGATCGACGCGCTCTTCGCGATCTGTTCTTATTCGAAGCACCACCGGTGCGTGACTCCGGACTTCTCACAGGACCTGTCGCTCGTACTGGATGAGGCTCGCCATCCTCTTCTCATCGAATCTCTTGGAGATGGAGAGGTCGTGCCGACAACGATACGGTTCGAGCGAGAAAAGCGAGGAATCATCATCAGTGGGCCGAACACCGGTGGAAAGACGGTTGCGCTGAAAACGGTCGGACTGCTTGCGATAATGGCACAATCCGGCTTGACAGTTCCCGCTACTCGGGCCCTCTTTCCCCTCTTCAATGACGTCCTGGCCGACATTGGTGACCACCAGTCAATCGCCGAACAACTGAGCACGTTTTCGGGCCACATTCTTCGGATCCGAGAGATGCTGAGTAGAATCGACTCGCCTTCGCTCGTGCTGATCGACGAGATCGGGGCCGGGACCGACGCAACATACGGAGCGGCGCTGGGAATCGCTCTGATAGACGAGTTTCTACGCTGCGGAACACTCCTGATCGCAACGACCCACCATCAGTCGGTCAAACTCTTTGCGTCATCCCGTGAAGACCTCGAGAATGCCTCCGTCGAGTTGGATCAGGAGACACTGGAGCCCACCTTCCGAATACAGCAGGGCTTATCGGGCGGGAGCAGCGGGCTCGAAATTGCCCTGAGGCTTGGACTCCCTTCGGAAATCGTCGAGAGTGCCCGGAGCCGGCTGGACGACACGGATCGGCAGGCCGAGAAATACCTCGAGCATCTTCGCCGGGAGTCCACGGCTCTCGATCGAGAAAGGGGGGATCTCCGCCGACGCGCAGAAGCGCTGAAGCAGGAGATGGTCGCGGCGTCCGAGATCAGGGCTGAGGAGAGGAAGCGCTCACGAGAGGAGATCGACGCGAATCTCGAGAAGTGGTCCCTGGAGTTTCGGAGACAGTCGGAACGGATCCTGAAGAGTGTGAAAGACCGATTCGAGGCCGCACGGCTGCGTCGAGACCTCAAGATCAAGCAGGAGGCATTGCGCGAGTCTTTTCGCCGACAGATCAAGAAGCAGCCGCAGTCCGAGGGATCGGCCCCGCACGCGGGGTCGTCAACCGGAACGCTGAAGGTGGGAGCTTGGGCTCGACACCGGACGCTGGACAAGCTGGGTGTGCTGCGATCCCTCGGTACGAATGAAGCGACCCTTGAGATCTCCGGCAAGAGGCTGGCTTGTCGTCCAGAAGATCTGGAGGCGGCGACCGAGGCACCGGAGCCCGGGGTCCGCCTGCCAAAGAACGTCCGGTTGAACGCCGTCGAACAGACCGAGCCCGAAATCAATCTCGTCGGGAAGACCGTCGACGAGGCGCTCCCTCGCGTCGACAAGTATCTCGACCGCGCGTCGCTGGCGAACAGGGCTGAAGTGCGTCTGATCCACGGATTCGGGACCGGGCGTCTGCGTCAGGCGATCGCAGAGTTTCTCGACGGCCACCCTCATGTGTCAAGCTATCGAAGAGAGGGGGGTGCGACAATCGTTGCGCTTCGCTAGACTCTTCTGAATCTCCGAGCCGCATCGTAGATTGAGATCGGGATGGGTTTTGACAACCATTTCGTCGACGACCTTCGCAGTTCCTGCAGTATCGTCGACCTCGTCGGTCGTTATGTCCCTATCAAGAAAAAGGGAAAAGACTACGGCGCTCTCTGCCCGTTTCACAATGAAAAGACTCCCTCGTTCTGGGTGAGCGAGTCAAAACAGATCTTCAAGTGTTTCGGATGTGGAGCCGGAGGAGACATCTTCGGCTTCGTGATGCAGATCGAGAACCTGAACTTCCCAGAAGCGATCCGGTTTATTGCCGAGCTGAACGGAGTTCCTCTCCCTGCTCAGACGAAAGCCGGGTCCGAGCAGCGTGAAAAGCGAACAAGGCTTCTGAGAATGATGGAAGAAGCTGTCAGCTTCTTCCGTTCGTCCCTGAACGACGGCCCCGGACCCATCGCCTACTTGAAAAACCGCGGAATCGGCCAGAAGACCATTGACGAGTTCGGAGTCGGGTTCGCTCCGCCGGGCAACCGTCTGATGAAGGTCTTAGTGGATCGGGGGTATTCACGAGAGGAGGCGCTGGAGGGCGGACTCCTCGGGAGGAACGACCGGGGCGAATACTACTCCTACTTTCGGAACCGAGTGATGGTTCCGATCCGCGATCTGAACGGGCGGACCATCGCCTTCGGGGGGAGGATTCTCGGGGATGGGAATCCGAAGTATCTCAACTCTCGGGAAACGAGCTTGTACATCAAGAGCCGACATCTCTTCGGTCTCGATCTGGCGAGAGACCAGATTCGGCGCCAGGAGTCTGCGGTTCTGGTCGAAGGTTACTTCGACATGATCGTTCCCTATCTCCACGGCGTGCAGAACATCGTCGCATCACTTGGAACGAGCTTGACCCAGGACCAGGCCAGTCTCCTCGGGCGTTATTCGAAAACTGTGGTCATCAACTACGATCCCGATCTGGCCGGAACCAAGGCAGCCGCACGATCCATCGACCTGCTTCTGGCGCTGGGCTTCCAGATACGCGTACTCGTTCTTCCGCAGGGAGACGATCCCGACACATACATTCGAAGGGAGGGTGTCGAAGCCTACAAAGCCCAGATCGCGAAAGCTGAAGATTTCGTTGAGTTCCTGCTGAGCCGGTCGATGAATTCTCACGAAGACCCGTACAGTCCTCGAGCCAAGAGCGCGGTGGTGGCCGAAGTGACGCCGTATCTTCTCAAGGTCTCGGATCGTATCGAGAGGGCGGAGTACATCACCAGGCTGGCGACGCGTCTTCGAATCGAAGAAAAGCTTCTCCTTTCAGAAATCAGAAAGAGTGCGAGAAAACCGGTCGATTCAACCGCAAGCCGCATCGAAATGCGCCAGAGATTCGTCACGGACTCCGAGAGGACTCTGTTGGCCGCGATTCTAGATCCGGAGTGGAGATCGATAGCCTTGGAGGGGTTGGAGGAAGATCTTTTCGCAGAAACTGAAACCGAAATGGTCTTTCTGAGCGTCTTGAGAAAGTGGAGAGCCGGAGGCACTCCCACTGCGATTACTATCAGAGATGAACTTCCCGAGGCAGGGGAAGTGCTGGACCTTCTAGAACGGCTCGCCTTTAGTGTACACAATCTCCCGATTACAGAAGAGACAGTTCAGGGGAGTAAGAATGCTCTCAAACGCCGCCAACTCCGTCGTCAGTTGAGCGAGGCGAAGGCATTGCTGAATCAGGCCAGCGACTTCCGGACACGACTCGAGCAGGTGTCTCGAATTCAGGAACTCGCCACCCGTCTCCGAGATGTTGGAGAAGGGAAATCGAACATGACCGAGGGCGCGTCGCAAACCGCCCCAACGCAGAAGTGAAAACGACGATCTGTCAAGGTTCAACGCCTTGAACTCGATTGTAGGGTTCACGTAAAATAATCATTTTGTTCAAAGGGCACCGAGGTGAAAACGTTGTCGATAGAAGACAAGTATGATGGCGTCAAGGAACTGATCATCCTTGGAAAGGAGAAGGGCTATCTCCTTTACGACGAGGTCAACGATGCCCTTCCCGACGATATCCAGTCGTCGGAAGACCTTGACCAGATTTTCTACCTTTTCGGCGACGCAGGGATCGACATCATCGATTCCGAACATCATCTGGATGTTGTTCAAGACAAGCTTCGACGAAAGAACGAGTCGGGAGACGGTGCCGACAACGAGGCAGCTCCCGAGACCCTTGAGAAGACGAATGACCCGGTGCGCATGTATTTGCGTGAGATGGGGACCGTCCCGCTCTTGACCCGCGAGGGTGAGGTTGAGATCGCAAAGCGGATCGAGAAGGGTCAGAAAGTCGTGCTGAAAGCGATCTCCCGCTCCCCGCTCGCCGTCGTCGAAATGCTCGCGATTCGAGCCCGCCTGGCCGAGGGCGCTATCAGCATAAAGAGTCTGGTGATCTTCACGGAAGAAGAGTTGACGCCGGAAGTTCTCGACAATCGCCGGACAGCAGTTCTCGACCAGATCACGGAGATGGACAAACTCGAGACCCAGGCGACCAAGGCCAGGAGGAGCCTTCGCAAAGCGAAGCCCGATTCTGCCGAGTACAAGAGACAGTTATCAAAGCTTGCGCGCTACAGGATTCCGGTCGCCCGCCTGATTCGTGATTTGAGGATGAACCCGATCGCGCATGAGAAGCTGGTCGTCGCGATCAAGGGGGCCGTCGAAGGCGTCATTAAACTCGAGCGAGAGCAGCGAGAACTCAAAAAGCTTCAAGAGTCACCACTGAAGCTCGATGAGTCAAAGAAGGTCAAACTGCGGGTCCGCGAGATCGAGCGCCAGATCCTCGAACTCGAAGAAACAGCACAGACGTCCGCATCTGAATTGAAGAGGACCCTGGCCACGATCAAGCAGGGCGAGTTGGAAGCCGATATCGCCAAGAAGGAACTCGTCGAAGCCAACCTTCGACTGGTTGTCTCGATCGCCAAGAAATACACGAATCGCGGTCTCCAATTCCTGGACCTGATTCAGGAAGGCAACATCGGGCTCATGAAGGCCGTCGACAAGTTCGAGTATCGTCGGGGCTACAAATTCTCGACTTACGCCACCTGGTGGATTCGGCAGGCTATTACGCGGGCGATCGCTGACCAGGCCCGGACAATTCGGATTCCTGTCCACATGATCGAGACGATCAACAAGCTGATCAGGACGTCCAGGGCCCTCGTCCAAGAGTACGGTCGCGAACCGACTTCGGAAGAGATCGCGCTCAAAATGGAAATCTCGGTCAGCAAAGTCCGGAAGATCCTCAAGATCGCCCAGGAGCCGATCTCTCTCGAGACCCCCATCGGGGAAGAGGAAGATAGCCATCTGGGAGACTTCATCGAAGATCGAGGAGTGGTTTCGCCCGCCGAGGCTGTGATCAACCTCAATCTCAAAGAGCAGACAGCGGCAGTCCTGCAGACGCTGACCCCAAGAGAAGAACAAGTCATTCGGATGCGGTTCGGCATCGGCGACGGAAGTGAGCACACGCTCGAGGAAGTCGGGCAAAGGTTCTCGGTCACTCGAGAGCGCATCCGACAAATCGAGGCCAAGGCGCTCAGAAAACTTCGACACCCATCCCGCAGTCGGCGCCTGAAGACATTCCTCGAATCGGACAAAGAAGGCGCCCAACCCAGTTAGCGCGCGCCGGTGACTCCCCCCATTACCCGGACACGTCCTTTCCCGACTCCCTTTCTCTCTTTGCGTTCCCTTCGCCCGCAGGTTCAGACATGGGATCACACCATCCATTCCGGTCCCGGAGCCTCGATTCTCTGACCTCTGCCCGCGCGTATGCTAGACTGAGCAACGCCTTCCAAGGGGGCCCATAGCTCAGTTGGTTAGAGCATCTGACTCATAATCAGACGGTCGTAGGTTCGAGTCCTACTGGGCCCACCATGCCTTTCCCTCGGCCGCCACTCGTGACAGACTTTCCATTCGACGTCCTGAAGGAGACCTTTTTTGAGACTTGCCTTTCCAGAAGGTGGGCGCGATTCTGGTCCCTCGGGACGAGAGGGGACCGCCTCTCGGTGTGGGATTTCCCAGATGGCTCAGTGCAGTGCGCAAAAGGTACGGATTCCGATTGGTTCCGGAAGAGAGAAACAGCCGGAGGTTCACAATCACAATCCAGACGAATAAAATCGATATCTGAGAGTGGACTTTCAACGGGTATTTGTTGCTCGCGGGCGTCGAAATGACTCAACTCAACTTCTTCTTTCTGTCAGTCAATATTGCAATCTTCGTATACCTGCTGTTCCTTCTCCGTCGTCAGAAGCAGACTCGAGATGATGACAGTGTTCCCCGAGACGAAATCAAACAGCTCAGGGCGAAACTCGAGCAGGTTGAGCATGCGAATCGACAGGTGACGTCCTCAAACGATTCCAAGGATCGGGAAATCGTTCTGTGGCACGAGCGGTTCAAGCGATCCGAGGACCACAACGAGGACATCCAGTTCCAGCTCGACGAATCGAACGCCGCGCTGTTGCAGGAGTCGAAGGAGCGGGATCGGATCGAGGACGGCGCGAAGCTCGATACGTTGATCCACGAACTCTACCTTCTCAACAGCACGCCCAGGGATCTCAGGAGTGGTGTCTATTTTTTTGATGAGGACGGTCGGGAAATGGCTGAGACGATTGAGGACTTCTTCGCCCGAGCCGGGTGGGATACGGAAGTGGGTCCCTATCGGGGTGAAATCACTCCCCTGAAAGGGGTGGCCGTCTGGGTGCAGGCCTCACAGCGCAGCCCGGCCAAGGCCGAGGCCGTCGCCGAGATGTTCGCGGAGGTTCTTCGCTGTCGTTGTTCGGGCCGGTCGTTCGGCGACCTGGATCGGGATGTCAAGATTCTCATCAATGCAGAACCCCTGAAGAGAACCGAGCAAGCCGAGAGTTGACGAAGCGCCTCGGAAGTCAGCTCACACCGTCTGGTGCTGGAAGTTGTTGAGCCACCAGGGCGACGACGACAAAAGCGATTCCGCTTCGGGTCCGCTGAGGGGTTTCGAAAAGAAGAATCCCTGTCCGAACTCACATTTCAAATCCCTCAGGCACTCGAGCTGTTCGGCATTCTCGAGACCCTCAGCTGAGACGTGCATTCCCAGGTTGCGGGCGAGCGACACGATCGCGCCGACGATCTCCGAGCGACCATCTCCGTTTTCGACCTGGCGCACGAAGGATCGATCAATCTTGAGGGTACTGGCCGGCAGTTTGTGGAGATAGCTGAGAGACGAGTAGCCGGTGCCGAAGTCATCGATGTGGAGTTCGATTCCGAGATCCCGGAGCCTTCTCAGCTTGTCGGCGATCGGATCGTTGTGATCCATGATGATGCTCTCGGTGATCTCGAGTCGGAGATGCCGTGGCTGGAGTCGAGCCTCGATCAGAGCGTGCTGGACGACCTCCAGCAGGTCAGGCTGCAGAAACTCCTTGGCGGACAGGTTCACGCTGACAGACAGGTCCCGCATCTCGGGGAATTCCTCGTGCCATTCGGACATTTGCCGGCACGCCTCGGCCAGCACATAGTGCCCGATCTCGACGATGATCCCGGTTTCTTCTGCTGCCGGAATGAAATCCACCGGTGACACGACGCCCCGCTCGGGATGCCTCCACCTGATGAGCGCCTCGAACGATGCGATAGCCCCGGTTTCGAGAGAGACGATGGGCTGGTACTTGACGAAGAGCTCGTCATTGTCGACGGCACGTCGAAGGTCGCTTTCGAGTGTCAGCTGTTCGACCGCCCGCGCGCGCATTTCATGATCGAACAAGGCGGATTTGTTCTTCCCCTCACTCTTTGCCTGATACATCGCGATATCGGCGTCTCGCAGCACGTCCTCAGCCCGTTCGTACGAGCTCGTATTCAGGGCGATGCCGATACTGGCCGTTGTAAAGACTTCGTGACCGTCCAGTTCCACAGGGCGCGTGATCTCGAAGAGTACGCGAGTCGCCACCTGGTCCGCATGCGAGGGGTCTTCGATATCGTCGAGGAGAATTGCGAACTCGTCACCACCGAGTCGAGCCACGGTATCTCCCATCCTCAGGAGTCCAGTCAGCCTCGAGGCCAAGGTCTTCAGGAGCAGATCGCCGTTCAGGTGTCCGAGGCTGTCGTTGATGTTCTTGAAACGGTCCAGGTCGAGGAAGAGGACTGCGAACAGATATCGCTCTCGTCGAGCGGAATGGGCGATCGAAACACCGAGCCGATCCATGAAAAGCGCTCGGTTCGGGAGGCCGGTCAGGGCGTCGTGGAAGGCGTCGTGAAGGAGCTGCTCTTCGGCCTCTTTTCGGTCCGAGATGTCTGTGAGTGAACCCGCAACCCGGTAGGCCCGGCCGTCTTTGTCGCGCACCGCAATCGCTCTGGCGAGAACCCAGAGATACCGTCCGTTCTTGCAGCGGACTCGATGTTCGCTTTGAAAGAGCGGAGTGAGGCTGTTGATATGCTCGGTCAGTTTCTGCTGGACGGAATCCAGGTCGTGAGGGTGAACTCGACTGAACCAGGTCTCAGCCGCCTCTTCGCCATCGCTCTCTGTCAGGCCCAACATCGCAAGCCAGCGGGGGGAGAAGTAGGCCCGGTTCGTCTTCAGGTTCCAGTCCCAGATTCCATCGTTGGCCCCTCGCACTGCCAGCGCATACCGTTCCTGACTTTCCCTCAGTTTTTCTGCAGAGTGTTTCCTTTCGATGGAATAGCGAATCGCTCGAGTCAATCGATCGCTGTCGACGGTCCGTTTGACGAGATAGTCCTGCGCTCCCTCACGCACGGCCTTGAGCGCAGTTTCCTCATCGCTGATCCCTGTCAGGACGATGATCGGAACTCGGCCCGCTTCCGAGTAGACGCGATTGAAAGTGTCTGGAGGATCGCTGTCCGGAAGATTCATGTCCAGAAGGATGACATCGAATCCAGACTCCCGAAGTTGGCGAATGCCCGCCTGCACCCGGTCTGCGTGGGATATCTCGAAAGTCAGAGGCGACTTCCTGAGGTAGTGTTGGATGAGCCGCAGGTCTCCTGGATTATCTTCGACCAGAAGAACCCGGATTTTCGATTCCTGCATGAGGTTCGGTCAACCCTCTCGTTTCCCCAAAGCCGGAAGAATCCGCCCGATCGGCCCTGCAAGGCCGACCGGTACACACAATCCCCCCATGTTCATATGCTAGGCTCCCGGACTGACAGGGATGGCGATGCGGAACCTCGAGCCTTCACCAGGCTTCGACTCTACCCAGATTCTACCCTTGTGTCGTTCGACGATTCGCTGACAGATTGCCAGACCGATCCCGGTGCCCGGGATCTCGGGATTCAGCCGCTTGAAGAGACCGAAGATCCGGGACAACTGCTCGCTGTCTATGCCGATCCCGTTGTCCTGAACGGAGAAACTGACTTCATCACTTTGCCTCTCGCCGGAAATGACGATCCTGGGATCGGGACCCCTGGTGAACTTCAAACCGTTACTGATCAGGTTCCGGAACAGAATCGCCATCTGACGGGGATCCGCGGTGACTGTCGGAAGATCTTCAAGTTCGACAGATGCGTTGCTCTCGTCGATCTGTTGCCTGAGCTCGATCAATGCCTCCTCGACAAACTCCGACGAGGCGCATTCCGTGAATACACTCGCACGGGACTCGATCCGAGAGAACTCGAGGAGGTCATCGACCAGGGACTGCATTCGCAACGCCCCTTCGTGGGCCATGCGAAGGTAGTCCCGTGCGTCGGAGTGGAGTTCTCCGCCGTGCTCCTCACTCAAGATCTGAGTGTAACGCTCGACCATCCGGAGGGGTTCCTGGAGTTCGTGAGATGCGATCGAGGCGAAATCGTCGAGATCCCTGTTCGATCTGGCCAGATCTTCCGTTTCTTTCTTTTTCTCGGAGATGTCCTCGACGAGCCCATCTATGCAGAGCTGCCCATTCTCGGCCCTCACCACGGTTTCCGTGAGATGGACCCAGATCGACGATCGCTCCCCGAGGTGAATCTCGACGTCCTGTTGATGGCTGCGTCCGCCCTTGCGGACTCGCTCCAGGACGGCGGAACGCTCCTGGGCCGCAAAGAAGAGAGGCAACTCGGGCCATCCTCGGCCGCGTCGAGGCGACTCCCGCCCGAGCATTCTTTGCAGAGTCGGGCTCACGTCCAACAGCCGGCCGAACATGTTGGCGCGGAAATACCCCTTGTTCGAATGTTCGAGGACAGTCGTCAACCGTCGCTCAGTCGCGACGGCTTTCTTTGCGATCTTTGTTCGGACCCAGAGTGTTCGGATCCGGGAAGCCAGACGAAGGAAGCCCGCGGAGGTCTTCAGAATGAGATCATCTGGAGAAGCCTCGAGGATCCGCTTCTCGAAGCCTGCCGGGACAGGGCGAGTGAAGAAAATCACAGGAACATCCGGGCGCCTGTCGCGAATCAGTTTGAGGATGTCGAGACTGTCTCCCCAGCTGAGTCTGCAATCCAGTGCCACGATATCGAACGCGAGGTCAGTCATCGCCCGGGCAAAGTCCGACGCACAGGTCGCAGCCTCGACCACGGCCTGTGGGAGTTCGCGGGACAGAACGATGCCGGCCAGCGCTCGGTCAGCGGGGTTGTCGTCAATGTGGAGAACTCGAAGTCGCTCTTGCAGTTCCTGATTCCTCTCCAGCAGCGTTCGCGTCAGGCAAACAGCTCCCATACCCATTTTAGTTCAGGGAGCCAGCCATGTTGGCGTGAAAGTTCTGAGATTCGAATCCGCTCTAACGAGCCCTTCGGCGTCTGAGGTAGATGATGGGCGCACCGGAGAGCCATGTCACTATCGTCGGTGCAACCAGAATCCAGTTCAGCACGTGAAGCCAGGCATGCGTCAGCATTCCGGGATCATAGCCGAGCAAGCGTGTCATCTCCGCACCGTCGTGGTATGGCCCTGGAGTCCCGCTGATCCAGGCGTAGGCCATCCCCATGAAAACCAGGCTCTGACAAAATGCGAACAGCAGCAGGTTGGCGAGCCAGAGATGGCGAACTCCCGTTCCCGGAAGGTCAGCGATTCTGAAAGTCAGGAACAGCGCGCCTCCGAACTGCACGATCATGAGACTGTGAAGCCGGATGAGCAATTCGGGCTCACCCACGAGACTCCAGGCAAATTTGCCGGAACCGACGGCGAGCGCGACCCAAAGTACCGGCCGGAGAACCCGCAAAGTCTCACTCATAGCACGAGGTACGAGCCGGGAGGAGCGTGCCGGAGCGAACTCCTTCCCGGAATCATCATCGCGATGACTCGCTCATTCCTGTTCGAAGTAGAACCTGGCCCTCTTGGACGGGTGATTTCCGAGCTGGTCCATGCTGCGCGCGTCGAACACACGGCCGTTCACCACCGTGTACCGAATGTGTTCAGAGTTCCTGATATCCTCGAGGGGGTTCTTCTCCAGGACGATGATGTCCGCGAGTTTCCCGGCCTCGATCGAGCCGAGATCTCCGTCGAGCCCGAGGTATCCCGCGCCATCTAGAGTTGCCGCCCTGAGGGCCTCATGTGTCGTCATTCCCCCCTGGACCAGCATCCAGATCTCCCAGTGGGCTGCCAGGCCCTCGCGCTGCCCATGAGCTCCGATCTGGACGTGGCCTCCGGCGTCGATCAGTTCCTTGCAGATCCTGGCGTTGTTGATGTGGTTGAACTCGTCGTCTGGAATCATCGTTCGTCGCCGTGATCTGGAGTCGACAAACTCTCGGGGAACGAATGCGAGCAAGCGCTCGTTGGCCCAAACCTGCGTTTTCTGGTACCAATAGTCCTCGCCCCAACGCCCTCCGTAACCCACGACAAGAGTCGGTGTGTATCCGACCTTCGTCTTCGGCCACAACTGCAGGACATCGTCGTAGATATGTGCGACTGGGATGGAGTGTTCGATTCCGGTATGTCCGTCGACGACCATGTTCATATTGTGCTGGAATAGAGACCCACCCTCGGGAACGACCATCATCTCCAACTCCCGGGCCGCCGTCAGGACCTGCTGACGTTGATTCCTTCGAGGTTGGTTGTAGCTCTTCACGCTGAAGGCACCGACTGCCTTCATTCTTCTCAAATGTCTGCGTGCGTCGTCGAGGCTTTCAATCTCGGCCTTGAAGGATCCCGCAGCACCGTACAGGATCGTACCCGTAGAAAAGATGCGAGGTGCCGTGATCAGGCCGGCACTGGCCATCTCGCTGGCCGCGAATATCTGACTCGTGTCGTTGGAGGGATCATGGACTGTCGTGACGCCGAAGGACAGAGACGAGAAGTGGGCCCGATTCTGTTGGGGGATCAGTTCATTCGTGCCTTGCGGGCCGTGCGCATGGACATCGAGGATTCCTGGAAGGAGCGTGTGACCCGAGGTGTCGATCCGGAGGGCGTCGCTCGGAACCGGAGTCTCCGAACTCGGGCCCACGTGAGTGATGCGGTTGCCCTCGATGACTACGACTCCGTCCTCGATGACTTCATCACCACGCATCGTGACGATTCGTCCACCAACGAGTGCCACCCGACCCGCAGGACGGTCAAAGTCAGCCTGGAAAGAAATATTCGCGCCGGATTCCTCTGGCTTTGGAAGTTCCTCGGGGCCGCCATCGACAAAATCGAAGGTGTCGCTGACGTCCCGGGTGAAGAGGTCAGGTCCGAGCGACCAATGGAGTTTGGAACTGTCGCCTGACCAGTGGAGGTATTCACCGGCGTCCCTCGAGACCTTCTGGACTGGGATGGAGCGAGTCTTGGGCCCGATCGAAATGGTCTGGCCGGTCGCTACGAATGGAGCGATGTAGCAGTTGAAGCGTTCACTGAACGCCAGCCACGAACCGTCAGGCGAGACTCGGAACTCCGTCGCGTTGGCGCTCTCTACGAGTGACCGCTCGTCCTGTCCATCGAGACCGATGCTCTTGAGAATACGCTTCCCTTCAGAACCGAACTCGACAAAGAACAGACTTTCCGGGTCCGCACCGAAGTGTGTTCCGAAGCCATTTCGAACGATGCGCTCGGCTTCGCCACCTTCAGAAGAAACAACATAGATGCCGCGGTCTCGCGACCAGAGGGGACTCGTGATGAAACCTCCGCCCACTCTCCTGAAAACGATCCGGTCGCCCGACGGAGAAAAAACCGGCTCGACATAGTGCCCTTTCTCAGTGGTGATCTGCCGACCCTCTCCCCCGTCTGCGGAAACGACGCGAACGGCTCCGAGCTCGTCGTCATCCCAGCTGACATAAGTGACCGACCGCCCGTCCCGTGACCACGAGGGGTAGAACTCGAAGTGGTCCATCTGTGCGGTGAGGCGACTCGGCTCGCCGTCGGGCAGATCGCGAACGTAGAGATGGCCGAGGGCCTGATAGACGACCTTGTCGCCGGCAGGGGCCACCTGGACCCAGCGCAGCATCTTAACGTCGAACTTCTCGGGACCGACCTTGATCGGAGACCGCACGGCTTCGGTAATAGTTCGACTGCTGCGCACACGAAACGGAATCTTGTCGACCTGCTTGCTTTTCACGTCGATCCGGTGAATCCCACCTTGTGCCCAGAAGACGATTGTTCGATTGTCCGGCGTCCACGCGAAGGAGGGGTAGACACCATGAATGGCCCACGTCTCCTGCATGTCTCGCTCGAGCCCGTCGTAGATGGGCCACTCGCGGCCCGATGCGATGTCGTGCAGAAAGAGCACGCTCTTATAGCGAACACGGCGGACAAATGCCAACGTCTTTCCGTCCGGGGAAGGTGTCGGCCGAATCGACCCTCCCGGTCTCGACAGAAACGTCAGGGTTTCTTCCTTCTGTCGATCCAGTCGGCGAACAGTGTAGATCTGGGAGTTGGGGTCTTTGTTGTACTGAAAGACCCTGCCCGGAGTCGAATCGAGGCTGAAGTACAGATACCGTCCGTCAGGCGAAAAAGCGGGTTCGCCGAGGTCCTTCTGGTCGTTCAGCCGCTTGACCATCTGAAGGCCTTGACCTCCCGAGATGTGGTAAAGCCAGATCTCGCCGGCACCCAGAGATCGTCCTGAGGTGAAGTGCTTGCGAGCCGCGATGTACTGTCCGTCGGGGCTCCAGGCTGGACTGTTGAGCAAGCGGAACGTTTCTTTCGTGACTTGACGCGGGTTAGAACCGTCCCGGTCCATCACCCAGATGTTGTCGCCTCCTCCGGCATCACTCGTGTAAGCGATCAGCTTTCCATCGGGGCTGTACCGCGGCTGCATGTCCCAGGCAAACCCCTCGGTCAACGCTTGAGCGTCGCCACCGGAGATCGGCATTCTGTACAGATCACCGAGAAGATCGAAGACGATCTCCTGCCCATCCGGGCTGACGTCGAGGCTGATCCACGTTCCTTCGTCGACATCGATTTCGAGTTCACTACGGGGACCTGGTGGATCGTTGACGTCCCACTTTTTCTCCGTCTCCTTTTCCTCTTCCGACTCGGGGGCCGCGTCCTGGGCGCCGATCGGAAGCGAAAGGATCATCAGGCTGATGCCTGCCAGGAAGAATCGACTCAATGCATTCTTGCTCATACGGACCTCAGACGTGCAGGCAGCGGGCGCGACACCCGTCAACCTGCCTTGAAAATGATGCTGTTCCGGATTGTCAGTCACGAAGGCATTCAATGCGATGCCCCGCCCTCGAATCGTCTCGTGACGCCGCCCCTCATGATAGCGAAGAACCCGTGGCGACGTTAGCCGCGCACTCTTACGGCAAAGTTGAGGGCCATCTCGAGCTTGTGAACTGGAAACCTGGCGAGCTCTGAGTCAAAGCTGACCTCCAGCCGACTTGATGAGTGTTTTCCGTCACTTTGAGGACTTTTAAGGTTGTGGGACACTGTGCCCGGAAAGGAGAAGGCCTTTCCGAGGGCAGATCAGAGCCATGGAAGAGCGGAGAGCCTCGCGG
>CAJHYB010000046.1_pt1 | contig 15324 bp, 13 predicted proteins | sample 9198631 | NCBI WGS metagenome assembly CAJHYB01 (sample SAMEA7708354, study PRJEB35096) | sediment metagenome | biome: marine neritic benthic zone biome [ENVO:01000025]; feature: sediment [ENVO:00002007]; material: shallow marine sediment [ENVO:03000034] sea grass bed [ENVO_01000059] ... | reverse complement strand
TGATGTGCTCCCGAATCTGGGCGTTGGTGGCGGCAATGATGCGAACGTCGACGCGAACGACCTGGTTGCTTCCCAGGCGCTGGAATTCTCTTTCCTCGAGGACACGGAGCAGCTTGATCTGGAGGTTCATTGGCATCGTGCCGATTTCGTCCAGGAATAGGGTCCCGCCGTTTGCCTGCTCGAACTTGCCGACTCGGGCCTGTCGAGCATCGGTGTAGGCTCCGCGGACGTGTCCGAAGAGTTCGTCCTCGAGCAGGTGCTCGGGGATGGCTCCGCAGTTGAGGGCGACGTACGGGTTCTTTTTCCGATCGCTTCGGTTGTGAATGGCACGGGCCACGAGTTCTTTACCCGTCCCGCTCTCGCCGGTAATGAGCACGGTTGCATTGCGCGCCGCTACCAGGTCGATCAAATGAAAGACCTTTCTCATCGAGCGACTCTTGCCGACCATTTCCCGGGGTCGCTTGACCGTTACCCCGGCGCGATTGTCTTGATTCTCCAGGAGCCGTCTCTTGTCCTCCATCAACTTGTCAATGCGTGACGCGAGGTCAGAAACGTTGAATGGCTTCGAGATCAGATCGGCCGCGCCCTCCTTGAATGCGCGCGCCGCAACCTGCATATCCTGGACTCCCGTCATGAGCATGACTTTTGTCAGCGGCGAACGGGACTGGATCTCTTCGAAGACCGTTATCCCATCCGCATCGGGCAGAAGGTAGTCGGCCAGTACCAGATCGAAGATGTTTTCAGCCAGTTTTCCGAGGGCTTCACCCGCGGTCGAGGCACATTCAACCGTCCAACCCTCCTGGGTCAGGAACTCGTTGAGAGCTTCGGTCAGGTCAGAATCGTCTTCGAGAACGAGCACGGAAGGCTGTTGTAACTTTCCCGCGAGCGCCATTCAGTCGCCTCCAGACAGCTCAGGGGACTCGGGGATTCGAGTCCCTGAATTCGATCACAGGATGACTCGCCATCGAGGTCCGTAAGCCGTCCTGAACCGGTCTTCTCTATCCTGTGCATGCCCGAACAGCATGCTGGGAGGCCGACCAAAGCTTATGTATGTCCCCGGCACATACGAAAAGTTTTGCATTCGATGGTGTCAGCGCTTCCCCGATACCATTGTGCATTTTAGCAATTACGGTGCCAAACAGGAAACGCTTGTTCCGCCAGCGGCAGGATCGTCGGAAGGAGGTGCCTGACCGGACTCGGAAGTCTATGGTCGACAGCCCGCTTCGGGCATCGGCGGAGGTTCCGTGAAGAGTCCTCACGAGTGCTGAGCCCAGCCCGAATGAGAAGAACGTCGGCCCGGCTCAGTCCTCTGACTCTCAACCGGCCACGCCGATCGCAACGCCCGTTTTCGAGCCTCCTGACCTTGTCGGAGAAGCCCTGGGCAATTTTTTCCTAATGAGTGGTCAGGAATTGCCGATACGTAATGGCAGAGGGGATTAGGAAGCAAAGGCCTGGGTGCCAAATGATCGAGTTGGACGCGCAGATTAACCAGATATTCCGGACGAGCCAGCATCCTTCATCGTCCGCGCGGCGTCCTCAGCGCCAGGGAGCGCCGACTCCGAAGGAAACTCCCCGGGAAACTGCTTCCGCCGAGGCCAAGCCGAACACGGTTTCTGTGATCAACTTCGAATACCTTCCTTCCGGAAGGCTACACATGAATCAGGAAGAAAAAGATCATCTGGTGACTTCTTCCGATAGTCGACCCTTGCAGGTCCGCTCGGCAAGGCGGGTCAAACGTTAAAATCTTGACTCGATTGGTCAATATTTTGACGACTGAATCGTCGTCGTCCGCCTGAATCTCCCTGAACCGATGACTCCCTGGTCGGGCTGAATGCAATGCGCTTCCAGCCGGCGGTGCCGGGCCTCTCTCAGGACAGCTACCCGAACTCCTGGGGGTGTCGACAGGACACTCGACGTCACAGGACAGGAGACGATGTGACCAGCCAATCAGCCGAGCCGTGTCAATGAAAACGGTCAGGCCGGGTACCATCGCAGGAACGATCCGCCGAACTTCCTCTCGTTGCCTGTTCACAGAAACTTCTGCAACCGCCCGCCGTCCCTGAGGGCGTTTGTTCCGACCAGCATCAGGTTGAGCTTGGCATGTCGCGTGCTTCGCTTGCATTGCGACCAGTGGCTTTGGAGGAATGGATTTTGGGACAGGCCCTGAGCCGAAAAGGGGAAGACAGAAGGCATGAGAGCCTACGGGGGCAGGTCGACAGCCTCGCCCGACAGAATGAGGCTCTCCGGGCCGAGGTCCAGCAGCTCCGCGAAATCGGGGACATCGTTCGCTCGATTACCAGCAGCCTTTATATTGAAGAGATCCTCACGAACATCCTGAGGGGCATTCGCAAAACACTCGGATTCAACCGGGTCGTTCTGGGGCTCGTCAACTCTGAGAAGGGGTGCGAGGAACTCAAGCTGGCTGTCGATGCGGGATCGAGCCTGCTCTCCTCGGCTAGCTGGTCGATCCGGGACGGAGTCGTCTGGGCTCGGCTACGACAAGCCAGCGCTCCCATTGTCGTCGATCCGGATCAGGACGACGATGTTCCCGAGATCGTTCGAGACATGTTCCCGGCGAAGTTCGTCAAGGCTCCGATGATCGTCAAGGGGGAAATACTCGGAACGATCATGTGCGACCGTCAGGACGATGTCCTCGACCTGGCCGACCTCGATCTGCTCGATATGTTCTCCGAGTTTGCCGCTGTGGCCATTCAGAACGGACGTCTGTACTACGACGTCATCAAGTCGGAGGAGAGCCTGAAAAAGGCTCACGACAAACTGGTCGACGCTGAGAAGATGGCATTGATCGGGCATATGGCAGTGAGCATCAACCACGAGATCAACAATCCGCTCTGCAACATCAGTCTCATCACCCAGACGGTGTGCGACCGTCTCCAACCCGAGAATGCAGACCTCACGAGGCTGCTGAACGGCATCGGTGAGAACATCGACCGCATCAAGAGCGTGACCGACAAGATCGCGGGGATGAAGAGCGCGAACTTGACAGAGTATCTGCCCAACCAGCTCATGGTGGACCTCCAATGAGGGTTCGAGTTGCGAAGGAGACGCGGGAAGACATCCTGCGAGAGGCCTTCAACTCCTTTGCAGAGATCTCGACTTCGGTCGAGAAGGTCTACGGCGACCTGCGTGAGAAGGTCCGGCGGCTCTCTTTCGAACTCGAGGAGTCGAACAAGTATCTCCACACGATGCTCCAGAGCCTTCCATGTGGGGTCGTGGTCGAGTCGAGCGGGGTCGTGACGTCTCTGAATCAGAGAGCCCTGGAGCTGTTGGGACTGGGCAATCTCACGGCCCCGGTGGCGATCGAGCAGATGCTCGACAGGATTCCTGAAGATTCCGCTCGCGAACTGTTCCTTTCAGAAGATCCTCCGATCGAGGTTTCTCTGGGGAAGCCTTCCCGTTTCTTGAGCTGCGCCTGGTCGGCGATTCTCGATGGCGAGAGGGTCCTCGTCATCCAGGACGTTTCTGAGCTTCGGTACCTGCAGGAAAAGATGCGAAAGACCGAGCGGCGAGCGGCCATGGGAGAGATGGCACTCGAAGTGGCGCACGAGATCCGAAATCCTCTCACAGGCCTCGCACTCTATGCCTCACTCCTGAGGGAAGAAGATCTCACGCCGCAGGACCAGCGGCGCTACCTCGACAACATCGATATCGGCATTCGCTCTTTGGAAACCACTTTGACCAACATGCTGAGTCTGTCGAGGAATCCTGATCCGAAGCGGGAGAAGGTGATTCTGAAGGACCTTCTGACGGAAATACTCGGGTTCATGTCTCCGTTGATTTCCGAACGTGGCATCAAAGTCCGCTCGGGTTTTGAGCCGGCCTCGTTGCTAGCGGATCCAGAACTGCTGAGACAGGTCTTCATGAACTTGATTCTCAATGCGCTCCAGGCGCTCCCGTCGGACGGAACTCTCAGCCTTCGCACCTTCTCGGAGAACGGGTCGGCCGTCGCGGAGATTCGGGACGACGGAGTCGGGATTCCGGAAGGGCTTCAAGAAACGATCTTTGAACCTCGCTTCACGACGACGAACAAGGGAAGCGGGCTGGGACTGGGTATCGTCAAGAAAATCGTCGAGGCACATCGAGGTCGCGTCGGGGTTGAAAGTCGAAAGGGATGGGGTACCCGTTTCACGCTCACATTTCCCTCGCAACAGAGGAGCACATGAAACAAGTTCTGGTAGTCGATGATGAGCAACAGGTTCTGGGCGCGATCGACGAGACGCTGCACCGGAAGGGCTACGCGGTGACAACGGCGGCGAGCGGCCTCGAAGCTGTCGGGAAGCTCCGGCAGAACTTTTTTCAGGCCGTGATCACCGACGTCCGAATGCCGGAACTGGATGGCATGGGTGTACTGAAGGCGGTTAAGAACGTCTCGCCGGAGACGCCTGTGATCATGTTGACCGGCCACGGAACAGTCACCGACGCGGTTCAGGCTCTCAAGCAAGGTGCGTTCGACTATCTCATGAAGCCCTTCACAGCCACCCAGCTGGCCAGCGTTGTCTCCAGCGCCACAGAAACGGCACCGGAAGCCGATTGCGAGGCGGGTCCGATCGTGACTCGCGATATTGAGATGCGGCACCTGTTGGGACTGGCCACGCAGGCCGCTCAGTCGGACGCGACTGTGCTCGTCGAGGCGGAGAGCGGAACAGGCAAGGAACTCCTGGCGCGATTCGTTCATGCGAAGAGCGGCCGCCGTCAGGGTCCGTTTGTCGCCGTAAACTGTGCGGCCATGCCGGACGAACTGCTCGAGAGCGAGCTCTTCGGGTACGAGAAAGGGGCTTTCACGGGAGCACTCAAGCGAAAACCAGGAAAGTTCGAGCTGGCGGACAACGGAACTCTGCTGCTGGATGAAGTTGGCGAGATGCCGGCTCTTCTTCAAGCCAAGCTCCTTCGGGTCCTGCAGCAGAAGGAGGTGGATCTTGTTGGAGGTCTGAGTCCCATCCCGGTCGATGTTCGGGTCATCGCAACCACCAATCGCAACCTCCGGGAGGCGGTCAAAGATGGGACCGTTCGGGAAGATCTCTACTATCGTCTCAACGTCATCCCTCTGACGATTCCGCCTCTGAGGCGTCGGCGTTCTGACGTTCCTCTGCTCGTGAACTTCTTCTGCGAACGCAACCAGAACGGCGCCGAAAGGAAACAGTTCGCTCAAGAGACCCTGGAACTCCTCTCGAAATACGACTGGCCCGGGAATGTTCGGGAACTTGAAAATGTCGTTACCAGGGCGCTCGCGCTTTGTCGAAACCCGGTTATTACCCCCTCGGATCTTTTTCTTGACCTCGATGAATCGGCCAACACCGACAAAGTCGAGCTCAAGGCGGGATTCTCGTTGCGCGAAATGGAGAAGGAGATGATCCGGATCACTCTGGAAGAGACCGCGGGAAACAGAACACGCGCCGCAGAGATGTTGGGAATCAGCCTCAGGACTCTGAGAAACAAGCTCAGCGAGTACCGGGGTCAAGGAGACTACTACTAGGGAGTACTGCAATGGATATCTTTTCAGAGTCCAAAGTCGATCGAATGGAGGAGTTTCTCGACTACTCCTCAAAGAGACAGAAGGTCATCAACAGCAACATCGCGAATATCGAGACTCCGGGGTACAAAGCGCGCGATCTGCAGTTCGAGAGTCTTTTCAAGGAGTATTTGGAGCGAGAATTGCCTCTCAGGAAGACGCAGGCCGGACATGTTGATGGGAAGCCGGTTCTCCTGCGTGATGATGTCCGGCCCCAGGAGATTGTGTCCGAGGCCTTGGGAAACGATTTGAACAATGTTGACCTGGATCAGGAGATGACGAAACTTGCGGAAAACGTTCTGAAGTTCTCCGCTGTCGTTCAGATGATGCAGTTCCGATTGCAGACCGTTCGATCGAGTATTCAAGGGAATTAGGAGAGCATGATGTCAGGAACGATCTCGGCCATGGATGTGAGCGCCTCCGCGTTGTCGGCGCAGCGCCGTCGGATGGAGTTGCTGATCACGAACATCGCCAACGCGCAGACCACCAGGACGCCTCAAGGTGGACCTTATCAGCGGAAAGATGTCGTCTTCGTGTCGCAACCGGCGGCTTCGTTCGCGGACATATTTGCCGAGACAGTCGACGAGTCCGAGCTTCTTCAAGGGGTTCGGATTGCCGAAATCGTTGTGACGGAGAACCAGCCGATCCTCCGTTACGAGCCGAGACATCCTGATGCCAATGCCGATGGGTACGTGGCCTACCCCAATATCAATCCGATCGAAGAGATGGCCAATCTGATGGCGTCGACCCGGTCGTTCGAGGCCAATATCAAAGCATTCGAAGCCGTCAAACAGATCGTCCAAAGGTCGATCGAACTCGGCAGACGAGGTTGATGCGATGAAAGAGATCCTGATTCAGCAGACCAGCCCCCTGCAACAGCTGGAAGATCTGAGAAAGCCGCAGGGGAAAACCAAGGTCAGCGGTGAAGGTTTCGCCGATCTCCTTCAGGAAGCTGTGCAAGAGGTCGATCAACTCCACCAGGCGTCGGACCAGCAGGTCGAGAAGATCCTCTCAGGAGATATCAACGACGTCCACAGTGCCATGATCGCAATGCAGAAAGCCGACGTCTCCTTTCAAATGCTCATGCAGGTGAGGAACAAACTCGTCGAGGCCTATCAGGAAGTCATGAGGATGCAGGTCTGATTCGAGTCGAATCCCGTCCGACAAAGCCTTGAAGCGTGTCGGTCAACGAAACAGCTTCTTGTATTGAAAACTCTGAAGGTCGAGGTCTGTCACGATGCCCGGACTCTACGCACAGCTGAAAGCTCTGAATGAGAGCCTCACCCTGAACCAGAAGCTGTCGATTGCAGCACTGGGAACGGTCATTCTCTTCGGGATCCTCGGCTTCGTGTACCTGCTTGGACTCGAACCCTACCAACGTCTGATCTCCGACCTCGACCCTGCCGACACCCAGGAAGTGATCCGGATTCTCGAAGAGAACCAGATCGAATATGAGCTTTCCGGAAACGCTGTCAACGTTCAAGCCGAGCAGATTGACGAGGCGCTGTTGCTGATCGCATCGGCCGGACTCGCCGACCGGGGTCGCGTCGGCTTCGAGATTTTCGACAAGGGCTCGTGGAACGTTACGGACTTTGCGGAAAAGATCAACTACCGGAGGGCGCTCGAAGGAGAGCTGGAGAGGACAATTCGCAGCATTTCCGAGGTCAAGACCGCCCGAGTTCATATCGCTCCGGAAAAAGAAGCGCTGTATTCTCAGGATAAGGAAGCCGCTTCAGCCTCGGTCCTCCTTGGGCTCCGGGGAACCGCCACCCTGTCTCAGAAAAAAGTGGACTCGATTCGCAATCTCGTCGCGGCTGCAGTTCAGGGCCTCCATGTCGATCAGGTGTCGATCCTGAGCGACTCGGGCGAACTTCTGTCGAGGACCGAAGACGACCAGTTGCTCAGTCAGACCCAGATTCAACTCCGACAGTCCCTGGAAGACGAGCTGACTCGCAAGGTTCGCTCGATCCTCGAGCGTGCGGTCGGCGAGAGCCGTGTCGAGGTCCGGACTTCTCTCGCCCTCGACTTCAATCAGGTTCAGCAGAAAGAGCTGATCCGAGATCCCGTTCTCGTGTCTGAGCAGTGGACGAGAAAAGGCCCGAACGCAGCCGACGGCGTGGGAGGCGTTCCTGGATTTCAGGCCAACCAGGGAGGAGCCACCCAGACCCAGACGGGCACGCCGGAGGGGGGTCAGGCGACTGAGCGGAAGAACTACGAGTTCAGCACCATCGAAAGAATGCTGACCTCGCCAACAGGAAGTATCGAGCGCCTCTCGATGGCCGTGATCGTCGACGACAAGACGGTCTCGGTGACAGATGACCAGGGGGCTCCGGAGGAGAAGAGGGAGTCCTGGCAGCCCGAGGAGCTTGAGAAGTTGAGAGGGCTTGTGACCTCGGCAGTCGGGTTCGATGCGTCACGGGGCGACCAGCTGACGCTGGAGAACGTCCCCTTCCAGCCGTCGACCGAAGAACAGGAGGCGCTCGAAGAGCCGGGGTTTCTGGAGACCTACCAGCCCATCGTCTATCCCACGCTTCGAATCATCGGCATTCTGATGGTTTTTCTCCTCTTCTATCTGCTGATATTCCGACCCGTCAAGAAGAGGGTGTTCACGTACGTCGACTTCGAAAGCCCCAGGATGTTGCCGGGCCGTGGCGAAACCGCAGCTCTGGCTGGCGGTGTGGGTCAGTTGACCGGTGAAGACGGCTCGTTGGAGAAGGTGCAGGCCCTCTCGGATGACGAGACCAAGGACTTCCAGCTCAGGGAACAGATCAAGGAAATGGCTAAGGAGAATCCGGAGATCGTAACGAGCCTGGTCCGACAGTGGATCAACGACAGGAGTGAAGGTAATGGCTGATGGTGCCCGGCGCCGCTTGAGCCACAATCAGCGCGCCATGATGAGCGGCCCGATGAAGGCCGCGGTTCTGATGCTGTGTCTCGGCGAAGAACTCTGTGCCGAGATCTTCCGACGTCTGACCGAATACGAGGTCAAGGTCGTCAGTCAGGAGATATCGAAATTGGGAAAGGTCGGGGAGGACGTGACCAATGAGGTCATCCACCTTTCACACGGTGAGCTGACTGGAAAGAATCAGATTCAGGGGAACCTGAACTACGCCAAAAGGATCCTGAAAGCTGCGCTGGGACCAGACCAGGCCCGTGACATCATTCAGGAGATCAGCATGCAGTCGAGCCTGAGCCCTGAGACGTTGAATATGTTGCAGCAGGCCGACCCGAAACAGCTCTCGAAGCTCCTCCAGCACGAGCACCCTCAGACGGTCACCCTCATCGTGTCACACCTGCTGCCTCCTCAGGCGGCCCATACAGTCAGCTTGCTCGACGAACAGCTCTGTTCCGATGTCTGTCTGCGGTTGGCCCAATTGGAAGACATCTCGCAGCCCATCCGAGACCGTGTCATCGGAATGTTCGCCAACAAACTCGACAACGGGGCCCAATTCGACTCGCCCCAGACAGGCGGCGTTCGCCAGGTGGCCGAGATCTTTAATCAGATGGAACGGGAATTGACTCAGTCCTGCCTGGAGACGATTGAAAACGAGAATCCCAATATGGCCCTGTCTATCCGCAACAACATGTTCGTCTTCGAGGATCTGCTGATGATCACCGACAAGGACATGCGCAAAGTCATCCAGGGAGTCGACAAACAGGTTCTCGTCACGGCCCTCAAAGGGACCAGCGAGGACCTCAAGGAACACTTCTTTTCGAACATGTCCACCCGGGCGGTCGAAATGCTCCAGGAGGATATGGAGGCACTCGGACCGATCCCGTTGAGGGATGCTGAGCAAGCCCAGCAGCAGGTCGTGAATCAGGTCCGCGAAATGGAACAGGCCGGCGATATCGAGTTGACCGGCGGAGGCGGCGGCGAATATGTCAGCTAGCCGCATCGCGAGCACGGAACAGGTTGAACGATTCCGGTTCGGCGAGATCTCGACCGGGCCAGGTGCAGTGACCGTCGCCACGGCCAGACCGCTGTCTGATCGAGTGCGGGCTGACGGATCTGCCAAGAACGACGATCGAGCTTCGGCCGAAGGGCCACGCGATCCAAATGAGATCGAGCGCGAAGCCTTTGAAAAGGGTTTCGAAGCAGGTGAAAGGGCAGGCCTGCAACTCGGCGAGAAGAAGAGTGAGGCCGTGCTCAAGCGGTTTGCCGGATCTTTGGAAAAACTCGCAGGGCTCCGTGAGGAAACACTTCGTCAGAGCGAGAAAGACCTCGTTCTTCTCGCATTGGACATCGCCAGGAAGCTCGTCTCTCGCGAAATCCAGATCGACGAGAGAATCATCGTGGCGCTCGCTCGTGTGGCAATGGAAAAGCTCAACGCCGACAGCAAAGTCGTCGTGCACCTCAATCCGAGGGACCACGAATTCCTGAGTGCCTGCATGGAAGAGTTGACGACCGACGGACGGGAGATCGAGATCGTCCTCAAGGCAAGGAAGGACTTGAACCGGGGTGATTGCCTCCTCGAGTCAGAGTACGGAACCCTGGACGGGCGAATCTCCGAACAGTTCAAGGAGATTGAACAAGGGCTTCTCTCGGGGTTCTGATGATCGATCTCGGCGTTTACCGCAAGAAACTCGAAGGAATCGAACCTCTCAAGATTTCCGGCAGGGTGCGGCAGGCAGGGGGACTCGTGATCGAGTCAGACGGACCTCCTGCCAGCATCGGACAACTGTGTGAAGTCTGTCCCCAGGATGGTTCCAAGGCGATCCTGGCTGAAGTGATCGGATTCCGGGACAAAGCCGTGCTCTCCATGCCGATCTCCGAGATCGGCGGCGTCAAGCTCGGTGACGAAGTCATCTCACGCCAGAATGCTCCGACCGTCCACGTCGGGGAGTCCCTGTTGGGTCGCGTCATCGACGGAAACGGACAACCGATCGATGACGCTGGCCCGGTCAATTGCGTCGAGACCTATCCCCTGCATCGTCCGGGCCCCACGCCTCTGGAGCGGGAGAACATCGAGACACCTCTCGGAACAGGGGTCCGGGCCCTCGACGGGGCGCTTGCTGTCGGCCGCGGCCAGCGTATCGGGATCTTTGGCGGCAGCGGAGTCGGGAAGAGCACCCTGCTGGGGATGATGTCCCGATATACCGAAGCCGCGGTGACCGTGATCGCTCTTGTAGGAGAGCGAGGTCGCGAGGTCCGATCCTTTGTCGAGCAAGATCTCGGAGAGGAAGGTCTGAAGCGGAGCGTCGTCGTCGTTTCGACCTCCGACAGTCCCCCGCTCCTGCGCATTCGCGCCGCTCTGACCGCGACCGCAATCGCGGAGTATTTTCGGGACCGGGGCAAAGATGTCCTTCTCGTCATGGATTCGGTCACTCGAGTGGCCATGGCACAGCGGGAAGTCGGGCTGGCGGCTGGTGAACCTCCGTCCTCGAAAGGCTACACCCCATCGGTCTTCACCCTGCTGCCTCGGATCTTCGAGCGGGCCGGGCACCTCGGCCGCGGGAGCATCACCGGTTTCTATACGGTCCTGGTCGAGGGGGACGACATGAACGAACCCATCGCCGACGCCGTTCGAGGTCTGCTCGACGGCCATATCGTCCTGTCGCGTCCCCTCGCCTGGAAGAACCATTTTCCGGCGATCGACATTCTCGACAGCGTCAGCCGATTGATGCCGGATATCGCCACCGCCGAGCAGATCGAGGCGGCGGGCCGACTTCGGGAGATTCTGGCCGTGTATCGGAAGTCCGAGGATCTGATCAACATCGGTGCCTACTCCCCGGGATCCAATCCGAAGATCGACAAGGCGATCGCCCAGATCGACCATATCGACTTCTATCTGAAGCAGAAGTCGGACCAGAGAATCCTCCGTGAGTCGGCGGTCGACGATCTGATCAAACTGATGAAGAAATGAAACGCTTTCGATTCGATCTGCAGGCAGCCCTGGACTTCGCTTCGCACCAGGTCGAACTCCATGAAATGGAGATCTACAGGCTCGAGGCCCAACGGACCGAACTTTCGGGACTCCGCGACCAGATCCAGAAGACGATCTTCGAGTCCGGCGAGGCTCTCAACCGGAAAACCGAGATCTATCCGGAGGAGCTCCTGCTTCACGAGCGATTCGTCACGGCCCAGAGGCTCCGACAGGTCGAAGTCGAGAGGCTCCTCGCGCTCGTGCGAGAGAGGATCTCTCTCGAGAGGAAGCAACTCCTGGAAGAGTCGCGCCGCCGCGAGACCCTGGACCGGCTCAAGTCGCGCGACAAGGACCTCTACGACAGGGAGATGGAGCGTGTCCTGCAGCGCGAAGCCGACGATCTCTATCTGGCCCGCAAGGGACGCCACGAGCCAGCAGGAGTCCGTCCTGCCGGTTAGTGCACTGTTTTGAAGAGATCCCGAAGTAATTCGGGCGTCTCTCGACCCAACGTCAGAAAAGAGGGGCACTCCGGCCCCTTCGCGATCTCAATTCAGATACTGGAAAGTCTTCAGCCGCAGCCCTTTCGTCTCTTCTCCGCTGTCCAGGTCGACAGAGAACCGCGCCAGGAGATAGGGAGGCCGATCCGTGATGTAGATCTGGGCCATTCTGGAAGAGGAGAGGTTGCCCCCGCTCTCCAGAAGCCACCCGGCGTGACTCTGGCCGGAAAGGTCGGTGAACTCGCGGCGACCCTTCACGATTCCCGATCGTGTTCCCAGAATATTGGCGGCCGGACTGGCGAAAGGGTCCAAGCGTATCTTTGCACCGTCCTTCAAGTCGAGCGAACCCAGCGCCCAGGGACCGGGACCGAAGCCCACAGCCCCCTTCGGGAACTCGCGGGTCTCCGATGTCCCGGCATCGGTCGTGATCATCGTACCCATCCCCGTGTCCGGTCGTATGAAGTAATAGTCCTTGGCCTTGCCCGGAATCGGCCCGGACTCGAAAAGCAGATGCATGTCTTCCAGGTCGACGATCATGAACAGGTTTCGGGCTGCCGTATCCGCCCACTTTGCATCACCGGAGTCGATCAATGTGATCAAGACGGCCTTTTTTCCGTCCCAGCCCACCTCTTCAGCCGTCACAATGACTCGGTCAACGCGCAGATCACCGGCGTTTGGCCCGGCACCCTGCAGGTAGTTCCGTTCATAGACCGCACGAAACGGGCGGAAGTTCTTGAGGCTGACGTCTCCTGGTTTCGTCGCTGACCATTTGTTGACGTCCTTGTAGGCCATCTTCTCCTCACGAACGTTGTCCGACTGTTGGCAGACGACCGTTCCTGAACTGAGAAGCGTGAGAATCAATAAGACTGGGGTCACTCTTTTCGTTTTCGCCATGTGTTCTCCTTTTCTCGACAGGTCGGTGTCGCACCTTGGTCCTCCGAGGGACATCCGAAATGAACTCCGCCGAGATTCTCGACGTACATTAACGGGATGGCTTCTCCAGGTCCTGATCGAAGGGTGATGAATCCGGGACAAAACGGTGACAACCAGCCCCACGAAGACTTGCCGGCCCGCCAACAGCAGCCCTCCGACGAGAAAACAGTTCCGAATGGGTTTGCGTCCGCGAGTTTCTATGTGGATCAGTGGCTTGTCGAACCAAGGCTGAACCGGATTTCGCGCAACGGAACGACAGACCACATCGAACCGAAAACCATGGCGGTTCTCGTTTTCCTCGCGGAACACCAGGGACGTGTTGTCGACCGAGAGGAATTGTTCGACTCGGTCTGGGGGTCCACTTTCGTCACCGACAACACCCTCACTCGAACCGTCTCCCGACTACGTCGCGCCCTTCAGGACGACTGGCAGAATCCGCGCTATCTGGAAACGATCAGCAAATCGGGTTACAGGCTGATCGCGTCGGTGCGGCCGGCTGGTGACGATCGTGCCGGAGCTGAGAGTACCCGCAGGACCTCGCTCGTCGAAGGACAGGCATTCGTCCGGAGAAGGTGGACGCGGGTCTCGATTGCCCTGGCGGTCCTGGCATCGTCGATCACCGTCGCGTCAGTCTATATAGCCACCCTCTCTTCCGATTCTGCATCGACGGCTCTCGATCCTCAGCCCGTACTCACTCTGGTTGGACGCCAAACCTCGTCGACCCTCTCTCCTGACGGTACTCGAGTTGCTTTTTCCTGGGCCGGAGAAGATCAGAAAAACTGGGACATCTACATAAAAATGCTGGGGTCGGAGAATCCACTCAGACTGACCACGACCGAGTGGCGCGAGACCGACCCGGCCTGGTCCAGAGACGGTCGATCCATCGCCTTCATCCGCGTCGAGGGTGAAGAAGCCGCAATCTTCCGGGTTGCTTCGATCGGTGGGGTGGCGACTCGAATCGGGGACTGTTCTCCGAAAGCGCGGCATCTCGCCTGGAGTCCTTCGGGAGACTCCCTCGTCTTCAGCGACGTTTCATCGAAAGACGGTTCAAGGCAGCTCTTCGCGCTGGACCCGGTCAGGCAGACGACCCGGCCTCTCACGGGCGTGAAAGGGACGACTGCAGGTGATTCGAGGCCGGTCTTTTCTCCGGACGGCAGGAATCTCATTTTTATTCGGGCGACGTCGCTCCGCCGGGACAAAGTGATGCTGCTGTCGCTCGAGGATTCGCAGGAAACCCTGCTGACGGACGCCGGGGAGGTGAGGGGGCACGACTGGACTCCGGACGGGAGGTCCGTGATCTACTCATCGAATCGAGCCGGTCAGTTTGCCCTGTGGCGGCTGCCGATCAGCGGCGGAGAGCCCGCGCGCCTTCCAATCAACGATCAATGGGTGACCGAGCCCAGCGTCGCGCGAGACAAGAACCGCTTGATCTACCGGAAATTCTCGGATGTGATCGATCTCTGGTCGTTCGATCTTGACGAGGACTTCAAAGTGACCGGCGACCGGCAGAGATTAGCTCCTTCGACCCGCACGGAGTTTCTTCCCACTATCTCGGGAGATGGGTCCCGGATCGGGTTCATCTCGAACCGAACCGGGGAATTCGAGGTCTGGAGCAGCGACCTGACTTCGGGCGAATTGATAAAACACAGCAATCTGAAGGGTCCAGTGCCGGGAGGACCCGCGTGGTCACCGGACGGGCGAAGCCTCGTTTTTGACTCGCCGGCCGCCGGGAATCTCGACCTCTACCTGGTGGAACACGATTCACGCCGTCCGCGGCCTCTGACATCTGGGCCGTCGGATGAGACCAATGCCAGTTTTTCGCGCGACGGATCCACTCTTTACTTTTCCTCGAATCGGTCAGGAAGGTTCGAGATCTGGAAGATGGAATGGCCCGATGGGCCCGTACGACAGGTCACGAAGAACGGAGGTTTCTTCGCTCAAGAGAACATCGAAGGCGAGTATCTCTACTACTCGAAGACCGACGCGGGCCTGTGGAGAAAGCCACTCGAGGGCGGTCCGGAGGAGAGACTCGGCGCTCTCCATTCTTACGACTGGGCGTCCTGGGTCCCGGTTCCTGGCGGGGCTGTTTTCGTGACCAGGGGACCGACCACGATCAGGCATCTCCGGATCGAGGATGAGGCGAGGACGATCATCCACCAGCCGGAAAAGCAGATTCCATATCTCGGCAGGACGATCGCTCTGACGGCGGATTCAAAACGTCTGGTTTATGCCGAGATTGCACAGAGTGACGACGAGGTCATGATGGTCGAGTGGCCTGAGGGTCTCTAGCTCCGCGCCGGAGCAATCGGATTGCAGCATCGGGTGGGCCCATATTGCCTCCGTTTCGATCGTGGCCCCCGATGGGCGAGGATTCGGTCCCCTCAAGAGTCCGGGTGCGCCAAGGTTTCCATCCGCGAACGCCGATCTCTGTTACCGAATCTCAGGGCCCGTTCGAAGGCTTGTCACCCTGCGTCGAGCATTTAATAGAAGTCGAGTTCCG
>CAJHYB010000089.1_pt1 | contig 15389 bp, 9 predicted proteins | sample 9198631 | NCBI WGS metagenome assembly CAJHYB01 (sample SAMEA7708354, study PRJEB35096) | sediment metagenome | biome: marine neritic benthic zone biome [ENVO:01000025]; feature: sediment [ENVO:00002007]; material: shallow marine sediment [ENVO:03000034] sea grass bed [ENVO_01000059] ... | reverse complement strand
TTTTGATCGCCGACTTGATCTCGTTGGTGATGTGCGGAATGACCTGTACGGTCTTTCCGAGGTAGTCTCCCCGCCGTTCCTTCTCGATGACCGTCTGATAGATCTTTCCGGTCGTCGTGTTGTTGTCCTGAGTCAACTTAGCGTTGGTGAATCGCTCATAATGCCCGAGATCGAGATCGGTTTCAGCGCCGTCGTCGGTGACGAAAACCTCGCCGTGCTGAAAGGGGCTCATCGTTCCCGGATCGACGTTGATATAGGGGTCGAGTTTCAGCAGTGTGACCTCGTAACCACGCGCTTCAAGCAGGCTCCCGATCGAAGCTGACGCCAAGCCTTTGCCCAGCGAACTCAAGACTCCTCCAGTCACAAAGATGTACTTCGTCTGCATCGAATTCGATCCTTTCAAATGACTTCCTGCGGGGCGCTCTCTGGGCGCGGATTTTCCAACAATGGTCTGACACGATCGAGATCCTCATTCGTATCAATACCAAGACTGTCTTCAGGGACTTTCACGACACGTATCGGAACGCCGTTTTCGAGGAATCGGAGCTGTTCCAGCGATTCCGTCGACTCCAACGGAGTCCGTTGAAGCGAGTCGAGGTCGAGAAGGAAAGAGCGGCGATAGGCATAGATCCCCAGATGCTTGGACGCGGCCGGAAGTCCTTCTTTCGCAAAGGGGATCGGGGCTCTGGAAAAATAGAGGGCTCTTCCCTGAAGATCCGTGACCACCTTGACGGTGTGGGGATCCCGGTACTCCTGCTCCGTTTGAAGGTCGACACACGCAGTGGAAACCTGCAGGTCGGGATCTTCTGCAAAGGCTGCGCAAACGGCCTCGATTGTCGAGGCTGCAATCAGAGGCTCATCTCCCTGGACGTTGACGAAAACGTCAGCGTCGATCGATCGCGATGCCTCGGCGACTCGGTCGGTTCCACTCGGATGATCGGCCCTGGTGAGCAAAGCTCTTCCGCCGAACGATTCCACTTCCCGAACGACCCGCTCGTCGTCGGTCGCGACCCAGACGGCCTCCAGAACTCGGGCTCGATTGACGCTTCGATAGACCCACTCCACGAGCGTCCTTCCTGCGATGCGAATGAGGGGTTTTCCGGGAAGACGCGTCGAGGCGAGACGCGCAGGAATGATTCCGACGAAGCGCATGAAACAGGATAAAACAAGCGGTAGGGCATTCGCAATCTCGGCTTGCAGAGGGTTGAAAGTCTGAAGGTCGAAGCTCGGAAAGAGGAGTGGCCTGTCACGATCTGAAATGTAGCCTTGAGACTTCAGACTTTCCGACTTTCTAACTTCCAACCGTCTAACTTTCCTGACTTTCTAACTTTAGCTACTCCCTCCACACCGCCACTTCCCCCAACTCCTTCCTTCCGATATCCGGGACGGTTGCATCGGAAGCCGGATACCCGACCGGGAACAGAATGAACGGTCGCTCGTTGGAAGGGCGCTGGAGAATGCGCGACAGGAAGCCCATCGGACTCGGTGTGTGAGTCAGAGTGGCCAGTCCCATGCAATGCAGAGAGGCGATGAACAGACCGCAGGCCAGCCCGACACTTTCCTGGACGTAGTAGTTCTTGTGCTTCGAACCTTGCTCATCAACGCCGTACGATTCGGCGAAAACCACGACGATCCAAGGAGCCGTTTCGAGAAACGGCTTCCGCCAGTCCGTGCCCAGCGGAGCCAGATCGGCCAACCACTCGGCCGTCGCCCTCTTTTCGTAGAACTCTCTCTCTTCAGCCTCCGCAGCTTCCCGGATGGAGCGTTTCAAGGCCGGATCAGAGATGGCAACAAAACGCCAGGGCTGCCGGTTCGCTCCCGAAGGCGCCGTGGACGCGGTTCGGATGGCGATCTCGATGAGGTCTCGTGAGACGGGTTCGGCAGAGAATTTCCGCACCGACCGGCGGGCCGTCATGAGGTCGAGGAAATCCCGTCCGCGGCCCAGCATTTCAGATTGGCCAAGTCGCGTGTATCGATAGGGAACGAAGGGAGGTTCAGCGGTCATGTTTCGGTTCCTTTTCCTGGTGCTGCCGCCTCCCGGAAGCAGACCGTTCCGGCTGCTGACCTGGTTTCGACTTCCGACAGCCAGTTCTGGACTTCATCAGTTCTCGTGAGCCGCGCCTGTGATCCCACGATTGTGATCGAGCCGACGACCATCAGAATTCCCGGACAGGCCCCTCTCCGGACTTCGCTCTGCGGTCGAGAGGACGGACAATCGTTGTGCTATATTCAGAACTCGCCCGAGCGGCCAAGGAGCTTTCATCATGGATACTAATCCTTTAAGACTCAGGAAGATACATCATATTGAATTCTGGGTCGGCAACGCCAAGCAGGCAGCATTTTTCTATCGTAAGGCCTTCGGATTCTCGCTGGAAGCCTACTCCGGACTCGAGACCGGCTCGCGCGATCGGACCTCGTACGTCCTGCGCCAGGGGACCGCCAGGTTCGTCCTGACGACTCCGCTCCATTCCGACAGCGAGATCGGCACTCATATCCACAAACATGGCGACGGCGTCAAGGACATCGCCTTCCACGTCGACGACGCGGAAGCCGCCTACCGAGCTGCCCTCGACAAGGGAGCCTCGAGTGCTGTGGAGCCTCACGAACTGAAGGACGCTGAGGGGACCGTTCAGAGGGCTGCCGTCCACACCTATGGCGAGACGATTCACTCTTTCATCTCCCCCGGAGATTACTCAGGATCATTCCTGCCCGGGTTCCAGGCCCGGGAACAGAGAGAGGATGGGATGGGAATCCTGAGGGTCGACCACGTCGTCGGAAACGTCGAACTGGGCAAGATGAACTATTGGGCGGACTGGTACAGTCGAGTCCTCGGCTTTGAACGCTTTATCTCGTTCGATGACAAAGACATCTCCACGGACTACTCCGCCTTGATGAGCATTGTCATGTCGGACGATTCGTCCTCGATCAAGTTTCCGATCAACGAACCGGCCCAGGGCCGCAAGAAAAGCCAGATCGAGGAATACCTGGACTTCTATGAGGGTCCCGGTGTTCAGCACATTGCTCTGCAGGTCCGCGACATCGCATCGACGGTGTCGCGCTTGCGCGAGAACGGGGTCGATTTTCTCTACGTCCCGCGCAGCTACTATGACACCCTGACCGAGAGGGTCGGCCAGATCGATGAAGAGATCGAGAGCTTATCCCGACTCGGGATTCTGGTCGATCGGGACGATGAGGGTTACCTGCTTCAGATCTTCACGAAACCCGTCGAGGATCGTCCGACGGTCTTTTTCGAGATCATCGAAAGAAAAGGCAGCAGGGGTTTCGGTAAGGGAAACTTCAAGGCTCTCTTCGAGTCGATCGAGCACGAGCAGGCACTCAGGGGGAACCTCTGAAAAAGAATCGGACACGGTGACGGGTACGGGGCCGTTGACGACCGTAGACGTGCCTGGACGTGCCCGTAAACGGACCCGTATCGAGGAAAACTCATGCCGATCTATCACAGTCAGGGACGCTTTCCGCGGAAGAGACACACGGCTTTCAGGAGCCCGGCTGGGGGGCTGTATACCGAGGAACTCATCGGGAACAAGGGTTTCGAGGGACCCTCGTCCCTGCTCTATCATCTCCACCAGCCCACTCAGGTCCTGAGTGTTCGCCAGTTGCGGCGTCTCCTGTGGCAGGAGGAGCCCGATCCTTTTCTGCGACACCGGCACTTCCGAACGGCTCAACTCGCGTCGACTCCCAGTGTCACCTGTGACCGCATCCCTCTGCTCTTTAATACGGACGTTGCGATGTCCTTCGTCCAGCCGACGGAGCGAGAGGAGGACTTCTACTACCGGAACGCTCAAGGCGACGAGGTGGTCTACGTCAGTGACGGTCAGGGCGTGCTGGAAAGCGCTGTCGGGAACCTGAACTTCCATCAGGGAGACTATCTGGTCATCCCGCGAGGAATCCTTCATCGATATCGGATCGAGGCCGGACCGGCGAGGTTCCTGGTCATCGAAAGTGCCGGTTACGTTCGGACGCCCAGCCGATACCGGAACGAACTGGGCCAGTTAACCGAGTCGAGCCCATTCTCAGAGCGCGATATCCGACGACCGACCGATCTGCAGACTCATGACCGGAAGGGCGAGTATCGTCTGCTCGTCAAGAAAGGCTACGCACTGACGGAGATCATCGTCGACCATCATCCCTTCGACGTTGTCGGATGGGACGGCTACTACTATCCCTGGGCGTTCAACATCAATGATTTCGAACCGCGAGTCGGCCGGATCCACCTTCCGCCCCCGATCCATCAGACCTTTCAAGGCGACGGTTTCGTCATCTGCTCATTCTGCCCGCGACCCTATGATTTCGACCCCGAGGCAATCCCCGCCCCTTACGTCCATTCAAACGTCATGTCGGACGAGGTGCTCTACTACGCCAGTTCCGAATTCATGAGCCGAAAGGGCATCGAATATGGCTCTGTCACGCTGCATCCGGACGGCATCCCGCACGGTCCCCATCCCGGGAAGGCTGAAGAATCGATCGGCATGAAAGAGACCAACGAACTCGCCGTCATGCTCGATACCTTTCGCCCACTCAAGGTCAGCGACCAGGCACTCGGAGCGGAAGACAAGGACTATCAGAACTCTTGGGTCCGCGATTGAAGCGAGTCGCTCCGCAAGGCGTTCGGACACAACTTCTCGAAAAGCAAGTGCACCTCCTCAAAGAATCACACGGGTCGATCAGGACAGCCTGGTGCAGAATTGCCGGTCAGGCTGCCCGATCCCTGCCGTCTGGCCGAAATCAGCAGAATCCGCAACCCGTGCGCTCGCGTCGATTCGCATCGGCCGCCACGCTGCATGCCGACCTGAAAGCGTTCGCTCTCGTCGTGACCTCGCTCTGTCTGGCCACGACAGCTCAGGCCCAGGTGACCTTCATCGATACGACGAAAGAAGCGGGGATCGATTGGGTCCACAAGAACGGTGCGACGCCCGAGAGATATCTCATCGAAACGATGGGAGGTGGCGCAGCCTTCCTGGACTATGACAACGACGGTCTTTTCGATATCTACCTCGTCAACAGCGGTTCGCATGCCCGATCGACTTCCCCTTCCACTGTGACCAATGCGCTTTATCGTAACCAGGGCGACGGGACTTTCAAGAACGTGACGGAACAGGCCGGTGTCGCCGGCGGAGGCTATGGGATGGGCGTGGCGGTGGCCGACTACGACAATGACGGCTGGTCGGACATATACGTCACGAACTTCGGCCCCAACGTCCTGTACCGGAATCGTGGCGACGGTTCATTCGAGAACCGGACGGCCCAGGCAGGGGTGTCCGTCGATAAGTGGTCGTCAAGCGCTGCTTTTTTCGATCTCGACAACGACGGGGACCTCGATCTGTTTGTCTGCGTTTATCTCGACTGGAACTACGAAAAGAACATCTATTGCGGCGATAAGGCGGAGGGACAGCGGTCCTACTGTCATCCCACCTACTTCGGTGGGATTTCCAGCGTCCTGTTCGAGAACCAGGGCGACGGAACCTTCCAGGACATCTCGGAAAAAGCCGGAGTCCACATCGAGGCCAAGGCTCTGGGTGTTGTGACCGGCGACGTCGACGATGACGGCGACGCCGACCTCTATGTCGCCAACGACACGCTGGCAAACCACCTCTACATCAACAACGGCGATCGAACTTTCGAAGAGATCGGCCTCATGGCCGAGGTGGCGTACGGGTCCGCAGTCAAGCCGGAATCGGGGATGGGCACCGATCTGGGAGACTTTGACGGTGACGGCCGCCTGGATCTGATCGTCACCAACATCGACTACGAGATGAACAATCTCTACCGCAATGCCGGGGACGGATTCTTCGACGACGTGACAATCCGGACCGGTCTCGGCCAGGTCGCGCTGCCTTATAGCGGCTTCGGAGTCCGCTTCCTGGATTATGACAACGACGGGGACCTCGACCTGTCGATTCTCAACGGTCACGTCATCCCCAACATTGCGCACTACAAGTCCAATATCGAATATGCCGAGCCACCACTGCTGCTGGAGAACCGAGAAGGGAAGTTCGTCGATGTCAGCGAGAATTCCGGCGAGGTGTTTCAACGAAAGCTTGTCGGTCGATCCCTGGCCAGTGCGGACTTCGACAATGACGGCGATCCCGACCTGCTCGTCGTCAGCAATGACTCCCCGGCGGTGCTGCTTCGCAACGACGGAGGAGACCGGGGACACTGGATCGGGCTCCATCTGGTCGGCTCCCGCGGTAACCGGGATGCGGTGGGAGCCCGGGTTATTGTGTCGACAGACCAGAGGCGGCTGGTTCGCGAGCGGACAGGTGGAGGAAGCTACCAGGCCGCGCACGATCCGCGGCTCCTTTTCGGACTCCTCGAGGGGGAAAAGATCGAGAGTGTCGAGATCCGATGGCCCGGCGGACCCGCCCAGACGATCGAGCCACCTCGCATTCGCACCTATACGACCGTTACGGAATCCTCCAGATGAGGTTGGGAAGTCAGGAAGTTGGGAAGCCAGAAAGTTGGAAGGTCGGTAACGCTGACTATTGATCACTGATCACTGATCACTGGCCATTGACGACCGAAGACCGACAACTGATCAGCGGCTGCTGGTCACCGATCGAATCGGCTCAAAAGCCACGGTGACCCGCACTACCACGCAATTGAACTCCGATTATGGTGTTTCAATCACAATCAGTGTCGGGCTTTTCTGCGATGATCTTATCTGGGGATCGCCTCTGAAACCGCGCTGGGAGCGAGGTTGGGGGCTTATGGCGCATCCTCTCAGGGCCCACCGGCGGTCTCGAGACTGAGACCTTTGCCTGGAGGCTGATTCGGCCCGGGATCCCCGTTTTGAGGAGAGTGTTGAAATGTCATCAGAACAGGCAAGGGAGCACCTAGGGCAGATTTCGAACAGGCTCGGACAGATGGAGTCCCAGCTCGCCGAACTCAGAGGAGAATTGACGGCGACCGCGGCCCGATTGGAGCAGCCTCCCCGGGTTGAGGCGCCCCCTTCGAACGGGTCCGCGCCGACAGGGCGGCTCGAGCTGGAACATGTGAACGAAGCACTCCGAAAGCTGGCGCAAGGCGAGGAACAGGAGCGAATTCTCGAGATCTTTCTCGAGGAAGCTCAGTCGTATGTTCAACGGGCGATTCTATTCCTGAATCAGGACGGGAAATACGTGACCTGGAAGGGCTTCGGTTTTCAGCCCGATGCCATAAGAAGTCTGGCTCTCAGTGACCCTCAGGAGACAATTGTCCAGTCGGCAGAACGCCGTCAACTCGTCTACCGTCGGGATCATCCCGAAGATTCTCTCCCATGGTTGAAGAGCGCCGGTGAGATTCCGTCCTCCGTGTTCTGCATTCCTCTGGTATTCGAGAATTCCGTACCCGTCGTCTTCTACGGCGATTCGAACGACACGATCGCGATCGATTCCCTGGAGCTCTTGACTCATCTGGCCGTCCTCGTGCTCAAGAACAACTACCTCCACCAGCAGCTCAATGCCCAACAGGAGATGGCTTCGGTGCAGGCGCCACCGGCTCCCGTGGAAGAGCCTGCTCCGGAAGAGGCCCCCGCGGCTGTTGAGGAGACTTCCGAGGCGTTGGACCCGATGGAAGGTGTAGCGGCCGCCCTCGGATCTGTCGCGACCGCCTCTGCCATGGCACCCGAAGCTGCCGAAGAAGAAGAGCAGCAAGAAAAGGTGGAGCCAGTGCTCGAGACTGTCGATCAGGACTTGCTCGAGGCCGTGGCCGGCGACGAAAGCTTCCCGACTGTCGAAAAGCACGAGGGCAGAGACTCCGCCGATCCGCTCGAAGAACTCGAACTGGTCATGGATTCGGAGGAAGAATCGATGTCCGCCGAAGCGGACAAGCCGGAAGCTCCGGTGGTGGCCGAGGAACCGGACATCCCGCTCGAGAAGAAAGAGATCGACTTCGAATTCGACTTCGCCTCGGAGGAGAATGAGGTCGAATTCGAGATCGACCTGGACACCACCCCAGGCATCGAATCCCTCGAAGCGGATCGAGCAGCCGATGACGCGTCTGTCCCGGAAGAGGGCTCGATCGAGTTCCCTTCCGGCGAAGAGTTGCCACCGTTTGAAACCGAGGGCCATACCCTTGAGGTTGAAGAACCGATTTCCCAGGACGACACGGCACCTCAAGCTTCAGACGAGGAACTCTCCGTCCCGTATACCGAACACGCTCCGGAGCCCGAGGTCGAGGAAGCTGCAGGCATCGAGGCCGTCGCCCAAGATGCCGAGAGTGGTATCGAGGACGTACTGGATGCTCCGATCTTCGCTGCCGAGCCCGCCCCTGAAGAGCCCCTGGTAGCGGCCGATCCGATCTTCGCGGAAGCTCCGGCCGAGGAGGAAGCCTGGGATCCCTCGGAGGCCGAGACAGAGGACGCTCTGCCGGTGGTCGAGGTCGAGGATTCGGAACCCATGACCCCGCCGGCTCCACCCGAGGAAGCCCTCTCGGTCGAGCCATCGTTGAAAGACGAAGCCTGGGACCCTTCGGAGGCCGAGACGGAGGATGCCCTGCCGGTTGTCGAGGTCGAGGAATCAGCACCGCCGGACGACGTCAGCTTGGAGGGAGTATCGGATATCCCAGAGTTCGACGCTGCGCCTGAGTCCGAGACCCCCGTCGATGACTCGCCCGCGATGGCCGCGCCCGCGGCGCCTCCGATCGAGTCTGCCGACGAGATCGTCATTGAGCCCGAAGCACCCTCAATCGAACCGAGCGAAGAGGCTGGGGAAGCACCCGACTTCACCTTTGAAACCTTTGAGGGCGAAGCGGAAGCCGAGGAATTCGAAGCGCCGGGCGCACCCTGGGCCGAGGCTTTCGAGCAGCCTCCCGAAGAGAGCGTGGCTCCGGTTGCGGAAGCGGTCGTCGAAGACTCCGAGGCCGCCGAGGCCGCCGAGGCCGAGCCATCTGCAGAGGCCGGTGACGAGGCCGCTGTTGAGGACACTTCGGACAGATCCGAAGTCGCCATGAGTGAAGGCGCCACCGCCCCTGAGGAGGCTGCCGCAGTCGCCGAAGAATCGGTCGAGGATGCCGAGCCTCCCCCCCTCACGGAAGAGGAGAAGAAGGCTCACGATGAAGCCCGGCGTTTCGCTCGCCTGCTGGTCTCCGAAATCAAGCTCTACAATGAGGACGATGTCGAAGCGGGAAGGCAGCACTCCGATCTGTATCGCCGATTGAGACGCGATGTCGACAGGAGCCGAGAAATGTTCGATCGGCGTGTTTCCGCCGCGGTCGCCGAATCCGTCGACTACTTTCACCAGGAGATGGTGAGGATCCTCGCAAAGGGCGATGCCGGACTTCTCGGCGAGGATTATCCGGGTCCGCACGTCTCTGATTGAGCCTGAAGGGTCTTGACCGGTCTCAATCCGAATCCTTTGAAGCGCGATATCCGGTTCATCCAAAGATCCGTGGCTCTTTAGAAACGAGCCACGGATTTCCTCTTCGCCGCGACATTCGGTCCTGGAAGGACCGTGGTGGCGCAGGCACGAGCGGATCGAGGTCATGGGCAGGTCCGTTTGCAGATTCGATCGTGTCCCCCTTTGCCGCACTCCGACTCGAAGGCTTGGCCTTGCGACAGGCTGGCACTCTCTCGTTCCCCTCTAGCTGTTCTTCTGCTAGAGTCTGCCCCGCTTTGAACAAACGAATCAGCAGAAAAGCAGCTTCGTTCACTGAGTCCGTCATCCGCGAGATGACGCGGCTGGCAACCCAACACCAGGCGGTCAACCTCGCCCAGGGGTTTCCCAACTTCCCTGCCCCGGCGGAGATCAAAGATGCAGCTTGTGAAGCGATCCAACGAGACATCAATCAATACGCGGTGACCTGGGGAACACCGGCCTTCAGGCGGGCGATATCGGAAAAGTACAGCCACCATTACGGCTGGGCGGTGGATCCCGATCGTGAGATCACGGTCGCTTGCGGGGCCACCGAATGCATGATTGCCGTGATGCTAGCCGTGGTCGATCCGGGGGAGAAGGTGCTCGTCTTCGAGCCCTACTATGAAAACTATGGCCCCGATGCCATCCTGGCCGGCGCGGATCCAGTCTATCTTTCGCTCGATCCGGATCGGGACTGGGCCCTGGACCTGCAACAACTCGAAGACCTGCTCCGGGCTGAATCATCCCGAGGCGGGATCAAGGCGATGATCCTCAATTCTCCTCACAATCCCACAGGGAGGGTCTTCACGCCGCAGGAACTCGAAGCGATCTCCAGGTTGGCCGATGAATACGACTTCTTCGTGATCACGGACGAGATCTACGAGCACATCACCTACGACGGGCACACCCACCAACCGATCGCACTCCTGCCGGGAATGAAGGACCGGACGATCACGATCAGCGGTATGTCGAAGTCTTACAGCGTGACCGGATGGCGCGTCGGTTACATCATCGCTCCCTCCGATCTGACAGATGCGATCAGAAAGGTGCACGACTTCCTGACGGTCGGAGCTGCGGCACCTCTCCAGGAAGCCGGCGTCGTCGCGATGGAGATGGAAGACCCGTACTACGATGCCCTGGCGGCAGCCTACCGGGAGAGGCGCGACTACTTTGTCAACGCGCTGCAGGGTTTCGGATACAAGGTTGGACTTCCATCGGGCGCCTACTACGTCATGGCCGATTTCTCCGGTCTCTCAGACAGGGACGATGTCGCCTTTGTCCGCGAGTTGATCACTCAGAAGGGTGTCGCCGCAGTGCCGGGAAGCTCCTTCTTCAGCGATCCGAAAGAGGGAAGACGATACGTCCGGTTCGCGTTCTGCAAGACGATCGACCTTTTGCAGGAGGCGTCAAGAAGGTTGGCCTGATGTTCGTTGGCCGCTGTCGGTGGGCCATTGCCGCTTTCCGTCACTCAGGTCGACAGGGAGAGGCGCTTCTTCCCGGTTCTGTGACTTTCCACAAACCTCTCTGACTCTCCGACCTCCAGACTCCGCCACCTTGCGGCTTTCGGACTTCCGACCTGCGACTTTCGACTTTCTCCTATAATGGCAGCCCGATGATGAAGATCTCGCCGATTCTCGCTCTGGCCATCCTGCTGGGACTTCCTCAAGCGGGAGCAGACGAGCTCCTGATCCAGGGACAGAAGCTCCTGAGGGCAGGAGAGGCGAGAAGAGCGCTGTCTCTCTTTGATCAGGTCAAACAGCGGAATCCCGCCGACCCGAGGCCTTATTTCTATACGGGGATGGCTCTGGCGGGCAGTCAACCCAAGGAAGCCTTGTCCGAGTTCGAAAGAGCGATTGAACTGGCTCCGGGGCAGGCAGAGTTTCATCTTGTCTACGCTGAGACCCTGGCTCGGATGGACCAGAAATCGGCCGGCATGGCCGCGCTGACCGCATTCAACGACGCCGCCATCGTGGGACAGCTCGACGCACGGGAGCTGTGGCTCCTATCCGACATTCATTTTCGGCTGGAGAGCTACGAAGGTGCCGAGAAAACGCTCGGTCTTTATGCATCCAAGTACCCGCGAGATCCAAGGATCCCGTACAGGTTCGGCGAGATTTTTCTGAAGTTGGGACAGCTCGACCGGTCTCAGGAGTTCTTTCAACGATTGATCGACACCAACCCGGACAAAGCAGCTCCCGGCTACTACGGCTTGGGGCACGTTCTCTACCTGAAGAATGAGCTTGACCGTTCGCGACAGGCACTTCTCAAGGCAATCGAAATGGCGCCGCGCACCGCAGACTTCCTCGTTCTGCTGGGAACAGTGCTGGTTGCGATGGACAGACCCGACGAAGCTCTGAACTGGCTCAGGACCATGGAAGACGACGCCGACCGGTTCCCTCGAATCCACCATGGGCTGGCCCGAGCCTACCGCCGACTCGGAGATCTGGACCAATCCAAGTTCCATTTTGAGAAGTTCCGGGAAATAGACCGTGACAGAAAGCTGCGGAAGACCCGGTCGGAGCAGGCGCAGATCCGGGTCACCAAGGCTCAGGACTACATGGCCGGCGGCTCTCTCAACCAGGCACGCCAGGAACTCAAAGCCGCGTTGGAGATCGATCCGAATCACTTTCTCGCAAACAAGTATCTGGCCCAGATTTCTTTGTCGTCCAAGGCCTGGAGAACAGCCCAGGTCCACATTTCACGGATGCGGGATACACGACCGGAATCGGTCGAAGGAATGTTCCTTCAGGCCAGACTGTGGTATCAGACCGGCGATCTCGATCGTGCCCGCGAAAGCGCGGAGGCCGCCAAGGGACAACAGCCGGGGAACGCCGAGGTCAGGAATCTTCTCGGGAATATCTACTTCGGCCAGGGCGACAAGGAAAAAGCTGCAGAGGAATATCGCGCGGCGGTGACCCTCCAGCCCGAGAACGAGGCCTACCGCCTCAACTACCAGATGGCGCTGCGACGGCTTGACGGAGGACGCTGAACTCGATGCGCTTTTTCTCTCACCGATTCCTGGCCGGATTGACGTCCGTTGCTGCTCTTCTCTCCCTGGTGGAGGGCGACCTCGCAGCGCAGGACTGGACGTTCACAAACGCCGCTTCCGAAGCCGGAATCGACGTCAAGATCGTCTCGGGAACACCGCAGAAGAAGTTCCTGGTCGAAACGATGACGGGGGGAGTCTGCGCCTTGGACTTCGATGGGAACGATTGGGCTGACCTCTTCATCGTGAACGGAACCACACGTCAGGACTGGAACCGGAATCGCGGTCCCACAGACCACCTTCTTCGAAACAACGAGAACGGCACCTTTTCCGACGTTACCGACGCAGCCGGGTTGAGGAACAGCTCCTGGGGAATGGGCTGTGCGACGGCGGACTTCGATAATGACGGAGACATCGACATCTACGTCACGAACTTCGGTTCCAACGCCCTCTACCGCAACAACGGTGATGGAACTTTCTCGGACATCGCTCGCCAGGCCGGCGTCGATGACGACCTCTGGAGTACAGGTGCGGCTTTCGGGGACTACGACCGCGACGGCGACCTCGATCTCTACGTGGCCAACTACGTCGAGTTCGATTTTGACAAGCCAGCGGGAGACTCCAGATTCTGCAATTTCAGGGGAGTGACGGTCGCCTGTGGCCCTCGAGGACTTCCCGGAGCCCCGGACCGGCTCTTCCAGAACGATGGCGACGGAACGTTCACCGACGTTTCGCGTACCTCAGGAATCGCTGCGGCCGACAAGCTCTATGGCTTCCAGGCCCTCTGGACGGACCTCGACATGGATGGAGATCTCGATGTCTTTGTCGCCAACGACAGCACCCCGAACTTCCTTTGGCGCAACAACGGAAACGGTACGTTTTCCGAGGAATCGCTCTTCGAAGGTCTCGCCTACAACCGGGACGGTCGGGCCCAGGCCTGCATGGGAGCCGATATCGGGGACTACGACGGGGACGGAGACCTCGATATCTATGCGACCAACTTCTCGGACGATTACCACGTCCTCTATCAAAACAGCGGACAGTCCTATTTTCAGGACGTGACGTTCAAAGCCCGGATCGCTCAGCTGACCTTCCAAGCTCTCGGTTTCGGCGCCTTCTTCGCCGATCTGAACAACAACGGATGGCTCGACATTTTCGCCGCCAACGGGCATATCTATCCTGAGGTCGACACCTACAACCTGGGGAGTTCCTACAAACAGAAGAATCAGCTCTTTGAGAATCAGGGAGGCGGTTTCTTCAACGAGATCAGTGGATCACTCGGTCAAGGCCTGGCGATCTCGAAGTCGAGCCGCGGCACCGCTCTTCTGGATTACGACCGCGACGGAGATATGGACATCGTCGTCACCAACATCGACGACCACGTGGATCTTCTCAGAAACGACCTTCAGCCGGGCTCGAGGAACTACATTCAAGTGGCCCTCAATGGGCAGGCGTCCAATCGAGATGGCATCGGCTCGCGGGTGGTCGTGACCGCGGGGGGGCGCTCACAGCTTCAGGAACTTCGGAGCGGTTCGAGTTATCTTTCCGATAGCGAGCGAGTCCTCCACTTCGGCCTCGGAAGCTCGAGCCGTGTTGACAGGCTCGAGATCACCTGGCCATCGGGCCTGAAGACGACAGTTGCGACGCCGCCGATCAATCAGAGAATCCTAGTGCACGAGAATAAAGGCCTGGTTGGGAAGGAAGGGAGTTGAGTACGGGACAGCCGGGACCGTTACGTTCCTGGTGTGGGCAGCACGGAGTTTTGAATTCTCTCGGCGCGGTCCCACCCGTCGGCTCACGCCTACAGCTCGTTTGTTCCCTTTTCAGGAGAGAACTGATCCTGGTGCTCTTTCTAGCCATTCGTGCTGTGAGTGCCCAGCCGGAATTTCCTTCGACCGAAGGATATCTGGGGTCGGAAGCGTGCCGGCCCTGTCACACTTCCATCTTCAACCGACAGATGAAGAGCAGTATGCGAGGCACCTGGATCGAGAAAGGATCGGAACCCTTCGGAGCAGACTATCAGGAAAGCCGATCGGAGGGTTCGTCCAAGGTGCTGAACTACCTCGTCAGCAGCCACGAAAAGGACCTGAATTTCACCGTTCGAATGGGAGACCGGCAGGTGCGGACCCTTCCGATCGATGCGATCATGGGGGGCCCTCGATTCGGGATCGGGTTTCTCGTCAAGCTGACTGAGTTCGATGGCATGGCGCTGCCCCAGCAGCCCCTGATCGAGACGCGCTACCGCCACGACAGCCAGAATGGGGGCCTCGGCCTGACAGCGGGACACTCACCCGCCACCCCTGAAACCTGGGAGCGAGCCATAGGAAAAGTCCTGACGCCGGACTTCGCGGTACGCTGCCTGACTTGTCACGGCGCCCCTGACCTCATGCCGAACGGCGAAGCGGGAGTGAGTTGCGAAGTCTGCCACGAAGCAGGTCAGCCGCACGTCAGCGCCCTCCAGGCAGCCGAGGATGAGATGAAGATCGCCAACCCGGGAAACTGGAGCGCTTCGAGGATCGTCGACTTCTGCGGACAATGTCACGGAAGCGACATCGACAACCTTCACGACCCCCGGCCCGAGGACCTGCTGATCTCGAACCAGGCTCTGTCGTTATCGCGTTCGGAGTGCTTTGTCCAGAGTGGAGAGGCGTTCAGCTGCATCACCTGCCACGATCCTCACCAGGATGCTCGTCATGGCGACCCGGTCTATGTCGAAACATGTCGATCCTGCCACGGGAGTGGGATCCAGGCTGCTGTCTGTCCGGTCGATTCAGAACAGGGGTGCATCGAATGCCACATGCCCAGCCAGCGCGAAGGCAATATGGTCGATCATTGGATCAGGATCGTGCCCGGCACCGGCACGCCCACACGACCCATAGCGGAACGGATGGCCTCGAACGTCGTTCCGAAGCGTCTCTTTCTCAGAATCATCACGGTCGACAACCGGAGGCTGGCGGAAAGAATCCACTCACAGTTGACCCAGGGAGGCTCATTTCACCGACTCGCCCAGGCCCATTCGCTCGATCTCAACAAAGTGAGAGGCGGTTACC
>CAJHYB010000392.1_pt1 | contig 15399 bp, 11 predicted proteins | sample 9198631 | NCBI WGS metagenome assembly CAJHYB01 (sample SAMEA7708354, study PRJEB35096) | sediment metagenome | biome: marine neritic benthic zone biome [ENVO:01000025]; feature: sediment [ENVO:00002007]; material: shallow marine sediment [ENVO:03000034] sea grass bed [ENVO_01000059] ... | reverse complement strand
GTCGAAGATGCCCGTACGACGGGGCACGAGAGCATTCTGCCCGGGGCGGGATTCGAACCCGCACGGGTCTCCCCCGCAGGATTTAAGTCCTGTGCGTGTCCATGCTGCCAGGGATGATTTGCGCAACGAAGCGAATTGGGGGCTCGGCTAGTCCTTCGAGCAGGTCGCCTTCTTCGAGGGTTTGACCGCCAATCCCTCGACATGACGGGCGGCCCGGTGTGAGATATGATTCCACGCAAGATGGTTCTCGGTTCAGCGAGGACGTTCCGTTGGTCTAGGAGGAGGCAACATGCATCGCAAAACTGTAATCGTGTTCGTTCTAGTCGTGCTTCTGGGGTCTGGCAGCGCCCTGGGCCAGGTCGGCCTCAGGTTCGATCTGTCTGGTGACCAGGAGGTCCCGCCCGTCAACACCGAGGCGACGGGCCATTGTGTTTCTTCATTGAACTACGATCAGACGAACTTCTTCATCAGTTGCGAAAACAACGTGACCGACGTGACGGGCGCACATATTCACGAGGCTGCCGCGGGGCAGGACGGTCCCATCATCTTCTTCTTTGACGCGTCCACGTCCTTCAGCGCTGTCGTCAACGAACACACGCTGTCATCGAATGGGAACCAGTCACAACCCCTGAATATGAGCCAATTCGTCGACCAGCTGATCGGCGGCAACCTGTATGTGAACGTGCATTCCATAGCTAATCCGAGCGGAGAGGTCCGCGGACAGATTCCGCCTCCGCCCTTTTTCACTAACTTTCCCCAGTTCGGAAATGGCGAGGGATTCACTTCCAGTATCGTGCTTCTCAATACCACCACGACCGGCAGTCCGGCCGTCGGCAATGTCCTTTTCTTCGACGAGGATGGACAATTGCAGGACTTCCCGGGCAGTCCCCCGAGTTCGTCGGAGACCTTTATGAGTCAGGAAACTCCAGGTTTCGAGGTTCCGCCGCTGGGCAGCCTGACGTTGACCACCGATGGAATGGGAGAGATTGTTGTGGGCTCACTCGTAGTCGCGCAAACTGGAGGAAGCGACTCCATCGGCGCGTCCGTCATCTTCAACATTGAAGGTCTCGGTACCGTCGGTCTTGGCTCCAGCGAACCGATCATGGGAGGAATTCTGGCGGTCCAGAACTCCGGAGGCACCCGTACCGGTGTTGCCATCCGAAACGAGTCGCCGATTCCGATCACGGTCGAATACAGTCTGCGCCAGGACGGCGTGGAGGTCGCCGACGGTTCGGCCAGTTTGGACCTCGGTGTTAACGCCCGTGATTCTCGTTTCGTCGACGAGATATTTCCGGACCTCGACCTCACCAACTTCGGTGGTACGCTCGTGATCAGCTCTGATTTCGGGTTCTCGGCCTCGGCGCTGCAACTTGGGACGAACCCGGGTGAGTTCACGTTCCTGTCAGTGGTTCCGATCCCCTAGGCACTTCTCGTCCGGAAAGTCAGTTCTCAGCGCCGTAGGGGGGTCACAGTAATAGCCTGGGGCGTGAGCCCCAGGATGGATCAGGGAACATTTGTGAGCCCTGTAGGGGCGCCACAACTCGTTGATTAAGATGGTCTTGTGTCGCCCTTTCAGGGCTGTCCATGGCCGTTTTTCTCGTGCCCAGCGCTCACGCACTGGGAAACGCTATAATCTCGACCGCTGCGGAACTGATACTTGTCAGCACTCGGCCGTGATTCAGGGGGTTCTCCCGGGCAGCGGAGCAGACCAGTCGAATTCCCCTGAGGCTCGGCTATATGAAGGAGATCGAATGCCGAAACTCAGAATCGCTCATGTGGGAGTCTTTGATATCGAGGCCGACAGGCGTCTCGTTCTCGCGATCGAGGATGCCGGCGTGGACATCATGCACGCCTGCGGCGGCAACGCGCGCTGTACCACGTGTCAGGTCGAGATCATCGAGGGTGAGCCGGAGAGGATGACCCTGGCGGAGAGAGACAAACTGGCCGACCGTGGTCTTGAAGGGGTCCGATTGTCCTGTCAGATTCAGTGCCAACACGACATGCATGTCCGGGTCCTGCAGCGAATGGCGGACACGGGGCGTCCTGATACCGGACCGACGCCGACCGAGGAAATCGCCCCCGAACCGGAGTGGACCTGAGATTTCTGCCGCACGTCAAAGCAAGACTCGAGACTGGTAGATATTGAAGCGAATCCACGACTCCACGTCACTCCACGAGTGTGATCACACCGCGGAGGAGGGAGTTGTCTGTGTGTCAGGACACCCGCAACCTGACGTGCCGGATCGCTTCAGGTCTGCGAGCTGCTGCCGTCCGATCCCCCGGCTGGTGTGGTAGGGTATGGATGCGTGCCGCTCTGAACAGGGGAATCCCGTTTGGGTCGGGGCCTCTTTAGGGGCCGGTCACGCCGGGGCCGCGAGTTCGGTTCTTGTCGGCCATCATCAGACATCCCCCCGAAAAGCGAGCCGCTCGTGAGGCTGTGCCTTGCGACCAATCATCCCGACCTCCAGAGGGGCCGGAGAGCAGTCTGGACCGGGACCCGTCGAGGCTGAACTCTGGAGTCTGCGAGCGACCTTTCGAGCGAGTGGAGAGAATTATGAGGCAATACCTTGTGTTGACTGCCCTGCTACTGGGACTCGCGAGCACTGCACACGGTCAGTGGAGCAAAGTTCTCAAGGAACTCGGCCTGGACCGGGAGACTCAAGGACTGAGCGATGACCAGGTGATATCAGGCCTGAAAGAGGCTTTGACGATCGGCGCTGCGAATGCGGTCAAAGAAACGGGAGTCATCGATGGCTACTTCGAGAACGAAGTGATCAGGATCCTGCTGCCCGACCAGATCCAGAAGATGGAGAAGGTCCTGCGCATAACCGGATTCGGACCCGAGATCGACGAATTCACGTTGAGCATGAATCGCGCTGCCGAGAAATCTGCACCCTTTGCGAAAGAGATTTTCTGGAAAGCGATCAAGGAGATACGCTTCGACGATGCCAGAAAGATTCTGACAGGTGGAGATACTGCCGCCACTGACTATCTCAGGGCGACCACAGGTGATGATCTGGCGGAGGCCTTCCGTCCAATCGTCAAGGAGTCTTTGGACGAAGTCGGCGTGACTCGGCAGTACAAGGATCTGGTGCGTGGGATTGAGGGAATCCCCTTCATGACAGCCGAGCGCCTGGATCTGGATCAATACGTACTGAACGGTGCGCTCGACGGGCTGTTTTATGTGCTCGGTGAAGAGGAGAAGAAAATCCGAGAGAATCCCGCCGCGCGCGTCACCGATCTCTTGAAAGAGGTCTTCGGCAAGGCTGCCGGCGGCCGATAATGCCACGACTCGTGGTGAGGGTGCGACTCGTACGGAGTGTCAGTCTCGTCGTTCTCGCACACTCACCGGACGAACAACTCGACCTCGACCCGTCTATTCTGCTTGCGGCCCTCTTCCGTCCCATTGTCGGCGATCGGTTGGCTCTCGCCGGCGCTGCCGGTTTCGATGCGGTTGGAGGACACATTCTGCTTGTTGACGATGTAGTCTCGAACGGCATCGGCCCGGCGCTGTCCGGCGCGCTCGTTGACCTGCTCGCTGCCGCGGTCGTCGGTGTGTCCGGTCACCCTGGCTCTGAGTCCGGGGATCTGCTGCATCTTCAAAGCGATCTCGTCGAGCATCGCCTTGGCGATGTTGTCGATCCGGGTGCCTGAAACCGGAATCACGATCGTCTCAGTGACCGCGAAGGACTGGCTGGCCGAGCCGGATCCACCACGATCATCCGTTGCCGTCACCTCCACCGAATGGCGGCCTCCGGAAAGGCTGTTCGTGTTGATCTCTGCTCGCGAGGTACTTCGAGGAAGCGTGTTGCCATCGAGTTTCCAGGAATAGGAAATCGGATCGTCCTCAGCGTCACGCGCCTCGGCTTCACCGATGATCGGCTCTCCCGAGTAGACGGAGGTCCTGCTCAGGGAAAGAGAGACCCGGGGATTCGTGTTGGGACGACGGTCGATCACGACGGTGAAACTACAGGAAGCCGATAGGCTATCGCTGTCGGTCACCGTGACCTGTGCCTGATGTCGGCCCTCGGGCCGTCCCATGCTCCCGAATTCGAAATCTGCAGAATTGTTCGTCACCGACCGCCCGTCCACCTTCCAGGCGTATGTCAGGACGTCGTTATTCGGATCGGCGGCTCGGGCATGAAGAACGATGGACCTGCCGACCGTTACGCTTCGAGTCGAGGGCTCACAGGCGACCGTCGGAGCCTGCTCGCGTTTCTGGACGCGGATGTCGACCGAGCAGTCAGACGTGCGTCCTTTCTTGTCTATGGCCTCGACATCGACCCTGTAGGTGTCCGGATGAAGCCCCGTCGAATCAAAGACAGCAGATCCGTCGCTGGCCCGCAGATACCTCTCCGGCGGCACCACGGTCAGGTTGCGGTCGCTGGCCCGCCAGTGAACCTGAACGGGCTGCTGTCCTTCAGCGACATCCGCCTGAAGGTTGACCGACTCCCCTTCCGTAACGGCGTTTCTGTCGGCCACGCAAGAAAGCGTCGGCGGTTTCTTAGCGCATCCGATGGCGGTGAGAGCGAATATTCCGGCCAATACGATTGCGGCTGGCTTTCTGAACGGCATCTCCCCTCCAATCCAGTGCAAAAGCTACTTCTTGACGGGGGGCAAGGAAGGCGTCGACTCCCGGTCGATTCCCACGATCTCAAAGTTCCCCGACTGAGGCCTGAGATAGACCCGCACCATCTTCTTCCAGTTCGGATGATCGGCGTGATCGGTCCGGATCGCCACCGTCATGTAAGGATCTCCCGCACCCGACAGGTCCATCCTCGGCAACTGGAAGCGGGAGTTGGTCGCCGATACGGGCTGACCGACGTCTCGATGATTGCCGGTCGCATTGTCGAGCACGCCCCACTGCGCCCGGTAGGTCGAGCCCGAGGCACCCAGGCCATACTTCTGCGACAGGTTGGTAAAACTCAGAACACCGTTTTCCAGCCGGAACTCATCGAGGGGGTTGACCCGGTTGAGCCCAAAACCGCCGCTTTTCCTCTGTCGGATGACCAGAGTATTGACGAAGTAGTCTTCTTCCTTCTCGGTTTTGAACTTGCCCGTCTTGGTAATCGCCCGCAGCTCCTCTTCCGTGAAACTCATGATGAGCTTGGCCGCCCAGAAGGCGTCGCGCTCGGTCATGCGCACAAAAGCCGGATTCGGATAGTCGTTCTTCCACTCCTCGGGAACGAACCATTTCGATTCGAAGCGGCCGATTCCCGGGAATTCTTTGTCGTCCGTAAACTCGACCTTTCGGTATGTCGGGACATGAAAGCCAAACCCGAGAGCGTTACGTTTCACTTCCTCGGGTTCCAACCAGTAGTGATACGCCAGATTGGGAAGCTGCCTGAAAGACGATCCGCTTCCAAAACAGGAGCCGAAGTCGATCAAATAGTGGCGGATGTAGCGACGGCCGCCCTCCTCGACCCAGCTGTCCTGAGTATTGTGAGCACGGGTATCGTCATGGTTGACCCAGGCTGCGATCAGCCGCAACCCTCTCAGCTCACGACGCTGTTCATGGTCGTAGATATCGTTAGGGTCGTCGCTGCGTTTGCCGTAGTAGCGAAAGGGGCCCAGCGGCTGTCCGTCGATGTATTTGGATGCCACCATCCGGTAACTGCCATCCGCCTCGGGCGTCATGATTTTGAGCCCATCCACCACCATTTTCTTGGTGTAGTGCACCTTGTCCCCGAAGCGGTCCTCCACCATCGTTCCCTCTTTGACGGTCAGGTGCTCGGGGCGAATGTAGACGATGAAGTTTTCAGGAGTGTTGTAGCCCAGCGCGTAAAAGATCCGCGTGGCGATCATCTCGCTCGACGAGTTCAGCTCCGGGTAGCCCGGCGCCCCCGCCTTGATGACGTAACGGTCACCCTGATCGTCCATGATGTGAAAGCCCGGAGTGATGCCCTGGGTCTTGCCCCGGAAAATCGTCCAGCCCCTCTCCGGATGCGGCGGAGGTGTCGTGTACGGTCCTTTCACCAGGTCATCGATCGACATCCGCTTTCGCCCATGCCGGTTCGTAAACCAGCTGCTGTCGGGCACCTCGTCAAGCGTGTTGACGTTCTCCGCCTCGCCCCACACCCCCGAGCCGAAGTCGTGAGCGATGTGTCCAAAGCGATCGTAAAGATCGCTCAGCTCGATCTCCCCGGGCTTGATCGGAGTGTCGATCGTGTCGTCGTCTGCCCAGATCGGATCGTCGCCATAAAACTTCGGCTGACCCGAATCCGCCGGCGCCGAAACCAGCGCGGCCAGAAGAAAAAGTGTCGAGACAATCATCGTCGCTCTCCCATGTCTTGGGATCAGTCTTTTTGTCGTTTTTCGTCCAACCGTGAGTCGCCGGCCCTATTGGAATATCGGGGGCAGACGTCGTCCCAGCCCCGGCCCCGAACCGATAAAGACCCGGAAACCCTCGTGGCTGTTCGTAAAGTCGATCCTGAAGCGCCCGTAGCGTCCCAGACGTCCTTCGGCTGGAGTCCGCACCAGAATCCCGAAACCGTAGCCGAACTCCAGGTCGCTGAAGTCAAAGTCGGCCGCCCTTCGAAACACCTTCCCCGCATCCGCCAGCAGCACGAAGTCGGCGTAGGTCCAGACCTCCCAGCGGTACTCCAGGTTCATGAGCAGGTAGCGCCGGTCGCGGAAGCGATAGTTGTCATAGCCGCGGAAGGTCGTGCCACCACCGATCGTCTCCAGCAGATAAAAGGGCACGTCGTTGCCGGCGTCGGCCAGGTGATGCACCGTCCGGAATCGAAAGGCGATTCGCCGGTTGCGGTACTTCAGTGGAATCTCCGTCGAAAAATCACCCGTGATTCGCGTGAAGTTGAACAGATCGCCGTCTTGTGCGTCGTAACGTTCCACCGCCAGCAGCAACCCGGCCCCCGCCTCCGGGAACTCCCGATCGAAAAAGTTCAGCCCCAAGGTCCCGCCGTACAGAACGTACTCGGGCGGATCGACGATGCCTAAAACCGTCAGGTCGTCCTGTTCTTCGACCGGAAAAATATCTTCCACGCTCGGGAAGCTCTCCCCCGACTTGACGTGGGTGTTGAGAAAACCCAGCCCCCCCACCAGAAAGAAGAATCGATTGGGTTCGATCTTGAAGCCGCCGCCGATCCGGCGATCCTCCAGCCGGTAGGTCGATTTATTGTCCACGCTCGAATCGGGACCCAGTCCGAAAAAGTTGATCTCCTTGTAATCGCGGTAGGCGGCGTTGACAAATCCCTGCACCACCGATTGGCTCAGAGGTGTCGGAAACTCGGCGTGGGCTTCGATCTGCTCGTACTTCTTGGTCGAGTAGCGGGCGTCCACTCGAAAACGAAAGTTGCGATTGTCCAGTCCGTACTGATACCCGACTCCGCCTACCAATCCGGCCCCCGAGGACGCCGCTCCGAATACCGCCGGGTCGTCCATACCTCCGATCAGGGCCCGGAAACCCGCGTATCCCTTCGTGAAAATCTTTGGCTGAAACTTCTCCCAGTACTGAGCTCTTTTTTCGCCTTTGGTCAGCTCGTAAGGCTTGAGGTCCTTCTTTCTCTCCTCACGCTTCTTGCGAAGTTCTTCTTGTCTTGAGGGCCCCTGCGCGGCAGTGCTCTGAGCCAGAGCGTGCGGACCCACGACAAGGAAGATCATACCGATTGCCAAGAAGAGCCTAATTGCGATCATCATCCCCCTCTCTCGCTTTCGGAAGCACGCTCACCTGTGACAGCAGTTTGTTTCGCTGTCAGCATTGGAGCCGTTGCAACTGCGATGTTACACGAGTCTTTGTGTCTGTGGTGACCTTATCTGGACAATGGGACTTCAGCAGTACGTGGCCTCGCCTTGTCCGAACAGACGAGTCAGCGCCGTCGCGGGAAGGGCAGGATTCGGCGTCCTTATCTCCCGGACATGACTCAATTCTGCCGGATCGGCTTCGTATCACTCTGGAGGGAGGCCTCATCGACCCAGTAGTAAGGCCCGAATGGCCGATTCTCAGGCCAGACCTCGTCGAGGGTCTCCGATTCGTAGAGGACTCCCCCCTTCATCACGTACCGCATATCCAGAGTCCGGCGGATGTCCTCGAGTGGATTCGCCCCCAGCACGATGAGGTCGGCCAGTTTCCCGACTTCGAGCGTCCCGAGGTCCTGCTCGGCGCCCAGGAAGTGTGCTCCATGGCGGCTGGCCACCTCCAGCGCCCCCAAAGGTCCCAGGGCCGAAGCAGCCATCCAGACCTCCCATTGAGCCGCCAGACCGTGGTGTTCGCCGTGAGAGCCGATCGATCCGTATCCGCCTTCCGCGATAATGTCGGCCAGCCCCTGCGCTAAGAGAGGGAAGCTGTAGTCCGACTTGGGCCGAAGAGGTCGACGGCGCAGATGCGTCAGCATGCGCCAGGGCATCCACCGCTGCTGCTTCGAGTCTTGCCAGAGGTCCTGTTCCGCGAAAAAGAAATCGATGTTCCAAGGGCCGGGGCCGGCGACAACAAAGGTCGGGGAGTAGACCGCGTTCGCTCGACCGAAAAACCGTGCGACGTCCGAGTAGATCGGAACGTAGCTCATCGGATGTTCCCAGGCCGTCTGTCCGTCCATAATCATCCCGAGGTTGTAGTTCAGATCGCCGCCTTCAGCGGTGACCATGACACCTCGTTTTCGCGCGGCATGTGAGACCCATTGTCTCTGCTCGCGGCGCGGTTGCATGTACTGCTTGATCGACACCGCCCCCCAGGATGCCAGGCGGTTGACGTTCTGCTCGGCGACCTCGTAGCTGGTCAGGTCATTCTGGCGAGGCCCGTCTCCTCGATAAACCGGATCGCCCGTGCTGAAGGTTCGGGGGCCGATCATCTCACCGGCTTCGATCATCTCCGCTGTCGGGAAGATGTTCTGGGACCACATGGAGTTGTCCAGGCTCGTCGTCACGCCGTAGGCCAGATAGATGGCCGTTTCATAGTCGCGTCGGGGTCGATATCCGCGGTGCTCACGGTAGTGATGCGAGTGCATGTCGATGAAGCCGGGAATCACCGTTCGGCCGTCCAGGTTGACTGTGCGATCCACGGGGACGCCCGCACATTCGCCGACACACTGGATGCGGCTCCCATTGACGACGACCGTCCCTTTTTCGACGACGCCAGCATCGGACAGCGTGATGATCCTCGCGTTGGCCAGAGCGATCGTCCCCTGCGGAATCCTCCGGGAGACTTGAAGTCGGATCTCGGTTTCCGTTGTTTCTTTTGAATCAACGTCGTACGTGTAGTAGCGGTGACCGCTCCCGTACTCCAGCAGGCCGGCACTTCGCCAACGCGCGAACAAGCCCCCCTCCCGGCTCAGTTGAACTGACGGCAAACCGCCACCCTTCTTTTTGCCCTCGACGGGACCGCCGCCGGTCCCCAGCCAGGGAAACGGCGTGAGATAGAGGTTGTCTCCATCCTGCGAGGCGATCCACTTCCCATCCGGGGACGGGACTGCCTCGTCCGCGTTTGGAAACACCATATGCGTTCGCCGGTCCGAGCCGTCGATTCTGACGGAGACGAGTTCTGTCTGGAGAGATCCGGGACGCGGGCCCTTGGCCGGGCTCGGGAAGAAGATCCTGTTCTCAGGCCCAAATGAAGGATGAAGCACAGCCCGCCTCGCATAGCTGGACAGGCTGGTTCCTGGAGGGACTGCGACCGTAGCGATCGTCGTCGCCTCCCCTCCGTCTGCAGAGATCCGAATCACGTCGAATGCCGGGTTGTGCGTCAGCGTCCGGTGCCTGAAAGTCGCCCCCTTCCCTTTGACCAGAACGAGCTCGCTCCCGTCGGGACTCCAAGCCGGATGGAGGTATTCTCCCGCCTGCGAGGTGATCTGCCGCGGCGCTCCCCCGGATGACTCGATCGTCCAGAGATGCCCCCCTTCGCCTCCTTTCCATGAGGTCCAGGCAATTCGACTTCCATCGGGTGACCAGGCCGGGCCAAATTCCTGGGGCGCGAAATCGGCAGGGGTCAAGCGGCGCGGAGTCCCCTCCGGCAGGTCCATGATCCAGATCCTCCCGATCGCCTGAAACGCCAGCCTCGTGCCGTCAGGAGACGAGGTCGGCCATCTCAGAAAGCGTGATTCGAACGGCTCGTCCGACACACGGAACGGTCGATAAGCCATTTCGGAAATCGTTCTGCTGACAGGAGCCTCAAAAGGAATTGGCGAGGATTCGCCGGAGTTGACCCGGACCCGCTCAATCCGTCCTCCGCGCGACAGAACGATCGACGTACCATCTTCGGCCCAGGCGTAGCCCGGTAGGATTCTCGAGCTCTTGGAGCCGCTCTCGATGGCGACCGAGATCGGATCCGCTAACAGTCTCTCGGACCCTCGTTCGAGGTCCAGGATCCAGAGAGCCGTTCGGGGGCCGTAGGTGTGTCCTTTGAAAGTGATGGTTCCGTCTGAGATCTGCCGTCCGAACGCGAGGAAGCGACCGTCCGGGGAGATTTCGGGGGCGAAAGCCCCGCCGCTGGACAGTCTTCCCGCCGCTGCGCCGTACGCGGTGCCGGCTGTGATGTCGATAACATCGCCCGTCTGAAACTCGAACCGTTTGATCTGGTAGCGGCCCGTCAAGGCATCGGCTTCGCGTCCGCCATTCGTGGCCTGGAAATAGAGGAAGCGGCCATCCTTGGAAACAGATGGCCAGGAAGCACCTGAGACGTCCCTTCCCACCAGCTCGACTCCCTTTCCCCCACTGACATGGAACATGGACAAGCCGCGCTCCGGAGTCTGCCCGGGGTCCGCGATCTTCACCCGTTGTACGACTATGTATTGGCTGTCCGGAGTCCACGTGGGCGTCGAGACCTGGACCTGTCCGTCCTGGAACACTGACCGCGGGTTGGAGCCATCGACATCCATGACCCACAGGTTGTTCTGCCCTTTTCGGTCGGACACGAAGGCGATGGTTTTGCCGTCCGGCGAGTAACGAGGATGAAAGTTGACCGCAACTCCGCTGTCCTGCGTCAGGCAGACTGCAGTGCCCCCCGACGAAGGAACATTGTAGATGTGGCCTAACAGGTCGAAGACGACGGACCGATCGTCAGGTGCGACGTCGACGGACATCCAGGTTCCCTTATCCGCCACGAACTCGATCTGGCGCGTCTCACCGCGGGCAAGGGTCACATCCCACTTTTCATCAGCTTCTTCCTGTGCGAAGGGTATTCGAGCCACGGCAATGAAGAGGACAACGAGAATGAAGGAATGTGGAGATACAGAAGGGAGTCGTCGCGACATGGTGTGAAGTCTCCTCGCTCGGAAGCCGGTACTGAGGCTACAGGAGAATCCCGGATCTCGTCGCTCCCCCGGCGGCGACAGATCTCACCACGTCAAGATCCGAGCCTCGGTTCGATACTTTGTCAGCTCGATGAGGCCACGTCGAGAATAAGATCCTGCAGGTGAACGCCGTCCGGACTATCTCCAGAGACAATCTCCGGGAACCAGAAGGCGACACGTGAACCTTCGATGCGTCTGACCACGGCCTGGAGCTCAAACTCTTTCCCCAGCAGGCTCATCGTCAGAAAAGCCTCCGCTCCGATGCCGACAGGGGGCGGATCCACCTGGAAGTCGACCATGAATCCCAGGGCAGACATGTCGATGACAAGTACGGAGTGTTCCTTGTCGCGTACCTGGAAGGCTGCTTCAAAGAGAGGCTCCGGGACCTTGACACGCTGTGAGAAACGACGAGATTCCTCATCGACAACTGTGTCATCAGCGTGAGATCGAGTCTCCTGATCTTCGTTCATAGACGTCCGAGAGTATGTGTCAAAACCCCCGCCGACTCAAGCAGGACCGAGATGGTGTCTTCTGGTACCGGTTGGATGGATCCTTGAAAACCGGGGATTCCAGGGCCATACCGTTCCTTTGGGCGTCTCAATCGTACGGATCTGATAGCGGGAGAAGGCGGCCGATGTTCGGATCACCCAGTTCTTCGGCAAGATCGAGCACACTCGCGCGATCAGCACCTCGCCATCGCAATTCTTCCAGAGTCTCTTGAATCGGTGCGTCGGTTCTGAGAATCGCGAGTTCCTTGAAGAGGTGGGCATCTTCGAGATGCTCCTTCAAAGACCGAATCAGCGACATGGAACCACGAACTTTGATGTCCCACCCTTCAGGGCCCAATGGAATCGATTCGATCTTTCCGTACCTCGACAGAACCCGGGCAGCGGACTTCATGCCCCAGCGCGGAACGCCCGGGAATCCGTCCGCGGCGTCTCCGACGAGTCCGAGCAGGTCTGCAATCGAGCGCGGTGGGACGCCGAACTTTGAGACGACCCCCGCCTCGTCGAGGACGACCTCTCTTCTCCTATCCCAACAGATGACCTTGTTTCCTCGAACACACTGCGTCAGGTCCTTGTCCGGGCTGCAAATGATGATTTGCTCGACGCCTGGGGATCCCCTCCAGCGCTCGGCTGCGGTTGCGATGAGGTCGTCGGCCTCGAACTCGACACCTCTCCAGACGACAACACCAAGGGCCTCAAGGGCCCTTTCGGCCAGGTGAAACTGGTCCAGCAATACCGGGTCGAGGCCTTCTCCTGTTTTGTATCCATCGTAGAGGTCATTGCGGAAGGACTCGACAACGTGGTCGAAGGCGCAGCCGACATGGCTCACGTCGGGCTGGCGCAGAAGTGATGCGATCGAGCGGACGAGTCCGACCGTCGCCCCGACCTCACGGCCGTCAGGTGCGCTGCGGGGAGGAGCTCCGAAGTGACTGCGGAAGAGTTCGTAAGTCGCGTCTACGAGGTGGATGTTCACGGTGGCTCGAGAGCCGCAAGGTTATCAGAAGCACAGGATGGACAACAGGGACGGGAACGCGTGATTCCGAGTGTAGAGACTGTCAGCGACGGATGCGAATGGTTCGCAGAAGGTTTCGAAGTCGGTCACGGTCGAAGAGAGTTCGGCGCGGAGTACTCGGTTGGCGAGAGATTCCGAAAATCAAATCTGAACCTGGCTGGCGCGTTTCCTGGTCGAGACCTGTCAGAGACCGCTCGAGAGCTGCGATCGCGTCTTCAGTACGGTTCTGCGAAAGGTGAGTCAAGGCAATCCCTTTATAAAGATTGTGGGATGCGGCCTGTGGATTCTTCAGCAGGAGGGCTTTCTCGTAACGTTCGCGCGATCCCTGAAAGTCGCCCCTCAGGAATGCGCACTCCGCGAGGAGCGCATGGACTCTCGCCGTGCCGTCGTCGAGACTGAGCGCTCTCCTCAAAGATGCTTCCGCCTGATCGACATTTCCCTGATCCAGAAACAGACGTCCGAGAGTCATCCATGCGGGTCTGAGAGCCGGCTGTTCGCTCAGCAACGATTCCAATGTTCGAATGGCGATCTCCGGCTGAGGACTCTTCAGGTATTGAGCTTTGAAGAATCTGGAATCGAGGTCAGGATCCGCACTCAATGAGAGGACATATGCCTGCCGAAGGAATCCTTCTGCCTGCCCGGGAGTATTCTGAACCTCGCTCATCAGGTAGTAGCCCAGCGCAGAATCCGGGTCCAGGGCGAGCATTTGCCGGGCCAGGGATTGCAGCAGCGGCTTTGGCTGAAAGGTCTCGAGGCCGTGAACGATAAGGTCCGCGAGTTCCAGGGCTTCTTCCGATCCGTCCTCAGGTTCCGCCAACCGTGGGCCGGTCGAGGCAAGGAGTCCTCCCTGAAAGACGAACCAGCACAGAAGCAAGGCGACCAGGACAACAACGTTCAGGTCAGGCTCGAGACGAAGGGTATGAACCGGGTGTTTGATGGAGTACCTCGTATGCCTTATCGGTCTCAACTCGCTCTCCAACCTCTAGAACGTAGAACGAGGTCGGACAGTTCCGAATAAACAACAAGAAATACGAAGAGAGCAAGAATAATATTCGAAGCGGGTGTCCTGAGAACCGGGCGGCAGTTGACCGGCCCGGTTCCAGGACGTGAGAGAGGGTCAGCCGAGACTACTCGGAGCTCTTTTTCAGGGCTTCCACGGCTTCATTGTTGGAGAGGGCTCTCTCCATCGTGTTCAGTTTGAAATCGGCGACCTTCTGGTAGGTGATTCGCGCTTTGACCGGATCTCCGTACTTCTCGTACGCCCGGGCGAGAAGAAGCAGTTGAAAAGGATCATTCGGCGCCGCTTGCCGCAGATGGTCGATCGCGGAGGCGTATTCGCCAGCTTCGAGTTTGCAGTAGCCGGCCAGGTAGTGAAAGGCAGGCAGGAACTGCTGACCCTGGTCTCCGCCCTCGTCGATCATGACTTTGAGCGTTTTGACCTCAGCCCAGGCTTCGTCATGTTTCCCCATCTTCGCGAGGGTTCTTCCACGACCGTGATGATAACGTCCGATCCACGTCTTCTTTTGTTGATCGGTGAAACCCGCAGCCACAGAATTCTCGATCGACTTCAGGCCCTTCTCATAGTCTTCGAGGGCTGCTTCCAGCCGTCCGTTTTCGAGATTGATACGCGCCTTGAGATTCCATATGAAGACCTCCGGGAACCCCTGAGGGCCTCCGTTGCTCATGTAGTTCTTCATGTACCGATCCGAGGCTTCCAAAGCATGGTCGATCTCATCTTCGTAGAGCAAGCTGAAGATCTCACCGGAATGAGCTTGAAAAGGAATCGAGTTCGGGGCCCGTTCGTACGCTCTCTGATAGAGCTTACGCGCCCCAGAGAAGTCGCCTTCCATGAGCAGGATGTTTCCGATGAAAGCGTTCACGCGACCGGTGCTCGAATCGAGCATCTCGGCATGAGCAAAGTGTCGGGCAGCCAGAGCGATGTGTCCTTGGCCCATTTCGAGCTGACCCAGCATCATATACACGCGTCGTTCGTCAGGGAGTTTCTCGGCGAGTTCCTCGAAGACTTCGATCGCTTCGGCCAATTCGTTGGAACGTGAATGGACCATGCCTTTGATGTAGAGCCGCTCTCCCTCCGTCGCGTTCTCAGCCATCTCGAGTGACTTCTTCAGCGTCTCGGTCGCCTGCGGCGGCGGCTGAAAAAGACTCTGGATCATGACGCCGAAGGCGAAATCGGGATCGGCCTCCGAGATCTTCTGGGAGATTGCCTGGAGATTCTGGCCAGGTGCGAAAGATTCGATTGCGATCGTGATCTCTTCCACGCCTTTCTTGGCAGCCTCCGACTTGGTCGTGAATTCGAGCGCCCTTCCGTTAGCTGCCGCAGTCCCGAGAGCGGCCGCCGCCACGGCGAAAAGAATGGTCCACGAAGAGATCTTCCGTGGGAGTGACATAACTTCCTCCTTCAAACAAACCTTAAAGCCCTGGCTGGTATGTTTAGAACAAACGTCGGCCATTGTCCCTTCGTTCCAAAACTTCATCGCGACGGCCCTTTTCTGAGCACCGTTCCGGAACTTTCTCAACGACCTCCTGCGGTGGTATCTTTCGAGCCTGATGGTCGGCTTGAGCGAGATCAATCAAGCACGCGAGGCGATCCAGCCTCACATCCACCGAACTCCAACCCACC
>CAJHYB010000230.1_pt1 | contig 15455 bp, 8 predicted proteins | sample 9198631 | NCBI WGS metagenome assembly CAJHYB01 (sample SAMEA7708354, study PRJEB35096) | sediment metagenome | biome: marine neritic benthic zone biome [ENVO:01000025]; feature: sediment [ENVO:00002007]; material: shallow marine sediment [ENVO:03000034] sea grass bed [ENVO_01000059] ... | reverse complement strand
TCGGGCGGCTCTTCCGAATTGATCTCGGGACTCTCGCCGTCGCCTCGCAGGCCAACGTCGGCGGAGCCGCTTCGGCTATGGCTCTCGCCAGTGCCAGAGGATACGGCGACCGTCTCCTTCCCGGAGTGGCCGTCGGGTTGCTCGGTTATGCGCTCGGGAACTACGCCGGTTTCGCAGTGGCGCAGCTGCTGAGCTGGGCTTTGTAGGCGTCGGCGACAATCGATCCGAACGTTGCAGTCTCAGATAACGCTGCACTCCTTCTTCCTGCTCGGTCTTGCGGTGGGCTCAGTTCGGGCGCCTTCCTGGCGCCCCTACAAGCAACCCTCGGGACTCACGTGCGAAGATCGGATCATCTCGATGATCTCGGCTCCGTACTTCTTCAACTTGGCGGGCCCAAGGCCATGAATGCGGCCCAGGCCGTCCAGGTCGGTCGGACGCTCGGAAGCGAGCTGGCTCAGAGTCTTGTCATGCAGAACAACGTAGGCGGGGACACCGCGTCGCAGCGACTCTTCCAGACGCCAGGTCTTCAGGCCGCTCAGGAGGTTGCGGTCTGCTGGAAGACGCGGGCCGGAGCGCGCGACCGGGGACTTCGCTGCGGGTTTCGGTGCCGAGGCTGCGGGAAGCGGCAATCGAGGACGCGTTTGTCCTCGCATGACATCCCGTCCCATGGCCGTCAGGCCGATAACGAATGCCGCCCGCCCTCCCTCGATCCGGAGCCGCTCCAACAGGCCGGCGTCCACCAGCATGGAGAGAAGGTCTTTGACGCGTTCGATGCTCCAGTGCGACAGCATCCCATAGGTCTTGATCCGGTCAAGGCCCCAACCCTTGATGTCCCGGGCCCTGCTCCCCGTCAGGACCTGTGCCAGGCGCACGGCTCCGAACCGACCGTTGAGGCGGGCAACTGCGGAGAGCGCGATGCGGACCTCGCGGTTCTCCTCGTCGCTCAGCTCGCGGCTCGGGCCGCTGCTCCAGTCGAGACAGACATCGCAACTGCCGCAGCCCTCTGTCGAGCCGGGCCCAGGCTCGCCTGAGAAGTAGTCGAGGATAAAGCGCTTTCTGCACGAGCGGACAAAGGCATAGCGAAGCATGAGGTCCAACCTGCGGCGATCCCGGCGCGCTTTCTCCGTTCGCGCCCGGAGATCGACAGGAGGTGGCCCCTGGCCGAGGGGCACTCCTTTGGCCTGAGCGGCCCGGCCGAGGAGCCTCGCGGCCGTCTTCGACGCCATTCGGGCCGCGGCGTCGTTTTCCAGAGCCTCGATCTCCTCGCTTGTCAGGCCCTGACCCAGGAGCTTCCAGGCTCGCTCAAACTGATCGCCGGTCGGGTTGGAACCCGTGAGGAAGAACTCCTGAGTCCGGATATCAGCCGGAGAGAAGAGAAGTGCGCATCGGGAGGCGAGACCATCACGGCCGGCCCGGCCTACTTCCTGGTAGTAGGCTTCGACGCTCCCCGGGAGATCGGCGTGGACGACGAAGCGGACATCGGGCTTGTCGACTCCCATTCCGAAGGCGTTCGTCGCCGCAATAACTTCGATCTCGCCTGAAAGGAAACGCTCCTGGGTTCGCCGTCGCTCGGTTCTCTCGAGCCCAGCGTGATAGCAGGCGGCAGGGATTTCCCGAAACCTGAGGAATGCGGCCCAGAGTTCAGCATTCTTGCGAGTCGAAACGTAGATGATCCCGGGCGGACCCACCTCGCTCAGAATCTCCCCAAGGGCGGTCTCTTTCATCTGCTGACCCCGGCAGTCTCCGACTGAGAGCGTCAGGTTGGGTCGATCGAACCCGGTAATCTTGACGAGAGGGTCCCGCAGTCCGAGTTCCCCTTCGATATCCTCGCGAACGTCGGGCGTCGCCGTGGCCGTGAAAGCTGCGACGGGGACGTTCAGATCGGAGCGGAGTCGGCCCAGGCGAGTGTAGTCGGGTCGGAAGTCGTGGCCCCATTGGCTGATGCAGTGGGCCTCGTCCACGATCAGACGGGCGATATTGGCACGGGCCAGTGAAGAGATGAAGGCCGGACTGGCAAGCCGTTCCGGAGCCGCATAAACGAGTCGCAGGTTGCCTGCGGCGAGTTGAAACTCAGCCTGCCGGCGCTCCGCGAACGGAAGTCCTGAGTGAATTGCCGCGGCTGCGATCCGATTCGCCTGAAGTCCATCGAGTTGGTCTTTCATGAGGGCGATCAGCGGCGAAACGACGATCGTGGTTCCCTCTGTCAAAAGTGCCGGAAGTTGGTAACAGAGCGATTTTCCCGAGCCGGTCGCCATGACGGCGATAACGTCGCGGCCTTCCAGAATTCCCTGGATGATTTCGCGCTGTCCCTGGCGGAACTCGGAGTGACCGAACGTTGTGCGGAGGGTCTCGAGAAGGCGGTCTGCAGACACGCCGAAAGTCTAGCAGAGGGGTGCGATGAAGAAGGTGAGGCGACCGGGAAACTGGAACTCAGAAAGTTGAAGGGTCGGAGTGAGCGGAGGCTGAATGCCGGACACGGTCGATCACGTGTCCTCACTTTCCGGGTTGTTGGTCAAGTCCCGGTGGACCAAGAATCACCTGGTCGAGGTTCGCGGAAAGATCGACGATTGCTTCCCAGTCGGATGAGATGATGTCCTGAGAGTGGGCGAGGTTGTTGCGCAGAGCCTCGAGTTGCTTGACGACCTTGATGGCTTCGGTTCGCGAAGTCAGTTTTGTCCTGTTTCTCGCATCCGCGCAACGCGCGATGATCTGTCCCTTGTCCGAGAATTGAAGACAATCGATCAGCTCGGGTCTCTGGTTTCGGCGCTGCCTCTCAGCCAGGAGTTCTCGGGCCTTTCTGAGTCGCCCTTCAGATAGATAGCGGCTCCAGCTGTCGTTCGGACAGGTGGCACTGATCAAATCCGTAATCCGTGTCTCGATCAAAGTGACCATTCCGAAGAGCCACATCCTGACTGGAGGCTTGCCCAGGTCGCTTCTGGTAATGATGCCGCCGACCCGGCCCAGAAACGTGACGAAGATCCTGGTCGAGACCGACAGTCCCTCAACAACATCCGTCATGACTGCTGATCCGGACAGAACGGTCTCACGCTCGAAGTCTCGAATCGGAAGCCGCGACAACCCTTCCAGACCCTGCTTTTCGACGAATCCCGCCACGAAGCCGTCATGGAGCACACCCAGGGCATCGAAATCGCGGTGCTCCATGAGCGCAGCGGCTTCGGAGGGCGGGCAAGCGGCGTCGACCGAGGCAAGCGGTTCTGTGATGTCGCGGGCCCTGAACCCTTCGATGAAGACGCGTTTCAGACTGTCGAGTTCTGTTCTTCTAGGCGACATGGTGAGTAGCGGTCGGTCGGTTGGCCGAATTGTAAACGATCCGCTCCAGCACTGAGGGGCACACTGCTTTCCCGGACAAGCGCGAGACCGACAGAACCGCGCCGACTACTCGTACTTCAGGGCCTGGATCGGATTCACACGCATCGCCCGGAGCGCCGGGAACGTCGCTGAAGCTGAGATCACGACCATCAGGAAGAGAGTGACCGTCACGAAGGTGAGCGGATCGGTCGCTGTCAGACCATAGAGGAAGTTGGACAGAAACCGGGTCAACAGGACGGCCAGCCCGAGCCCCAGCGCCAGCCCGACAACCGAAATGGCTGCCGTGTGCCGCCCGACCATTCTCAAGACCTGCTTCGGTCTGGCTCCCAAGGCGATTCGAATCCCGATCTCACGTGTCCTCTGGCCGACCCAGAAGGCCATCACGCCATAGAGCCCGATTCCGGAGAGGACGATCGCCAGTCCGGAGAAGATCGTCAGCATCGCCGCGCCGAACTGCGAGGGAAAGAGCGAGAAGGCCACGGCCTCCTCCAGGCTCCGTACCGAGAAGATCGGAAGATTGGAGTCAAGGGTCTTGATCTCAGATCGCAGCTGCTCCTGGAGGGCGTTTGGATCTCCCTGGGTGCGCAAGTGGACGTTCATCGAGGAGTTGTAGACCTGAGAGTGTGGATAGTACATATAGGGCAGTGGAGCTTCGCCGAGAGTATTCAGCTTCGTCGTCTCCACGACCCCCACCACGGTTCTCTCTCCTCGACTCGTCACCGTCCTCCCCACGGGATCCTCATCTCCGAAGAACCGTCTGGCGAACGCCTCGTTGACGATGAGGACGGCCTGCGCTTCACGGGTATCCGAGTCTTTGAAATCCCGACCCGACTTCAACGCGATCTCCAGGGTCTCGAAGTAGCCGGGGGAGACGATGTTGTAGTCGATGCTCATGTTTTCGTCTTCGGCTTCCTCGTATCCACTGACCTGAACACCGTTCTGCTGGCCTCCGAGTCCGTTGAAGGGAATGATCTCGCCCAGGGCGGCAGACTGAACTCCCGGGATCTCGCGAACTCTCGGTAGAAGGCGATCGTAGAGATTCCGGCCGGCGTCGTCACCATAGCCGTTGAGCCCGGGATCGAGAGTTCCGACCAGGACTCCCGAAATCTCGAAACCCGGGTCGATCCCTTCCGCATTTCCCATGCTTCGGATGAAGAGTCCGGAGCAAATGAGCAGGAGCAGTGACATGGCGACCTGGCCGGTGACGAGGATGTTCGAAAAACTGAACGCCCCTCCCTTTGACCCGATCTGCAGTTCCTCGCCCTTGAGAGCCGGGACGAGATCTGGCCGAGAACCCTGCAGAGCCGGAGAGAGTCCGAAGATGATGGCTGACAACATCGAGACGCCCAGAGTGAACCCGAGAACCCGGTAGTCGAGGCTGAAGTCGATGGAGACCGGGATCGAGATCGGAGGTTGGAAGGTGGAGAGGAACCCGGTGGCCCAAACGGCCAGACCTGTCCCAACGGCTCCGCCGAGCAGAGCCAGAAGCGTGCTTTCGGTCAGCAGTTGCCGAGCGATTCGCAGGCGACCGGCGCCGAGAGCAGCCCGGACAGAAACCTCTCTGCGTCTCGAGGCGGCGCGGGCGGACAGGAGATTGGCCACGTTGACACAGGCGATCAGGAGAACGATCCCGACCAGCGCCAGCAGGGCCACGGAAAACATGGAAGCGTTTCCACGGATCTGCGGCGGCAAGGTCGACTCGCTCTCAGGGACGAGCAGCGGGCGGCAGTCCTCGTTCGACTCCGGATATTCCTGGGCGAGTCGGGAGCCCACGACCGCGGCCGCAGCCTGAACTTCAGGCAGACTGAGGCCGTCCTTCAGGCGGGCCGTGACCTGAAGGAACCGACTGCCGCGACTGTCCAGACTCGAAACTCCGGGGGCGGCCTGGTCGCGCATCATGAAAGGCACGTAGAGTCCGATGTCCAGGCCCACCATGACGCCTTTGAACCCCTGCGGTGCGACTCCGATGACCGTGAAAGGATGGCCGTTGATCCGAATCGACTGTCCCAAAACATCCGTCTTTCCGCCGAGGCGCGTCTGCCAGAGCGAGTAGCCGACGACGACCACCGGATGAGTCCCCGGAGTGTTGTCCTCCTCGGGGCGGAAGAAGCGTCCGTGAGACGGCGCCAGTCCAAGGACATCGAAGTAGTTTCCGGAAACCAGTGACCCGACCGCCAGTTCGTCGGGACGCCCCTCGAGCGAGAGACTCACCGCAGTGACCCGATAGCCGATGATTCCTTCGAAGATTTCATCCTCAGCCGCATAGTCCTGGAAGTCCGGATACGAAACCGATCCGTACAGGAAGTCTTTAGAAAAAGACGTGTACATCCGAGCCAGCCTGTCTGGCTCCTCGACGGGGAGAGGTCGGAAGAAGAAGGTGTTCACCATGCTGAAGATTGCGGAGTTGACACCGATGCCGAGACCCAGGCAAATGACCGCGACCGCGGTGAACGCGGGTCTCTTGGCCAGCATGCGAGCGCCGAAACGAATGTCCTGTATGAGGTTTTCCATCTTCTTCTCCGTTGAATCCTTCTCGGTCCCTTCTCACAGATAACGGTCGATCCCGAAAAACATAAACACCTACGGTGCGATCGGGCTCGGAGTTCAATTCACTTGGGTCGATCGGTCGTGCGAGTGTCTGTGTGCCACCGAGGAGAGAGCACTCGCGTCGCAGGTCGCATGGCATCCGGCGCCCGCGTGCGTTGCTTGCGGTACTGATGAGTTCGAGATGGGAGAGGGGGCCGTTCTCGCTAACGGGCCTTGTAGAGCACCTTGGGCCTGGTCGCCGACCTGTCAATAAAGTATCCCACCAAGGCACCGATTCCTCCATAGAAAGCGACACCCCCTGCCTTCGAGCCAGCACTCCCGTCGGCCTGGGAGGCCCCAAGAGCGGCCAAGCCTCCCACAACGGCGGCACCGATGATCGTTCCGTCAACCATCGGATCGTTGACGCTTGCAATCGTCGAGACTCTCTCTATCTCGCTTTTCGGCAGCGTCAGTTCTCCCGTCGCCGGATCTGTGATGGTCAGAGAACTTCCTCCAACGCTTTTCAGGAACGCGCGATACCTGAGACCGGATTTCAGGGTCACCTCGACCCCGGTTCCCACCGGTTGAGATTCGAGCTTCTCCCAGCGACCCGGGATCACCGAGGCTTCGAGAATGGACGGAGCCTGAAAAACGAAGAGCAACAGCAGGAGCGTTCGAGGAAACGCCATGATCACCTCCGCCGAGGGGTCTGCAATTGCAGTGCCGACCTTGTTCATCCATTAATCGGACTCAAAAGCCGATCGGTGTCGAGATCCGGCAGCACCCGGTGGAACAAAAACTTGCACTCGCCCTTGTCGACTTCCGCTCGAGGCCAGGGTGCGCGCGCCTCATCGATGCAAACAGGAGGATCGTGAACGTGTCCGTGCCCGTCAACGTGCCCGCGCTCGGGATCAAAAAAGGCTCAGCTGAGTGTCGTCGCCCACCACCCGATCAAACTTCAGATCGAGCAACCCGAGGAGGGGTTCCGCCACGGGCCTCACCTGCTTCTGAACGTAGTGCTCGTGGTCGATCGGGCTCTGAATCTCTTCCAGTGGTTCCGGGCCGGCCTTGGTGATGAGGTAGGACACCAGGCGTCCCGGCGGTTGAGACATCTTGCGGGCCGCCGCGACATGAGGAGGAGTTGTGGCCGTATAACCGTCGAGGCTCTTTCTGAGCGCCTTGCGGTAAACCAGCAGAGAGTCGAGCCGACCGGCGCGGACTTCGGCGACGATGTCGCGGACGTAGCCGGCAAGTTCGCGCTCCTCGAAGAGTCGATCGTAGAGTTCGCGCTGGACCTGCTTGGCAAGATCGGTCCAGTCCCGCCGGACGACCTCCGTTCCGGTAAAGACCACTTTTGTATGATCGCCTTCCTCGACGAGACCAACATATCGTTTGCGAGCCCCGCCCCGGCCGTGGCGCATCTCCGGCAGGTGGAGCTTCAGGTAAAGTCTCTCGAACTCCAGTTCGAGCCGGCTCTCGACGTCCCAGGTCTCACGGATGTGAACGGCGATATCGCGATTGAGTCGGATGACAATCTCTGCGCCGAGAGCCCGGGCTTCGGCGGGTGTTCTCTTTCCGGACAACACGAAGAGGCTGTCCGTGTCGCCGTACAGAACGCGGAGGCCTAGAGATTCGATTCTCGCCTTGGACCAGAGCAGTATCTCTTTGCCGAATGTCGTGATCGCGCCGGCGAGTTCGGGTCGCGAAAAACGACAAGCCGGGGTCCCGAGGACGCCGTAGAACGAGTTCATGAGAATCTTGATCGCATAGCTCGCGATCTTGTCGTCCGCGGCCTTGGCCTCTTCGCGTTTCGGGAAGAGTTCGTCGAGAAGCCGCGGCAGCACGCCGGGTTCTCGCCTGAACCGCGCGCCGTTCGGAGCCTCTATGACATCCTGACCATCGTCGGACGTTGAGCCCGGCAGGTACCCCAGCGGATCGATCTGAAAGGTCCGAATGAGGCTCGGGTAAAGGCTCTTGAAATCGAATACCAGGACGTTTTCGTGCAGTCCCGACTCCGGATTGAGCACGTACCCGCCTGGGTTGGAGGTTGCCGTGTCGCTCGAGCCGACGCTCGGTGCAACGAGCCCCCTCTTGTGCATCTGGCTCATGTAGAGGAAGTCGAAGGCGGCGATCGACCCCGAAACTCGATCCACCGGCAGGCCGGTCAAAAGGCTCCGTGTCACGGCCAGATCAATCAGTTTCACTTTGTCGAGAATCTCTGTGACCAGACGAGCATCGGTGAGGTTGTACTCGAGGAATCGATCCTTGTCGTTGTGAAAGGCTTCGAGGATCTCTTCAGCCCGCCCGGACCCGTGGATGATCTTGCCTTCGCCGAGCAGATGACGAGACACGTAGTCCAGTGAGTATTCCTCCATCTTCATGAAGGAAGAGCGCAAAAGCTGGATGCCGTCGAGGACGACCCTGCCCGGCACTGTCGCCTCCAGCGTACTCCAGGGCCATCGAGACGGGCGGAGTCTCAAGAGACCGGAACCGCGCCCGAGGGTCAGTGGAGTCTCGCGCTTCCTGGCGATCTTCTCCAGGACGTGAAGGTCGAAATCGACGACGTTCCAGCCCGTCAGGATGTCGGGGTCAAGGGCCGAGACGCGATGATTCAAAGCCGATAGCAGTTCCATCTCGTGGGCATAGCCGCACGCAAACTCGGGCAGAGGATCCCCGTCGGGATTGAGGACGAGCACCTCCGATGCGCCGCACCCGTGCAGGGCGATGGACAAAAGCCTCCGGGCCTCGGGATCGGTCTCGATATCGATCGAAAGCACCGAGAGTCGAGGGACCCAGTCCGAGGGGCCGATCTCGGGATTCTCGAAAACTTTCCCCAGACCTGCCTGCTGCTTCGGAGTTCCCTCAATCGTCAACGAACCTCGGACGCCGCGGTCGATCAGATAGCGCATTGCGAATCGAACATCCGCCTCGTAGCAGTGGACGCCGTTTTTCTTGAGCCGTCCGCGCAGGCGAGGGGTGTCGGAAGGTCTGGGGACGTTGACCCGAACGACCGGCCGGCCCTCCATGGTTCGGCGGTCAGAACTCTCCATCCGGCGCGCACCCAGGTCGTGGGCCCGGGATTCGTCTTCGCTCTCGATGTAGAAGTGGGGGACCTGTCGATCGTCCCGGATGAGAAAGGGGCCGCCCGTCTCCAGGACACCGTAGAGATGAACGATGGGATGTCCCTCTTCGATTCGGTAGGTCGGCTGGAGAATGAAACCTCTGACAGACATCGTGCTGAGAAGGTTCAAGCTGACGCCGAGGCTAAGGCTCAGGCGACGGCCCGAAAAAGTTCCCGCCATCATAGCAGCCGGGACGGTTCCACCGCGGCCTGAGCCCTGTTTGCCTATTCGTGGCGCAGAGCCGAGACGGGATCGATTCCGGCGGCTCGCCGGGCCGGGAGGAAGCTGGCGGTCAGAACGACCATAGCGGTGACAAGGGAGATTCCGATGTAGGTGAGCGGGTCTGTCGCGCTGACGCCGAAGAGGAGGCTCTGCATCAGCCGGGTCAGCGCAAAGGACCCCATGAGCCCCAGTCCCAGACCGACCAGCAGCACGATCGAACTCTCCTTGAGAATCATCCGAAAGACTCGGCGAGAGTCGGCTCCAAGGGCCATGCGAATCCCGGTTTCTCTTCTCCTCTGGCTCACCGAGTACGAAACGACGCTATAGATGCCGGTCGCAGAGAGAAGGAGGGCGAGCCCGGCGAACAGGCCCAGAGCCAGCGCATGAAAGCGCGGTTCGGCTACTGAGTCCGAAACTCTCTGTTCCATGGTCTCGACTCGATCGATCGGCAGTTCGCTGTCCAGCGCCCGGATCCGGGTCCGAATTGCGGGCAGAAGGCTCGTCGGGCGGTCGCTTCTGGTTCGGACCACCAGATTCATGTTCGAGATGAAGCGGGCCATCGGACCCGACGCCTGCAGGTAGTTCACGAACACCTCAGGTGTCGGATCGGAATCCAGACCCTGCGGTTTGACGTTATTGACGACTCCAACGATCTCCCCAAACTGAAGTCTCTGCCCGACCGGGTCCTCCGTGGGAAAGTAGCTGTCGGCCATGGCCTGGTTGATCACGACCACCGGTGGCGAGCCCTGTCGGTCTTCGATCGAGAAGACCCGGCCCTGGAGCTTACGGATTCCCATCGCCCGAAAATAGCCCGAACTCACCATCCTGAAATCAGCCCGGGGAGCCTCATGGCGATTCGCCGGCCGAGGACGTCCTTCGATCATCACACCGACGATGAATCGAGATCTTTCCAGCGGGAGCACATTGGCGATCCCGACTTCCTCGACACCGGAAATCTCCCCGACTTCCTTGACCAGACGACGAAAGAATCCGGTCTGAGCTTCGCCGTCGGCGTATCGATGTCGGGGCAGGTTGAACGACATCGTCATCGCGCCCGCGGATTCGTAACCGGGATCCTGTTGAACAAGGACCGAGAAGCTCCGAATCATCAGGCCGGCTCCAACCAGCAGCAGAACCGCCAGTGCCACCTCCAGCACGGCGATAAGGCTCCGGGCGCGGGTACCGCTGAGCAGACGTGATCCTCTCCAGGCCGATCCGGAGGCTTCCTTCAGCGAGGACGCCAGATCGGCCCGGGCGGCCCGAAGGGCGGGTGCGAGGCCGAAAATGAGGGCGGTGATACAGGTGAGGAGAAGCGTGAAGAGAATCACGGGAGCATCGAGAGAGACGAATTCGAGTCTCGGTATATTCCCGGGGCTGTAGGCCCCGAGCAGACGGATCCCTCCAAAAGCCAAGAGAAGGCCCGCCGCCGCCCCGATCACGGAGACGACGATCGCCTCGGTGAACATCTGGACCGCGATGCGCACTCGTCCAGCGCCGATGGCAGCCCGGACCGCCAGTTCACGCTCACGCCCCGCCCCTCGAGCCAGCAGCAGGTTGGCCACGTTCGCGCAGGCGATCAAGAGGACGAAAGCGACCGCACCGCTCAGGACCAGGAGCGCAGGGCGGACTCCTCCGACCACCTGTTCGTGAAGAGAAGTGAGATGGACCGTCACTCCTTCATGCATGGGAGACTCGGGCTCGCGTTCGCGGAGGCCCTCCATGAATCCGGCGGCAGCCTGCTCGGCCTGTTCGATCGAAACGCCCTGAGTCAGCCGTCCCAGAACCGGCATCAACTCCACGTTGCCCGGTTGCGGAGGCTCGAGCACCATCGGCACCCAGAGTTGAGTCTCTCGGTCCGGAAAGCTGAACCCTTTCGGCATCACGCCGACGATGGTGTAATTATCTTCGTCCAGCCGCATCGTCTTGCCGACGACCGCCGGGTCGGATCCGTAGTAACTCTGCCAACTGGCGTGGCTCAACACGACCAGGCGTCCCTTTCCGGGTTGCTCGGAATCCGCAGCAAAGGTGCCGCCCAGAGCAGGCTCGATTCCGAGCAGAGGAAAAAGAGCCGGTGAGACGTTGGAGGTCGCGAGACGAATCGGCTCTTCCGCGTCTGAAAAGGTCATCTCGAGGCGACCGTAGACCGCCACGTGATCGAAGATCTCGTTGTCCTCGCGCAATTCCCTGAAATGGTCGAGGGTCAAAGCCGCGACGCTTTGTGCGTCTCCCATGCGAGGCCGGTTCTCCCACACCCGGACCAGCCTCTCCGGGTTTTCGTAAGGGAGAGGGCGAAGCAAAACCGCATTGACGACGCTGAAGATCGCACTGTTCGCACCGATTCCGAGAGCCAGGGGCAGAACCAGGGCGAGCGCAAAAGCGGGGCGATGCAAGAGGTGACGCACTGTGACCCGAAGGTCCATCCAGAGATTTGACATGATCGCTTTCTCGGGTGTTCGGATGAAGACTACAGTTGTAATACGACAAACGTAGATGCGGGTTCCGGAGTTTCTTATGCGGAGACACAGAGTCCCTGAGTTGCAGCGACCGTCCTCTTCTTGATTCCGGACGAGCACCAGCGTTCCCGCGTCCCCGTGTGAGAAGAAGTCGGGCTTTACAGGGGCTGAGCAATGCCCTAGGTTAACCCCAGATGAAGGTCTCACTTTTCGTCACCTGCCTGGTGGATCAACTTTTTCCGCAAGTGGCCTTCAGTACGATCCGGGTCCTGGAGAGGCTGGGTGTGCAGGTTGATTTTGATTCGCGCCAGACTTGCTGCGGACAGCCGGCCTTCAACAGCGGCTTCTGTGATGAGGCGAGGACGGTCGCCGCGAATCTCGTAGACGTCTTCTCCGAAAGTGAGACGATTGTGGTTCCTTCAGGATCCTGCGCGGCGATGATGCGCAACTACCTTCCCGGCCTTTTCGAACAGGGATCCGAACGCCGGGCTCAGGCTGAACGTGTCGCGCAGCGAACGCATGAACTCACGGATTTCTTAGTCAACCGGCTGGGTCGGGACAAAACCGGTGCCAGCCTCCGAGAGACGGTTGCGTATCACGACTCCTGTCACCTTCTCCGGGAACTGGGAGTCTGCGAAGCTCCCAGGAAGCTTCTTCGCAACATCGATGGGTTGAAGCTGGTAGAACTCGAGGACCGCCAAAGATGCTGCGGGTTCGGCGGGACCTTCTCAGTCAAAATGGATGACGTTTCCGCCGCGATTGGCCGTGACAAAGTCGAACAGATCCAGCGGAGCGGAGCGACGACTGTCGTCTCGAGTGACGTCAGTTGCCTGATGCACCTGAGCGGATTGATGAAGAGGGAGTCGGTCCCGGTGAAGGCACTCCACATTGCAGAACTTCTGGCGGGGTCCGATGATTAGAATCGCAGCTCGGACCGCCGAAGCCCTGGGGGATGCTCAGCTTCAGCGAAATCTCCGTAGCACTCTGACACACACTCTGAAAGCCCGGGACCAAGCTGTTTCGGAAGTCGACAACTGGGAGGAATTGCGCGAGTACGGCCGCCGAGTCAAATCCCATACTCTGGCGCGCCTCGATCACTACCTGGAACTTCTGCAGAGCAGAATCGAGGCTCAGGGAGGGCACGTCCTGTGGGCAGAGGACGGAGCCGAGGCGTCCCGGCTCATCTGCGACATCGCCCGCCGAAAGGGAGTCGCGGAGGTCATTAAGAGCAAGTCGATGACGGGCGAAGAGATTCATCTCAACGAAGCCCTGGAGCGATCCGGCATCGAGCCCGTCGAAAGCGATCTCGGCGAGTACATCGTACAACTGGCCGGCCAGACTCCATCGCACATCATCGCTCCCGCACTTCACATGTCCCAGGGACAGGTCACCGATCTGTTCGTGAAGAAACTCGGTATTCCGCCGACCGACGACATAGAGCAGTTGACCGCGACCGCACGCTCAGTCTTGAGACAGCGGTTTCTCGACGCGGGGATCGGGTTCAGCGGCGTGAATTTCGCCATCGCGGAAACAGGCACGCTGGTCGTCGTTGAGAACGAGGGGAACGCACGGCTCTCGACGTCTGCTCCTCGGATCCACGTCGCGCTGATGGGCATCGAAAAAGTCCTGCCTCGGAGCCGGGATCTCTCTGTATTCCTCAGATTGCTGATTCGCAGCGCCACCGGTCAGCGGATCAGCAGCTACGTGAATTTCATCAACGGCCCGGCGCGGAATGGGGAATTGGATGGGCCCGAGGAGTTCTACCTGGTCCTGCTCGACAATGGAAGAAGCCGGGTTCTCGCCGATCGACCTCTCCGCCAGACTCTGGCCTGCGTCCGTTGTGGTGCCTGCCAGAATGTCTGCCCGGTCTTTCAGCGGATCGGCGGCCATGCTTACGGAACGACCTACCACGGGCCGATCGGGGCGATCCTGTCGCCGCAGATCCTGTCGCTCGAAGAGGCCCCCGAACATCCCTTCGCCTCATCGCTGTGTGGAGCTTGCGGAGAGATCTGTCCCGTCAAGATCGAGATTCCGCACATCCTCCTGGAACTTCGGCAAAGGATCAAGAGACGGAAAGCCGGTGTTCTGGAAAGGGCTGTTTTCCGATCCTGGGCGAAGAGAATGTCCGACCCCCGCCGTTATACCCGCCTCCTGCCCTGGATCAGGAGAGGAGCCTGGCTGTCTCGCGGGGGACTCGGAAAGCTGGCAGGAGGCCCGGTTCGAAGATGGCTCCGGGCGAGGGAAATGCCCGAAGTCCCGCGACGCTCGTTTCGGGAACAGTACGAGGAATGGCGGGATTCGAAGGTCGACGGTGGAAAGTAGAAATTCAAAAGTCAAAAGTTGAAAGTTGCAAGGCACGGACTTTCCCTGAAAAGTGGACACCTCTTTGTCGCAATGCAGCAAGGAGGTTGTCGACATGCCCCGTTCTGCTTCAATCCGCCCGGAGCGCCGCGATCGGGTCGACGTTGGTCGCCCTTCTCGCCGGGAGCAGGCATGCCAGAGACGCAACCAGCAGGAGGAGGGCCGAGACGGCGACGAAAGTGATGGGGTCGTTCGGCTCGACGGCAAAGAGCAGTCCCGACATGATCGAGCTCAGACCATAGGCCCCGGCGATTCCGAGTGCCAATCCAATCAGTACCAGAACGAGGCCCTGCCTCAAGATGAGTCCGACAACGCTGGCTCTCATCGCTCCGAGTGCCATTCGGATACCGATCTCCTGAGTGCGTTGACTGACCGTGAAGGCGATAACGCCCGATATTCCCGTGATGGTGATGATGAGAGCGAGAACCGCGAACAAGCCCAGCAGAAGGGCCGTGACTCGGGGCGAGGCCAGTGAGTCTCCACGAACGTCCTCGAGCGTCTGTATCTGAGCCACGGCCTGCTCGGGATCGATCCGATAGACCGCCTCGCGAATCTGGCGGGCCATCGACATCGGTTCTCCGACTGTCCGGGTCACGAGTCGAGAGACCCCGAACGGGAACTGCAGCATCGGCTGATAGATCTCGTGCTCGATTTCGCTGTCCAGCCCGTAGGTCAGGACGTTCCCGACAACGCCCACGATTGTGGACCAGTTCCGACCGCGATCTCCGGACAGCCGCTTGCCGATCGGATCCTCGTCAGGCCAGTAGTGGCGGGCCAGCGCGTCGTTGATGATGGCCACCCGGGGGGCTTCTTCGTGGTCGCCCTGGGTGAAGACACGCCCCTTGATCAGCGGGACTTTGAGAGTCTCGAAATAGGTGGTCGAGGCGGTGTGAATGGTGGCCTGGGGACCCATCTCGCCCTCTTCGATCGAAAGTCCCTCGATCTGGAATCCCCGTGTGAAAGCCTGGGACTGGTTGAGGGGTATCCGCTGTCCGGCCGCGACCGACTGAATCGACGGGTTTTCCTCGAGGTCCGTCAGCAGCCTCTTCCAGAAGTTGCGCGAACTCGCCTGGTCCGTGTATTTGGACCAGTTGAGCCCGACCTGCGCCGATAGGACCGAATTCGGATTGAACCCTGGATCGATCTGCTGCAGCTTGATCAGACTTCGAACCATCAGTCCGGCACCGATCAGAAGCACGAAAGAAACGGCCACCTGAGCGATGATGAGCGAGTTCCTCAATCTGAGGTTCCCCGCGCCCGCCGTTCCGCGCCCACCATCTCGCAGGCCCTTGAGCTTGTTTCGGCTCAGGGGAAGGGCCGGCAGCAGGCCGAACCCGACTCCTGCGGCCACTGAGACCCCGAGAGTGAAGAGGAGCACGCTGGCGTCGATTCCGATCTCCTGAGCTCGCGGGGTGAAGCGCGCAGTGAAATCGACCAGGAG
>CAJHYB010000615.1_pt1 | contig 15460 bp, 14 predicted proteins | sample 9198631 | NCBI WGS metagenome assembly CAJHYB01 (sample SAMEA7708354, study PRJEB35096) | sediment metagenome | biome: marine neritic benthic zone biome [ENVO:01000025]; feature: sediment [ENVO:00002007]; material: shallow marine sediment [ENVO:03000034] sea grass bed [ENVO_01000059] ... | reverse complement strand
GCCGGACGAATCGACGACGGAGTAGTGGGTTGTCTCTTCCGACTCGGCACCAGATGGCTCCCCATGTGATACGAAAGAACTCGGGGACGCCCAGTCTCGCTGAATGCCCGGGGACCACTTCTGGGCATAAACCTTGGAAACCAGTCCAGCGACCGGAATATCGGAAAAATCCGGATCTCCCAGAAACTCGGCCCGGTCCGCAAAAGCCCTCTTCATCGTCTCCCCGACCAGGTGCGAGGTCCGACTGGAACCGGCCCCGAGGTTGCCGATCGGATATGGTTCGAGCATGTTCAACATCTCGATAAGAATTACGCCCCCGGAGCTTGGCGGACCCATCGAGATGACGTCGTATCCGCGATAGGAACCCGAGACGGGCCTTCTGATTTTCGGCTCGTACGATTTCAGGTCGGCTCTGGTGATATTCCCGCCGTTGGCTCCCATATCGGCAGCGATGAGATCCGAGATCGCACCTTCATAGAAAGCCGAGGGGCCCTCGTCCGATATCATCTGGAGCACACGTGCGAGTTCGGGCTGGTGAAGGGTGTCTCCCTCGTCGAAGAACTCGCCGTTCTTGAGAAAGATCCTTTTGCTTTCAGGAAACCTCGAGAGCCGTCTCGATGCGTTTCGCAGGGATCGACTCAGGACGTGACTGACCTCGAATCCCTCTCGCGCCAAGCGGATTGCCGGTTCGAGCAGCTGCTTCCAAGGCAGTTTCCCGAACTTCTCCCAGGCGAGATGCATTCCGGCAACGGATCCCGGCACACCCGAGGCGAGATAGCCGATAGTCGATCGACCGGTCGCAACTTCCCCGGCCTCATCCAGATACATGTCCCGATGGGCAGCGGCCGGTGCCATCTCGCGATAGTCGATCGAGAACTCCTTCCCCTGAGCTGCCTGGTGAATGACCATGAAACCGCCTCCGCCGATGTTCCCGGCGGCGGGGTGTGTGACCGCCAGGGCGAATCCCGTGGCGACAGCGGCATCGACGGCGTTACCGCCTTTCATCAGGATTGCCAGACCTGCATCGCTGGCGTGTGGCTCGGTACTGACCACCATCCCTTGCCGGGCGCGGACCGGGGTCCGGCTGGCCCCCAGCAGAGTCTGAAACGTGACAGTCAACAGGAGAATCGAAACGATGCGGTACTTCATATTCTGGACTCAGTCTGAAGGGGGTTCTGGTTGGGACACGATGGCTCGGGCGAAATCGCAGACCGAGCCCTTTCCACTGGAGCCGGTTCCCGGGACTTCGTTTAACGATCCCGACCGAAAACCCCTGAGGTCGAGGGTCACATGACGATACCCGAGTGACTTCAACTCGGTCGCCACCTCTTCGAAAACATCGACGTTGAACAGCTTGGCGAACTCTTCCGTGGCAACCTCGATCCTCGCCAGATCGCCATGGTGACGCACTCGAAAGTTGATCAACCCGTTGCTGCGCAGGTAGGCCTCGGCTTGCTCAACCTGACTCAGTTTCTCGGGGGTGATACCGACGCCGTAGGGGAACCGGGACGACAGGCAAGGCATGGCCGGCTCATCCCAGGTTTTGAGTGCCCACTTTTTCGATAGCTCCCTGATTTCCTGTTTCCCCATCTCGACCTGGTCCAGAGGACTGACCACTCGGCTCTCGCGAGCAGCACGGTGACCCGGACGAAAGTCCGACCGATCATCCCGATTCGCGCCATCAAAGATGACGTCACACTTCCAATCGTCTTTGAGGCGGAGTAGATGACCGTAGAGTTCCGACTTGCAGAAGTAACAGCGGTTGAGAGGATTCTCCGCGTATTGAGGATCGCCGACTTCCGCCGTCTCGATGAAGAAATGCCTGAGTTTGTGCTCGCTGGCGAACTCGCGCGCCAGACTCCTTTGTCTGGAGGATACGGCTGGTGACAATGCTGTCACCGAATGCGCCCGGTCGCCCAAGGTCCTGTGGCACATGAAGGCGAGATAGGAACTGTCGACACCACCACTGAAAGCCACGATCGCGCTTCGAAATCCGGCAATGAACTCGACGAGACGCTCTTCCTTGGCCTCCGGCGTCATTTGCCGCGGATTGTACCACACGCGCGGGAAAGGCCCTGATCGCCTATGCTACCATTGGGCGGAGGCCTCGAACCAATTCAGTCGATCCTTGATCTAACCGATATGCGAAAGCCAACCACGAAGTCAGGACTCCGTTACCTGCCCGTCATGATCCTCCCACTGCTGATCTGGGGAGTGCTCTTCTCACAGGAGCGTCAGAAGATCGAGGAGGACGACGACAAACCGAAGCAGAGAGCGACCCTGACGGTTTCGGTCCAACAAGTTCGCGTCGACGTCACCGTCCGAGACAAGAAAGACAACCTGATCAAGGGACTCCGGCCGGAGCAATTCGAGGTTTACGAAGACAAGATCAAACAGGAGATTACGAACTTCTCACCGGTCGAGGCGCCGGTCACGGCCGTCCTGTTGGTCGAGTACAACAAACGCATCTGGGCGATGCTCTACGACGCCTGGCTGGCGGCACACGTTTTCGTCCAGGGGATGCGTCCGGGCGACTGGGTTGCAGTCGTCGCTTATGACATGCGTCCTGAGATCCTGGTGGACTTCACGCAGGAGCAGGGTGAGGTTTACAACGCGCTGAGATCGCTGAACTATCCGGGTTTTTCGGAAGCGAACGTCTACGACGCCGTCTGGGACGTCCTGGACCGGATCCAGGAGTTAGAAGGCCGAACGGCGGTCGTCCTCGTCTCGACGGGGCTCGACACCTTCAGCAAGAAGAATCTGGGCAATACGCTCAAACGAGTCAAGAGTTCCACCGCGCCGATCTACTCCGTTGCGCTCGGGGGCAATCTTCGGGCCCGCTACGAACACCTCTTGGGCAGTACCGACAGGATGGACTTCCTGCAGGCTGACTCCACTCTCAAGTCGTTCGCAAAATTCACTGGAGGGGAAGCTTTCTTTCCCCGATTCAATAGTCAGTTCGGACCGATCTTCAACACGATTTCGCTCCTCCTGCGAAATCAATACTCGGTCAGCTACGTCTCGACCAACCCCAAACGCGACGGCAAATTCCGCAAAATCCAGGTGAAGGTGACTGCCGACCTGAACGGCGACGGCAAGACCGACAAGGTGAAGGTCAACCACCGCAGCGGCTACCAGGCGGCCAAGGGAAGCTGATCGTCACCAGCTGTCCTTCCGGCCACGTTCTAGAATCCAGGCTCCCGACTTTTCAAGCGTAAAACCACTCTCACAGCTCGGCCAGAGTTCAACCCGCCCCGCGGCGATTCACCGTCGCCGGGATCGAAACCTATCCGTGGATTCCCCGTAATCAGTGAAATCCGCATAGGCCGTGTAATCAGTGGAGTCAGTGGAATCTGCGGCCAAACGGGTTCTTCGGCGTCTTCCCGGAGAGACCCCTCTTTCCTCAGGTGGCACCTCCTGAAGGGAAACCGTGAATTCCGAATCGGCGCGCTTCGAGCACCCTTATCCGAACTCAGCTGGACACCCGTGACTTCGCCTCGACACTGGTGCCTGTCGCGATCGGGATCTGCTCGACGATCCTCAGGTCAAAGCCGTCGAGTGCCACGATCTTCTTCGGATGATTCGTGAGCAACCGGATCTCCCTCAATCCGAGGTCGGACAGGATCTGTGCGCCGACACCGAAATCACGAAAGGTGGCTCTCGGCGGCTGGTCCTCTTCAGGACCGGCGCCAATACGCTTCAGTTCTCCCAGCAGGCCATCCTCTCGGTCCCGCATGCTCAGGTAGACCAGGACCCCTCGTCCCTGTCGCTCGATCATCCGAAGCGACTCGTTCAATTCCCTTCCCGAGCGGGAATGAGAGCAGAAGAAGACGTCATTGAGGACAGATTCGGTATGCATTCTCACCAGAGGTGCCGGGCCGTCGGCCACATCGCCTTTCGTCAAGGCCAGGTGTCGTCTTCCGTCGAGTTCGTTTTCATAGACGCATGCGTCAAACTCTCCGAATTCACAATCCAGGGGCGCCTCCGCAACAGGTTTCACGAAACGCTCGGTACTCATCCGGAATTTGATGAGGTCGACAACCGAAATCAGCTTCAGGTCGTGGCGCCGGGCGAATTCCTGTAATTCCGGCATTCGGGCCATCGTTCCGTCTTCATTCATGATCTCGCAAATCACGCCGGCCGGACGAAGACCTGCAATCCTGGACATATCGACGGCCGCCTCGGTCTGGCCGGCCCGCTGCAGGACGCCACCTTGTCGAGCGCGCAGTGGAAAGATGTGACCGGGCATCACGAGGTCTTCGGGTCCAGCGGCCTCGTCGCTGGCTGTCAGGATCGTCGTTGCGCGATCCGACGCCGATATTCCAGTCGAGACATCTCTGCTTCCTTCGATGCTCACACAAAAAGCGGTTTCATGAACGGACCTGTTGTCCGTCACCATCAGCGGGATCTTCAGAGAATCGAGTCGTTGCGGAGTCATCGGCATGCAGATCAACCCACGGGCGTGGGTCGCCATGAAGTTGATCGCTTCGGGCGTGACCTTCTCGGCCGCCATCGTGAGATCTCCCTCGTTTTCCCGATCCTCCTCGTCGACGACGATCACCATTCGACCTTCGCGGATATCGTCGATTGCGTCCTGAATCCTATCCAAGCCCATCCCCCTCTGCTCCGTGGCTATGTCATTGAGACCACTGGTTTCCAGGCCTTGAAGCAAGATCGAGATTAGCAGAGATCGCTGTTCGATGTCAGGCTGGAGCCGCTGAATGAATGAACTCGTGTGGGCGGGCTGCAAAGGGCGCGGCGATCGATCAGGAGGCCAGAACTTGCCCCTGACCATCCTGGCTGCTAAACCAGTGAGGAAGGAGGAGTCATGCTGTCTGCTCGTCGTCTCTCCGTCGTCGTACTCGCGATCACTCTGTCGGTGCCCGTTTGGGCGCAGCGTCCGGACCCGGGCCAGCCGAGGCTTCAGCATAGGCCTGACATCCCGGCCGTCAACGGACTCGTCACTGCCGGCCATCCGCTGGCGGCAGCGGCAGGTGTCCAGGTGCTCATGAAAGGCGGCAATGCTTTCGACGCGTCCGTCGCCACGCTCGCCGTTCTCAACGTGGTCCGCCCTCAGATGTCGGGTGCAGCGGGCAACGGCTTCTTCACGGTTTACGACGCAGCTTCCGACAGGCTCCACTCCCTGAATGCGACAGGAGCGGCTCCAATGGCGTTCGACCCTGCCCGGGTTGAGACCTCCGACCTTTCGAGAGGAATCAAGGCCGGGGTGGTTCCTGGACTCTTTGGGGCCTGGGTCGCGCTGCTCGATCGATTCGGCACGATGACGCTGGCAGAACTCCTGCAGCCGGCCATCGAATACGCGGAAAAAGGGCATCCAATCGAACCATCGGTGGCGCGATCCATCGAACGCCAGAGTGAATTCTTCGGGCAGTTCCCATCGAGCGCCAGGGTCTTCCTTCCGGGAGGCGCGGCACCCAGGCCCGGACAGACCTACTACATGAAGGATCTGGCCCGGACATTCCGCAAACTCGTTGAGGCGGAACGGCGTGCGCTGAAGCGGGGGCGGTCTCGTTCCGAAGCCCTGCAGGCCGCCTTTGATCGATTCTACAAAGGAGACATCGCCCGCGAGATGGCGCGTTTCTACGAGAAACAGGGCGGGTTTTTCAGACTGAAAGATTTTGAGGAATACAGACCTCTCTGGCGCGAACCGATTCACGTCAACTATCGCGGATATGACGTCTATACCAGTCCCACGACTTCCCGCGGGGGACTCGAAGTTCTGATGCAACTCAACCTTGTCGAGGGATTCGATCTGTCCTCGATGGGTGCCGGAAGCGCTGAGGTCCTTCACCTGACAATAGAGGCCATCAAGCTTGCGAAGTCAGAGATCTACGAACATGTTGCTGATCCCAGGTTCTATCGGATGCCGGTCAGCGAGATGCTCTCTGATCGATACGCTGAAAGTCGGCGGCGCGAGATCGAGATGGGAAGGGCTATGAACTTCCCCAGCCCTGTCATCAAAAGAACCGGTCCGGTGGAGAGCGCTTCAGGTTCCACCGATCGTCCGGACGAGGGCAGCGTCGAGGGAAGCACCACCAGCTTTTCCATCATCGATCGAGAGGGAAATGTGGTCGCGTGCACGCCGACTCACGGGAGCCTCTTTGGAACCGGAGTCGTGGTCGGCAACACCGGGCTCACATTCAACAACGGAACGCGAATCGGCTCAACGTCACCCTACACGGACGATGTCAACTACGTCCGCGCGGGACAAATCCCGATCCTCAACAACTCTCCTGTTGTCGTGCTGAAGGACGGTGAGTTCGTCCTGGCACTGGGCACTCCTGGAGGCGAGACGATCGGGCAGACCCAGTTCCAGGTCGTGATGAACGTCGTCGATTTCGATATGTCGATTCAGCAGGCGATCGAGGCTCCCCGGTTGGCTCTCGTCGCCGACCCGAATTTCTACAAGTCAGGAGCTGCGATCACGATCCGGATGGAGGGACGATACTCCGAAGCAGTGAGGGACACGCTCGCGGGCTGGGGCCACGACGTTCAACCAACGGGGCTCTATTCGCTCGGGAGCGTTCAGGGGATCTGGCGAGACCCGAAAACAGGAAACCTGTTTGGCGGAGCCGATTCCAGACGCGCAGCATACGCTATCGGGTACTAGTTGCAGCTCGGGGTGTGTCCCAGCCCGACCGGCGACCTCTGTGCCCTTTCTACCGACGTTGCAGATCGGTACGGAAACAACCCCGTGTCCTTGGATTGTGCGTCGCTCGTCGATTGTGTCCGGAACAGAACCCGATCCGCGTCCCGTTGGGTAAAGCTATCGAACCGGTGGGAGTTTCTTGATCCAGCGCAGCGGGAATTGAGCCCGGCTGGCCACCGATTTGAGGCGTTGCTTGTAGTAGCGAGATTCGTACCCGACGATCAAGGGATTCTCGGCGTCGTCCAGAACGGTCCAGGAACCTCCTCGACTATCCTGGATCCGAAAAACCGCCGCCTCGACCGTGACTTTGTCTTGCCGATAGGAGAAGGTGCCGTGCTCTTTCTTCTCGAGTGTCATCGGCAATCGGTTGTTCTTGATCTTGATCTTGCCTTTCTCTCCCAACTCCTTGTACATCCAGTCGGACAGCCACAGCGTCATTGCATCGGGAGACTGAGAGTCGACTCCGACCTGGAACAGCCGGTTCAGGGTGAAAGAACGGCCCTTGGCGACCGCCTTCCGAAAGATGTGGACGGTCCCCTGGTCGTTCAGATTCTCCCACTCGAAGACGATGTCCGGCCGAAAGCGAGCCAGGCGGACGATGAACTCGCTCTTCTTTTCCCCGGCCTCGCTTTCGAAGATCAGGACGGTCTTCTCGCCGGGTGCGAATTCAGCTCCGATGAGCATTGGGGTCAACACGGTCAGTATCGCGAAGACCCTGGAATATCCTCTGCACATGAGATTCCACATACTTGCTGATGATATCGATTTCAAGATTGACACGGTCACCGACTCCACACGACGAAAAGCGGGTCACGTCGACCGTGTGCGGAATCAGGGTCACTTCAAAGCCTTCGTCGTCCAGGCCTGAGATGGTCAGACTCACCCCATCGACGGAGATACTCCCTTTCTGAACGCAATGGACGAGGACCGATCGAGGAGCCGTGATTCGCACCACTCTCGAGTTCCCTTCCACTCGCATCTCGGCGACGGTTCCGGTCGCGTCGACATGCCCCTGGACGAGGTGGCCTCCGAGGGCTTCTGACGGCCGCAATGAAGGCTCCAGATTCACCGGTGCTCCCGGCAGAAGCTCTCCAAGGTTGGTTCTGCGAAGTGTCTCAGGAGTTGCCGTCAGCCGGAACTCTCGTCCCTCCTTCTCTTCGACGGTCAGGCAGACGCCGTTAATGCTCACACTGGCTCCGATCTCCAGAAGTTCTCCAACCTTCCGGCTCTCGATGACCAGTTCGCTTCCTTCATCGGTTGTCTCGATCGAGCTGATCCGACCAACCTCCCGCACAAGGCCAGTGAACACGACTTCTCAAAGCTCCTTCAGCGACTCGACCTCGCGGCTTGCCAGACGCCGGTACGAACCGGGTTTCAGCGCTCCCAAGGGGATCGGCCCAATGGCGATCCTTCGGAGGCGCATCACGGGGTGCCCGCATGACTGAAACATCTCGCGGATCTGGCGCTTCTTGCCCTGCCACAGAGTGACTTCGAACCAGCTGTTGTCAGCCCGCTTGAGAACTCTGATCCGGGAAGGAGCCAGCTTGACACCCTCGAGGAAGATCCCTTTTCGCAGCTTCTTCAGCCTGCCCTCGTCGGGCGACCCGTGAACCTTGACCCGATAGACTTTCGGCACTCCGCCTCGCGTGATCTTTCGCGTCACGTCTCCGTCGTTCGTCAGGATCATCAGCCCTTCGCTGTTGTAGTCCAGGCGTCCAGCCGGGTAGAGGCGCCTCCCGGAAGGAATCATGTCGGTCACTACCTTCCGGTCAGTTGGATCAGAGGCCGAACTGAGGACCCCTCGGGGCTTGTGAACTGCAAAGTACTCGAGTGGCTCGGGGCGGATGCGTTTCCCGTCGACCTTGACCGAGTCCTGGCTGGAATACGCTTGTGAGCCCAGCTTGCGGACCACCTGGCCGTTCACCATGACCCGGCCCTCCCGGATCATATCCTCCGCCTTCCGACGTGAAGCGATTCCGGCGGCCGCGATGATTTTCTGCAGTCGCTCCTTCATATGCTCGAGAGACAGTTTACCGTATACGGGATTTGCAGAAGTCTGAAGGCCCGATTGCCTCGGACAGCTCGGCCGAAGGCCGCCACCCACGGGGAACTCTCAAGGGGCCTGTTCGAATTTCAGATCTCCCTGGGCCTTCTCTTGGGTGCCGGCCTTTCCAGGGTCTTCGGGATGATCCAGGAGCTCGTCCAGCTCTTTCAGAGTCGGGAGTTCCGACAGGTCGTTGAGCCCGAAGTGAACCAGGAATTCGCGAGTCGTTCCATACTGAATGGGTCGTCCCACTGTTTTCTTGCGACCGCGGGTCTCGACGAGTTTTTTCTCCAGGAGGTTTCGGATGGTCGTGTATCCGCGAACTCCACGGATCTCCGAGATCTCGGGAAGGGTCACCGGCTGCCTGTAGGCGATGACCGCCAGCGTTTCGAGGGCGGCGAGAGACAGTTTCGAGGAGGGCTTGGTCTTGAGGTATTCGCGAATGACCTCATGGTGCTCAGGCCGGGTCGTCATCCTGTATCCCCCGGCCATCGGTCGGATCTCTACGGCACTCTGAATTGCTGAGAATTCAACGGCCAGTTTCTCGAGACTGGTCCGCAATTGATCTGTGGGAACGTCTGTGAAGACGGCAGCCAGCTGTGTGATGGTTACGGGATCGGGCGATGCGAAGAGAATCGCCAGCAGCCTGTGATGAATCGGCTCGTCTAGCATGCAACGATTCTGATGTCGGCAAAGATGCCCTTCTGGAAGAGGCGAACCTCACGCTCTCTCACCATCTCCAGAAGTGCAAAGAGCGTGAAGACCACTTGAAGCTTGGTGATCCTCGACTGAAGGAAGCGGGAGAAGAAGACTTCCTTCTCGAGAGAAAGCAGGGCACGGAGTTCCGCAAGCTTCTGCTCGAGCGTGACTGTCTCTTGCTCGACCTCAAGAACGATCTGCTCTTTGTGGCGCTCTACGATACGGTGAAACGCCTTCACGAGATCGAAGAGATTGGCATCGACCATTTCTTTCTCGTCTTCTTCAAACTCTGCTTCGCCCCGGGGCCACACGCAGAGTTCAACGGTCTCGCGATCGTAGAGCAGATGGGCGGCGTTTTTGAACTTCTCATACTCCAGCAGTTGGACCACCAGCTCGGCCCGCGGATCATCGAACTCACCCTCCGGATCAGCCTCGTTCGGATCGGGAGGCAGGAGCATTTTCGACTTGATCAGTATCAGGGTGGCGGCCATGACGAGGAACTCGCCGGCTAGATTGATATTCAGATCCCTCATCATGTCCAGAAACTCGAGGTATTGCTCGGTGACGGTAGCGATCGGGATGTCGTAGATGTCGATTTCCTGCTGCCGAATCAGGTGCAGAAGAAGATCGAGGGGACCCTCGAACATTTCGAGCTGAATCTGAGGGGCCTGCTTCTCCAAGAGAAGCGGGGCCTGAGTCGTCACTGTCGCCACTTGAGTCCTCTGTCTGTCTCCCTCGAGCACCGGACACCTATCGGTAAAAACCTAATCTATCCGTCGGGACTGACGTCCCGATGTTGGATTGACTTCCCCTCCACAGACGCCTGATTATCATCGTCATCGAGCGGGCGAGTTTGTTCGGGGGAATTGAGTCCTCAACAAGAGAGTCGCACTCTCCGGATGCCACCTCCTGACGAAGGTCAGCAATCCGTCCGCTCCTGCCCACTTCGACTTGCCGCTTTGGACCCGGTTAACAACACCGTTCAGGTTTGCGTCTGCCATCGCTGACTGCCGTCGGTTCGTCAACTCGCCAGCTTCCCGACAAATGCGATCACCGGAGTCAGAATCGCACTCAAGTATCCGCCAAACGCCAACAGGATCAACAACACGAAGCTGTACGGGCGAATCGTGTCCATGAACTTCGGGAAAGGCTCGGGCAGCAGCCCGTAAAGCACCCAGCTTCCATCGAGCGGAGGGATCGGAATGAGATTGAAAACAGCGAGGATGACGTTGATCATCAAGCCGAGTGAAAGGATCTGAGCGATCGGGAGGAGCGGGAAGCTGCCGGCCACGATTTCTGTGTAGAACAGGATCTTGATAAGCCGAAGGGCACCCAGGCACACAAGAGCCACCGCGACGTTGCTCAGTGGCCCGGCAAGAGCGACGAGAACGTGTCCCAGGCGCGGGTCTCTCAGCCGGCTGACGTTCACGGGAACCGGCTTTGCCCAGCCGAACATGTACCCGCTCAACGACGCTATCAGCGGAAAAAGGATCGTTCCGAACAGATCGATATGCACGAGTGGATTCAACGTCACCCGTCCAAGATCTCTCCCCGTGGGATCTCCGAGCCGCTCCGCAGACCAGGCGTGGGCGGCTTCGTGAAGACTCAGGGAAAAGAGCAGTACGGTGATGCTGAGGACCAGCTGGTTGAAGTCTATCGAACCGAAGTCCACGCTCGGATCATAGCATGCCGAGGTGGAACCGTTTCGTCTTCCAGGCCGTGACATCACACCGGGAACAAGGCCGACGCGGAGCGCTCGGCTGCCCTTGAAGCGGCAACCGCATCACGACGTTTATCAGGCGGTCTTCTCTCCCCGAGCCGGCTCTAAATACCCCGATACCGAGCCATTCCGGGTGATATAATCTGGACGTGAGTTCCCTCCTATTCAACGCGGCGTTTGCCTTCTACGCCGTGGGGCTCTTCCACAGCGTCATCGCCTTCGTGTCAAAGCGGTCTCTCTTCTATCGGATCGCGGTCGGTTCCGAGGCCGTCGGCTTTGCGCTGCATACCGCATTTCTGCTGGCGCTGGCCTTCGAAATCGGCGGTTTTCCGATCACCAACTTGAGAGTCTCTTTGAGCTTCTTCGCATGGACGGTTTCACTCTGCTTTCAGATCATGTCTTGGCGGTACGGAATCAATCCGCTCGGACTCTTCTCGCTGCCGCTCGTCACAATACTCATGCTCGGTACGGTGACCCTCAAGAGCTATCCCACACCCGAGATTCTGAAGAATTCCTGGATCTACTGGCACACGACGTTTCTGATTCTCGCCTATGGCATGTTCTTCGTGACTTTTATCGCGAGCGTCCTCTATCTGGTGCAGCAAAAAGAGATAAAGAACAGACGCCCACGGGTCTTCTATCATCGACTGCCCTCGCTTCTGGCGATGGACAATGCATTTCAACACTTCCTCATGTGGGGATTCTGTTTCATGACACTGGGCCTGATGGCTGGTGTCATCCGGGCAGAAGCGGAGTGGCTCGGTGGGTGGCTGACCGATCCCAAAGTTGTGTGCGCTTTTGCGACCTGGCTGATCTATCTGGTCCTCATATTCCTGAGACTCTCGGCCGGCTGGCGCGGCAAGAGAGCGGCTCTGATGAGCCTCTTCGGCTTTCTTTCCGTGCTTTTCACGTTCCTGGGAGTTCGGATGTTCTTCGGTGGACTTCATGTTTTCTGAGTGCTGGAACCGTCCCTTCGCGCCTGATCAATATGAGCCGTGTATCCTCCCAGCTTCCTCGATTGCATGGAGGGCCGCTCCGGGTTATCGTGGTGTTGGCGTGACTTTCAGTTCGAGATCAGGCTCGGGAATCATGTCAGACAGTCGACTGAAGAAGACTGATACCAGGCCCTCGAGGGCATTGTGATGAATCTTGTCCTTTGGACTGAGTCACAGAACGGCACCGATACACATACGGGAACGCGTCGCTTTCCCATCGGACCAGCTCGACGAAGCCAACCATGTCCTGAGAAACCACTGCGATTTGAGCGAGAGTCTCGTCCTGTCGACGTGCAATCGCGTCGAGGTGCTGGCGCGAGCCGCGGATGGAACCAGCTCAACCAGGATCAACGAGTTCCTTCACCGGCAGCATTCCCTTGCGTCCGGATCACTCAACGAGTTTCTCTACAGCATCCGCGACTCCCAGGTTGTCCGTCACCTCTTTCGCGTTGCAGGAAGTCTCGATTCCATGGTTGTGGGCGAGGCCCAGATCCTCGGACAGTTGAAGCAGGCGTATTGCTCTGCCCGGGATGGAGGCCACATCGGAAAATGCCTGGAGCGACTGGTTCCTCGAGCTTTCTTCGTCGCCAAGAGGATTCGGACCGAAACACAGATCGGCAGTTCAGCGGTGTCCGTGAGTTCCGTCGCCGTCGAGCTGGCTCAGAAGATCTTCGGAAGCCTCGAAGGACGCTCAATCCTGGTGCTGGGGGCGGGCAAGATGGCCGAACTGGCCGCGAGCAATCTGCAGCGTTCCGGCGTCAAAGGAGTCATGGTTGCCAACAGGAGTGCTGAGGCTTCTAGTTTGCTGGCCTCACGCCTGAATGGTCGCTCGGTGCCTCTCAGCAAGCTCGAACACTACCTGATCGAGACGGATGTCGTGATCGTCTCCACCTCTTCCCCCGACTATCTGATCGACCGGAAGATGATGGAGCGAGCAATCCGGGTCAGAAAGCAACGCCCCCTGTTCATCATCGACATCTCTGTCCCGCGAAACGTCGATCCTGAAGTTCACTCGATAGAGAACGTCTTTCTCTTCGATGTCGATGATCTGAGATCCGTGGTGGATTCGAACATCGAAGAGCGCCGCCGTTCTGCTCGCGACGCAGAGACGATTGTGGAAGAAGAGGTCAAGAAGTTCGTCACCCAACAGACTTCAGCCCGGATCGGACCCCTGGCAAAAGCCCTCAGACAACGGTTTGAGGAACTCTGTCTGCGCGACTTCGATGCGCTGGCTCGGGGAATGGACGAACGCGAGCAGGCGAAGGTCCGGGCTAATCTCCGAAAGACCGCGCATCGGATGGCCCATCCTCTGATCCTCGAGCTGAAAAACGCCTCCGATCCCGAAAAGAAAGCGCGCGAAATGGATCTGCTCAGTCGCGTCTACCGATTGGACAGGAAGGAATGACCGACCTGGTCATCGGATCGCGTGGTAGCACCCTGGCCCTCACACAGTCTCGGCAAATCCAGAATCTCCTCCGCTCGGACCATCCGGACCTTCGAACTCGAATCGACATCATCAGGACGACCGGCGATCGTCTCTCGGCCCAAGAGCTGAGTGCGTCCTCCGACGCCAAAGGCCTCTTCGTCAAGGAAATCGAGCAGGCCCTGCTGGACGGGCGGATCGATCTGGCGGTTCACAGCCTCAAAGACATGCCCGTCGAGATCCCCGATGGACTTGAGCTGGCCGCGATTCCGCTTCGCGAGGACCCCCGGGACGCCCTGGCTTCAGCGGGTGAACTCTCGAGCTGGGGCGAGCTGCCGGAAGGCGCCCGGATCGGCACGTCGTCCCTGCGCCGGCAGAGACAGGCTCTTCTGCTCAGAAAGGACCTGCAGGTCTCCCCGGTGCGCGGAAATGTCGACACGAGGCTGGGGAAACTCGATCGAGGAGAGTTCGACTGCATCGTCCTGGCCGCCGCCGGTTTGCGCCGACTCGGTCTCAGCGATCGGATCTCCTGTGCGTTGAGCGTGGACGACATGATTCCAGCCGTCGGTCAAGGCGCTCTCGCCTTGGAGACACGCTCCGATGACAGCGCCACAATCGCCCGGGTCCGATCCCTGCACGATGAGTCGACATCCTCGTGCGTGGCGGCCGAACGCATCTTCCTGGACCGTATGGGTGGTGGTTGTCAGGTTCCGATCGCGGGATTCGCCTCGCTCGATGGAGGCCGGGCCGTGTTCCGGGGACTCGTCGCAAGCCCGAGCGGGCCTGCTCATCACCGCGAGATCGTCGAGGGCCCCGTCGAAGACCTCAGGGATCTTGCCCGGAGGGCGGCCGATTCCCTTCTCTCCAGAGCAGAATCGGTCCTCGCCGAGATTCACACCCTGCAATCGGAATGAGAGCGCTTGAAGGGAAGACGATCCTGGTGACTCGAGCCGCACCCCAGGCCGTTGCCCTGAAGGATCGCTTCGAGAAACTGGGAGCTCGGGTCGTCGTGATTCCTCTGATCGAGATTCGGTCGCTCAGTTCACTCCACCTGGACGGCTTGATCGGGGATCTGCCTTCTTATGACTGGCTGGTGTTCACGAGCGCCAATGGAGTTCGAGTCTTCGCGGAGAGAGCGATTCAGCTCGGTCAATGGCCGTTGAGAGGATCGCCCGAGGTCGCCGTCGTTGGACCCGCGACCGGTCATGCACTGCAAAGGGTGGGCGGTTGTCCGTCCTTGTCCGCCCGCAGGCACCAGGCCGAGGGATTGCTCGAAGAGATCCAGAAACGCTTCCCGGAGGGACTGAGCGGCCTCCGGTTTCTCCTTCCACTTGCGATTGGAGCTCGCCCCGTCCTGGCGGATGGGTTGACATCCTCAGGGGCCCACGTCGACTCGGTTGCCACCTATGAAAGCCGGGCCGCGGAGTCGAGCCGAGATCGCCTCAATATGCTGCTGGCTCAAAGCCCGCCCGATCTGATCACTCTGACGAGTTCCTCAACGGCGAAGGCACTGGTCGATCTTTGCGACGATTTTGGGAATCTGAGATCGATGCCTTGTGCCGCCATCGGTCCCGTTACGGCACTCACGGCCGGCAGGCTGGGCCTCAACGTTGTCGTGACGCCGGAGCGATCGACTACAGACCAATTGGCGGAGGCGACCTCGGCCTACTTCTCCGGAAAGGCCTCCGGGAACTGCTGACCAACAGACGCCGCAGCTTTGCGCGAGAAGTATCTTCGCACTCTGGGACTAGTGCAGCACGCCATAAGTTCTGATCCACTCTGGCGAGTCAATCGTCGTCGCTGGCGAGACGCCGCGAGGAGGCAATATCCAGTCATATGGCGAGCGAGCGCAACAAAGCCAGGGGCGACGAGGGGCCGCTCAGAGGGGATCAAGACTTGTGGCGGGCTG
>CAJHYB010000494.1_pt1 | contig 15491 bp, 11 predicted proteins | sample 9198631 | NCBI WGS metagenome assembly CAJHYB01 (sample SAMEA7708354, study PRJEB35096) | sediment metagenome | biome: marine neritic benthic zone biome [ENVO:01000025]; feature: sediment [ENVO:00002007]; material: shallow marine sediment [ENVO:03000034] sea grass bed [ENVO_01000059] ... | reverse complement strand
CCTCGAAGGTCTCGTGGCGGGTCTGGACGACTTTCCGCTCCCACTCCGTGATCGCCGACAGAATCACCTCGGACTTTTCTTCGACGGTCGAGTGCGCAGAGGTTCCGGACGTGTTTTTGCTGAGGCTCTGGAGTTGATCCCGAATCGACCGCAGCCGCCGCAGGGACTCAATCAGATCGGTCATCAGTCCTCTGACCTTCCGAAGATTCTCCTCGAGTTCGATGACATCTTGAGTATCGAAATCTGTTCGAGGATCGGGAAGGACCTCGAATTCCTCGACGGCTGTCAGCTCACCCACCGTTACTCGGACCCTGTAGGACCCCGGCGGCACCCGTCCTCCTCCCCAGCCTGCGAAAATCTTCAGGTCGGCAATACAGGGGAAGGATTGCCTCTGGAAGTCCCAGGTCCATCGGTTCATACCCTTCTTGAAGCCCGGGTAGCGAAGTCGCAACGGCCTGCGCTGGTCGGCATTCGCAAGAATGCACTCCTCCTGATCCCCCGGTTTGTCGCTGTAGGTCCGGATGACCTCGCCGTCTCGGTCCAGGATCTCGATACGCTTCAGCGCGTCATCCGCGGGCTTCTCCTTCAGGTAGTAGTCCAGAACCGCTCCCCTGGGAGGGTTCTTTCCCGAGTTTCCGCCCCCTCCGAAGCCGCCCCCGGCATCGAGGCGAAGCGCGGGTGAGGGTTTGTAGACGAGCAACGATTTCTCGGCGCTTCCGGTTTGGATCTGATGCAGCGGTCCCAGGTCGTCGAGCACCCAGAAGCCGCGACCCTGGGTGGCCGCCACCAGGTCGTTCTGACGAATCGACAGATCGGTAATCGGAACCTTCGGCAGCTTCAGCTGAATAGACTGCCAGTTGGCGCCGTCATCGAAGGAAACGAAAATCCCCGCCTCAGTTCCAGCGTAGAGAAGCCCCTGACGCTTCGGATCTTCTCGAACCACTCGAACAAACGTGTCTTCAGGCAGCCCTTGGACTATCTTCGTCCAGGATTTGCCTCGATCCTGAGTCCGGTAGACGCGGGGCGTGAAGTCGTTCATCTTGTAGCCCGCAACGGCCAGGTAGACCTTGGCAGGATCGTGCGGGGATATTTCGATGGAATTGATCTGGGCTTCCCCGGCGTCCGCGGGTGTCACATTGTCCCATCGACCGCCCGAATCGTCGGTCACGTGGACAAGCCCGTCGTCGCTTCCGATCCAGATCGTCCCGGCCTCGTGGGGCGACTCAACGATATAGAAGATCGTGTTGTAGAACTCCGCTCCCGCTTGCTCGTTGGTGATCGGACCTCCATTCAGCCCCTGTTTTTCTTCGTCATTACGTGTCAGGTCAGGGCTGATTTCCTCCCAGCTCACACCTCGATCGGAACTGCGCAAGAGCTTCTGAGTCCCGTAGTAGATGACGGAAGGATCGTGAGGCGACAGAGCGACCGGAGCGTTCCAGTTGGTCCGGTACTTGTGGTCCTTCGGATCTCGACCGAAGACGTATTCCGGATATGGTTTGATCGGGCGGACCCGGCGGGTCTCCGAGTCGTATTCGTCCAGAGTCGCGTTGATCGTCGTCGCGTATATGAAGCGCGGATTCTCAGGATCGAAGGCGATGTGTGCGGACTCTCCGCCACCGACGGGATGGTAATCCTCTCGCCCGATTCCGCTATCGAAGGTCTCGCTTGCGATGGCGACCGTGCTGTTGTCCTGCTGCCCTCCATAGATGGAATAGGGGAAGATGTTGTCGGTAGAAACTCGATAGAACTGAGCTGTCGGCTGGTTTTCGATCGACGACCAGGTTTGACCGCCGTCGAAAGTAACGGTCGCGCCACCATCGTTGCCGTTGATCATGTTCCGGTTGTCGGCCGGGTTGATCCAGTGATCGTGATGGTCGCCATGCGGTGTGCGCATCGTCTCGAAGGTCTTTCCGCCATCGACGGACTTCAGCATCGGTGCGTTCAGGACGAACACGGTGTTCTCGTCGACGGGATCGACGGCGATGTGGTTGTAGTACCAGGCGCGGGCCTGGATGATCCGAGTCGTATTGAGCCTCTTCCAGCTCTTCCCGGCGTCATCCGAGCGGTAAAGCCCTCCCTTTTCTGCTTCGACGATGGCGTAGACGCGGTCGGGGTCCGCCGGCGAAACGGCGACGCCGATCTTGCCGACGAGTTCCGGCAAACCACCTTCGAGCTTCTTCCAGGTCGTTCCACTGTCACTGGATTTGTAGATGCCTCCGCCAGGACCTCCGGACCGGATGAACCAGGGACGCCGTCCGTGGTCCCACATTGCAGCGTAGAGAATACGGGGGTTGGTCGCGTCCATGCTCAGATCGGCGGCTCCGCTCTCCTCATTCGTCGACAGCACATGTTCCCAGTTCAGCCCTCCGTCGACGCTTCGAAAAACGCCACGTTCAGGACTGGGACCCCACGGATTGCCTTGTGCCGCAACGTAAACGATGTCCGGATTCGTGGGGTGAATCCTGACCCGTGAAACCTGTCGGGTCGCTTCGAGGCCAACGTGCGTCCAGGTCTTTCCGGCATCCGTTGATTTGTAGACCCCATCGCCGTGAGACGTCGTCACTCCCCGGATCGGCGACTCGCCCGTTCCGACGTAGATCACGTTCGGATCGGACTGAGCGACAGCGACGGCTCCGATCGAGCCGACGTTGAGGTGACCGTCGGAGATGTTGACCCAGGTCGCGCCCGCGTTTTCGGTCTTCCAGACGCCTCCGCCGGTCGCGCCCATGTAGTAGAGGTGAGGATTCCCGGGGACTCCGGTCACCGTGGTCACGCGTCCGCCGCGGTAGGGGCCGATCTCTCTCCAAGACATTTCCGAGAAGAGCAATGGTTCGACCGCCGGTTTGTCACCGGTCGGTTGGGTATCCTCGGTCGCAAAGACCGCGTTCGGAAGCATGAAGGCGAAAGTCAGAAGCAAAGTCCATCTGGTTCTCATCATGATGTTGATGTTAGACGAGATCGGCCGGCGTTGCCCGCTTTTCGATTGGCCGACACCGCCGGCAAACGGTGATGACGTTTCAGACCGACCGGAAGGGCGGGAAGAGAAAACCACGGATAACACTGATTGGATGGATCAAGGGATGCCGGCCTGAATCAGTGGCCTGCAGCCGAGTAAACCACCCTCCGTGGGTTCCGTGACATTCGTGTGATCCGTCGATTCTCTTTAGATCAAAAGGACCCGAAGAGGGGGCCGCGAAGTTCGGGCGGATTGTTGCCTATCGGCTTCTTGACTCTTAACTCTTAGAAGTCGATAGGCTGAATCTCGATCTTGCGGAACTCGATCGGATGGCTGTTCGATTGAATGGAGATGTGGCCCTCACTCACCGCTCTGGACCAGCCTGCGGAAATGAGATTTTGAGCGTCGGTGGAACTCTCATCGAGCTGCGGCTGTGAGTACTCAGCGACGATCTCTCCGTTTACGAAGTGTTTGATGGAAGAGCTTCCGCGGACTTCGGCTTCGATGGTCACCCACTGATCTCCCTCGACCGAAACACTGCTGGTCGTCGCACAATGTCCGGTGAACAGTTCGCCGTTCATCACGATATGGGTCCCAGGGGTACAGACGTTTCCAGTCATTCGCCCCAGTTCCCCGGCACGCCCGACCAGGTTGATTTCAACGCTGATCGGAAACTCCTGCTCTTTCAACATCGTGCCGGGAGGCTGACTGTGGAGTTGAATGCCACTGTCGTGGAAACCCCATTCCGGGCCACCCGGAGCCTGTTCTCCCACGAACCGGCATTCAGCACGAAGGCGGTAGTTAGAGAACTTTTCCTTTGTGAAGAGACTTCCAAACTGCCGATCGAACGAGTCGTACTCATCGTATGCCACTTTGAGCACTCCTCCCTCCACGCGGAACGTATTTCCGTAGTTATCTCCGGCTTCACGGCCTGCGATTTTCACGATCCATCCGTCGAGGTTCTCCCCGTTGAAGAGGCTGATCCATTCCCGACCGACATCCTGGCCTTGGCTCTGGCTCTTGGGTTTGTCGGAAGCGCACGAGAAGAGCATGAGGAGAGAGAGGGCTAAGGGGTAAAGTCGAGTCATAGTCTTATCCACACGTCTCACTGGAGAATACATTGCCGTTCGCTCGAGGGAACTTCCAGGAGACTTCCACGTCAACAGAGTTACCGCTCAAACGCTTCCGCAGCGGTCTCACAACACGAGAACCGGGAAGGGCCATTATGGTAGGTGCACTGCGCCTGTTGACGCAATCGCTCCGGATTATCTGGAAGAGTCCCGGCTTCACGCTGACCGCTGTCCTCACGCTGGCCCTGGGCATCGGCGCCAACGCCGCGATTTTCAGTGTTGTGAACGGAGTTCTTCTGCAGCCCTTGCCGTATCGGAGCGCGGAACTGGGAGAGCGTGACAGCCGACGGGCGATGAATCTCTTCCGGTTACCTGCGGACCATGGACGCGATTCTGATCGCAGGCCGGGACTTCGATGGAACAGACCACAACACTCGAGGGTTGTCGGAGTTGTCCGACACATGGAACTGAACGATCTCATGCGGACGAAGCTGCCCCAGATCTATCGCCCACGATCGTCACTTCCGGTGGGATTGACCTGGAGCAATTGACCGACGGGATCTCGACCCGGGAAGGCTCTTTCTGCGATCGCTTCGTCAATGATTACGACTGGAGTCGATTGGTCGTTATCGCCCTCGTTCTGCTCGCCGCCAGCCTGGCCGCCTGCTGGGTGCCGGCCTGGCAAGCCACCCGTGTGGATCCGCTGGAAACGCTGCGGGCCGAGTAGATCCTCCTTACAGGATCCGTAAAGTCAAGCGTCGAACGAGCCGAAGAGCCTGATAGAGAGCGCTCTCAAGGAACCAGGCGCAAAGAGGCAACATGAGGCTCGGAACGTTCGCCATCACCGGATTGGTTCTCGTCGCTTCGTCGAGTACTTCCTATCTTGCCGCTCAAAAGGTGCCGGACCCCAACCTTCCCTGGATGCTTAAGCATCGCGACCGTCTCGACCTCCTGGCACACATGATGCGCGATGAGGAGAAAAGGGCGGCTTATCGCGAACTGGCTCGTCGACAAGCAATTGCTCTCCGGCGCCAGCAGATTCAGGACCAGGTCGCCGAGCTGCTCGACTCCACTCAACTCCTGAAACGTTCTCTCGATGATCCGAACATCGTCCACGTAGACAGCTTTCGCCTCGCTAAGCGCTGCGAGAAACTCGCATCCCATCTCAGGAAACTGCTCAAAAAGCCTCTATAGGCCGGTCGAAGTCGCCGACTCCCAAAGTGTCGGGCCAATTCCTCTCTCCCCTTCGTCCAACAGTCGGAGACACTGAATCCGTCCGAAGGCGACTCGCGTCTGAGACGGGGAGAACGGAAAAAACCCTCAGGGCATCCATCCATAGACTCTAGCAGGAGCGCTCAACAATGAAACCAAGGTTTGTCGAACTCGCCTTCGCAGCAGCCGTTGCAGTGATGATGTTCCAGGCTTCCGCCCGGGCGGACTCTTACAAGGTCGAAGCGGCCCACTCGACGGTCATCTTTCGAGTGAAACACGTGAGCGCCAGCTACTACAACGGACGCTTCAACGACATTTCCGGAACGATTGAGTTTGATCCCGCCAACCCCTCATCTTCCTCGATCAATCTGGCGATCGCCGCCGATAGCGTGGATACGAACAATGAGCAGCGTGACGCGCACCTGAGGGGTCCGGATTTTCTGAACGTCAAGCAATTCCCGACGATCACCTTCAAGAGCGAATCGGTGCGAAAGAGCGGTGAGAGTACATACTCGGTCACCGGCAAGCTCTCGATCCGCGGAGTCACAAGGACTGTGACCGCATCGGTCGAGCACGTGGGGAGTTCGGAAATCGGCCAGTTCGGGCCTCGGACAGGATTCTCGACCCGCATTACAATCAATCGTCGTGACTTCAACGTCAACTACGGCACCGACGAAGTGGTCGGAGACAATGTTGAACTGATCCTGGATATCGAAGCGATTCCCAAGTAGTCTTCTGGAATCCCGTCCGGCTGGACTGACAGGTCCGCTGCGGAGGCTCCGTCTCGCCAATGTTGACGACTATTCTTCTTGGAGCGTTTCTTCCCGCCATCCTGACCGGGGGCCTGATTCTCATTTTTCAGGTCGTCAAGCCCGGTCATGAGGTTCTCAGCAGGCTCGCGGCACCGGCGATCGCGACCGGATTCACGGCAGGTCAATTCGTGATCATCGGACTTCCCGCCTTCCCGCCGGTCGATGTCACTCACTGGTTGCCCTATATCGCTTTCGGAGGGGCCGTTGCGGCCGTGACAGCGTCTCTGATCCGGGTGACCCGGATCTCCCTCTTCATTCAAGTCGCCACCTTTGCGCTGGCCCTGAGATTGATTTTGGGATCGATGGTCCAGTACCAATGGAGTCCTGTCGAGGCGCTGGTCTGGATACTCGGACTGACCGCTGTCCTCCTTCCGCTCTGGAAGATGCCGGCCCCTGGCGACGACCGCCTGCCGGGATGGTTCAACCCGACGGTGCTCCTCGTGGCCGCGATTGCAACGAGCGGGGCGCTCGTTTTCGGAAGGAGTGCCCTTCTGGGTCAACTCGCCGGATGCCTCGCGTCGACACTGGGAGCGTTGGCCGTACTGCCCTTCTTCATCAAGGACTCATTGCTCGATCGCCCGGGCCTTTACGTCTGCGTCCTGCTGCTGGCGAGCTTCTGGGCCGGAGGATACTTCTACGCCGAGCTTCCCGTGGGGCCGGCTCTTCTGCTGTGGGCTGCACTTCTTCCGATACCGCTCTGCTCCAGGCTGCTCAGCCGGGGATGGAGTTCCCTCAGGGTAGCTTTGGTCGGACTTGCGCTCGCCGTGGTTGTTTCGGGGGCGGGTCTGTTCTGGGGATACACGATTTCCGAAGACAACGCCGACATGTACGATCAGTATGGCGCCACCGACGATTCTCAGTTCGGAACCGGCCTCACTGCTCTTTTTGCCAAACCGGGATCTTGAATGATCAAGGGATCTCCCGGCTCGGGTCATCGGATCATTCATCAACTGAGGAGGAGGTGATGCCGGCCATTCGCCTGGACCGCTACCTGATCGATGATCAGTGGCAGGTCCTCGTCGGCAAGAGCGACACGGACAACGACAGGTTGAGCCTCAAGATCGCCCGGGCGGACGACTGGTGGTTTCACGTCCGCGGGATGCCGGGGAGCCACGTCGTTTTGCAGGTCCCTCCTGGTCAGGAACCGGAGCGCTCGGTATTGAAGCAGGCCGCGTCGATCGCGGCCTATCACAGCAAAGCCCGCAAAGGCGGCCTTGTGGCCGTTTCCGGGACGAAGGCCAGATACGTCAGGAAACCACGAGACGCCAAACCGGGCACGGTGCAGATTCGGAAGGAAGTCGTCTTCAAAGTCCGGCCCAATCCCGGCGAGAGGGCGAGTGGTCCTGACTCCCGACAGGACGAGCGGAATGCTGCCGAGTCGGCGGAGAGGGGAGACCTCTGAAATCGCTTCGACTCTACCAGATCGATGCCTTTGCCGACCGACAATTCCAAGGCAACCCGGCTGCGGTCTGCATCCTGGATGAATGGATCGAGGACTCGACTCTTCAGAGCATTGCCGCCGAGAACAACCTGTCAGAGACAGCGTTCTTCGTCCCGGACAGGGAGAAAGTCGATCTCCGCTGGTTCACCCCTCGAAGCGAAGTGGACCTCTGCGGCCATGCCACTCTGGCAACCGCTTTCGTCGTTCTGAACATCCTCGAGCCGGATCGAGCGTCCGTGCTCTTCTCGACGCGCAGCGGTGACTTGCGTGTTGATAGCGATGGCGATCGGCTGCGCATGGACTTCCCCGCCCTGTCCCTGACCGAATCCCTCGAACTGCCGGACGCCCTGAGAGCCGGTCTGGGAAGCGAGCCGACCGAGCTGTTCGAGGTCACCACCGACCCGAACTACTACTGCATCTTCGATAATGAGAAAAGCGTCCGGGCATTGCGTCCCGACCTTCGGAAACTCGAGAGTCTGCATCCCTACGGAGTCGTCGCGACCTCAGCCGGGCGGAAGTCTGACTGTTCCAGCCGCTACTTCGCCCCGAGCTACGGAATCCCTGAGGATCCGGTCACAGGATCGATTCACTGCGCCCTCGTCCCCTTCTGGTCAAGGCGACTCGGCACGAACGAGATCCATGCCCGTCAACTCTCCGAGCGGGGCGGTGAGCTTTTTTGTGAAAATCGCGATGACAGAGTGAGAATGGCCGGCCGGGCTGTCCTGTACTCGGAAGGTTCGATTCTGCTGCAGGAGAACTGAAGAAATGATCACTCGAATCTGGCATGGATGGACGACGCCGGACAACGCCGAGGCCTATGCCGAACTGTTGAATACTGAGGTACTCCCTTCGATCAAGGCCAAGCGAATTGCCGGCTACCACGGAGCGCATCTCCTTCGACGCGACTTGAATGGGGAAGTCGAGTTCATCACGATGCTCTGGTTCGACACGCTTGACGATGTGCGGGCTCTGGCCGGCGAAGACTACGAAATCGCCTACGTCCCTCCCCGGGCGCGGGAACTTCTGAGTCGCTTCGACGAACGATCCCAACACTACGACTTGCTCCTGAGACCTTCGGACCTCTAAACGCGCGTCCGGCGAACAACTTCGGTCTGCCGAGACCGGGAGGACACAGATGCCGAGAAGACTCATGCTGGCGATCGCACTTGCGGCCCTGCTGCCGTCCTGTGCAGCTCCCGCCGAATCCGAAGAACCGACGACCGACCGGCTGGAGGCCGGCCTGCTTCCGAGACTCGTGATCCGTGGCGAGCCGGTCGCCCGAGTTCCGCTGACCGAGCGGATGGCTGCGCTCAAGGTCCCTGGAGTCAGCGTGGCCGTCTTCAAAGAAGGCAGGATCGAATGGGCGAGGGGCTACGGGCTCGCCGATATCGAGTCCAATCGTCCCGTGACGGGGGAGACGCTCTTTCAGGCCGCATCGATCAGCAAACCGGTTGCCGCTTTGGCCGGCTTGCGGTTGGCCGAACGAGACTCCCTGGATATCGATGCAGACGTCAACTCAGTTCTCACAAGTTGGAAGATCCCTGAAAACGAGTTCACCTCTGAAGAAAAAGTGACCTTGCGAAGGATCCTCAATCACACGGCAGGAACAACCGTGTGGGGATTTCCAGGTTATTCGAGAACGGAGACCATCCCATCGACCGTCGAGGTCCTGCAGGGATCCGGAAACACCGACCCGATCACGGTCTTCAAGACGCCCGGTGAGAGCTGGCGATACTCCGGTGGCGGCTACACCGTTGGGCAACTTCTGATTCAGAACGTGGCTGGCCGCGCTTTTCCGCAAATCATGCAGGAACTCGTACTCGAACCGGCCGGCATGAAATCGAGTACATACGAACAACCTCTTCCTGAGAACCGGCGGGCACTGGCTGCCTCGGGATACCGAAGGGACGGGACGAAGGTCGAGGGCGATTGGCACGTCTATCCAGAAATGGCCGCCGCGGGCCTCTGGACGACTCCGTCGGACCTCGCTCGTTTTGCGATGGCCATCCAGCGATCGAGAAGCGGCGAGCCCGGATCGCTACTGGGCGAGAGCCTCATTCGGGAAATGCTGCAGCCCGGGATGAACAACCACGGACTGGGTCCGGGGATCTCAGAGGACGGGTTGCGCTTCGGGCATGGCGGCGCCAACGAGGGATTCCGGTGCCAATTCACGGCGTTCATCGAAGGAGGCAACGGAGTGGCTGTCATGACCAACTCCGACTCCGGTGGTGGACTGGCGCAAGAGATCATCCTGACGATCGGGAGTGAATACGGCTGGCCCGGAATCGAGCCTCAGGAGAAGGTCGTGCTCCAACTGGAGCCTGGTTCCTACGAGGCGGTCTCGGGCCGGTACCGATTCGAGGAAATGGGTGTCGTGAATATCAGCTACGAGGACGACCGACTACTCGCCCATCTGCCGGGCTCGGGGCCGCCATTGGAACTACTGGCCGAGTCCGATACAGAGTTCTTCGATCGAGACGAGGGTCGATCGGTGAGCTTCCAAGTCGAGGACGGGCGCATCAGCGGCGTCCTGTTCGGTGGGCAGCTCAAGGGGACGAGGATCGACTGAGCTTCGCCCGCGCGCCGGTCCATTCGAAGTCCGGCCTGCGACCTTGGACTTGTGGTGTCTCCGGGCCTACGGCGCCGAGGGTGCCGGGACCGCCGGAGTCTCCTGGCCTGCTGGAAACGGAGCGGTCCACCCGTCGGGCATATCACCCGTATCGGGACGAAGGAATTTCCAGTAGTTGGGCCGGATCGTCTCGAGCAGTTCCTTGCGGTTCAGGGTCTTCATCGGCCTTCCCACATGGATCTTGCCCATTTTCTCCATCCAGGATTCAGGCAAGGCGCTGGCGAACATGAACATCGGCCAGGTGAAGTTGGGGCCGTTGGTTTTTCGGAGCTTGTAGGCCCACATGCCGAGTGCCCCGAACCGCCAGGCCATCGGACCCCACCAACTGTACTGCCCGGGCCGCAGGTTGTTCTTCCAGCATTTCATGATCAGCTGCCACTGTAGCGGGGAGAGATTGCGAGTGTGGGTCACACCGCGCTGATCCTCCATTCGCGTGTCATGCAGTGGAGTGAATATCGAAGGAACGAGAAACGCGAAGAGATCGCGGCGCTCCATTTCATAAATCAGATCGATGGTGTCCTTCACATCCTCGTCGGTCTCGCCCGGGTTTCCGACCATCAGAGTGAACATCGGAAACCAGTTGTTTTCGTTGAAGATCCGAAGTGACTCGAGCACGACACTGGGCCAGTAGTCGATCTTGAACGGGACCGCCTTACTCGGCATGACCTTCTTGGCCATTCGAACGGAGCCGGTCTCCAGGCCGATCAGGGATACGAGGGCCTTACCATCCGGATGGGAGCTGACCCGGGGAATCGTGAGCGGGCTCTTGTCCAGCAGTTTCTTGGACAGTTCGCGAATGAGGACCGGGTCGACGAGTGCCGGTGCCATCGTGCTGTGGCTGAGCGCGTGATGCTTGACTCCGGGAGTGTCGACCACGGCTCCGAAGAGATCGAGCAGAGCTTCGCGATTCGGGAAGAAGAAGGGGGTTTTGGTTTTGACCTGCCCCCAGATGAACATGTCTTCGGTCGCCAGAGAGATCTGATCGTTGCCACCGGCAACGTTGGCTCGGACAGCCTCGAGGATCCCCTCCTTGGGCATGTCGATTTGAGGGTTCAGATCGGGGACGCAGAAGTTGCAGCGCCTTCCGCAACCGGTCGTCATTTCGACGACTCCGAAGGTCGTCCTCTTGTCGGGCACAAGAATCTCGTCACGACTCCGAGGGTGAGAAACGTCGACTTCGCGGGGCAGTTCTTCGCCCCGGATCGCCTTATGAAAGAGGTCGAGAGTCTCTTGCGACTCGCTTCGCCCCTCGACGACGCAGTCGACGCTCAGTTCCTCGTAGGTGTCGGTCTGCTTGATCTGCCATCCGCCCGAACCACCAACGATCACCTTGAAGCCTTCGCGGTGGGGGTTCTCTTTGACCGTAGAAAAAAGGAGTCGGGAATAGTGGGAGTTGATCGGCATCTTGGAGGAGCCGAAAATCGAGGTGTAGACACCGGCAGCGAAGGTTACACCCAGCGGATTGTGCGTCGAAACGGCAACGACACGCGTTCTCGGGCCAATGAACTTCGCCACATCATGCGGGTAGCAGGCGACGACATCGTCCTTCGGAAACGCTCGCTCCAGCGACTTTTCGAGGAGACGGACACCGGCCGGCATGTAACGGGCAGATCCGTCCTCTTCGTACTCCACATCTCGCCAGGTCGGATACTTCTTGTCTATGACCCATTCCATCCAGATCGGTAGCGAGGCCATCGCCATCTGGATGAAGTAACCGGCATGGTCGATCGATTCCGTCAACGGAGCCGTCAGAACGATCAATGCCCCCTCGGACTCGCTCGTGGCTCCATCCGGTTGTACAGGGTGGTCCAGTGCACGACCGTTGACCGGCTGTGCGACACGGGCGTGACCGCTCGTGTCGTGACCATTTACCTTGTCATTGCGAGGCTGACCATTAACTGATCCCGAATCCATGCCCCCTCCTCCTGATCCTGTCTGAAGTTCCGAGCGCTCAGACACCGTTCATGTTTCGCGAGACCGCAGCCCGTCAAATAGAGCGGGCCTTCTGCTCGAATATCCAGGCTTCACGTAAGTCGGCGATTATACACGACGGTTCGGCGTTCGGCAGAACCTCCCTTGTCGCCGTGGAGATAGCGAAAAAAAATGCCTTCCGGCCTTCACAGACCCTTGAGTGAGTCAATTCCGGTTTGGTATACTGTGCCTAATTCATAATCTAGCTCATCAAGGACTGATATCGCTCTTACTGATATCTCCCCCATAATTGGGAGCCTGGGCCGAGCCCGGGCTCTCCCTTCAGTCGTTTTACTTGTTTGCCTGCCTTTCGCTCTCAGCGCCAGCGGCTCTCCTGTCCTCGTCGATGCTGGACCTGAGAACTTCACGAGGGCCCCGACTCAGAGGTTCTCTCCAGAAGATCCACCGGATGGTCTGACCGAGGACGCTCTCACGAAGTGCGAACTCGCGAGCACTTGTTCCGTACCGCAAGGCAGCGTCGATCTGCAGGTCGACGGCTGCAGCGCCGTCGCATGGATCCAGCAGATCGAGTTCTCGCTCCACACAACGGCAACGGTGTTCTTGCCCGAATCGTCCCACCCTGTGCTGGAATCCCACGAGGAAGGGCACGTCGATATCTGCCAGGCGGTTTTCGGACGCGCCGTCTCTGACGCAATCGAGAAAGGCCTGCCTGAAGTCCGGAATCGCTTCACAGTCGAGGACCTGGATCGGTGTCGCACGGAGACGATGCGACGGCTGGCGCAGGCCGAGATCAACGCGATGTGTGGCCGCTTTGCTGAAAAGGTCCAACGGCACATGATGAGGCAGCTTCAGGAGGCGAGCACCGGTTACGACCGCATGACGAACAACGGACGCCGGGACCCTGGCGGTGGCCCGTCGGTGCGCGGTCAAAGGGACGCCGCGAGAGCGGCCATCAGGACGAGCCTTCCGAAAGACGGTTAGCGCTGCTCAGAACAATCCGCTTCCAAGGCGATCACCATCTCCATCGGTACCGCAGGCATCGGCCGGACGCCTTGCCGGTCTCTGCCATGCGGGCCGGGTGCGCACCCCCTCCCGATGGTCGGAGTCCTGGCGGACGCTCATCCCGCACGTGCCTGCGCTCCTGGGGGTAATCTCGCGGGTGATCTGACGAAAGTCCCTTTCATAGACGTGCTTCGCCCCTCAGAATAGTCGTTATGAAGAGAATCGCCTGCGGACTCACCTTCACGGTTGCGACACTCATCCTGGGCGTTCCGGCTCTCAGCCAGGACGAGGACTGCACAGCCTGTCATGAGGACACCAAGGTCGACCAGTCGGTGCACGGCATCTTCGAGTGCGCCGACTGCCACAGCAACGTCGGAGAATTCCCGCACGACGAGGCGCAACTCGCGGAGCTCTCGGGTAACCAGATCTGTGCCCAGTGCCACGACGATGCCCTGACCCAACTGGAGGCAGGAATCCACGCCGAACTTCTGGAATGTTCGACGTGCCACGGAGCTCCGCACGAAATCAGGCAGAACGAGGACCTGGCATCGCCCATGTCCCCGCTCAAACAGATCCAGGTCTGCTCCCAATGCCATGATACCAACGGCCTGATGGACGGCTATCTCGGCAGTGTCCATGGGCGGGGGCTGGTGGTCTCAGGGCTGATCAACGCCCCTTCCTGCAGCGACTGCCACGGAGAGCACTTGGTCCACGCGTCGGACGACGCCGAATCGAAGGTTTCTCGTCTCCATGTCCCCGAGACCTGCGGCGTCTGTCACGCCTACGTCCTCGAAACCTGGAAGAATGAAAGCGCTCATGGTGAACTCTGGGAACAGAGCCAGGAGGGACCCGTCTGCTCGACCTGTCACGGATCACATCAGGTCGGCGAGCCTAGAGACACGACACAACGTCTCCGGTTCCCGGAGGATTGCGGGAGCTGCCACTCCGAAGAGTACCGGACCTATCGAGATACTTTTCACGGCCAGGTCACGAGTCTTGGGTTTCGGACGGCGGCAACGTGTTCGGATTGCCATACTCCTCACAAGAATCTTCCTGCCACGGACCCTCGTTCCACGATCCACCCAACCAACCTGGCAGTGACATGTGGGGCGTGCCACGAGAACATTTCATCGTCCTTTCTGAGTTACGACCCGCATATCGACCCCAGTGACCCCAACGGTGACTGGAGGATTCACTACATCTGGTTCGCTATGACGGCCCTACTGATCTCAGTCTTCGGATTCTTCGGCCTGCATGACCTGCTCTGGTTGCAGCGCTCGATCGTGGCTGTGACGCGCGGCGAAATCTCCACTCGCGTGAACTCCCGCGAGGGTCCCTGGATCAGGCGTTTCTCACCGCTGGAAGTCGGCATCCACATCAGCATCATTCTGAGTTTTCTGACGCTCGCCGCCACCGGTCTTCCTCTGCGCTATCACGAGTCCGAATGGGCGAGGGCGATTTCGGTTTTTCTGGGAGGCGTCGAAGGGACACGTCTGCTCCACCGACTGGCCGCCATCGTGACGTTCGGATACGGGATTACCCACATCGTCCACCTCGTTCGGAGAATCTTCCAGCGAAAAGACTTCGGGGTTCTCTGGGGGTGGAGATCTATGGTGCCTCGTCAAGCCGATCTCAAGGACTTCTGGAGCAATATCCGCTACTTCCTGTATGCGGGTCCACGTCCTCAGCTGGACCGATGGACCTATTGGGAAAAGTTCGACTACTTCGCCGTCTTCTGGGGAATCATCATCATCGGAAGCTCCGGCGCGGCTCTCTGGTTTCCCTCGCTTTTTACTCAGATTCTTCCGGGCTGGATGCTCAACGTCGCACACGTCGTCCACGGCGACGAAGCCTTGCTGGCGGTGGGCTTCATCTTCGTCTTCCACTTCTTTCACACGCATCTGCGCCCGGAGAGCTTTCCCCTCGATCCCGTCATCTTCACGGGGCTCGTTCGGCTGGAGAGGTTCAAAGAGGAACGAGAAATTGAGTACCAGCGATTGGTCGACTCGGGAAAACTGGAGGAGCGTCTCGTCGACGGAGGACCTTCGAGACGACTGATGGCACGCATCTACTTCTTCGGATTTGCAGCGGTCGCAATCGGAATCGCCCTGATGATCGGCATTCTGACCGCTTTCCTGTCGGGTTGAACAGCGAGGGTCTGCGGTCGGGTCGAGCCGGCGAAGACCGAATGAGAAGTTCGAGGATCGCCACGTAGAAGGAAGTGGTCAATCCGAGACGGCCGAAAAGAAGTACGGCGACAACAGTCAATCCACTGACAGTTGCGATACTGGTGCCGAAAAAAACGGCCGTTCCGGTTGGAAACAGAGACAGGTCATCCCGACCAACGAAGGCGACGATTCCGGAACCCGTCTCAGGCGCCTTGAACTTCGCAAAACAGAAACGCCTCGAGGCGAAAAACTACGTTGCGAGGGCGCTT